>Ga0209402_10000394_pt1 | contig 53832 bp, 35 predicted proteins | sample ArcticOcean_MG_C_3_FD_187437 | JGI IMG/M metagenome (GOLD analysis project Ga0209402, IMG submission 187437) | Marine microbial communities from western Arctic Ocean - ArcticOcean_MG_CB8_126 (SPAdes) (version 2) | ecosystem: Environmental > Aquatic > Marine > Oceanic | place: Arctic Ocean... | reverse complement strand
GACGATGAATACGTTTATCCGTGAGGGATACGACATCATCGTGTATTCGGAGAAGCGGTGGCCGTTCTACGAGGTTGCCGTGACATTCGACACAGTGGCATCGCAGAAGGATTACACAGTGGCGGAGGTGGGAACAAATATCAGTTTCGTCCACGACAGTGTAACCTTTTCCGGTGCTGTTGCTCCGATGAACGTCGGGATGCGTGAAGTTGCGTCAATGAAAACTGACAATCACGTACTGGAATACATCGGGTACGATGTCGGTGACATCCTGTACCCGTTGAACTCCAACACTACGGGTAGACCGTGGTACTGGTCAACGTGGAACGCTGGTACGAGTGCGTCGGCGGCTGTAACCAACCAGACGATCCGCCGCAGGCGCCGTATCGGCAGCCTGCACCTCAGCGATCGCGGATTCGACGGCGTCGAGTCCGTGCTCAAGTCCGGCAGATGTCGGTGTGTCGCTGTTGTGATTCATCGGTCCGTGACTGATGGAAGCAGTTCATGGTGGACGCAAGTCTCTCGCGGAAGGAGACGTTTCCTGAATGCAACACTAGCCCGGAGTCCCATGGAGTGAGGTGATTCCCTCCTGACATGAAGTAAACGGAGTTCCGCGTTGCCAGGCCGTATCGATTGTGCCGGTAACGACGAGCCGCAGTGAGGCGCCCGACTCAGTTTTTGTGGGATTTCCCGCAATGTCACGTGGTGGAAGTCTGGCCAACCGCTCTTTCTGCGAAATCCAGTCAACGGCTAGACTTAACGCGTTGGCACCAGAGTTGTGTCGGCTGATTGTCGCCTTTCGCTCCGCGAAAGTAGCGCTACTTTCGCGGAGCGAAAGGCGACAATCAGCAGAGCTCTGGTGCCATTGGGCTAACGCCCAGCGTTTCAAACAGAGCCTCGTACTCAGCGTCAATCGTCTCCGCTCCGTATGACAAGCGCGACCGCTTCAACGCCAGATACGACAATCGAGGGGGTGAAAGGATTCAGCCCATGAACTCAAACAGGCTGACTTTTATTCATGCGGCCGGCGTACTCGTGGACCACCAGGCTCGCGATATTGCCGCGTCCGGCGAAGAGGAACTGCGGACGGCTCTGCTTGATGCCGCCGGTTCCGCATGGCAACAGATTATCGAAGCCTGCGTCGTTCACGACGTCGACTTCCTGCTGCTGAGCGGCGATACATTCTGTGAGGCGGACCGCAGCCTGCGGGCTCGCGCGGCGATACGGACAGGATTCGAGTGTCTGGCGGATGCCGGCATCCAGGTGATTGCTGTCCCCGGCTGTTCTGATCCCACACCGGCGTGGCAGGCGATTTCGGGACTTCCAGAAAATGTCACGCTGTTCGATCCGCTCGTTGATGAACCCACTGCCATCATGAAACACGGCGAGGTGCTGGCTTCCGTCCAGGCGTGTCTGGATGCGTCCCCGGAGACCACATCCTCGGATGGCTGGCCTGGCGAATCAGCGGGACAGTCAAGAATCGGTCCGTTCCGCGTCGGCATCGCGCCGGCATTTTCGGCCGATGGACTGCCGCCCTCGCAGCAGCACGTGGAGCAGTGGCTCTCGAAATCCTCCATTGATTATCTCGCCTTGCCTCGGCCATTTCGTCGGATTCAGATCGTCCAACCAGATCGCGTGGCTCATTGTCCGGGACCAGCCGTCGCCTTGACCGGAGCCGATTTCGGACCGATGGGGGCTTCGCTGATACAAGTTGAAGCGAATAACGCGGTTTCGATTGACCTGCTGCCGGTGTCTCCCGTGCGGCGCGAGCGTCTGAATATTCGTGTGGACCACACGTCAACCGGCGAACTGCTCATCGGGTGCATGCGGCAGATGATGCGTGATCTGAAGGCGATCGATTCGGTGCAGGTTCTGTTGCTCGAATGGCGAATCAAGGGTGACGGAGAACTGTACGATTCACTGCACGCCCCAGACGCCGAGGCAGAGTTGTTTGAACTGCTGAACGTGGACACGTCAGTCGATCAGGGTCGCTTTGCTTCACACCAACTGACGCTTTTACCTTTGGATGAGCTTCCGGAGACCGGTACTGACGACTCGGAATCGGACGAAGCGGTCGTCTCGCCAATCCTCTCAGGGTTTCTGGAGCGACTTAATCGAGAACCATCGTTAGTCCGTTCGGTGTTGAGTCGCCACAGTGCCGTTGCCAGCGAACCTGCGACGCCGTGGTTCCAGCGACTGGAATCCCTGGCGAGCCGTGTGGACCACTCATCGGTCGCGGAAATGGCCCGAGTGCGGGGAACGGAGTGGTTCGGAGGCGAATCTGACCAGGGCTATGAGCGGTAGCCGAAGTCGCCAGACTTTGGCCGGACCTGGGAAACCAAACTCTGGCGAGTTCGGCTATACCCTAGGGCGAGCGACCTCTCCTGAAACAGCGTATTTCGAAAAGACACAGCATTAACTGGAATCGGCTGCGAACGGCGGACACGAGAAACAGTCGGAGGGAACCGGATGAAACTTGAACGGATTCACGTGGAGCGTTTTGGAGCGTGGCAGGGCTTGGACCTGCCCGTCGATCCGGCAGGGCTGAGCGTTTTTTACGGCCCCAATGAAGCCGGTAAAACGACGCTGATGCGGTTCGTCCGCGGCGTGTTGTACGGGTTCTCGCCGGATGACAGCGGTCGCCCCGTCACTGGCGATTCTTCGCGTCCCTGGGGTGGGTCGGTACAAGTTCAGCAGGGGCCCGATTCGCTGTTGTTGCGTCGGATCGGCCAAGAGAACTCACGGGGACTCGTGACCGCTCGACCCGTTGACGAAGGCAGCACGGCAGACGACGAATATGAAGCCGGCGCGTTATCCGCGGCACTGGTTTCGAATGTCAGCGAGACCGTCTTCGACAACATCTTCACAGTTGGACTGCACGAACTGCAGGAACTGGCAACGCTGGAAGCTGATGAAGTTGCCGAGCACATCTACTCGCTCTCGTTGGGACTCGACGGCCAACAACTGTTGGATCAGATCGGCGAGGTCGAGGCGGCTCGCGACGAGATTCTTGATCCTGATGCCGACACAGGACGACTCGCCGATACCTGGCAGGAAGTCACGGCAATCGATCGGCAGCTCGAGCAGTATGCCGGAGTCCGCAAGCGGTATGAACAACTCGTCGTCGAGCGAGGGAACTGGGAAGACACGATCGTCGAGCTGAAGGAACGCCAGTACGGACTCGAGCAGCAGTTTCACGGTCACGAGTACATGAAGCTCGCTCATGATCCGTGGTGCAAGGTTCGTGATTACGAACGCGAACTGGAAAAACTGCCATCGCTGCCAGACTTTCCCGCACAGGGCCTGTCGAATCTGCAGCAGCTTCAAAGTGAACTGGCGGCCATTCGCGGACGGCGCAAGGCGCTGCGGGACGAGGCCCGGCAGCTCAAAGCCCATGCCGAGAAGATCGAATTCGACCCGGAGTTCCGCCGCTACGCGCCGGCTTTGCAGGCGTTCGTCGACCAACGCGAGTGGATCGCCGAACTCATCGAGCTGGCCGATCATGCCGACAACCAGGCAGAAGAGCTGCGTGGCCAACTCAATCAACGTCTGATGGAATTGGGAGACGAGTGGTCGGAAGAGAGGCTACAGGCGGTCGACATCTCGCATACAACCGGCGGCTGCCTGACACGCCGTGCGGGTGAATACCGGTCTCTGGACGCGCGCAGTCGTAATCTGAAACGCAAATACCGCCGCCTGTCCGTCAAGTTCCATCGCCGCCAGGAACAGGTTCTGCGTTTGAGGCAGCAAGTCGGCGAAACTGCAATCGACGATGCCATCAAGCAGACTCGGGAAGAGCTGAGCCAGCTTGAGGACTTGAGTCGACTGCGTATCCGCGAGACGGAACTCACGCAGCGAAAGATTGGCCTGACACGACAACTGCAGCGGATGAAGATCGACCCGACACTGCCGCAATGGGTTTATGCGGTGTTCTCGGCGATGGCGATCACTGGCATCGTGATCGGGCTGATCGGAGCCGTCTCGGGGCTGACGTCGAATGGTGTCGCGGGAATGGCGTACGCCTTACTGGGTGCGTGTTGTTACGGCCTGACCTGGGCACTTCGCAAACACTTCGAAGGTGGATTCGAACAGGCGCGCAGGCATCTGCAGAGTGAACTTGACGAACTCGAAAAACGACTGGAAGAGACGCATATGTCTCTCGCTCACGTTGCACCGATGATCTCCAGTTTGCGGGTGGGCGAGGCCAATCAGCAATCCGACCCCGAAACACCGACCGAGGCTCCGACTCAGGCCGATAGTCTGATCAGGCAGGTGGCTGCGACACGACCGGCGTCCGAACAATCCGAAGCCGACCTGGTTCGTGAATGTCTGGATCGGTTGCGAGAACTTGAGCAAATGGTGGCCTATGAACAGTGGGTCGAAGAAAAGCGGCCAGCACTGATTGAAATGCGGCATCGCCTGCGTGACGTTCAGCGAGACTTCGGAGTTGCACGGCAAAGCTGGTGCAGTCATCTGGTCGAGCAGGGACTCGATGAGACCGTCGACATCGACGAAGCCATGACACAGCGCGACGTGGTCGGCCGATCGGCACTGTTGCTGCAACAGATCGGCGGGCTGGAGGGCGACGCTCAACACGCGCGACGCATCGTCGGGCGGTTCCGCAAGCGGATTGAGGAATTTGGGCATCGGCTGCAACGCTGGGATGATGACTATTCCGCGCCATTGGATATCCTCGACGAGTGGGAGGAAGAACTCACTCGGCTTGCTGAAGCCAGGCGTGAGCAACGACGACTGCGTCGTGAGGCACGTGTCCGCAAGCGTGAATCGTCAAAATACGGCGCCAGAATTCGGCGACTGATGGCACAGCAGGATGCGATTCTTGTTCGCGGCGGCGCGGTTTCGCTCGACGAGTTCGCGGAGCGCGCCAAGTTGCTGGAACGCCGCTTCGAACTACAGGAACACCTTGATCGAGCGAAGCAGGAACTCGCGGCAGTGGCGTCAACCGATCAGGCAATGGCCATCGTGGAGAGTGATCTCGTAGATTACGACGCCCAGCAGAACGAGCAGTGTCTGATGACGATTCGCCAGGAGCTGGACGACGTGGCTGTCGACATTGAAGACGCATTCGAAAATCTCGGCCGCTTCAGACGGGAAACCGAGCTGCTGGAGAACGACTCGACACCCGCCCGATTGCGGTTCGACCGGGAGCAGCTACTGTCGCAAATCAGCGGTCTGGCCGAGGAGTGGTTCGCGCTGGACTGGTCGGCACACACGCTGGAAGACCTCCGAATTGACTTCGAAAAGAACCACCAGCCCCCGATTCTCTCCAGGGCGAATGAATACCTGCAACGCCTGAGCGGCGGACGCTATCACAACATCTGGACTCCACTGGGACAGCGATCGTTGTGTGTGGATGACATCGACGGCAACACGCTGATGGTTGGAAACCTCAGCAGTGGCACGCGCGAACAATTGTTTCTGGCGATCCGGCTGGCGCTGATCGAGCACTTCTCAAACGCAGGCGTCGAACTCCCGGTCGTACTCGACGACGTGCTGGTCAATTTCGACCACGAACGCACGGTCGCCGCCATCGAAGAATTGCTGCGCCAAACGCGCCGTAACCAGCAGATCCTGTTCTTTACCTGTCACCAGCACCTGGCGGAGATGTTCCGTCAGCGGGGAGTCAGCACCGTCACGCTCCCCGACCGTCGAGCCGGCGACCTGCTCGCCGGGTAAAGAGATTTTCCCCCAGAACTGTGTTCTGAAAACCGACGCGTCAAACCCGTCCGTTACAACTGCCATTGTAAGCAAGTGGGCCACTTCCGAATGGTCTGGCCCAGATTTCGAGGCAGGAGTAATATCCGCCCCCCTTCACTTCCGGGATGCACCTCTGTTGTCTCGGCCCACTCCTTTCCACCTGCTCGCGTCCGCGAGTCCTGCCCACTCCATGCGGGTTCGGAACCCTCTCTTGCTCCGGAAGGAACCGTAGCCATTATGTCACGGAAATCTTCTGTCTCCGCCTGTCGGATGGCTGTACTCATCAGCGTGGTGTGCATACTGAACACGTCGCTGCGAGCGCAGAATGCTCCCAATCCCGCCGGCGTGTTGAATCCGGCCGCCCAGCCGCAGCTTGATCTCATTCTGAAAGAGTGGCACGAATCCTCGGTCCAGATTCGGGAACTCAACGGTGAGCATCGTCGCTACGTGTACGACTATGTGTTCGGAGAAGCGAAGCAGGCGATGGGCCGCTTCTATTACAGGGCACCAGACAGCGGTCGAATTGATCTGACTCCCAACATCCAGAATCAAGGCAAGCAGATTGCCAAGCTGAATCCGGCCAACAACAAGCGTGTCCAGCTCACTGTGAAGCCGGACCAGCCGGAACGCTGGATCTGCGATGGGAAACAGGTGCTGCAGATCGACGAATCGACCAAAACTGTGCAGCACTTCCCGATTCCTCCGGATGCGCGGGGCACCAATATCATGGATGGCCCGCTGCCGTTCCTGTTCGGGATGCCACCGGAAAAGGCAAAGGCTCGGTACGAACTGGCGATTATCGCCCAGGACAAGAACTGGATCGATCTGCTGGTTAAGCCTCGCCTGAAGCACGATGCCGCGAATTACCGTTGGGCTCGGGTGAAGATTGAACGAGCCACAATGTTGCCGGCAGCAGTTCAGATGATCGATCCGGCGGGGACCAAAGAGACTGTCTACACATTTCCAAAGATCGAAAAGAACCCGAAGACTGGATTCATCGAAGGGATAAAATGGTGGAAGGAAAAGGATCCCTTCAAACCGAATCTGAAAGGTTACAACGTCCAGGCAGCGGCAACGGAGATTGCTCAGCCGCGACAGTCACCCGCACCAATCGGGCCGCAACCGCTTGGTCCACAGCGTCAACCAGCTGAAAAGATCGTGCCGTCCGTTGTGGGACTGGGCTACCTGGAAGCTCAGAAACTGTTGAAGCGGGTCGGGTATGAAGTGAAGCTCCAGAAGGGCGATCCAGCCGTCAGACGGGAACTCGTCTTTCGTGTGCAGAATCAGGTTCCTCGAGAAAAAACCGCGGCAAAAGCTGGGACTGTCGTCTGGCTGACGTTGTACACGTCGGCAATTCAACAGACCGGCGGCACTGTGCCGGCCGTCTCGCGTCCGACCGTTCCCAAGGTCACAGGACTACCTTTCCGCGACGCTGAAAAAATCCTGCGAGATGCCGGGTACGGCGTAAAATTCCGCCGCGGTGTCGCTGCCCGGCAGACTCAGGAGATTTTCTCCACGTACGATCAGGTTCCGGCGGCCGGCGCGGAACTCAACAAGGGGCAGGACGTCATCCTGATCCTGTTCACAAAACCTGCGGCAGCCCAGACAAAGTCGAAGTGACACGTCCTCGTCATTTAATCGCGGGGACATGGCCGCGTCTGGCACAAGCGACCGGCATCATCGATCGAGGGTCCGAAAATGCGGAACGGTTCTTTGCTGTTACTGCTCGCCATGACTGCCACGCAGTCTGGTTGCGTGCTGATGCAACCTGTGCGTGAGATGTCCGATGGAATGATGCGCACGTTTCGCCCCGGCTCGAGGGACTATCGCGACGGAGTCGACGAAGCGAACGGCGAATGGGCCAGTGTCGGCATCGAAGCCCGCGGAGAGCGGCCCGCGATAAAGGCGGACCCGATTCGCAAATGGATGATGTCTTCCAAAGCACGCGAGATCGAATGGAATCTCGGCATCCGCGAATAAGATCGCGACACGACGATGCCTCTCTCCTCTGCTGACTACCGCTGACGGAGCGTTCGGTCGTTCGCATCAATGCGGACCGATATGCTGTCCCCTTGACCGGACCCAGGCAGAGTACGCATTCAGTATGCGGATTCGCGAGTGAACATCACGCTCGACTCTCGCCTGGCAACACAGCTCTGGGGATAGTCGATGGATTCAACGTGGTACACCGTCAGCATTCTGCTCGCTGGCATTGTGGTCGTCGTCGGTGGAATTCTGGCACTCCGACTCCACGCTTTCCTGGCCCTGACCTTCGGGGCTCTGGTCGTCGCTTTGCTGACGCCATCCGCGTCGATCGAGAACTATCACGTTCAAAAATCGGCGGCGAAGGTCTGGTTTGGCGCGGCCTCAGATTCAAGACTTGAGTTGAATGGCCCAAACTCTTTCAAGCCGATTGATGGTCAGTCGTACGTTGTGCTGAGGCCGCCCCACGGAGACGCAAGTCGATTTCAGCCAGTCGCGTTTCTGACTGATCTGCGCATGTCACGGCCATACTCGGCGCCGGCTCCGTTCGGAGGCGGCACGGTTCGTTGGATCAATGAAGCCGAAGGTTCCGGGGATTTGCGGAGGAGTGACGAGCTCTACCTGATCCCGACTGCCGATTGGCGGTCTGCTCAAAAGATGGACGACCAGACAATCGCGTCCAGAGTGGCGGGAGGATTCGGATCGACAGCCGCGAAAATCGGCATCCTGATTGCGATGGCATCCATCATCGGGAAATGCCTGCTGGACAGCGGCGCCGCTGACCGCATTGTTCGCACGGCACTCGGCTGGTTCGGCGAAAAGTTTGCCCCGGTGGCGTTCGTCCTGAGTGGATTCCTGCTGGGAGTGCCCGTGTTCTTTGACACGGTCTTCTATTTGATGATCCCACTGGGCAAGGCCATGCAGTTACGGACCGGGCGAAACTACCTGCTGTTCGTGCTGACGATTGTCGCCGGTGCGACGATGGCACACTCGCTGGTGCCTCCAACTCCCGGACCACTCATCGTCGCTGAACAACTGGGTGTCGACATCGGCACGATGATTCTGGCGGGCTGCATCATCGGTCTACCATGTGCCGCGTTCGGCTACTTCTATGCGTCGTTGTTCGCAAACAAAATGTGGACACTGCCGCTGCGCGAGTCGGCTGACTTCACGATGAAAGATCTGGAAGAGCTCACGAACCGTGACGAGTCGCAGTTACCACCATTCTGGCTCTCGGTGCTGCCGATCATTCTGCCGGTCTTCCTGATCGCCGGCTACAGCGTGCTGAAGGCCGTCGTTTCAAAAGAGTGGATGGCGGCCAATCCGACCTTCAGCGACGTCGCTGCAACGCTTGGCGATAAGAACATCGCTCTGATCCTGTCGGCCCTGATTGCAATGATCACACTGATCCGTACCTGCAGGACGAGTCGCCAGGAACTGGCCGACGCTGTGTCTTCCGCTCTGGCGGGCGGCGGGATCATCATCCTGATCACGTCGGCCGGCGGAGCCTTCGGAAAGACGCTGCAGGAAACGGGCGTCGCCAATCTGATCAGTGATCTGCCCGACACGTCGCCCGCCATGATCATCACACTGGCGTTCCTGATCACCGCCGCCATCCGTACGGCTCAGGGCTCGGCGACGGTTGCCATGATGACAGCCGTCGGCATCCTGGGTGGCCTGGCCCAGTCCGGCAATCTGCCGTTCCACCCGGTCTATCTGGCCTGTGCCATCGGCTGCGGTTCCAAACCGATCGCCTGGATGAACGACTCTGGCTTCTGGGTGATCACACGCATGAGCGGCATGACCGAAGCAGAAGGCCTGAAGTACATCACACCCATGACGACACTCATGGGTGTCGTCGGCCTGATCGTGACCATCATTGGCGCAACGTTGTTCCCGATGGCTGGATGACGACCGGCATTCAATTCGACGACGAGGCGGGTACGATGACCGGTCACTCTGAGTTCGACTGAATTGCCACGACGCCAGAAACGACGGACACCCGACGATGCAAATCACTCTTCCGGATGACCCCGATCTTCAGACGCAAGCCACCGCAGCCGGGTTTGGATCCGTCGAGGATTACGTTCGCGTCCTGCTGGAACGGGATGCGGAACGCGTCGCCATCCAGCAGGGCATCGACGATATGCATGCTGGAAGAGTCCGTCCGCTTGAGGAATTTGATGCGGAGTTTCGACGCAAGCACCAGATTCCGTCACAATCATGAGCAGCTATCACGTCGTCATCGCCGAATCGGCTGAACGTGATATTGACCACACGCACGCCTGGTGGAGTGAAAATCGCTCGAAGGCACAGGCGGACAACTGGTACGTCCAGATTCACTCTGCGATCGCGACTCTTTCCCATCGGGCAGACGGATGCCCACTGGCTCCCGAAACGGAGCTGCTTTCGACTGATCTGAGGCAACTGTCATTCGGCATCCGCGCAAAGCCGACTCATCGGATTGTCTTTACGATCGACGGTACTCGCGTTGTGATTCTGCGTGTGCGACATGTTGCCCAACGAGATTTAACAATCGTCGACCTTAACTGACGCTCCCGAGTTCGGACTGCGACAACGATCCCCTTGAGAGGCCTGAAATGACCGACACACGTCCCACGAAGGTTCGGTATCTGATCGTCGGCGCCGCCACGCTGATGGCGTTTCTGCTTTATCTGGACCGGTTTTGCGTGTCGTTCGCCGTCGATTACATCCGGCAGGATCTGGGCCTCACGCAAAACGATATGAGCTGGTTCATCAGCGCATTCTTCTGGTCGTACGCGCTGGCTCAGGTGCCCTCGGGATGGTTGAGTGATCGCTACGGGGCGCGGATCATGCTGGTGATCTACATCCTGACCTGGTCACTGTTCACCGGCCTGATCGGTGCAGCGTCCAGCTTTGCCATGCTGATCGGAACACGCCTTGCCTGTGGACTTGGACAGGCAGGGGCTTACCCGACGGCCGCGTCGGTTGTTGGTCGATGGATGCCCATTACCGCGCGTGGTTCTGCGAGTTCAGTTGTGGCAAACGGCGGACGCATTGGTGGCGCGATGGCGCCCGTGTTTACCGCCTATCTGATCGTGCTGTTCGTGCCTCCCGGTACTCCGGTGCAGCTGCAGCCCGACGACATTCTGCTTCCAAGTGAGCTGGCATTGAGACTGACGGACGAAACAGATGCCACTGCGCTGAGCATCGGGCGCAGGCTTGAAACGAGTGGAACGACGGTCTCGACCGATCCGGCCGACCTGACGGCGGAACGGATTGTTGAACTGCTCAATCCGCTGCTTGACGAACCAAATCTGTACGACGAAGCGACGATGCAGAAGATCAAGATGCCCAAAGAGGCCATGGACCAACTGAAGATCGTGCTGACGTCTGACGTCGTCCTGGCAAAGGGCGATCAACAGCGGTTCAACAGGTTCATTCTGGAAGGCGTGTTTGGCAAAGAGATTCGCAAGTTCTACGGGCAGGGCTGGCGGCCGATCATGTACCTGTATGGCTCTGCCGGAATCTTTGTCGCGGCCTTCTTCTGGTACTTCTTCCGCAATCGACCAGAAACACATCCGTGGAGCAATAGTGCCGAGCATGCTCTGATCCTGGTCGGTCGCGAGGAAACCGCGAAACTGGCAGAGAAGAAGCTGGAGCCTGCCCCCCTCAAACAACTCATCCTGAGCGGCAACATGTGGTGCTGCTGCATCATGCAGTGGGGCACGAACATCGGCTGGCTGTTTCTAGTGACATGGCTGCCGCGGTATCTCATGGATGTCCACAACGTGCCCATCATCGAACGCGGCTACATGACAATGACGCCAGTGCTGGTGGGCATGGTCGGCATGTTTCTGGGCGGAAAACTGACGGATGTTCTGGCGGCGACTATCGGGGTGAAGTGGGGGCGACGACTGCCCATCGTCTGTTCGCGGGGAACAGCGATCCTCGCCTATCTGGGTTGCATTGCGATCACGACAGTTCCTGCATTGGAGAGCTTCAATACTCCGTGGATCTTCACGGGCCTGTTTGCTTTCGTCGCGTTTTCGACCGACTTCGGAACTCCATCGACGTGGGCGTTCAACCAGGACATCGGCGGGCGACAGGTCGGATCAGTACTGGGATGGGGCAACATGTGGGGCAACATCGGCGCCGCCGTCGCTCCACAAATCTACAACTACTTCCTGGGTGAGAATCCGACGCTGGATAACTGGAACATGATGTTCGGCATCTGCGCCGCGTCCTTCGCACTCTCGGGAGTCTGTTCCCTCGTCATTGATGCCACGAAACCGATTGCACCTGAAGATGATTCCGCCGACACTGAATAGCCAGTCGACGTCACTAAAAACGAACTAAGACCGAAATCAAATGCCAATCGAGACACCGACACGCCGTGATTTTCTGACAACCGCCAGCGGTGCAACTGTCGCCACTCTGACCGGGCGCGCTGCCGTTTCGTCCGAGGTGAAACAACATCTCAAGGATCTGCCTAAAGGCCAGGTTGAGCACTGCATCATGGTCTGGCTGGGTGGAGGCGCTTGTCATATCGATACGTGGGATCCAAAAAAGAAAGGCGATGCCAAAGCGAAGAAAGCTGGTTCCTACTATGACCCGATCTCAACGGCCATCGAAGGAGTGCAGGTGTGCGAGCACCTGCCGAAGTGCGCGTCGGTCCTCGACCGATTCAACCCCATTCGGTCCGTGCACCACGAAGTCATCAACGAGCACGCGGCGGCCACCAATCGCATGCACACCGGCCGACCCACAAGCGGCACAATCGTGTATCCATCAGTCGGGTCGATCGTGGCACACGAAAGGGGCCCGGCTGGCGACAACGCTCCGGCCTATGTCCTCATTGGTTATCCCAACGTCACGCGAGGCCCGGGTTTCTTAGGGGCGACCGCACAGTACGTCTATCTGACGGACACGCGTGAAGGTCCCAGAGGCTTGAGTCGATTTGCGGGTATCACGGATTCACGACAGGCCCGGCGCGAGCGTTTGCTTGCCAGGCTGCGGAACCGATATCTCGAACAGACGGCCGGCGACCGCAAGATCGCCGACTACGACGCGACCGTTCAGGAAGCTCTGCGACTGGGTGGTCCGGAGTTCATGTCAGCATTCCAACTCGAACGTGAGCCGGCAGAGCTGCGGAATTCGTATGGGGGTGAGTTCGGTCAACGATGTCTGCTGTCGCGGCGTCTGATCGAACGCGGTGTGCGGTTCATCGAGGTCTCGCACAATCTGAACTTCGTCAATGGCACGGGCTGGGACACGCACAACGAAGGGCAACTCAACCAACACCTGCTGATTAAAGAACTCGACGGCGCTCTTTCGTCGCTGGTCCTGGACCTTGAAGAAAAGAAACTGCTGGACAAAACGCTGATCGTGGTCTCGTCGGAATTCGGTCGCCCGGCCGGCTTTGACGGCGGCGGCGGACGCGGGCATCACTCGGCCTCGTTCACAGTGGCGCTGGCTGGAGGCGGATTGCAGACGGGCAAAGCCATCGGCACGACGGACGAGCTGGGCATGAAGATCATCGAACGTCCGGTCTCCGTGCCGGACCTGCACGCCACAATGCACTGGGCGATGGGCATCGACCCGACGAAGGAACTCTACGACGGCAGCCGACCCGTCCCAATCACCGATGGCGGCGTCCCGGTGCGTGAACTGTTTGTGTAACAGGTCGCCCGTGTAACCCGCAGACTTTGCCCGTCTTCGGTGAGCTTTACGATCGCTGCGAGCCACTCGACATCGGCGAATCTGCATCCAACGGCAACCGGAGGCATTCGCGCAGCCTCGGTCGAGGTTAGCGTAGGCATCGCATTAACGTCCTCGCTGTCTGCCTGCATGATCGCCTTGTTGCAGATGTTTGACAGTGCTCGTTCTGATGCCGTCGCCCGGTTGGTTCCGGGCAGGCGATGACTTGAACCCGGGCCTTGTCAGACTGAAGGGGTGAATCATGTTGCCGCAACGCGTTTCCTTACTTGCCATCGTCGCGACGTTCGCGGCGTTGCCCTGGCTGGCAGCCGGCGCCGGGGAAAATGAAACCGCCGCTGTCTCGATCGAGGTTCGTCCGCAGGCTGGTCGTCTGCAGGTTGTCACTGGAACACTCAGGGAGGGTGGCGTTCCCGTGGTTCTCGTTCGCTCGGATATGCCTGGCGAGCCATGGTGGGTTCAGGGGGAACCGCTACAGACGGGCCGCGGTGGATTCTCTGCGAAGGCGGTTTTCGGCAGCGCCCGAACGGTCGCGGGTGCGAAGTTCCGCGTTGTCACTATTCTGGCCGGTCCAGCGGACGGGCCTTTTCGGACCGGGCAGCAGATCGAAGAGCTGCCCGACCTGCCGGCATCCAATCAACTGGTCGTCACGCTTACAAAAACTGGAAAACCGATTATTGCTGCCACGCGTGTCGAGGCGCCACGGGTTGGAGACGCGAAAGATGACGACGAAGATAAGGACGAAGCAGACAAAGACGAGCCGCGTCTGGCCGAGCTGCTGTCCCCGAAGAACAGTGATAACGTCGGACGAGTGACGGTCGTCAAAGGCCGAATCGACAAGGGCTACATCCCAATCGTTCTCGCACGCCCTCTGGTCAAAGGCAGCGTGTGGTGGGTTCAGAAACTCGTCGAGCCGGATAAGAAGGGCGAGTTTGATCTGAAGGTCGTGTTCGGAAGCAACAAGACGCCGCAGGGAACACGTTTTCGCCTGGCAGTGCTGGCCGTTGCTACGAAAGAGAAAGCCGCTGAATTCAAGCCGGGCGTTGCCGTGCGGGAATTGCCGAAGACAGTTCCCGCTTCCCGGGAAGTGGTCGTGACGCTGCGACGACCTGAAAAGCCAGTCCCGACTTCGTCGGACGCTGGCAAGTGAGGTGATGGGCAAGCCCGCGTCGGGTCGCGAGCCTCTCCAGCAGCATCTGAGGGGACCGCTGCAATCAGATTGAGCGCTCGCGACCCCGGGCCTGCACACAAACATAACACTGACTCACTGCACGAATCATGCGCCGTCTCCTGCGACAATTACTGCTGGTTCTAACAACCGCACTGGCCGGCTTCGCCGTCCCGTCAAGCGCAGAGGTGCGGTGCGCGGACGTCTTGCGGCTGGATGACTTTCAGGAACTGCAAAACTCCCGTGGCGGCTATCGGAATGCGTTCTTTCGCCAGCCGTCGCATGCGGAAGCACGTCGGTTCAGCACTCAAACCGGCGGCGACCGCAGCCTGAGGATTGAAGTGGAACGCCACGAGGAAGGCTTCTGCGGTGCCTGGGTGCATTTGTTCGACATGCGGAAACGGCAACCTCGTTCGATCGACGCATCGCCGTGGAAGTGGTTGTCCTTCCGCGTTCGTGGCGAGAAGGGCGGAGAAGAATTTGACGTCTGCGTTGCGGATGAACGCTGGTCGAACAAGGAAGACGCAGTCACGATCGGTCCGGTCACGGATTGGTTGCCACAGGGGGTCACTCGTGACTGGCAGACGGTTGTGCTGCCGCTGAGTGCCCTTCGTCGTCTGGATCTCACGAAGCTGGCATCGGTGTCCTTCTCGTTTGTGAAGCCGGGTCGTCACACAATTCAGGTGGATGATCTTTGCCTGAAATCGCACGCCGATGCGGACGTGCCTGCCTGGACACCCGAGGTGTCAGTCGCGCCGAGATCAGCGTTACCCCGAGCCATGTGGGTGTGGTCGACAGCCGATCTGATTGCCAATCCCGCAGAGCGCGATCGCTTATTTACTGCCTGCAAGGAACATGACGCCGAGCTGTTGTGGATTCAGCTTCCGTACTCACTCGACTCGGCCGGCGGGATGGTGCGTTGTCGCATCGAACGTCCGGAGTTACTGCGAGGGTTCCTGCGCCAGGCACATGCTGCCGGGATCGAAGTCCATGCTATGGACGGCTGCCCTGAGTTCTCGGTCAGGCATCGCCATTCGACCCCTCTGGCCGTGATCGACGCTGTTGTCGAGTTTAATCAGGTCAGTCGGCCGCAAGAGTGCTTCGACGGAGTCCACTTTGACAACGAGCCGTATCTGCTACTGGGGTGGTCGAACCGTCGCCAGCGTGAGAGCATTCTGCACGACCTGATAACATTGAACGTCGAATGCCAGCAACGCTGTCGGCAGGCCGGGCTGCAGTTTGGTGTGGACCTGCCCTTCTGGTGGTCATCGCTGGACGACGAAACCGGTGAGTCAGTGGGTGTTGTCACCTTCCAGTCCGAACGGAAGTCCGCGGCGTTTCACTGCATCGATCGGCTCGACAACGTAGGCATCATGAACTACCGCGACCGAGCGGACGGTGCTGACGGCATGCTGGCGCACGGTCTTCCACTGCTGCGATACGCGGAACGGATCGACAACGCGGCCGTCTTCATGGGAATCGAGACATTTCGATACGAACCCCAGCCAGTCTGGTTTGTGGTTGGGCTGCCGCATACAGCATTCCGTGCGGCTTTAGATGACCGTGGGCGCGACTACTATGACATCAGCCGCGACACCGGCCTGCGGCTGTTTCGGATGCTCGATGGAGACCACGTTCATGTCGGCGTCGAATTCCCGGCCGACCCGACTCGGCAACGACTTGCACGGGAAGTCGCTGTCAGGCTGGCTCGACGATTCGGGCACCTGTCGGACGGCGAGCAGGACGCCAAACGTCTGGAGCAGGCAAACGAGAGCGTCGAGCGGTCTCAGGAATGGGTCGACTTCAGTACAAAGCCGGTCGTGGATCGAGAGCTGGGAGTGACGTTCCCTGGCTTTGTCGCCACACGACTGATGGCTCCCAAGGTCACTTTTGCCGATAACCCGACGGGGGAGATCGACAAGGAGACCAGCTTCGCCGAAGAGACATTCGGTCGATTCCGCAGTTATCGCGGCTTCGCGATTCACTCCTGGGAGAGCTTTCGCGGCAAGTTTCAGGAGACGGGTGGTCGATAAGGAGCGACGCCCAGCACTCCAGTGAGCATCGCCCGCAGATTCACGATCACTGCCAGTACAGCGACGCTGCCGACCATGAGCAGGATCACATCGGTTAGCCCGGTGCCCCCGAAATCAGTAATCACGGGAAGCGTTGAGAATGGATTGCTGACGAACATCAGTGAGTAGGTCGTCGTCGGGCGGGTCAGGCCAAGGGCCATCACCAGATACGGCGCCAACATGGCGAAGAGCGCGATTAGAACGGTCAGCACGCGCGCGTGAGCGGGACGGAACTCGGGGGTCATCGCATGGGCCATGCGGCCCACAAATCCTCCGAATCCCACAAAACAAACGACATACAAGGCACCGACATAAATCCAATTCAGCCAGTCCGGCCACGCGCCGACATAGATAATCAGGCACAGCGCGAGCAGATGAGCAAGCAGGAATAAAAAGCCGCGACTGCCGCCGGGAAACAAGGGCGCGACAATCCAGCGAAGAAGAGAATTCCCTGGCAGTGTGCGGCGCACACGACGGGACAGAAACTCAGACTCGGTCGCAGCGAACAGCCCGACGACCAGCCAATGAAACAGAGAAATACCAGCAAGCACTGAGACCATGTGCTCATCAACCGAGCCCGCTCCGTTCCAGAGGTGGTAGACCAGCAGGAATCCCCACACGCCCCAGAACTGAATCGAGCAGATGATCCGGATGCGAGTGCTCCGGTTGTCCGATTCAAAAGTCAGTCGCGACACCGCGATCTGCATGCTGAGCACAAAGTAGCTGGCGGCTGCGACAGTAAATGTGGCCACTCCCCACCAGAAGTCCGGATCGTCGAACGGAACCGTTTCGCTCATCCCGACGGCGGTCAACGGAAAAATCATCCCGAACTGCCAGAACAACAGGATGACCATCGCAAGCGTATTCATCGCCTGCCATTGTCGTTGATTTGACAATGTGCTGAGCGTGATCGAGATCATTGACACGCAGATCGCCCATGCCAGAGCACCGACCAGGTACAACGTCACCAGCGCCAGATCGAAGCCCTGCAACAGGGATGTGAACGCCATGAACGGCGCGATCGCCGAGTAGTAAATAAATATCTGCACCAGGGCGCTGCACATCTTTCCCGAAACGATTTGTCGCGGTGACAGCGTCGAGATGCTGAGCAGCTCGTAGGTATTGTGATCCTTCTCGTTCAGCATGCTGCGAAACGCGCCGAAGGGAACGACGAACAGAATCGCGAAGGCGAGGACGTAGAAGTAGAAGACGAAGAATGCTCGTCCCGCCGTGCCGTATTCGAGCGCCGGTCCGGCCCACAGCGCGCCGGCTGCGGAAATCAGCCAGGCGACCACCAGCAGCAGAAAGAAGGTGATGATGAATTGCCGGCTCTTGAAGGCCTGCCGCGTTTCCTTGACGAGGATCGGATTCATCCAGTCCGTGGCACGCTCGGCCTGTGCAAAGAGCTTCTCACTGGTACTCACAGCAACTCCCGAATTGGCTCGCCGTGTTCCACGAGATAGCGTGGCCGACCGGCGCGGTCCGGGAATCGCGGTGTTCGCCCGTCGATTCCCAAATGGTGATAAACAGTCGCCGCGACATCTTCCGGATTCAACGGGCGCTCAGCGACATACGCGCCATGCTCGTCAGACGCTCCGATTGTCTGTCCCATGCGATACCGGCCGCCAGCCAGCAGAACGCTGAATGTCTTGCCCCAGTGATCGCGTCCCGCGGCCGCGTTCATTTTTGGCGTCCGACCAAACTCGCCCATCGCGACGACCAGAGTCTTCTCATACAGACCTCGGTCGATCAAGTCACGGATCAGAGTAGCAATTGCGCGATCGACCGGTGGAATTAACAGATTGGCTCCCTTTTCCGTGGGATATCGATTCGCCGTTCCGTGATGGTCCCAGGGCTGAGTGTTCACCGTCACGAATGTGACGCCACGCTCCACCAGCCGCCGCGCCAGTAAGGCGCTTTGTCCAAATGTGTGACGCCCATACTGATCCTTCAGTGCGGCGGGTTCGTCCGAGATGTCGAATGCATCGCGAACCGAGGAACTCGTCAGCAGGCTGAACGCCGACTGCTGCTGAGCGCTCATGTCGAGCAGGACTGCATCGGAGCGTCGCCGGTAGTAATCGATCGTCTTCAACAACGAACGACGATCTTCGAGCCGGTCGAACGTCAATCCGCTGGACAGAGCCAGATCACGCACGCGGAACTCAGCTTCATTCGGATCGGCATTCGTGATGAACGGGTTGTGTCCGCCGCCGAGATAAGTCGCGTAGTGAAAGATGTTGTCTGTTCCACCGCGGAGATGAGGTGCGGCGGCGTAAGCGGGCATACCCGGCTGAGTCGGGCCTCGCAGTGCCGAGGCCACAGAACCTAGAGACGGGCGACGCTGCACCTTGTTGTCCGGCTTGTTGAAGTCCGGGCCCTCGAAGCCGGTCAGCATCCAGTGATTGCCCTTCGTGTGATCGCCCGAACCGTGATTCACACTGCGCAGCACTGTGATTCGATCAGCAATCTGCGCCTGCTCCGGCAGCATTTCACAGAACTGTGTGCCGGGAACGTTGGTCGAAATCGCATCAAACGGTCCACGGTATTGGCTCACCGCATCCGGTTTTGGATCCCACGTTTCATGATGACCCGGTCCTCCGCTCATCCAGACAAGGATCACGCTGGTATCAGCGGTGGAATCGACAACAGGCGCGTTCGCGGCAGAGGCTCGGCATGACAGAAACTCGGCCAGTGAAAGGCCGCCGACACCCAGCACGCCGGCCTCGACGAAGCTGCGTCGCGTCAGACCTTCGCAATCAGTGCTGGCACTGCCTGTTACTCGAAACATGGATCCACTTTCCTGCTCTTACTCTTGAAGGGTCTATTCCGTAATTGGCACGCAGATTAGTTCTTCATCATTCCGGGCGAAGACCCGCCCCCAGGCGAACGCTGGATGTGCCCACGTTGGACCGATGATCGAACAGCGCGACTGCTCTTCATAGCCATCGGTCGAAAGACGAGCCAGGATCAGTTCGCCGTCTGAATTCAGGACGATGGCACGATCCGAGTCGTTCAACCAGACCAGATTCGCCTGCGGATTGCGACCACGAGGCGTCATCTGATGACCGGCATCCCATAGTTTTTTGCCCGTGGCCAGTTCAAAGCACGTCAGGCCGCGACCTTTATCAACCATCCAGGCGTGATCACCGCGAGACAATGGCTGCGACATCACGCCGCGCAGATTCGAATTGTCTTCCCAGATCAGTTCTGCGTCGTGCGGCTGTGTGCCAAGACGAATTGCCTGCGCGCCCTCCCAGTACCCGCTAACGAAAACGATTCCGTTTGAGTAAATCGGGGTCACGATCGATACGCCGTAAGTCACGTCATGCGGAATGGACCAAAGCGATTCGCCGGTTTCGGCCAGCAGGCCGTGGATGTGTTTCGGAGTCCAGCAGATGATCTCCCGGCGTTCGCCACGCTCAATAAGGATCGGTGTCGCGTAACCGGATGGATCCGAGAGATTCCGCCAGATTTCTGCACCCGTCGTTCGATTGAGGGCGATCAGGCAACCATTCGGCTCAGCTCCCGGATGGATAATCACGTTGTCACCATCAATAACCGGCGATGCTGCGAGCCCCCACATTGGTATCTTCTTCGACGTGTCGAGTGGATACTCACGCTGCCACAGAACAGCACCGGTGCCGGCATCGAGGCAGAAGACGTGCCCTATCGAACCGAATGTGTACACGCGGCCGTCGAACACAGTGGGAGTCGATCGCGGGCCGTTTCCGTAATCCAGTTTTCCGTAACTCACGCTGTATTCGTGAGTCCACAGTCGATCTCCGGTTGCAGCGTCGAAACATAGAACCCGCTCAACCTCACGCGGTTCAGTCTGGCGATCCATCAGATAGACACGCCCGTCGGCTGCAGCGACTCCGCCGTGTCCGCCGCCAATTGGTTGCCGCCAGAGTTGCCGAAGTCCGCCATCAGGCCAGCGAGCCGGCAGTTCTACAGTGCGCCATGTGCCATCCCCGCGCGGACCTCGCCAGCGTGGCCAGTCCTCACTCTTATGCGGCACTGCGGCTGATTGCGGTGGATCACTGGAGATCAACCAGCGGACTGCGTCGGCATCGGCATCGTTTGGATCTGGAGCAAGCGTGAGTTTCCCGCTGCCCCGTGCGGTCCACACGTCGGAAACGAACCGAACGGCCGCCGTGTCTTCTCCCGCCAGCCACATGCGGTCTGGCGCCGCCAACGACAGGAGACCAGGCAAATCGTTGTACCGAGCTGCTCCGGGAAGAAAGTCAACGTGATACACGTCAGTCTGAGCGGCAAATCGAAACCCGTTTGTGTGGATGGCCACGCGCGACAGCGAATCCCCTGCCTGAGCGGCCGCGGCCGAAGCGATGTGGCCCGCGCCGGCCAGGCCGATCAGTTCCACCTGAGTGGTTCCCTGATTTCCCGCCCAGGCGATTGTCGCCAGCACATCGTGTGTTCGCCGTGCGAACGTCGTCAGGTTGTAACAGTAGGTCCAGCCGGCAAAGGCCTCCTCGCCTGGCAGTGATCGCTGACGGTTGATCGGGCGGCCATCGCATAGGAACTCGCCCTGATGCAGCAGATCGACACCGATGACGGTCCGCCCGGAATCGAGCAGTTTCTGCACAGGCGGTCGAGGCGCACCGCTTTCTTCGAACAGGCCCGCTTTGCCGTTCGGCGTGATCCAGACGACGGTCTGTCCGCGAACGGCCTTTGGATCCAGCCGGACCACTGGCAGTTCTGCGTCGTGCTTTTCAAACGTGCGATAGCGAATCAGACCGAGTGTTTCGCGATACAAGTCGTGATCAACGCTGCGCACCGAGTCGAACGAGACTCCAGCATTCTCTGGCAGACTTCGTAACAGAACGCTCCACGCACCACCAACGATTTCTCGGTAGCGGTCGAATGACTCGGCGTCTTTCGGGTGAAGTTGTGCGATCTGCTCGCGAGCGGCGTCAGTCAACTGGTCCAGGAGAAGCTGTTCATAGTCAGGTTTAGTGTCGGGCCTGGGATGGTCGTCGTTCCAGACGGTCGACTGCTCGTGTGTGAGGCGATTGTAGGGACGTTCGAGGATCGGTCCTTCGAGGCCAAGCTTCAGATGCCTGTTGACGAAGCCGTACATTGCTGTGCGGCTGACGAAGTTGTAGTTGTGCGGGAAGTGCAGATACGCCTCGTGCTCAACACGGTCGGCCATGCCGAACAGGCCGTAATGCTGGCGTAATTCCGGAAAGCCCCGCAGGTTCATTGTGCGGGACGCGTCGTCTGCGGAAACCATCAGCAGTGGTTTCGGAGCGTGCAGCGCGTTCATCTCAAGATTAAACGTATCGAGATGGAAGTGGCTGATGTTCTCGCACGTGCAGCCGCCCTGTCGCGCTGTTGAGACAATCACAACAGGCACTGAAACGAGCGGCCGATCGTCCACCGCGCACAACAGGAAAGACTGGGTGCCGCCACCACTGCCGCCCGTAACTGCGACGCGATCGGGATCGACATCAGGCAGTCCAGTCAGGAAATCGAGAGCTCGGATTGAATTCCACGTGTGCAGACCGAGCGGGTTGTGCAGCCAGTTCTCGGCAGCGGCACTGTAGAAACCAGGCTCGGGGGCTTCGCTGAACTTCAGGCGCGTGCGCGAAAACCGATGCACAAGATCAAGGGCCAGTTGCTGGCTGTCTCCGTATCCGATCATGTCGTACAGCAACACAACGCAGCCCATGCGCGCGAGCTGCACGCAACGCGACTGCATGAAACTGCGTCCCCCTTCCTCAAATCGTTCGGCGCCCGACGCAATGGAACGGCGAACGGAATCGGCACCGGCATCCTGAAAACGACCGCCAGGAAAGTGACCGTGCGGGCTGAGGACCGCCGGTCCTTTACCGGTCACGTTCTTCGGGCGGTACAGGTTCCCGGTGACGAAGAAGCCGGGCACGCTTTCGAATTGAACTTTCTCGACGGTGTACTCGCCGCAATCAACGGCGCCGTGGATGACCTCGTTGAGAGGCGTCCTTTTCGGAAGCGGCCAGAGTCCCATGGAGACAAGCATGGTCCGACGCACATCAGCCTTGCGGGTCTGCCACGCGTCGGCCGACGCGGGAGGCTGGAATGGGAATTCGGCTCGTTCGGTGTTGAGTGGTCCCATACGCGTGTCGTCCGGCAGCTCGCCGAGTGGCAGGACGCGTCTGCTATCGTCGGCCGGCAAGCGTGAGGAGCCGATCGGCGGCAACTGAATGCTGACACGGAAGCCCAGGTTGCTGTGACAGAAGTGCGGCGGATCAGCATTGCGCGTCGCGCACCGCACGTCATTCGGGCTGTTGCTCCAGCCTCCACCTCGCACAGCAAACCCCCGCTTCGGATCGAGGTCGCCCGGGTCGACACTCAATTCTCGCGGATAGGGGCCGTAATGCGTGGAGCAGAACTCCCACACGTTGCCAAGCATGTCGTGTAATCCAAACGCATTCGCCTCGTACCGCCCCACGGGAGCGGGGAATGCGAATCCATCGCTCATGGGCATGGTTTCGCGCGGCCACTTCGGCTGATGATGTTTCAGACGTTCGTCACCAACATTCAAGCGTCTTCCGGTGTCATCGACGTCGCTGCCCCACGCGAATCGTGTTCCAGCTCCGGCGCGACAGGCCCATTCCCATTGCGCTTCCGTCGGCAGTCCGTATCGCACAGGTGGAAGACCATCAGGCGCCGGATCGCTGTCACGCAGCCAGCGGCAGAACATGCGCGCGTCGAAATGGCTGACGTGCACGATTGGCTGGCGGTCACTCAGCTCGAATGGCCCGGCAAATCCGGGTTTTCGCCACGACGTACCGGGCCGGTGTTTCCAGACAGCACGATCGTCATGCGCATTGCCGCCGCCGTTCTTTTCGCCATCCGTCAGGAAGCCGGTGGACTGCACGAATCGAGCGAATTGCCCCACAGTGGTCTCGTACCGACTGAGGTAGAACGGACGTGTCAGCCGAACCGGATGAAGCGTCTCATCGTATGACGATTCGCTGTGTCCCGGTTCGTCTTCCGGTGAACCCATCTGGAACTCGCCCGGGGGAACGAGCACGAACTGAATTCCCGCCGAGTCGATCAGCTCAAGTGGCAATCCTGACCAGTCCGAGTACTGCTGCTGGTACTTTCGAGCGGTTGCCGCGTCGAACGGAAAGGACGGGGGAATCGGAGGCTTGTCCCCGGGAGTCTTTTCCAGAGCAACCTGAATTTGCTGCGCTGCCGAGGTGGGGGCAGCCGTCCGCGCTTCCGTCAACGAAAGCAAAAGGACCGCAGTCAGGCTGGCCAGCAATGACAGTGTTCGGCGGGTGTGTGACGCGGCAGACATCGGCTCTCTCCGTATGCAGTCTCTCGCAAGTCGTCTGAATGTGTGATCCTATCCTTCGGTCGCGTCGGGATCCCATCACTCGCGGTCCGAGACAAGTCCCTGAATCGTTGACAGCTCCGACGATGCAACGGATCGTGCGACCGAACAACTCGGTGACCATTGCCGCAATTCACATTTAATGGCACACGCGCCGAAGCGGTCGGGATATCCGCTCTTCAGGCAAACCTGACCCAGTCCTGACCATAGCGTCCGGACGCGGTGAGTCTTTCGGAGCATGGAAAGGACTGGGGGCCCGAGGGAGCGGTCTCGACGTGGGGGCATACGCAACAGGTTCACGGGAAGCAGGCGGCTCTTTGCTGGTACTGGTCGCTGCGTGTCTGAAAACGTCTACGGAAAAACGCCATGAAACGAAGCCTTGTTCATACCGTCGTTCGCTGCTGGGTAATTGCTCTGTTGTGTGTCTCGTCAGTTCCGTGCCTCGCTCAGTATGGTGATTGGACGCATCGCGGCACGCTGGCCCTGTTGACGACGCCGGAGGGTGCGGGCCTTCCTGCATCGGCTCGCGAGGAGGGGTTTCCAGTACTGGTCAGGTTGAATGGCGAGACGTTTCATTTCAAGCAGGCCAGGGCGGACGGCTCGGACATCCGGTTTTCGGCGGAGGGACAGCCGCTCGCGTATCAGATCGAACGCTGGGATCCGGCTCGGGGCGAGGCCTGCGTCTGGGTGCGCATCCCGGTCATCCGGGGCAACGCTCGGCAAGAACTAACTCTTCACTGGGGCAACGCCGGCGCCGGGACCGAGTCCGATGGGAACGCCGTGTTTCACGAGTCGAACGGTTACGCGGTCGCGATGCATCTGGGAGATGTCGACGATCCGGTCAGGGACGAGGCGGGCAATCTGTCGCCGACTAACAAGGGCACAGAGGCTTGCCGGGGCGAGATTGGGCGCGGCCCGGTTCGGCGCTGGCAGTTACACCGAACATGGTCGAAGTGAATGAAGGCCGGAGCGTGACGGTCACGGTTGAGGCCGACGGGGCGGAAAAGGTTTACTGGATTCTGCGCCGCGGTGATGAAAAAACCGTCGTTGTGAGCAATCGCTTTTCTTACACCGTGGATGCCGGGCGCGTCACGAGCGACGCCGTCTGGTCGCTGCAGTTTAAGGCGGTCTACCCTGATACGGTCAAAACCCGTGACGTTCCGATCGCGGTCAAAGATTCGATTCCTGAGCCGCAGGTCGTGCTCGAAGCCCCGCGGGCATGGAATGGCCGGGATCCGATCAAAGTCGTGCCCCGGATCAGCAACCGGGACGCGATGAAGGCGGCCGGCGTTGGGGAGCTGCGTTACCGTTGGGTTGTGTCCGGCGGCGCGGTTGCAGAAAGCATCGCGACAAGCCCGCCGACCACCGGGTTACCCGTATCTGGATTCGCCTGACAAATCGCGGGAACGGGACGCGCTGGAGTAGGCGCTGGCCCTCACGGATGAGGCGTCCGTCCTACGGACCAGCCTGCTGAAGCCGTTCGACAAATGCCGCGTGGTCCGGGGACTCGGTACCGCTGCGCAGGACAGTCAGCACGGTCGCCAGCTTTCCGCGGCACAGTGCCTCCGCATCAAGCCACAGGCCCGGAAACGTGCTGCTCTTCAAAATGCCATCGTCGTCAGGAACGATTTTCCGGAAGTCGCCGTCACGCAGCTCGAACCAGTCGATCGCGTCATCCAGCACGCGCCATACGAGGTATTCTCGAACCTGATTCCGTCGGTACACGCGCAACTTTCGATTCAAATCGATACTCGCGCCTGAAGCGGAAACTTCGGCGACAAGCTCGGGAGCACCAACAACGAAGTCGTCGTCGCTGATTTCGACCTGGCCACCACAACCCGGTGTGATGATCAGTATCCCATCGGGCTGCGGCTCATTGTCCATGTCCAGCCGGATCGAGCCGTTATCTCCTGCCTGAACGCCGGGCGTTGCGGCCCGATATGCGGCCAACCAGCCCATCAGGTCGGCATGCGGAGCGGAGTGGCAATCCCATCGGACGGGTGACGGCATATAGACGACTCCTTCAATCAACTCGACATCGGAGACGTGCGGCATCGCCTGATAACGCCGTTCAAATTCATCGCGCGTCAGCTCATCGCCGTTCTCCAGCAGCGGAAGCGACCGCATTGAGGCGGGTGCCGCGGAAGATTCCTGAAGAACCGGTTCGGTGCTCATCGGCTGGCTCCGAGACGTAAGGATACAAACACACGAGTCATCGTACCGTGAACGCGTTCCAGTTGGCATGTGTGATTCCACGATTGCAGGCGCCGGCTCTGCCGGGCCATAAACGGGGAATCAAGTGATTCTCGGTTTCCTGATTAGTTCGTGTCGTCCTGGAGAAGGTCGCCAAACTCACTTCTCAGGCGAGCCAGTACGCGGCAGCGGGCGACGCGTACTGTGCCTGGCTTCATCGATAGTTCGTCGGCCACGTCCGCGACCGGAAGCCCCTCGACTGCGACTTTCCAGAAGGCCTGCCAGGTGCGCTCGTGAAAATCTGTCTGAATGATCTGCAGTGCCCTTTGAAACAACAGATGGCGTTCACTGTCTTCGTCTGAGGATGAATCGTCTTCGTCCGGCTCTTCAGTATCTTCAGCGGCCTGCGGATCGGGGACGTGCGCGAACTTCATCTGTGCGTCCGTGCCGCCAGTCGCCTGAGCCTCGCGTCCCTGGTGACGGAAGCTGTCCATTACTTTGCTGCGTGAGATCGTGCGCAGCCAACCGCGGAACGTGTCGCCCGGGCGGTCTTTTCGGAACCTCGCGATGTTTGACGCGACCGCTCGGAAGATCTCCTGCAGTACGTCGGGCAGATTCAATCGTCGGCACCAGTAGCACACCAGCGGCGTATAGAGATCGACCATGCGCGACCAGGCGTCGTCGTCATCGTCGCGCAGGCGGATCAGCAGGCTGCGCGATGTGGACAGCGTGCCCTTCGAAGCCGACTTCTCGTTCGAGTTGTTCCCGGAGCCGCTGCTCACGAATCAGACTTTCCGTATCGGTTCGACGAAGACACACGATTCCGTGCGACGAAGGCCATTCCGATCGCTCCCAGTGCGATGACGATCGAACCCATCAGGTTGAATGCCCCGCGAAGTCCATCTCGCGTCACTGCGATGTCGCGGTCAAGCGGACGTGACAGCAGCAGGACACCAGCCAGGTCACCTTTCTTCCAGTCGCGTCGCGGACTCAACTCGCGAGCGTTGTGACACTTCACACACCCCTCCTGCATGATCTGGGCTTTCGCGAAATACAACCAGCTCTGATCGGCCTCGGATCGGAACTCGTGCCAGGTCAGATCGGCATGCTGCTCGGTAACACGTCGTTCAAGGACAGTGAGTGCCTGCTTCTCGAAGTCCGTCTTCGCGCCTCCGTTCTTCCGCCAGGGATATCGACTGTACATCCTGACTTGCAGACCGCACTCGGACTGGCTGATTCGCTGCCCGGCGTCGATCGTAAAGGTCGCAGGCAACGGCAATGCGTTCTCCTTGATGAGGTACTCATGCGTCACAGAAACGCCCGTGTCCTTGAGACGCAACCGGCCAACAACGTCACTGTAGTACTTGTTGATTTCTTCCAGCATGGTCGCGTCCATGCGCACGCTTTCCAGTGCGGTTGAATGGACAAACCACGTCGAGAGATGCGACAGGTGCGCGAATCCGGCCGCCGAGCCGACGACCAGCGCAACGAACAGCATCGCGGCAAACGGATACCGCGAACACCATCGCCAAAGGCGTTCCAGACTGTTGACCGGCGGGGCACGCACAGGCTCGCCACTCAGATAGCGTCGCAGATCATCGGCCAGTTCCCGAGCTGACTGATACCGCCGCGTCGAGTTTCGCGACATCGCCATCAGGCAAATCGTTTCCAGATCACGTGGCACAGTGTCGTTGAGTTGTCTCAGCGGCCGCGGGTCGTCTTCCAGAACCTGCAACAGCAGCATGCGGCGGTTGCCCTGAAAAGGTCGCTCGCCGGTAAGAATCTCGTACAACACGACGCCCAGGCTGTAGACGTCCGTGCGTGGATCGACCAGGTGCGAATCGCCCCGCGCCTGCTCGGGAGACATGTATGCGGGCGTCCCCATAATGCGGCCGTCCGATGTCAGCGTGGCGTCTCCCGTTTCCCGGAGTGCCAGTCCGAAGTCCATCAGGTGCGGCCGCCCTGACGCGTCGATGAGAATATTCGCGGGCTTGATGTCACGGTGGATCACGCCGTGTTGATGCGCGTAATCCAGCGAGTCGGCGAGCATCGCAACCTGTTCGGCCAGAGTTCGCCAGTTGGGCTCGGTCCGTTCGTTGACACACTCTTCCAGTGTGCGGCCCTCGACGAATTCCGTGACCAGGTAGCAGACACCGTCTTCCGTCTGGCCAGATTCAAACAGTGACACAATGCCCGGGTGCGACAGTTGAGCCACACTGCGTGCCTCGCGCAGAAAGCGTGCAACGTCTTCGTCACTGGCCATGTCGCCAGCCCGTTGCAGTTTCAGAGCGACATCCCGATCGAGCCCGGTATCACGAGCCTGAAACACATACCCGAACGAGCCCGTGCCGAGTTCTCTCAGTAACTCAAACCGGTCAATCATGACCGGCCCGTCTGCCAGCAATCGCGCATACCGGCGACCAGGATCGATTGTGACGCTCGAGCTTGAGCCACGTTGGCTGGAGACGCCGATGCGGCGGAGTGAGGCACTGACACCCGCCGGAATGCTGGTCACGGATTGGACGGCCACGACTTGCTGCTGACTATGTTGCAGGCTTTGCAGGAACGGATCCGTGTCAGCGTCGAAGCGCTCGAGAGCCGCCTCACAGTGCACACATTCCGAAACGTGCTCGACGATCTGGTCGACCCGTTCTTCGGGGAGCACTCCCGTCGAAAACGATCGAAGGACGCCTTCGTCAGGACAATTTAACTGAGCCATCTCACACCAGCCTTCGATTCAATTCCTGAGGCGTTCATGCCGTATGCAGGCATCGACGCAGCAATCCACGGGAACATGGCACTCCAGCATACGGCTAACGTGACGTCGTTACTTCCATCCTATCACTCGATTCTGGCCCCGCACCGCACGGGGTCACGGTCTGCGCATTCGGAATATTCCGCAGAACTTTCAACTAAAGGCGTCCGATGGCCGAAACAGAATAAAGCCGCCAGTCGCAGTGCGCGCGAACTGCGCGTCCAGCTCCAGGCGACACGAAAGGCTGAACAGAATGAATCCGGCCAATGTTGACACGGACGTTGTCGCCATGGGAACCATACAAGCTCGATCGACGGTCCCCAGGTTTCTTTGCCTGTGCGCCCTGACGCTGCTCGCAGCTCAACTCGTGCTGGCACCGGCGCCCACTCAGGCGCAGTTGATCAGACCTGCACGTCTCCTGCAGACGACGGAGCCGGAAGAACGGCTGACGGTCGAGATGGTCGAGGCTCAACGCAAGGAGGCTGCAGAGTCCACCGATCTGGATGACGAAGCGAAACAAGAGGCCGACAACCACTACAAGTTTGTTGTCGATGCATTGCAGAAGATGACCGAACTGGCCATCGCAGCGGCCCAGTTCCAGCAGGACACTGACGATGTACAGCAGCGCGTGGACGAACTGAGGACTCACCTGGACGACCTGCAGGGTCTCAAACCGACACTGCCGGAACTCGCGACGCTGGCGGAACTCGAGCAGGAACAGGCGAAGCGCAATCTGCAGCTCACCGATCTGAAGTCCATGCTGGCCAGAGTCGAAGCCGAGCCCACAACACGGGCCAATCGGCTGAAGGAAATCCGCGGCCTGCTGCTGTCGGCAAGCCAGCGCATCGCGGATATCAACAAGCAGCTTGCCACGCCCCCACCGACGGACGAACCGAAACTGCTGACACAGGCGCGACTGGCTGAACTGCGTACTCGACTGCAGTTAATCGAGACGGAACTGCCCGCGCTGCAGAACGAGCTGGCGAAGTACGACGCGGAAGATTCCGCGGATTTCGTGCGTGTGGAGCGAGACGTGCGGACGCAGCAGGTCGCGTTGGCCGAGGCTGAACTAAAACTGTTCGACGACGAAATCGACCGGCTGCGTGCAATCGCCAAAGCGGAAGCGCTGCAACGTGCACGCGATGAGGCCATCGCAGCCCAGCCACTGTTGCAGGCAGACGCAGACCTCAACCGGTTGCTCGCTGAGAAGGCTGTTGGTCTGACCGAACCGCTCAACCAGGCAAAGTCGAAGCTGGAATCCACTCAGAAGACGTTGGAGGGACTGCAGAAGCAGTTCACCACAACACAACAGAAAGTTGAGGGAATCGGCCTGACGGGTGCCGTTGGATCACTTCTGCGTCGTCAGAAATCTGATTTACCCGATCTGGTCCAGAGAAAGAGCAACGTGCGCGATCGTCGCGCGGTGATCGAGAAGGCGCAATACGACCTGTTCGATTACGACGACCAGCGGAGGGATCTGGCGACCCGTGACCCGCTCGTCCAGCAGATTCTCGATTCGGCTTCAGCGGGAATGGCAGAAGCGGAACGAATACAGCTTGAAGACGCGGCGCGAGATGTTCTCGACCGGCGAGCGGAATACCTGGATCAACTGATCCGCAGCTACAACACGTGGCTGGACACGCTGTTCGAACTCGACGAGACCGAACAACTACTGATCGCGGAAACGGAACGGTACACCACATACATCGACGAGCGTGTGTTGTGGATACGCAGCAACGACACTCTGTTTGCAAAAATAGCGCTCGACAAATCCGATGGCTGGCTGCTGGCGTCGAGGCGGTGGGTTGAACTGGGAGCGCAACTGCTCGCCGACATGCAGGCGAATCTGTGGTTGTATGCCGTAGCCGCCGCGGCATTCGCCACGCTGATCCTGCTGAAACCGCGAACATACCGCGCACTGTCCGCCGCTGGTCGAATGGCCATGCCAGGCAACTGTACGTCGTTTAGACCGACACTCGATGCAACCTGGCTGACACTTCTGATGACCGTTGTGTGGCCCGGAGCCGTGTGGTTTCTGGCCGTTCGACTGGCCTCTGTCGCCGACTCGTCGGAATTCAATGCCGCGGTCGCGCACGGATTGATGGCTGTTGCCTGGGGTTACCTGCCGGTTGAAGCGCTGTTGAAGATCTGTCGTCGAGACGGTCTTGCCGATCACCACTTCGACTGGCCGGACTCCACGATTCGTCTGTTTCGTCGTACCGTCCCGGGACTGGCTGCCTGCGGTTTGCCACTCGCATTCGTGACAGCAACGCTTTACGCCAGCGATCCGGAGCATGGTCTGGATTTCGTGGAGCGCGCGTGCTTCGTGGCGGCGACGGTCGTATTGGCACTGTTCCTGCAACGCGTCATGCGTCCGGACACGGGAATCCTGAATGAGTACCTGACGGCACACCCGGAAGGTTGGATCGCCCGACTCCGGTTGCCTCTATACTGGAGCACTGTGCTTTCTCCGCTGTGTCTCGCTGGACTGACCATTGCCGGCTACTACTACACAGCTCAGCAACTGGCCTGGCGGCTGTTTGCCACAATACTGTTTGTGTTCTCCCTGCAGTTGGTACGTGCTCTGCTGCAACGCTTGTTGATCGTTGAACGCCGCAAGCTGACCATCGAACAGGCACATGAACGTAATGCTGAACTCGTCGCCCGGCAGGAAGCAGCCACGACGCCAGCGGATTCCGATGTTGACGCTACCACGGCGCCGACGGCGGTCGTGCCACAGGAAGAACTGCGGGCTGACGTGGAACGTAACACCGAGCAGAGTCGCCGGTTGCTGTCGATGTCGTTGACTGTGACGTCTCTCGTGGGTGTCTGGATGATCTGGTTCGACGTGCTGCCGGCGCTGCATATTCTCGACCAGTGGCCGTTGTGGACAACGCGGGTCGAAGTCACCGCGGACGAGTCGAGTCTGTCGACATCCCCTGGCCACTCGATGTCGGGCACAGCAGCAGGTGATGTTCCTGAATCTCAGTCGTCACTGAAAACCATCACTGTGCTGCGGCCGGTGACACCACGCGATGTGGGGCTGGCCATTCTGCTGGCCATTGTGACATTTGCCTGCGCGCGAAATATCCCGGGGCTGATGGAAATGTGGGTGCTGCAGCGTCTGCCCTTTGACCAGTCCGTTCGCTATGCCATCACGACGCTGACGCGCTACGCCATCATCCTGCTGGGTATCATCGTCAGCTTCAACGCGATCTCGGTCGGCTGGTCCAAAGTGCAATGGCTTGCGACCGCTCTCACATTTGGACTCGCATTCGGCGTCCAGGAGATCTTCGCCAACTTTGTTGCCGGACTGATTCTGCTCTTCGAACGTCCCATCCGAGTTGGAGACGTTGTGACGGTCGATGATGTCAGTGGAGTCGTGTCGCGGATCCGCATCCGGGCGACGACGATCACAAACTGGGACCGCAAGGAGTATGTGATCCCGAACAAGGAATTCATCACTGGCCGAATGCTGAACTGGACTCTGTCAGACAAGGTCAACCGCGTCGTCATCAATGTGGGGATTGCCTACGGATCGGACGTCAGTCGCGCGAAAGAGCTGCTGGTTATGGTCTGCCGGGATCATCCACTGATCCTGACGGACCCGGGTCCGGGCGTGACGTTCGAAGGCTTCGGAGACAACACGCTGAATCTGGTCCTGCGGTCGTACCTGCCGGATCTGGACAACCGCCTGGGGGTCATCGACGCACTCCACTCGAACATTGACCGAGTCTTCCGCGAAGCCGGGATCGAGATCGCCTTTCCGCAGCATGATCTGCATCTCCGGAGCATTGACGACGCTGCGGTGCGAGCCTTACGCGGTGGTGGACCCGGTGACCGCCCTGGCACGAGCGCTGCATAGCCGGCCAGAGCCTGCCCGGAACACGGAGAGTAACGACGAACCGGGCAAAGACGCGGGATGGCAAATTGTGCCATAGATCGAACTAACCTGTTCGTTATTGTCCACGGGCACAGCGCGGGCCGCAGCTTTCTTTGCGGCCGTCCGGCGGTTCTACACCGCCTACATCACCGAATCACATCCGCTTGATCGAATCGAACAGAGAACATGACTGGTCAAACTCTCCTCATGGAATTACCGGACACACACGTGACTGATGACGTCAATGACGCATGGCTGGAGTCGCTACGCGATGACTCCACTCTACGACCTGTGGCCGAGGAAATCGGAATCGAGTTTCCTGAGGACAGTCCACCGCGGTTTGCAGGAGACCTGGCTGAACTCAACGACGTCTGATCTGCGGACAGCCGTCCCGGATTTGCTTTACGTCGTATGCCACGTCGCGGCATCCATTCTGATACGGCTGGTGCTCACGCCGCGAGCATTCGTGCCAACCAAACAGGCTGCTGGACAGCTCTTTAACACAAAACGGAGTTTTTCCATGAGTTCACAGAACATCGCCGATGTAGAAGTCTCGAAGCTCGCTAAAGACGAGCTGGTGCGGCTGATCAAGTCTGAGCAAGGACCGTGGTCCGATCGTGTAATCGATCTGCAGGACCGGTCAACTCTCGAACGCCTGGGTCGAATGGCCTGTCGAGCCCGCTTTGTTCGAGCCGGCGCGTAGAGCGGGTTTGCAGTTTCAGTGTCGCTTCTTGATACAGTACGAGTGAATTAATGAGTGTTTCTACGGCAACGGATTGTCAGCCAGAATCCCGCATCGCATCCGGGAACGAGCTGTTTCGAGATCGCGTCCTGAATGAATACCGTCGCACGCTGACGACGCGGATTGCCGCATCAGCCTGTCGCATTGACGGTGAATTCGTGGAAGGCATGCTGGTTCTGACGGGAGAGGTCGGCAGCTACTTCCACAAGCAAATGGCTCAGGAAAGTGGCTGGCTCGTACCAGGTGTCGAACAGGTGGTCAATCGCGTCACCGTCGTACGATAGTCTGCTTGCATACTGCGGTTTGCCGTCGCGGTCCAGGCACAGAATCCGCCTCGCTTGCGAACCTCGGCGCCGGCTGATATCTCTGCCTGAGTCCCACAACATCCTTTCTGATAGAGCGATTCAGCTCTGTGGGATTCCAGCACGTTTCATTGCCCAGCTTCCCGATCATTTCTTTGAATGCGGAGCTGCACATCATGTCGACACTCGTCACGACACCCCCCGACGTTACGTCCTCGCTGTCACCATCTCTGGCGGACATCCGCTCGAAGCATCGCCATCAAACGTCTCCGGATCGAGATGCGCAGACTGGCAGCCGGACCGCCACAACACCGAGCAAACGTGGCGACTCGTACTCGATTCCGCCAGCATCACAAGCGGAACTTCTACGGCGTCTTAAGTCACTCCGGGCAGGCTTGAGCACGCTCGCCCGTGAGCATCAGCAGGCAGACACTGAGGCCTTCGAGGACACCATGTCTGTCCTGAATGAGGAGATCGCGGACCTGCTGGCGGTCCTTGTCGAGACGAGTCCATAAGACCGTCGTTCCGCCACGAAGTACGAATCGCGATCACTCGGCAGCACGCTTGCGGTCACGCCGCCTGTCGACGCCGCATCATCGCCAGGAACGCACACGTCACGTGCATTTGAGAGCGATTGCCTGTATTCCCACACACAGAGGCAGTACCAGAACCTTCGGCTGCGAACTCAACTGGGGATACCGACAATGATCATAGGCATGACTCGCTCCGCAGTTTCTGTGGTGGTTCTCTTTGCTGGCGTCAGCATCGGACTGGGTGCCGGGGCCGCAGCGGCTGAATTCGACCTGGTGATCCGAAACGGTCGCATCGTCGACGGCACCGGCAACCCTTGGTTCCGCGGAGACCTGGCCGTTAAATCCGGTCGCATCGCCGCGGTCGGTCGATTCGAGGGAGAGGCGGCGGACCGAGAGATTGACGCCGACGGACTGGTCGTGGCGCCCGGATTCATCGATATCCACTCGCATTCAGATTTCAAGGTCCTGCAGGACGGGCATGCTCAGAGCAAGGTCCGCCAGGGCGTGACCACGGAGATTCTGGGCGAAGGCAATTCGGCGGGACCGTATCAGGGCAAGCTGTCGCCGCAGGAGTTCACTGTCCAGGGCGAAAAGCAGTCGTGGACGACTCTGGGTGGCTATTTCGACGTGATCGACAAGTCCGGTGTGGCGGTCAATGTGGCTTCTTATGTTGGACTGAATAACGTCTGGCGGTCGGTCATGGGCGACTCATTCCAGACGCCCTCACCCGGTCACATCGAAGCGATGAAAGTGCTTGTCGATGAGGCCATGCGCGACGGGGCACTGGGCCTGTCGAGTCAGGTGATGATGCCGCCCGGTTCGCTCTCGACCACCGAGCACGTCGTCGAACTGTGCAAAGTCGTTTCCCGGCACGGCGGCATCTACTCGACGCATATCCGAAACGAAGGTGACGGGGTCTTCGATTCCGTGCGTGAGGCGATCGAGGTCGGACGTCGCAGTCGCGTTCCAGTGGACATCATCCACCTGAAAATCGCCGACCAGGAGTTCTGGGGGCGCATGCACGAAGTCGTTCAACTGATCGAAGACGCCCGGGCCGAGGGGTTGAATATTCAGGCGAACGTGTATCCCTACACGCGAGGCAACAACAATCTGGTCAGCATTATTCCGCCGTGGGCGCATGAGGGCGGTCGTCAGAAACTGCTTGAGCGGCTTCGCAACCCAGAACTTCGAAAACGTCTGAAGCACGACATCGAGAACGGGATCCCCGGCTGGTACAACCACTACACCGCCGTGGGCCGCGACTGGAGCCGCATGCTGGTCAGTGCCAACTCGACCTTCCGCGGGCTGACGATGGACCGCGTCATGGCCATTCGCACAAAAGGCCGCAAGGACGCGGATCTGCTCGATGAGCTGTTCGATCTGCTGCTTGACGAAGGCGGGTCGGTCAGCACGGTGTACGCGCATCACACGGAAAAGGACATGAACCTGGCACTCAGCCAACCGTGGTGTTCGGTCGGTTCGGATGGTTCGGCCTACGCGATCGAAGGACCCCTGCGACGGGGCAACCCCCATCCGCGGAACTTCGGCACGTTTCCGCGTGTCCTGGGCGTGTACGTGCGAGAGCTGAAACTGCTGAGGCTCGAAGATGCAGTTCGCAAGATGACGTCATTGAACGCGGCCAAAACGGGACTGCTGGACCGCGGCGTTTTGCGCGAGGGGCTCGCGGCCGACGTCACGATCTTCAATCCGGACACGGTCATTGACCGGGCGACCTACACCGAGCCGTTTCAATACAACCGGGGCATCGTTCACGTAATCGTCAACGGGCGGCTTGTGCTGGAAGACGGTGAGCACACAGGAAATCTGCCCGGGCGAGCGTTACGGCATCCGTAAGAAGTGCTGTTGAGCTGAGCTGGTTCAGCCCGTTCGCGTCACTCCGAATCTTCGACGACGGCAGTCGCGGTCGTGTCGGCAGCCGCGGCTGGCTCGTCGATTTCCGACTCCGGTGAGTTCAGCGTCTTCAAGGCATTGCGAGCAGCATGCTGCTCTGCCTCTTTCTTGTTCGGCCCCCAGGCGGACGGATACAGTTTTTCGCCAATCGCGGCCGCTACTTGAAAACACTTCGAATGGTCCGGCCCCTTCTCGTCCATCAGACGATAGACCGGTGTCTCGCTGAAGTCTTTCTGAGAAAGCTGCTGCAACTGACTCTTGTAATTCTGACCGTGCGTGGATTGGGCGATGTTTTCGATTTCGGGGCCGAGCGACTTCAGAAGGAACATCCGGGCAACATCCCAACCTCCATCCAGATACAGGGCGGCCACGACGGACTCGAAAGAAGCAGCAAGAATTGAGTCGGGAATGCGTTCGTGGACAGCCAACCCCTTTCCCAACAGCAGGCACTCGCCGATCCCAAGCTCCTTACTTAGTCGGGCACACGTATTCCGACTGACGACCGACGACTTGATTCGCGTGAGTTCTCCCTCCGCGTATTCGGGATACGTCGTGAACAGGTACTCACAGACCACCGTGCCCATAATCGCATCGCCCAGAAATTCCAGACGTTCATTCGATTCAAGCCGCGTTCGGGCGATCGACGCGTGCGTCAAAGACTGGATCAGCAGTTGCTGGTCGTCGAACGCGTGCCCCAACGTGGCCTCGCAGCGACGCAAACGAGCGTCAGACTCATCGGGAGGGGCGTCCTCCGCGACTGCGGCAGGAGCCTTCGCAGGACTGGTATGGGCAGGAACGTAGGCTGGCTGACTGGCAAGTGCAGCGAGCGCGGGCGATTCAGGCGTGGTAGCCATGAAAGCTCCATCAACGGATCGGCAGATTGAATGCGGTTCCATTGAAAGAGGGGGTGGGTCCTTTCGCCGTTCGGCAGCAAGGAACGATCCCCTGTTCCAACACAATGCAGGCTGCACGCACGGAGAGTTCGGCACCGCTTAACCAGCGTTTTCACGCATCCCTGCCGTCGATTCAGCGCCAAATGCCGCCCAGGCACAGCCAGCGGCCCCGATGATACCCGCTTTGCCACCGAGTTGGGCATAGTCGACACGCACGTTTTCGCCAGGAACTGGAAACGTCAGCCCCTTCACGTCGTCTCGGACCGTCTGCAGAAAACGACGACCCAGCGGTGTGCCGTTGCGGCCAAACGTCATGTTGCCTCCGAAGAGGACGACGTCCGGATCAATTGTGTGCATCAGATTCGCAGTGCCGTATGACATGAAACGCGCCGAATCGTCTACCAGTCGCAGGGCCAGTGGATCGTTCTGTTCGGCAGCGCGTGCGATCAGCAGCGGCGTAATGTCCTGACCGGCAGCGACCTGCTCCGATAGAATCGTCGAGTGTTCACCGGAGGCGATTGCCTCGTGGCACCGTGTGATCATCCCGGCGGAACCCGCGTACGCCTCAAGCGTGCCCTTCATGCCGGTCGCGCAGGGCCGTCCATTCTCCATTTGAATGTACAGAAAGCCGCATTCACCGCCGTGCGAGTGAGCGCCCTCGACCAGCTTCCCATTGACGATCAGACCGCAGCCAACTCCCGTGCCCAGTGTCCACAGCACAAGGCTGTGCGCCCCACGACCGGCCCCTGCCCAGAATTCGCCAAAGGCAGCGGCATTCGCATCATTCTTTAGAGTGACCGGTAACTCAAAGTGGTCTGCAATGTGCTGCCGTACGGGGATGTTCCGCCATGTCGGCAGATTCGCGGGCTCCATCCAGATTCCATTGGGAATGTCCAGAGTGCCCGGAACAGCGAGTCCAATCGCGGTGATGTTGCGCATGCGAACGGGGCTGGCATCGATGGCTCGAACCATCGCATTGCGGATCGTCTCCAGACCGTGATCGGGCCCCTTTTCACCCTGCGTCGGAACAACGACGCATGAGAGTGGCCGCCCGGTGTTCGTCACGACGCCGGTTCGGATGTTCGTCCCGCCGACATCAACGCCGATGAAGAATTCCTGAATGGCGGATTTCCGATCCCTCGGCGATGAACTTGCTGGCATAGAGGTGTCCCTCGAAATCCGACCGTCGGCGTCCCTGCCGAGTGCATTGAATCAGGTGAGTATACGGGAGTTTTTTCAACGGAATCAACGCGCGTTTGGCTATCCGTCGACCTGTCGAACTGCTCAATACTCGTTCGGCGCGGGTCTCCCGATCCCGCCTCTGTCTCGACCTCGTTCGGCGCGGGTCTCCCGACCCCGCCGCTGCCTTGACCGCAGGTCTCCCGCAGCCCCGTGCAAATCATCAATTGACGCGTGGATCTGGGAGACCTCCGGTCGAGTCATCCGGCGGGGTCGGAGACCCGCGCCGAACATGAATTCACCGACGGTATCCGCACGCATGGCCCGAACCAGCGGCAAATGAGTTTACGTCGCAGATTCGATATCGCTGGCTGAAATGCAGACAGCTCGCACGGGACGTCAGGTTCGGGCCGTTAAAGCCGCCTGCGGTTCGGGCGACGCGGTCGATTTATCGCTAAGCGGGCTCGAATCGAGACGTTCCCGATGTACGGCGCGCCAGGCCAGGGGAATGGCCAGCAGCGTAATCAGAGTCGCGCTCGTCAGACCGCCGATCACGACTCGGGCCATGGGCGCCTGCAACTCGCCGCCGTCGCCGAGTCCCAGCGCGATTGGCAACATCGCGAGCACTGTGGTCAACGTCGTCATTAGAATCGGTCGGAATCGACGTGTGGCTGCCTGTTTGGCGATCTCGTCAACACTGAGCCCGTCACCGCGGCGCTTGAGCTGGTTCATGTAGTCAATCAGCACAATCGCATTGTTGACGACGATCCCGGCCAGCATGATCAGCCCGATAAACGACTGCACATTCAGAGTCGTCCCAGTAGCCAGCATGATCCCGACGACGCCGATCGCTCCCAGCGGAAGCGAGATCAGAATCAGCAGCGGATCGCGGAATGACTCAAACTGAGAAGCCATCACCATGTACATCAGCAGCACGGCAATAATGAACCCACTGGTCAGGGCGGCGAAACTCTTCTGCTGATCTTCCCAATCGCCGCCAACACGGACAGAGAAGCCGTCCACCGGCGGAAGACGTTGCAGCTCACGCTCAAGGTCCGCCGCGACGTCGCCGAGTGATCGGTCCTCGACACTTCCGCCGACGTTCGTAACACGCTGTCGATTTCGGCGGTAAATCGCCGCGGACGATTCCCCCGGTGTGAAAGTGACCAGGTTCTTCAATGGAATGATTCGACCTTGCGGTGTGGCCACGCCGATCTGGTCCAGATCCTGAATCTGACCGCGATCGCTTTCTCGCAATCGCACCAGCACATTGAATTCATCGCCCTCTTCGCGGAAGACCGTTGACCGTGTCCCACGGATAGCTGTTTCCATCGTCTGAGAAATCGTGCTTACGCTGATGCCCAGCGAGTTTGCCTTGGCCCGGTCAATTCGCACGGACACCTCGGGACGCCGATCGGACTTGTATGCTTCAACATTGATCAGTCCCGGGACACGGTTCATGGCTGCGACGATTCGATCGGTATACTCGTCGGCCGTCTTTGGATCGTGCCCGCGGATTTCCACATACAACCGATCCCTGTTCCGGCTGAAGGCCCGCGCCAGAAGCTGATCGTTCCGCACGCGAACCTTGATCTTCATCCCCGGAACCATGCCCACGCGATCGACCAGTTCTTTGCGAATCTCCTCGGCGCCGCGTTTTCGTTGGTCACGCCCGACGAGGTGGATACTGAACCAGGCTTCGTTCCACTCTTCGGAATCCTCAGCTTCGTCGCCAACGTAAGTCGCAATCGTCGTGGCTTCCGGAATCGCGTTCAGGATCGAGGCTTCGATCTTCTTCGACTGTTCGTCCAGAGTTTCCGTCAGGATACCCGGCGCCATTTCGGCATCGACCATCAGCCGCCCGGCATCGGCGTTCGGAAGAAACTCCGTACCAATTCGCGGACAAAGACCGATCGAAATGCAAACCGCCAGAAATAACAGGACCGACACAATCAGCGGCGTCCGCATCGCGATTCCGAGGATCGCCCTGTACAGCCGCTCGACAAGCCCGAACAGGAACCCGTTGATGCCGTGAAACGTGGCCACCAGTCGCGTCGCCGGGTGCCTCACCGATTCACCGGTGTCCGACAGCCAGCGTGCGGTCAGCATGGGAGTCAGCGTCAAACTCGCGATCAGCGAACACATCAGCGAGAACGAGACGACTGCGGCCAGTTCGCGGAGCATGATGCCGGTTCGGTCACTGATGAACAGCAGCGGCAGAAACACGACCAGCGTCGTCAGCGTGCTGGCCACGATGGCCGACGAAACTTCCTGAGTGCCCTCGATCGCTGCCGTGATGCGATCCACACCGTCTTCCCGTTTTCGAAAAATGCTCTCAATCACCACGATCGAGTTGTCGACCAGCAGCCCGATACCCAACGCCAGCCCACCGAACGAGATCATGTTCAGTGAGAACCCGCTGAAGTAGATGAGCACAAACGTCGCCAGCACCGACAACGGCATCGTGATGGCGATTACGACTGTGCTTCGAAAGCTTCGCAGCACGACCAGCAGCACAATTACGGCCAGTCCCGTACCCAGCAACGCGGCCTCGCGGACGTTGCTGATAGCCTGTCGAATGTAGTCCGATTTGTCCGTGCGGACGGTGAGCTCGATATTCGGAAACGACTCATTGATTTCATCGACGACTTTCCGGATACCGTCACTGACTTCAATCGTGTTCGATCCGGACTGCCGATTGACGTACAGCAGCAGTCCGGGCACGCCGTTCACACGCGTGCGTTCGGTGCGTTCTTCCTCGCCGTCCACCACCGAACCGATATCGCGAATGTGGACCGCGCGACCAGACTGCTGCCGGACGACTGTGTCCTCGATCTGATCGAGCGTTGTGAATTCGCCGCGGCTGCGGACCAGCATCCGCAGGTGTCCCTCGTCCAGGTCACCGGCCGGCTGATTGACATTGTCGGATTCCAGTGCCGTCAAAACGTCGATGACGCTCATATTGAGCGATTCGAGTTTCTGGCGATCCAGGTCGACCTGAATCTCTCGCCGAGTCCCGCCGCGCACTCGGATGCGCGCGACTCCGTCCACCTGTTCAAGCAGTGGGGCAATACGATTTTCGGCCAGCAGCGTCGACTCGACCGGCGGCAGATCCGTCTTCAGGCCGAGATACAGGATCGATTCATCGGACGAGTCGTATTTGCGGATATAGGGCGGTTCGATGCCTGGTGGCAAAGTGGGCCGCAGACGTTCCAGTCGAGCTCGAATATCCCCAACGGCCGAATCAAGTTCCGATCCCCAGGCAAACTCGACTCGCACGTTCGAGCTGCCCTCCATGCTCTGACTCGAAAGATCAATGACGCCCTGCACGGAACCGATTGCCTGTTCCATCGGGCGAGTGATCAGGGTCTCGATCTCTTCGGGCCCGGCACCGGGATAGAGCGTCGTGACCGAAATGATCGGCCAGTCGGTGTCGGGCATCAAATCGACGCGCAGCCGCGTGAGTGCCATCCAGCCAAGCAGGACAACAATCACCGAGGCCATCATCGTAGTGACAGGCCGATGCACGGCCAGGCGGGTCAGCAGCATTGGGAGGTTTCAGGCGGGGCATTCAGGCAGCGGGATGGAACTCGAATTCCGAGCGTTGTCATTATAGGCAGATTTCCGGTTTATCCGGGAAACGATGGCGACGGAACGGGAGGATGGATGGCTGGGGCTCGCATTGCTCGACCCCAGCCTGGCAATGGAAAATGAGAATTGACAAATAACTAATGACAAATCGGCGTACCACATTCGTTCTGGTTCACCCAGGTTATGGCAGTTTGACAGCCTTCCGGTCGCTTCGCAGAATCCCGCCCCAGTCCGACTCGAACTCGTCGCAACGAAAGACGCAATATGGAAACTCGCCCGCAGCGGTCACTGCGTCCGTACCAGGTCGGCATCCTGATTCTGATGGGGGCCGCAGGCCTGACGCCTTTTTTCATGTCTCAGCCAGCCAACGGACCGGACAACAACGGACCCGACATCGCGCCCAACCTGACCGAGATCGTTGAACTGAAGAACATGGGTATCGCGATGCTCGAGAATCTGGATCTGGCCGATGCGGATGCGACGTTTGAAGCCATCGCCATGCGGGCTCCGGATGAACTGCTCGGGTTCCAGAATCTAGCGATCACGCTTCTGCTGCGATCGGCCGAGCTGGAGACCAGCCAGGATGCCCCGCCGGGCCAGAACTTGCAGGACAAAGCAGACGCTGGAACGCCACGGGACAACCCGGAAACGCTCGTGAAACGGACGACAGACGCCATCGCCAGGCTCCTGAAAGGCATGACCGATTCGAAGAGCCCGGAGAATTTTCAGCAGCCGGATGCATTCATGGTTGCCAGTCGATTCCGGCAGATGATCGGCGACGATCGCAAGGCGGTTGAGGACATCAAGTCCGCTCTCGAAATCGATGGGGATGACTCGGCGTTGTGGTACGAGCTGTACCGCGTGGCCAGTGCGTCCGACGACGAGGAGCTGAACAGTCAGGCGGGAGACGCACTGCGAAACACCTGGCAACACGCTCCGGACAACCTGCATGTGATGCAGGAGTGGCTCAACTGGCAGGCGAAACAGGAAGACCCGCAGATTCGGCAGACGTTCGAAGCAGCCCGTACCATGCTGGCTCCGCTTGTCGAGAAGATTCGAGTCTTCGGGCGACTGGATGTGAACGAGCTGATCGACCGCGGCATTGCGGGACTGGACGAAAACGACTGGAAACCAGTCAAACAGAACGCGTTCTTCCTTAGCAATGTGCTGAAGCCGGAAGTTGCGAGGCAGAACGACGAGAAGCGAGTCAACCGGCACCTGCTGGAGTTTGTCGTTCACGATTTCAGTTCGCTGTACTACCAGCAGCATTCCGTGCCGAAGCCGAAATTCACGGCGGAGATTCCGGTCACACTCGAACGCCAGTCGAGTGTTCCTGCCGATCTGACGTCCGCTGTTGCGATTCGCGCTATCGACTTCGATCTGGATTCGGACATCGAGCTGGTTGTGTTGCAGGATGCCCGAGTCTCAGTCTGGGCGCGGGATGAGTCTGGCGACTGGACCGAGACCGTGTCTGTCGATCTTCCGAGCGGGCAGCGCGGCATGTGTCTGTTTGATTTCGATCGCGACGCCGTCATGGTCGACGTGCCGGTTTCGGACGGTGAGGAACAGCAGCAGCAGCGTGCCGAAGCGGATCTCGACATCGTCGTCTACGGGGCCGCCGGCGCGATGTTCCTCGAAAACCACCTCGACGAGGAATCTCACAAACGCACGCTGGTGTCGGTCGAACAGAACGAGCAGTTTCAGTCCGTTCAGGACGTGCTGTCCGGTCTGCCGGTCGACTTTGACCACGACGGCGACCTGGACCTGATCCTCTCAGCCGGGCAGGGCGTCAGTATCTGGCTGAACAGCGAGCAGCCGACGTTCGTGGCCCATTCGCAGTTCTCGGAACTGCCGTCGGCCGAGGCTCGCATCCATACGCTGCTGGCGGTCGACTGGAACCGCAACGTCTCAATCGACATCGTGTGCCTGGGCGAAGGAACGGCCGGTGTCCTCGAAAACCAGTTGCACGGGCAACTGCGCTGGAAGGAATTTCCCGACGATGCAGCCGCCATCAAATCGGCCGCCGCGATGGCTCTGATTGATGCGGATTCCAACTTCTCATGGGACCTGGTTACAGCCGGTGAGAAGTCGACACGATTCCATCCCACGACGAATCCCGACGCCGGAGTGGTCCGCTTCCTCGAACCACAGGCGATCGCTGAACAACCCGCGGCCGGCTTGATGACGTGGGACTTTGACAATGATGGTTATCTCGACGCCCTGACATGGCACGCGTCGACACTCACGACTTTTCGTGGTGGTCCATTGGGACACTTCCAGCCCGCGCCGGAACTGACCGTTGAGCTGCCATCGGATGTTGTGGCGTGCGATGTCGCGGACATGGACGACGACGGCGACCTCGATCTGATCGTCGCGTGTGCGGAGTCCGTCGAACTGCTGTCCAATACTGGCGGCAACGCCAATCACTGGATCAACGTGCCGATTCGAGCTGACGAGGGTAAGCAGGCTCAGATGCCAAATCAGCGAGTGAACCTGCACGGCATTGGAAGCCTGATCGAACTCAACGCGGGCACATTGTGGCAGCCGCAGGTCGTGACCGGTCGCACGACTCACTTCGGGCTGGGGCAACGTGAGCTGGCGGAATCCGTGCGTGTTCTGTGGACCAATGGTGTTCCCGAACACGTTGTCAGTCCGAAGCACGCACAGGTCATCTGGCTGCAGCAGGACTTGAAAGGCTCGTGCCCGTATCTCTACGCGTGGAACGGCAGGGAGTTCGTTTTCGTAACCGACTGCCTGTGGGCGGCACCGATCGGGCTGCAACTGGCAGACGGCGTACTCGCGCCGCCGCGCGAGTGGGAATATCTGAAGATCGATGGAAATCTGCTGCAGGAAGTCGACGGCGAGTATCGACTGCGAATGACCGAGGAGCTGTGGGAGATTGGCTACATCGATTCCGTGCGTCTGCTGCGCATCGACCGGCCAGCCGACACGGCGATCTACTCAAATGAGAAAGTCGGCCCGCCTTCCGTCTCCGAGTTCAAGGTCCACACGGTGCACAATGCACGCACGCCGGTCGCTGCCCGAGATCAAAGAGGCCGTGACGTTCTGGCGAAGATCGCGCAGCGGGACGACGATTACCTGGCCTGCTTCGACCGTCGATTCAAGCAGGGGCTGACAGAACCTCATTTTCTGGAAGTCGACCTCGGCGAACTCGATGATCCGCAGCAGATCACGCTGTTTCTGACCGGCTGGATTCGGCCGACCGACACGTCGCTCAACATCGCGATTTCTCAACGCCCGGATTTGGAATCGACAGCTCCTCCGTCAGTGCATGTCCCGAACGAGAACGGCGAATGGACGGAAGTGCGACCTTTCATGGGCTTTCCCGGCGGTAAGACCAAGACAATCGCTGTCGATTTGTCCGGCATCTTTCTCACGGACGATTACCGCGTGCGAATCGCCAGCACGATGGAGCTTTACTGGGACCATGCTTTCTTCACGGTCGACGAACAGCCGGTCGAGATTCGCACGACAGAAATGCCGTTGCAGTCGGCCAACCTGCGATATCGGGGTTTCTCCGCGAAAGTCCCGCATCCCGGACTCGGACCGGACGGCTACGACTACAGCCGTCTGACCACTGAGCCCAAATGGCCACCGATGGAAGGCAGACTGACGGCGTACGGTGACGTCTTGAACCTAATCAGGCAGGCGGACAACCGCCAGGCACTGCTGGGTGCTGGAGACGAACTGGATCTCCGCTTCCGCTCCGACGGACCCGAGTTACCCAGCGGCTGGACCAGCGACTTCATCCTGCACAATGTGGGCTGGGACAAAGACGCCGACCTGAACACGGTTTTCGGACAGACAGTTGGCCCTCTCCCGTTCGCTGGCATGCAGGGCTACCCCGATCCCGCAGGTCCTGGTGACCGTCCACCATTTGCCGATCAGCGAAGAACACAGAACAGAGCCCGATTCTGGCGACGATTCTTCCATCCGGATCAGCAGTCACTGGTCTCATCTGGCAACCGGTAGTCACCGAGCGGCTGGCAGGGAGGGCGAGGCTCCCGCCGAGCCGCACGTATTCCGCGATCGGTGGCTCCGCCGGAGCCTCGCCCTCACCAAAAACATCGTCTGGAAGCGTCAACCGGTCCGTATTGACCGTATTCGGCGAATGTGCGACAAGCCCGCACCCCATTTCGGACTGGCGGTTCTACGCCGGTCCCCCACGTCGAGTTTCCCGCCTTTTCTGCGTCTCGCACACAACCTTCCATTCGAGCCTTTCATGATTCGTCCGACCCGCAAGGCGGATAATCCTGCGTATGCCCTGCCCGGCAACGCCGGATCCTCTCCGTGTGTCGCCGCGTCGCTGTGTGCTCTCGCCACGTTAGTGATCTCCGGGTGTGCCAACTTTGTGGAAACCCGATCGATATCGGCGTTTACGGAAGCTCTTCAGACCGAAAACTTCGAGGAATTAAAGTCGAGTGCATCGGGACGGTTCGCGGACAAAGCTCTGCGTCGGCCTGATGCCGTCGAGGATTTTTCGCTGCTCAAGCTGCCCAAGGGCGATCTGGAAGTTACCAAAGTCGACGAAGTCAGCGAGTTTGAGCGACGTGTCACCGGACGCTTTGGCAAGAGCTCAAAGAAGTTCCGATTCAAGCTGGTGAAGAATTCGGATACCGGGAAATGGGTCGTCGACGACATCATTCTGACGCGCGAACGCGATGGAGTGACGTCGCACAAACCCGTCACCGAGCTGATGGACCTGGTAGCCACCGTGCGGGAATTCCTGTCTGCCTGGGACCAGGGCCATCGACGCGAGATGCTGAGACTGGCGGAGCCGGACCTCGCGCGGATCATGGCATCGATCCCCCCGGCGTATCTGAAACGGCTCGCCGAACAGACGATCGGTGATCGAGCGTCCGAGACCCGACTGCGTCCGGAAGTGCAAATGGACGAAGACGTTGCGGTCGTGCGTCTGCCACGCAAGTCCGGTCAGATGGTTATCTCTTTCCGTAAGCTGAAGGGGACCTGGCGAGTCGACGATCTGGCCGTGGAATCCCGACGCAATGGCGAGCACATCGGATCGGTTCGCCAGTTCGCCACAGTGCTCGCCTCGGCGGCAACATTCCTGGACGCGTACAACGGCGCAGACAAAGAGAAGTTGAAGAGCGTCACGCGACCGGTGTTTTTCGACAGCTGCCTGCAGTCGACTCGCCTGAGCACCGTACCACTGCCGACGGCCGAAGCTGCCGCAACGCTGTATGACGTGCGTCTCGAAAGCGGTTTTGCAGATTTCATGATCCCGCTCTCAAACGAAATCGTGAAGCTCAGCATGGTCCGCATCGAGGGGGAAGATTCGGAAACGCCGGTTCAATATCTGGTTGACGAAGTCACGCTGTATGAACTCGATGGCAGCGAGCAGAAGCGTCTGTCGGCCATGTTCCTGTCGCACGCAATGGTGCAGATTTTCTCCGAGTCACTTTCGCTGCGTGAACTGGATTCGGTTCGGCTGATGTCGACGGCTGACTTCCGCCGCGAAGTGTGGGAACGGCCGGAGATGGACGACCGCCTGTTCCTCGACCTGCCCATGGTGGAGATTGAAAACGTCACACCACGAGTCCTTTCGACAATCTTCATGGGCCCGGTCACACATGTAACGGTCAGTCAAGGCTCGCGTGCTCTGGTTTATGTCCTGCACGATCAGGGCGGGCAGTTGTTTGTGCACGATGTGCTGATGCCGGTGGTGGGCCGACCAAATTCACTGAGGCAGACACTCGCGGTCATGATTCCCGTGCTGCGGTTCGCCGAGGCATTGAAGAACACAGACATCGAATCACTGCAGCGACTCTCCTCTCGTGATTTGAATCATGCAGTGTGGCACACCGAACGCGTGCCACGCATCGGCTTGCAGCCAGCGGATCATTTCGCGGTCCCGCTGCGTGCGCTCGAATTCACCGAGGACCGCGCCGTCGCCAGCTTCGGAGACGACTACTTCGGAGCTCGCGTGCTGCTGGTGCGTGAAGGCGACCTGCTGGTGCTGGACGATGTCCGGCTCATCTCCGGTCCGGAAGACAAGCAGCGCGTCGACATGAAGGCAGCGATGCGAACTGAACTCTCCCGCTTCCGCGGCGGGAAACAGAGTGCTTCGAATGCACGCCCGAGATGATGGGTGACTGGCCGTTGTCAGGCAGAGCAGTCCAGCGGCCGGTGCGCATGTGAAATCTCAGAGCACCGCAATCAGTCAGGCACACACTAGTGCTTTGTCAGAGTCAAAAGTCAGGGTGGCTGGGGTCGAACGAAGTGAGCCCCCAGTCCGACAACGCTGGGGGCTCGCTTCGCTCGACCCCAGCCACCCAACCCTAAGTTTCCACCATGACAAAGCACTAGAGCGTTTTCAGAGTTGGTTTGCAGTGGAGCGATGTGCCGCTAGCCGTAAGGACTCGGGCATTTGTCCGCCCGGCCGCTTACGCGTCACGGCTCACCCCGGAAGACCAATTCTGAAAATGTTCTAATCGCGCACGGTTGGGTCGACGTCGATTTCGCATTCAATGACTTCGACACCGCCGCGTTCTTCGATCAGGATCGAGAATTCGCGGTTGCCTCGCACCGCGGATTGAGCCACATCCACGAAGGATGATCCGCGTACGGTCAGTCCGGCACGCCCATTCCCGGTCAGTACCACATTGTCGATCGTGATACTCTCGGCGCGGTCGTGCAGTTGAATGCCATCCAGCCGAAAATGTCGGATCAGCAGGCCTGAGATCCGCACGTCGTGGGCATCCATGATGGTGATGCCGCAGTCGCGACGAGCAATCGCGAATCCCTGCTCTGCGGGATCCGCATTGCGTTGGGCCTGAAAGTACATCGCCCCTTTGAAGACGCACCAGTGGTCGTCAGGAAGCTTGGGCACGCGGAACCACGTCTCTCCAGCGGCCGGTCGCAGTTCCGGCAGGGCCTCGCCGTCACGGACGAGCTGAAAGTGACCTTTTCGATGCGGCACGACTTTCCACACGTCCGTTCTCACTTCCTGCCATGCGGACGGCGGCAACGTCATCGCGCCCGTAAGTACGGCACCGTTGCCAATAATGCGAAACGGCCGCAACGGTGAACCGCTCACGCGACGACCAACCAGCGTCAGCGAATCGTAATACGGAACGCCGGTGTTGGTGATGTGGATGGAATCGCCGCGACCGGCGAGTTTCAGGGCTCGCGAGATCGACCAGACAGGCCCGGCGAATTCTCCGATGACCTGCTGTGAGCTGCCGTCGCTCCGATCGGTCCCAACGCGATTGTTGACGTACACGACTCGTGCGCTGGCTGTGCCAATCGCAACAGTCAGGCAGGCAAGAGTCAGCAATGCAGGCACACAACGTCGCATGGGTAATCTCGTTCGTAGTAACCGGATTTATCCGGTTCTGGTTGACGGGCAACCACACAAGCGCGGTTACAACAAGAGGTCAGCTACTACGAACGATCGTCAGTTCGAGTGGACCTGGTACGGCAATTCCCGCCCGGCCAGCCCGGCTGCCAGATTCTCGATCGTCATTTCCATCATTCTCTGCCTGGTCCGATGAGACGCACTGCCCAGATGTGGGGCGATCACCAGATTCTCCAGTTTCAGCAGCGGGTGGTCGCGCGGCAGCGGTTCCGGATCCGTGACATCCAGCGCGGCTCCGCGGATTCCACCGGCTGTGAGGATTTCGCAAAGGTCATCAGTTACGACGACCGGCCCGCGAGCCATGTTGATCAGCGTGGCCGTGGGCTGCATCAGTTCCAGTTGAGCCCGACCGATCATCCCTGTCGTTTCTGGAGTCAGTGGGCAGTTGAGCGACACGTAGTCACTTTCCCGCAGCAAGTCGTCCAGCGACCGGTACTCGACACCCAGTTCGGCTTCTCCCGCTTCGTCCCGGTTTCGGTTGTGATACAGAATTCGCATATCGAACGCGCTCGCCCGTTTAACGACTTCTTTTCCGATCCGCCCCATCCCGACGATGCCCAGCGTGCTGCCGGTGACTTCGCGTCCGATCAGAATCGCCGGGTCATAGTGCGTGAATTCCGGACTGCGAGCGAAGTGATCTCCGACCACAATGTTTCGGGCCGAAGCCATCAACAGGGCCATGGTCATGTCGGCCGTGCCGGCATTCAGACAGCCGGGCGTGTTGCCCACCGGCAGACCGCGCTCGGTCGCGGCCGCAACGTCGATATGGTCGACTCCGACTCCGTGGTTGCTGATGACTTTCAGACGCGGCATGCGGTCCATCAAAGCTCCATCGACGGCGACATGTCCGTACGTGATCACCGCGACGCACGTGTCGAGTGCCGCGGAGCCTTTGGAGAGGTCCCATTGAAAGACGTCGTACTCGTCTCCCAGCATTCCGAGCATCGGTTGCGGCAGGCCGTCTCCCATGACTGGAGTCGCGGGCATGTTGTTCTCCTGATGTTGATACGGACAGAAAATCAGCGAATTTCAGTGGGATACTGAAATCCCACAGCTTCCCTCGGCTGAAGCAGATCATAAGCGGTTGTGGCTCCGCTGTAGCGTGGACGCCACGATCCGTTGAGGCGGTTGTGGACGCGCGTGCGAATAAGGCCGGGAAGAGCTAAATTGCGACATTGTTTCGTCCATTTTTTGCCCCCTCTCCCCCGAAACATTGGCGCGGTCGACTCTCTATTTTGCAGCAGAGCCCTGCATCGCCAATGTTTTGGGGGAGAGGGCTGGGGTGAGGGGGCTTTCACTCAGCGTCCCATTCCCCCTCACCCCCACGAATGCGGAGTACGTCGAATCTGCGTAGGAACGCTGTTTCTGCCGCATTCGCGGGGGAGAGGGGGCTAAAAGTGTGCAAATTCATGAAGCGTAAGCGGGGGTGTCTTCGCAACCCGTTTCCTCATGGACGCTAACGCGTCGGGTTGCCATCGTCAGAATGCTTGTCGAGAAAACAAAACTCGACGCATTTGCAATGCAGAGGAAGCGGATGTCTCGAATACAGCAGCTTGATGCGAGTGTGATCAACAAGATCGCGGCGGGCGAGGTCATCGAACGCCCGGCCAACGTGGTCAAGGAACTTCTGGAAAACAGCATTGATGCCCTGGCGACGCGCGTCGAAGTCGACATCGTCGAAGGCGGCGCCGAGCTGATTCGTATCACGGACGACGGACAGGGCATCCATCCGGATGATGTGCTGCTGACAGTCGCCAGCCATGCGACCAGCAAGATTCGCACGGCCGAAGACCTCTTTTATGTGCAGACGATGGGTTTTCGCGGCGAAGCACTGGCATCGATCGCGGAAGTTTCTCAGTTCCGCTTCCGCAGCCGCCAACATGACGCGCTGGCCGGTGTCGAGCTGAACGTCAACTGTGGAGAGATCAGTCCACCCGAGCCCTGCGGGTGCCCGCCCGGCACAACGATCGAAATTCGGGCGCTGTTTTCCAGCACGCCGGTGCGTCGCAAGTTCCTGCGTACGAAGTCGACAGAATTCGGTCACATCAACGAGCAGTTCACGCGCATCGCTCTGGCCAATCCGCGGCTGCACATGGTCCTGCGGCACAACAACAAAGTCGTGCTGGATCTGCCGCCAGCGGCACAACTGATCGATCGCCTGCGACTGTTCTTTGGCGACTCGCTCGCCGAACAACTCATCTATGTCGAAAGCGAGTTCGAGGATGTGAAGTTTTCCGGTTACGTGGCTCATCCGAGCCAGAGCAAGTCCAGCCGCAAGTGGCAGCACTTCTTTCTGAACGGTCGCTGGTTTCAGGACCGCTCACTCCAGCATGCTCTGACAGAGGCTTACCGCGGCATTCTGATGGTCGGCCGCCAGCCCATCGCGTTTCTGTTCGTCGACATGCCGCCGTCGTCTTTCGATATCAATGTGCATCCCACAAAGATCGAAGTCCGCTTTGTCGACAGTCAGCAGCTTTACCGGCAACTCCTGTCGATGCTCCGCACAAAGTTCCTGGGCATCGACCTCGATTCCCAGATGAAACTCGGTTCACGCAAGGGCGACGACGACTCATCTGCTGACGGATCGACCGGTTCCGGCAGCCCGAAGGAACTGCAGGCAGAGCTGAATGACTGGGCCGGCAGCCAGACCGGGTCGCCGACAACATCGAGTGGCGCATCGCGCGGCTACCTGGGCGACAGTCCGCCGGTGACGACATGGTCGCTTGGGTCCGCCCGACGCGAGGCGGCGCTGATAGCGGGTCCTGCTCCAGAGCATCGCCCGACTGAAGACGTGCGTGCGGAACAATCAGCACAGGACGATGACACACTCGCCGACGTGGCGGACCTGCCGGAAACGGAAGCGGCAGCCGAAGAACTGTTTGTCGGTCGAGAGTCGTTGCCCGTGACTGCTGACGACGCAACGGATGAAATGAGTGCGACTGAAATGGCCGACCTGTTGCGGAGAGCAGCCGCAGCAACTTCCGGCGCAGCAGACGTTCCGGAAACGCCCTCGTCGAAGCCACAACCCGGCGTCGGCGAACAGTCCGGGCTGCGAGCGATGCAGATCATGGACTGCTACCTGATCGCCGAGACCGATCAGGGCATGCTGATGGTTGACCAGCATGCTCTGCACGAACGGATCATCTACGAATACCTGCGGCCGCGCGTGCTGGAGAACTCGGTGGAATCGCAGCGTCTGCTGATTCCCGAATCGATCGAGTTGAACGCGCGCGAAGCGGCATTGATCATCGAACACGCGGATGTGCTGGGCCAGCTGGGCATCGGCGTTGAAGAATTCGGGGCCAACACTGTGCTGGTGAATGCCTGGCCGGTGATGCTGCAGAAGGCACGGCCGGCCGATCTGATGCGTGACATCGTCGAGCAGCTTGAATCGAATGACAAAAAACCAACGCGCCGCGATGTGTTGGATTCGCTGTTGCACATGACGTCGTGCAAAGCCGCGATCAAAGCCGGGCAGCGACTGACTCCCGAGGAAATCGACAGCCTGCTGGCTCAGCGGCACCTGATCGACGACGCCCATCATTGCCCGCACGGCCGCCCGACAGCTCTCCTCTTAAGCCAGGCAGAACTCGATCGTCGGTTTGGACGGTTGGGATAACCCGCGAGGCCGTTTTCGAACTCATGAGACCCGCCCGCTCAATTTCGGGCCGAGCTACATGGGGTCTGTTGGTTCATCGCCACCGGGCTTGCCCCGGTGGTTTCACGTCTTCTGTACTACCCATAAACGAATACATTCGAACTAGATAGATGTGCGTCCTATTAACAAGGGAAAGAACTGTGAAAAACACGCCCCATAACAGAAAGAGACTCATTAGTAAGACGTTAGTCGTCATACCATTGCTCATCCTTGTGTGCTGCGCTGACTCCCCGTTAGCTAACAGTGCGGACCTCGACTTGGACTGGAATTGCGTGTCGGATGGATTGTACGCACAGAGCGATTGCGTGTTGGATGGATTGTACACTCAGAGCGATTGCGCGAGGCAGCAGGCTGTAGCATCATTGGTGATCTGCCTCGAAGAGGGGATGTCGGGAACACTGCAGTCACTTCTTCGTGAAATAGTCGTCGACTCTGGTGAGGCAACCGTTGTGCGCATAGCCGCGCTGTCGGTACTGTCCGAGAGTAGCCGCGTAGATGGTATCATGAAGGCCTTGGAAGAGATTGCACTGTGTCCTTCAGAAGCTCCAGAAATGCGATGCGCGTCGTTGATGGTCATGTGCGGGCAAGGGGAATCATTGGATCGCAAGAGAAAGTCACAAACTGTATCCAGTCTTGCGCAGTGCGTCACAGAAGACCTCTCCGTAAGGGTGTGTGCGGTTTCTTTAGGCGTCGTTCGTAAATAAACTACCTAATTGGCATTGACCTTCTGCATTGAGTTGTTGCAAACTGTTTATATGCCGGATGCAACAATGGTCGATGGAATCCGATCGAAATACCACGCGCTCGTTAACG
>Ga0209402_10000393_pt1 | contig 53976 bp, 52 predicted proteins | sample ArcticOcean_MG_C_3_FD_187437 | JGI IMG/M metagenome (GOLD analysis project Ga0209402, IMG submission 187437) | Marine microbial communities from western Arctic Ocean - ArcticOcean_MG_CB8_126 (SPAdes) (version 2) | ecosystem: Environmental > Aquatic > Marine > Oceanic | place: Arctic Ocean... | reverse complement strand
TTACTTACTCTTTCTTAACTCGTCGCTAGAATCTCTACGTTCTTTTCACAGAGAATTGCATCCGAGCAGAGGAAGTTTTTGAGCATATTTCGCCCTTCTGTAATAGATACAGTGTTGTTATCAATGGTAAGGCTTGGCTTGGCTGGTGCTTCGTAGGGTCTATCTGCACCGCCGAGCCCGTCTCTATTTACGTATACCCAGAGTGGATCACAAATACTTTGTAACTCCTCTCGTACTGCTGCAAATGGAGCAATAACCGCTACAAGTACGAGGAATCCGTGTTCGGACATGAGGTGTGCAAGTCGTGCTACACGCAGATTATGTTTGCGGCGATCTTCTGGCGAGAGGCCTTCATCGACAGAAACTGTTGCACGCATCTCATCTCCATCGAGTACCACAATACGCCGTGCTCTATCATCTCCTTGATCTCCTTCATTGAAGTATTCTTTCATACCTTCTGCAAGCGTAGTTTTACCAGCACCAGTGTTTCCGGTTAGCCATACAACTTGAAATCGCTTACTCATCGTACTTTTTGGGGAGCATCAATGTCATACTCTTTTCCAGCTTCCTCGTAGAGTTTTTTACGAATATCTGTGGCAGAAATAGATTCAGTTTTTTCATCAAGCTGAATAAGTTCATATCCTACTTCGCGTCCAATAAAGACAGAAAGATTAGCACCGGGGTCTGTAAAGTCTTGTATCTCAACTTGGTTTTCATCAGGGAATGCTGAGCGAATCATTGCTTTCCTTTTTTCTAGATCGAAAGGGTTCTTCTCTGTAGGTTCTGTTTCGCGCATCATTACAATACATCGGTCACACGTTTCTAGTATTTTCTCAATACATTTACGATGCCCGTCATGGAACGGTTGAAATCTACCAACGAATAATCCTGTCTTCATAGGGGAAAACTATACCTCATCTATTCGTGGTGGCAACTCTTTATTAGAGACTAAGGTATGTTCTTCTGGAATTAACAATGCTTTGCTTATCGAGTATTCCTTTAAGGTCATACACCACTCCATCTTCTTTCGTTGCATCGATAATCGCCTGTGTTCCTGCATCGATGTATTCTTTGTGTTTTACGAGAAGCAATACAGCATCGAAAGGGCCATTACTTAGATCACCTTTTGGCACATCACTATTTGGCGCTTCGGGATCATGAGCCAGTACTTCACAGCCTGCTGCCTGCAGAGCTTTGATCACTGCGAATGACTGACTGTTTCTGGTGTCGGGAATATCTTCTTTAAACGTCAGTCCCATAACAAGAACTTTTCCTGTTCCTCCAATCTTTTCTAGTACTTCATCAGCAACGAGCGCAGCAAGACCATCATTTACCTTGCGGCCTGCAGAGATCACATGAGTTTCTAGCCCGAGTTGTTGTGCTTTCTCTACAAGGTAGTACGGGTCGACACCAATACAGTGTCCTCCAACGAGCCCTGGCTTAAATTCAAGGAAGTTCCACTTTGTTCCAGCAGCATCAAGTACGTCAGTGGTATCAATCCCGATCTTATGGCAGAGCATTGCGACTTCATTTACGTATGCAATGTTTAAATCACGCTGTGCATTCTCGATTGCCTTTGCCATTTCTGCAGTTTTAATATTTTGTGCTCGGTGAATACCAGCAGTAACAACCGATCCGTACAATTCGCAGAGAGTGTCGGTTGTTTTTTTATCTTGTCCAGCAACGATCTTTACAACCTTATCAATCGTGTGCTCTTTGTCTCCTGGGTTTACACGCTCTGGGCTGTAACCTAAGAAGAAGTCTGTACCACTCTTCATTCCAGATTCTTGTTCGAGGATTGGTCCACAAATTTCTTCTGTTGTTCCTGGATAGACAGTGGATTCGTAGACAACAATCGCTCCCTTTTTCATATTCTTACCAACAGATTCTGATGCTTTTTCTATGAGGTTAAGGTCTGGTTTGTTATTGCTATCAACTGGAGTTGGGATCGCTAAGATCACCACGTCTGCAAGGCCTATAACACTTGCATCAGTACTAAAGTTGATTGTCACACTTTGGAGGTCGTTGTCTTCTACTTCGTTGGTACGGTCGTGTCCTCCTGTGAGTTCGTCGATACGCCCTTGATTGATGTCAAAACCATGCACGGTATAACCCGCTCTTGCGAAGATATATGCGAGGGGTAGACCGACGTATCCAAGGCCGACGATGCAGAGAGTAGGCTTTTCCATTGGCCTACAGCATAGGGCCAGGACTGGGTCTAGAGCTAGGAAAAAGCGAAAGAATGCAGGTGCACCCTAGCCCCAACCCCAACCCTTCCGTTATAGTCTCTGGGATGATTCGCAAATTACTCCTCGATAAGACCGGCGCTGCTCACCTGCAATTTATCCGCTATTTCTTCGTTGGAGGGACAGCTGCGGTAGTAGATCTATTGGTATTCTCGGTGCTGATTACGTATATGGATGTTCACTATATTCCAGCTGCGTTTGTAGCCTATATGTGTGGACTGGCATGGAATCACTTTCTCTGTGTTATCTGGGTATTCGAGAGTAAGCATGATAGAAAAAAAGAGCTATTCATGGTGTTTGCCATCGCAATAGGTGGATTGCTTTGGACGTGGCTGATTCTGTATCTATTAATTGATATAGCCGGTATGGATAAGATCATCTCGAAGATGGTTTCGCAAATATTGGTTCTATTTTGGAACTTTACGATGCGGAAATTCTACGTTTTTCATTAATGTCGAAGATCGCAGTTATCGCTGGCGCTGGACCTGCAGGCCTTACTGCAGCGTATGAACTTCTTAAGCGTACAGACATCAAGCCTGTGATCTTTGAGTCGACAAATGCTATCGGTGGTATTGCGCAAACCTATAACTACAAAGGAAACCGTATCGATATTGGTGGGCATCGATTTTTCTCTAAGAGCAAACGGGTAATGGATTGGTGGTTTAATATCATGCCAGTACAAGGTGCACCCGCTGCAGACACCGAAGAGAAGAAGCATGAGATAGATTATGCTACAGAAGTTGTAATGAATTACTTATGTCCAGAGTGCAGTGATGGAAAACCAGAGAAACGCCCTGCACCAGATCCAGAAAAAGAAGATAACGTTATGCTGCACCGTCCGCGCATCTCTCGCATTTACTTTAAGCGAAGCTTTTTCCCGTATCCGATTGGTATCACACTAAAAATTGCATGGAGACTTGGGCTGATCAATACAACGCTTATTGGAATGAGTTATATCAAGGCTCAGATTTTTAAGCGCAAAGATGAGACGTATCTCGATGCGTTTATGATTAATCGTTTTGGTATGCGTTTGTATAAAACATTTTTCGAGGACTACACCCGAAAAGTATGGGGAGTACCTTGCAGTGAAATAAAGGCAGACTGGGGTGCACAGCGTATCAAAGGACTTTCTTTACGTCGTGCGGTTGTACATGCGGTAAAAGATTTATTAAGTTCAGACTTTTCTAAGCAGCAAGAAGAGCGAGAGACGAGTTTGATTACTCGATTTTTCTATCCAAAGTTTGGACCGGGGCAGATGTGGGAGACGGTGACTGCACAAGTAACTGCGTGTGGTGGTGAGGTGCATATGAAGTGCAAAGTGGAAAGTGTAAAGTGGAAAGAGGAAAACGGAAAACAGAAAGTAATTTCTGCGATTATTAAAAATATGGAAACAGGCAAGAGTGAAGAGGTCGCCTGTGATTACTTCTTCTCGACGATGCCAGTAAAACACTTGGTAGCAGGGATGCAGCCTGCAGTTGCAGAATCTGTTCAGGAAGTTGCTAAAGGACTCATCTATCGAGACTTTATGACAGTGGGGCTTTTGCTTAATAAGTTGAATGTAGAAGAGAAAGGAAAAAAGCCATCAACTGAAGTTCCGGATAACTGGATCTACGTGCAAGACCGAGGGGTAAAAGTTGGTCGTATTCAGATCTTTAATAACTGGAGCCCGTATATGCTTAAAGATCACACAAAGAACGTGTGGATTGGACTGGAATACTTTGTCGACGAGGGGGATGAGTTATGGGTAAAGAAGGATGAGGCGATGATAGAACAGGGTATTGCGGAGCTAGAGCAGATCGGCTTCCTTAAGAAAGAAGACGTAAACGATGCGTGTGTTTTGCGCATGAAGAAGGCCTATCCAGCATACTTTGGAACGTACGATAAGCTCGATACTATTCGCGATTGGTCACTAACTATCCCGAATTTATTCCTTATTGGGCGAAATGGAATGCACCGATATAACAACCAAGATCACAGTATGTTAACAGCGATGACTGCAGTGGATAATATCATTGCAGGAGAAACCAACAACATGAATATCTGGGAGGTAAATGCGGAGCGTGTGTATCACGAGGAGAAGAAGTAGGCAGTGTACCTATTTACTTCGTTGTCTTGATCTCGCCTGACGAGCTTGCTTGTCCAGATGCACGTATCATTTCTTCAACGCTGAGCGTTTCTCCATTTGCACCCTCTAATAGTTTTGTACCATCAACCATAGGGATGAATAATGTTCCCCTACTGCTGTGAAAGCAAATCTTTTATTGATTGGTAAATATCTGTTTCCGTTGGCAGTTTAGAGTCTCTCCAATTTTGACAATTCGGTACAGCAGAAACGATGACTGTAGCCCCTGCTTTTCGTAACGATTCTACAACAAGTCTCACATGCGTCTCTCCGCAAAGGAGCTGTTGTACATGCTCGGTGTCGTCAGTACCAAGTAGACCTTCGGTAAATGCTTCGTTCATTGCCTTCTCAAGTGCTTCGAAATTTTCTGCAAGTTGTGTGAATTTTAAGGCAGCTGTTGGATTTATTCTGACATGACCCGCTCTATAGCTGGAGATTTGACTATATATATCAAAGTCTTCTTGAGTGTGTGATTCTTTTAGTAGTTTATACAAATCAATGATCCTTTGTGGAAGAATTGGCCGAAACTCTATGCCACCCACAATGCTGTGGGCACTTATTTTTTCATTTGTTGAGAGTGTATCTGTAAGTGCGTCATCGTGTTTTATAAGTATTCTTTGGGCTTTATCAGAACGTACATCAATTGGATCTTCTCCGTTTACAGCTAGAGAAATAGGTGGTCGTGGAATGCTATAAACACTATTTTCTGCAACAGTCTCTAGAGAAATAGGGAGAAAAGAGTCATGCGCTTTTAATGTTTGCATATAAAGAAATAATGATTTCTGCACATCAACAACTTTCTGTGTTGTTGTTAGGTTTATATGTTCTGAAGGATAGACTGATGTTGGATGATGCCATTTTGGCATGATATGTACTACACGATTATTAAAAGCTCCTTCTAAAGGGGGGAGAGTCACAGCGTCTTTAAGTATGCCTCTTTTAAGTGCTGCAGTTTGAGACTGTTGAATCTTGGTCATTTCTAATTTTTGAACATCGCTATATTCAATGCTTTGCAAAGATGCATCTACTGCTTTACGAGAAGGCGTTGCAGGCTCAGCTGGCCCTCCTCTACTCAGTGCTGTTGCAAGTTGATCTCGTGATTCTACTGTCGAAGGGGACGCTTCTTTGGCATCAGGAATCTTTCTTGCAGGCTCTTTTCCTTCCTGCATTCTGCGCAAATAGTCTTCTGGGCTTAAGTATTCTTTATTCATAGTTAAAGTATTCTACAACTATTAACAAATATGTCAATACTTAGGTATTTGCCTTATACCACTCCATGCTAAGCCGAATTCCATCTTCAAAGCTTGTTTTAGGGTCATATCCGAAGGCCTTTTTTGCTTTAGAGATATCAGCAATATAATGCGTTACTTCTCCAGTTCTTGATTCTGTAGCCTCTATCTTAGAGCTACTTCCGAGGAGTTCTACAACCTTCTCTGCTAAGTGCATAATGGTTGTTCCTTCTCCGAAGGCGAGGTTGTAGGTTTCGTTCTTTGCACTCTCAAAGTTCTCTATAGAAAGAAGGATGCCGTCTACGCAGTCGTCGATATACGTAAAGTCGAGGCATTTGTCTTTTCCGAATACTTTTAGCAGCTCTCCAGCTTTTGCTTGTCTGTAGAAGAGGGGAACAACACGAACAGAATCGTCGTACATGCCGTAGACATTCGAGAAGCGGAAGATGATGGTATCAATCTTGTAACACCTCTTGTAGGCCTCAAATAGTGCCTCTCCTCCGATTTTACTAGCTGTATACGGGCTTTCACAGGTCATGAAGTGTGCCTTATCTTCACTGTACAATTCTCCCTCTGGAAGGTGGATGTTTCCGTAGGTCTCACGAGATGATGCAAACATCATTCTTTTGATACCGTTTTTTCGAGCATGTTCCAGAATATTAAAGGTATCAATAAAGTTATCCATTGCTCTCTCTGGATGCTCTACAAGTTCATACACACGAGCATTTGCCGCTAAATGGATGATGAGATCAACATCAGTCGGTAATTTGTCGAATTCATCGCTGTGGCGGAGATCGATATCAATCCTCAAGTTTTCTACCTCCTTATTCCACTTACAGGGTTCCCAATCTGCACCGGAAACCTCGTGGCCTGCTGCAAGTAGCTTTTCGCATAGCCTTGTTCCTATTGTGCCGGAGGAGCCTGTTACGAGGATTTTCATCCCCGATACCGTAGCGCAAACGGGTGTATTTACGCTACGGTATTCCCGTGCTTTCTTTAATCCTTCCTACCTACAACGAGGCCGAGAACCTGCCAGAGCTCTTACCAGCGCTGGAGAAGGTGCTTAGCGACATTCCTCATGAGATTATCATCGTCGATGATGATAGCCCTGATGAGACGTGGAGAGTGGCACAGGAGATAGGACACGATAGGGATAATGTGCACATTATTCGTCGTGTGGGACGTCGTGGACTTTCTTCTGCGGTTATAGAAGGATTTCTTTCTGCCAAAGGAGAAGTATTGGCGGTGATGGATGCAGATGGCCAACATGATATGAACATTTTGCCGAAGCTCTATAAGTCTGCGCAATCCGGACATGGTATTACGATTGGATCACGGTATGTTTCTGGAGGAAGTGTTGGAGAGTGGGATGAACGTCGTCATCTTATGAGCCGTATCGCAACGGGGCTTGCTTTGAAGGTGTGCAAAGTTAAAGTACAAGATCCTATGAGTGGATTCTTTGCCATTCGTAAAAACCTCTTTCAAGGTATTGCTAAAAACTTAAACCCTAAAGGATTTAAAATCTTACTCGATCTTTTGGTGTGTGTTCCTCGTGATACGATCGTAGAAGAAATTCCATTTACATTCTCAACACGCTTGCATGGAGCAAGTAAATTATCTCGTCGTGTACAAATAGAGTTTTTGGAGTACCTCTACGACGTTACTGTTGGTCGTTATATTCCTCTGACATTTGTGAAGTATTGCCTTGTTGGTGGACTAGGTGTGCTCGTGCATCTTGGGACGTACATCACTGCTTCGTCTGTACTACGAGTAGAAGATAATCTCTCTATTGCAGGGTTTGGCGTCGCGGTACTTATTGCTATTGAAGTTGCGATCATCTTTAACTTTTACGTAAACAACATTTGGACATTTGCGATGTCTCGACTTAAAGGGATGGCGATGCTCATAGGTTTCTTTAAATACAATATCGCCTGTGCCTTTGGAGCAGTGGCCAACTACGCAGTAAGTTCATATTTGTTTAATGTTGGTTGGCATGATCTAACGGCAGTAGTAGTAGGAGCATTTACCGGTGTAGTTTGGAACTACACAATGAGTAGATTTATAGCATGGAAAACTTAAATAAGAATCAGTGGCTTATTTTTTGGATCACTGTAGTGGTGATTGCATGTGTGTTGATGCTTCGTCTGTGGGCTCTTAAGCCCTTGTATACAAATCCAGAAATGCGTAACCGCGTACAAACCCTTATTCAAGCAACAGCAAACCGTGAGGGTTGGTTACTTTCGGGAATCACTATACATCAGATACAAAGTGATACTGTTCAGCTGATGTACCGTTCATATGTTCGGGGAGAGGATCAGATCAGTTGTCATACTCTTAGTCTTACTACCGGCCTTCTCTCTTTATGCGACGCTTCTTAATTTTAATCGGCCTAGAGGCTTATGCAGTGTTACTCGCACTCTATCGGGGGCTTGGTGGTGTTCATACCGATGAAGCGAAGTATCTTTTGGATATTCCCTACCCGCATCCACCACTTGCACGTTTTGCTATGAGCTTAACGGAGTTTGTTCCAAGCCAAGAGATGGTGTGGCGTGTCATATTTGCAACACTACTCGTGCAGTCTGTATGGCTGATTGCACATATGGCAAAACACTTTTCATCTGAAGATCGTCTAACGCTATGTGGTCTTTGGATTTTTTGTGCATCAGTGATGTTTCAGTCGGGGACTGTGATGATGGCAGTACTTACAGCGTTACAAGGATTAGTATTTGTTTGGTTACTGTTAAAAGTGGAAAGTGGAAAGTGGAAAGTGGAAAATTATCTCGGTTGGATTGCTCTTTTTTGGCTTGCCTCATTGTTCACGGCATATCAAGTAGTATTGTATTTGCCAATAGTGATAGCATTATTTTGGAAGGCAAAAATTCATCCTATGCACAAACTGTTTGCCATTGGTGCGCCGTTACTTCTTGTTGGAATGTACGTCGCTTCTAACCCTCTAGCTGCAGCAAGTTTTATTAGTGCAGGAGAGCAAAACGTAGGGCAGTCTCTGCTTAGTCTTTTGCAGACTACATTAAAGTCATGGTTGTGGGCTGGAAGTATAGTGCTGTCTGTTGTTGGACTTCTTGGGATGATCAAGTCAAAACAGTGGCCGCTACTTCTTAGTTTTTTACTCGTCTTTGCATTTCACATCACTTCGTATCGTGTGTATTACCCTGTGCTTTTCTTGCCCTTACTTATTGGGGGAGTAGTTGCTTATCCAAAAGTATTACGAAAGCCTGCTTTGTTGCTCGCTATGCAAATTGTCATAGCGGTATATGTTTTTGCCCATACAGAACTTGCCTTTTACGAGACGGGTGCTCGTACAGTTATGCGTCAGGTGAATCAATTACCTAGTAATGGTGTTGTTCTTATCTCTGGCTCATTTGGGCATGCTTGGCAGTATGAAAGCCGCTCTCCAGTACTTCGTTATCGCCCTTCTCTTCTTTCCAAGGCTAAAGCTGTTGTTTGCCTAGAAGACTGTCTAGGAGTTTCTGCATATGGGTTTTATCAAATAGAGAATATTCCGCAGGAAGTGTGGATTAGAAAAAACTGAAAGTGGAAAGTGCAAAGTGGAAAATGATTTCTTCTATAAATTCTCCGTTTTCCGTTTTCCGTTTTCCACTTCGTAGTACTCCTTGTACCACTTCACAAACTTCGGAATCCCCTCACTGATATGTGTCTTTGGGTCATACCCAAGCATTTTTTGTGCTTTAGAAATATCTGCAGATGTTGAAACGACATCACCAGGCTGCATCGGAAGCATTTCTTTTTGACCAACTTTACCTAGGGCTTGTTCGAGAGTGGATATGTAGGTCATGAGTTCTTCTGTTTTTCCTCCTCCAAGATTAAATACTTCGTAGTCGTAGTTTTTATCAAGTGCAGCAACTATTCCTGATGCGATATCTTCTACATATGTAAAGTCACGTTGCATCTTTCCTTCTCCAAATATCTGCATTGGCTTATTGTTGACTATCCAATCTGTAAATAAGAAGAGTGCCATGTCAGGCCTGCCGTATGGTCCGTAGACAGTAAAGAACCTTAGCCCCGTGCTTTTTACTCCGTGGAGTGAGTAGTACGTGTACGCCTGTAGCTCGTTGCACTTTTTTGTCATGCCGTAGAGCGACATTGGCTTATCGGATTTGTGCTCTTCTTTAAAGGGACTCTGTTCGTTATCTCCATAGATAGAGCTGCTACTTGCGTAAGTTACTCCACCAACATTGTATTCTTTGCAAAGCTCGAAGATGTTGTTTGTTCCTTGAATATTGTCTTGAATAAATTCGTCAGGGTTCTCGATAGAGTGGCGTACACCTGCCTGAGCAGCTAGATGGCAAACGCGCGTGTCTTTACCTCCACCTATTATGTCAAAAGCGCTTTTTAATGCATCAATACTTTTTAGGTCTCCACGGATGATTGAGAAGTTGTCGTATCCTTCTAGCACCTCGTTGCGAGCATCTTTTAGCTTTGGATCGTAGTACTCATTAAAGTTATCAAACCCGACTACAGTGTCTCCTCGTTCGAGGAGCATTTTGGCTGTGTGGAATCCTATGAATCCTGCCGATCCTGTCAGTAATATTTTCATGCTATTCCTATACCATGATAGATGAGTCCGGCTTCTTGTGCCTCAGAGGGTTCGTAGATATTGCGTCCATCAAAGAGGTCACGGCCTTTCATAGCTAATTTAACTTTCTTGAGGTCTGCACCGCGGAATTCATCCCACTCGGTGAGCACTATAAGTGCATCCGCATTCTCTGCGGCAGCTATGGCACTATCTTTCCATTCAACTCCTTCGGTGATAATAGATTGAGCATTCTCCATGGCGATAGGGTCATGCGCTTTTATTGTGTGTCCAGCTTTGAGTAGCATTGGGATCAAATCCAAGCTCGGTGCCTCTCGCATGTCGTCTGTACGTGGCTTAAAGGAAAGCCCCCAAATTCCTACAGTTGCATTGCTTGGTAGTGCATCAAGAAGTTTTTTGAAGTAGCGCTGACGTTGGTGGTTGTTGATGTCATGTGTTGCTTGCACCAATGGAAGATCTATTCCTGTCTCACGACTTAGGGCGATAAGTGCTTTTACATCCTTAGGGAAACAGCTTCCGCCGTATCCAATACCAGAGTGCAAAAAGCGTGGACCTATGCGGTCGTCCATTCCCATTCCCTTTGTTACATCTCGCACATTTCCTCCAGTTGCTTCGCAAAGCTCCGAGAGCATGTTGGCAAATGAAATCTTGTTTGCAAGAAATGCATTACTTGCGTACTTCACTATCTCCGAGCTTTCACGAGACATCCATACGATAGGCTTACTTACTCTTGTCAGGGGAACATAAAGCTCTTCTAAAGTTTTTTTTGCCCAATCATCTCCATTGATACCAACGACAATCCGATCTGGTTGCATGGTGTCATGCACGGCGTGACCTTCACGGAGGAATTCAGGATTCGATACCACTGGAATCTTAAAGTCTACCCCGCGATCTTTTAGTGTTTTTGCGATAATCTCTTCACATTTTTCTCCAGTTCCAACAGGCACTGTTGATTTGTTTACAAAGACAAGATCGTGATCTGCATGTTGTGCAACAGATTCTGTAACGACAAATACTGCTTTAAGGTCAGCAGAAAAATCTTCGTTGGGTGGAGTAGCTACTGCAGAGAATACTACTTCTACATTTGGTAGTGATTCTGTGAGATCAGTTGTAAAAGAGATACGCCCAGCATCGATATTTCTTTTTAGAAGGTCTTCGAGTTCTGGTTCGTAAATAGGACTGATACCTTGTCGTAGCTTCTTTACCTTTTCTTCATCAATATCAACGCCAAATACAGTGTGTCCCAGCTCTGCGAAGCACACAGCGGAGACGAGTCCTACATAGCCTGTTCCGATAACTGCAATATTCATGCCCGAATACGGTAGCGGAAGAGGGTTATAGTGCGCTACGGTATTGTCTGTGAAAATTCTTGTAAATGGATCAACGGCATATGATGTGCTTTTGGGCTACGATGGCTCATTTGCTGATGCTATAGACCCTTCGGCCTTAGATTCTTTGGCGGTGAGCTTCTTTTCTCCACATTATGCACGACATCATGGGGGTACAGGGGCAAATATTGCATGGAACCTCAAGCTTCTTGGCACAGAGCCAATGCTGGTGACAACTATTGGAAGTGACGGTGGAGATTACAGGACTCTATTAGAAGATCGTGACATTTCGGTGGAGTACGTTGAGCAGCTGACTTCTGGAGCTACAGCAACAGCCATTATTGGTACGGATAGTTCCGAGCGTCAGATTACATTCTTTCATCCTGGTGCAGATGCCGATGGCAGCTTTCCAGATCTTTCGGATCGCCGTGAAGAAATTTCTCATGCCATTATCAGCCCACGTAATGCAGTGCTGATGATGGAAGGGGTGCGATGGTGTGAAAAATACAAGGTGCCGTTCTTCTTTGATCCCGGTCAGCAGGTCATAGCTCTTTCTGATGACGAGCTACGATTTGGAGTAGAGCACTGTGCAGGATTGATAGCGAATGAATACGAGTGGGGACTGATTTCCAATCGTCTTAATATTACCGAAGAAAATGCACTCCTTAAAACTCCTATGGTTATTGTGACAAGAGGAGATGCAGGTGTGACGTGTTTCTGTAAAGATGGCGCCCTCAATGTCGGCCCATGTACCCCAGAGAAGGTGGTCAATCCAACAGGTGCAGGTGATGCATTCCGTGCAGGGTTACTTACTGGACTTCAGGCAGGGTGGTCGAATATTGATGCCCTAAGACTTGGTAATGCGATGGGGTCACTCGCTGTAGAACTTGAGGGAACTCTTATAGACCATGTTGATCGCGATGCTGTATGGTCCAGGGCACAAATCGCCTATGGAGAATCTCTTCCTACTCTGTAATTCTTTCTTATTTATCTCATGACTACTGATCCCACCACCTTGCCGTATAAGGTTTTAGATTGCTCTGCTGAGGAGTTTGAACGATTGGCTTTATTTGGCCGTAAAGAAATTACATTAGCGGAGAATGAAATGCCAGGATTGATGGCGCTGCGGCAAAAGTATGGACCATTGCAGCCGCTCGCTGGAGCTCGCATTGCTGGTTGTTTACATATGACCATTCAGACGGCAGTGCTCATCGAAACACTGGCTGCGCTTGGGGCTAAGGTAAGCTGGAGTAGTTGTAATATTTTTAGCACTCAAGACCATGCTGCATGTGCGATTGCTAAAGCGGGATTTCCTGTGTTTGCTTGGAAAGGCCTTAATGACGAAGAGTTTGATTGGTGCATAGAGCAAACGCTTACCGCTTTTCCTGATGGAAAGCCTTTAAATATGATTCTTGATGATGGTGGTGATTTAACAGCGATGGTGCATGAAAAATTTCCGAGTTTACTAGATGATATAAAAGGCTTAAGCGAAGAGACGACAGCGGGGGTTCATCGTTTAGAAGTGTTAAGCCAAAAAGGTGGCTTAAAAGTACCCGCTATAAACATCAATGATTCAGCAACGAAAAGTAAATTCGATAATTTATATGGTTGCCGCGAATCGCTTGCCGACGGTGTAAAGCGAGCAACCGATATTATGCTTGCCGGTAAAGTTGCTGTGGTGTGTGGATACGGAGATGTTGGTAAAGGGTGCGCTCAAAGTTTGCAGCGTTATGGTTGCCGTGTGCTTGTAACCGAGATCGACCCTATTAACGCGCTACAAGCGGCTATGGAAGGTTTCGAAGTAACAACCATGGAAGAGGCTAGCAAGGAAGGCAACTTGTTTGTTACCACTACAGGTAATAAGGATATTATTAAAGGTGAACACATGGTACACATGGCTGAAGATGCTATATTATGTAATATCGGTCACTTTGATACCGAAATTGATGTCGCTTGGTTAGATGCAGAAGTTGCTGCTGGTCGCGTCACAAAAGATGAGATAAAAGGAGAAAAAGAAGGTGCGGTAGATCGCTACACGTTCACAGGTAGTGGTAAATCAATTTTGATTTTAGCGAAGGGGCGTTTGGTAAATCTCGGTTGTGCAACTGGACATCCTAGCTTTGTCATGAGTACCTCGTTTACGAACCAAGTTCTTGCCCAAATTGAATTGTGGCAACATACCGAAAACTACAAGGTTGGTGTCTATCGTTTGCCTAAGAGATTAGACGAAGAGGTAGCTCGTTTACACCTCGATAAACTTGGAGTAAAACTTACGACGTTGTCTCAGGAACAAGCTGACTACATGGGTGTTCCCGTTAATGGTCCATACAAGCCAGACCATTATCGGTATTAGCAAAACACGTTGCCTATCTCGGTAGCTGGCAGGAGGCCCCCTAATATACCCATTGACGTATAGAAAAATAGTAGTAGTATATTTTTACTATTTGTATTGGTACGCCAGTATTTGCTCATTGAAAGCATCGATTTACAAAAAGAAACCTGCTCTGGTTTTCTGAGGATATAGAGAACCCGTACTGTTGTACGCCATTTCGGAAGAGTAGGACAAAAGTTTTGTTTAGGGAGTGAAGTATGTCATCTAAGAAAGTTCGCCGATTGAACGCAGTACGCCAGGATTTAGAGAGTGAGGGCCTTGAGCCGACACCTGAGGCGATGAAAGGTCGCCTTCGTCGTAAAAAGGCCCATAAAAGGGAAGCCAGGCGAGATCACTCCGTCAGACGGCGATAATATTTCCCCACTCCCACCGGCTCGATTCCCTGTCGAGCCATTTGTCGCTGGGCCTGTATTTTTTACAGGCTCGGCGACCATTCCAAAGTAGGTTTCTCTTTGTACTGTATACTAAATGTATGAGTAATAATGCGCAGGTCGCCTCCAAGCTTAATCAAATAGCAGCCCTGCTCCAAGAGCAAGACGTGGCTTTTAAACCTGCAGCGTATAGAAAAGCTGCAACGGTTATCGAGGAGCTTGATAAAGACGTTTCGACGTATGGTGATGAAAAGGAATTAAAAAAGCTCCCTGGAATAGGCGATGCTATCGCGAAGAAGATTATCGAATTCCTCGAAACGGGAGAGATGGAGTTTTTGGTATTACTGCAAAAAGAACAGGGAGGCATAAGCGCTGAACTTATGGACATAGAAGGCCTAGGGCCTAAGCGTGTACGGCAGTTGCAGACAGAGCTTGGTATTACGTCTGTGGCCCAGCTTATAAATGCAGCGAAGCAGGGCAAGCTCTGTGATCTAGAACTCTGGGATGAGATCATGGAAAAGAAGGCACTAGAGAATGCACTTAGAGTTGATGAGACGATAAAGAGGTTTTCAAGAGAAGAGGCACAGAGCGATGTTGAGCTTTTGCTTACGACAATCAAATCCGTTACTGGTGTCGACAGAGTAGACGTTGCAGGGTCTTTTAGAAGAGAGAAAGAGACCGTAGGGGATATTGATATATTACTAGTAACTACCGCTCCAGAAGAGGTTTCCGATGCTATCGCAAAACTAAAGATTGTTCGAGACATAGCGGTTAAAGGGGACAAGAAGATCAGCTTTGATTTACACAATGGATTGCGCGTTGATGTGCGCCTTGTAAAAGCAGATCAATGGGGAGCTGCTCTTATGTACTTTACGGGATCCAAAGAGCACAACATTGCTGTTCGAAAAGTAGCGATTAAGAAAGGATGGAAGTTAAATGAATACGGACTATTTGACGGAGAAGAAGTGGTCGCTTCTAAAGAAGAGGTGGATATTTATGATGCTCTGGAGTTACGATTTTATGAGCCAAAAGATAGGACTGGAAGCCTTTAAATCTATGAGAATCCACTTTCGAAAGTGATCTGATACTGCTTAACTAGGACCGCAAAGGAGAGGTCGCATAGTGGCCTAGTGCGCACGCTTGGAAAGCGTGTAAACCTGCAAGGGTTTCGGGGGTTCGAATCCCCCCCTCTCCGCCAGATAATAAAAAAACCGCAGGTAGGTATACCTGCGGATATGATTTGTTAATTACTATTTTGTTGTAGAACAGCTTCCTTCACAATGCATTTGGCCATATTTTGTCCAGACTGCCGTATTGATCGCAAGAGCGACAATAGAAAGGCTGCTGGTTGTAGCTCCAAAAGAAGCACCACCAGTGGCGAAGTGCGCCTTGTAGACTGCAATAATGGCAGCAATCTCGGTAAGCGTTAGGATAACCATCATTATTTTGCCCATGATGGCGCAAGGCTTAGATGAACAACAAGGTTTCATAAGGATAGTGGGGGAATATCAAATGTATTGTACGATTCTCTTGCCCTCGTAGCAATCACCCCGCACACTACTCCTACAATGAAAATCTCTCTCGCATGGCTCGGCGACTATATCGAATTTACGGAGGACGATCCGCAGAAGATTTCCGATGCTATTACAGCACATGTTGCAGAGGTGGATAAGGTAGAAGTACAAGGAGAACTATTAGGGAATTGTTGCGTAGGGAAAGTTTTGAAAATTGAAAAGCATCCTAATGCAGATAAGTTGCAACTTTGTGAGGTGCTTACCGACAAAGGAAGTAAGAACGTTGTATGCGGTGGTACCAATTTACGTATTGGTATGCGCGTCGCATTTGCGCACATTGGCGCCAGAGTTAAGTGGCATGGAGAAGAGTTGATGATGCTAGAGCCTGTAAAGATTCGTGGAGAACAGAGTGAAGGAATGATTTGTGCAGCAGAAGAATTGGGCATTGATTCTTTATTTCCAGAGTGCACAGGACATGACATAGTAGATATGGGTAACTCAGATACAGACGTTGGTAAGCCACTGCGAGAAGTACTTTCTCTAAGTGACACGGTGTTGCATATCGATAATCATGCAATTACCCATCGTGCAGATTTATTTTCGCACATAGGTTTTGCCTTTGAGTGCACTGCAATTGGTATTGCAAAGTGGAAAAAGATGCCCGATTTTAAAGCACCTGAGTTTCCATCAGAAAAACTACCGTTTAAGTTTCGTGTAACAGCAGAGGGCCTTATTCCTCGCTACTGTTCCTGTTTACTTTCTGTGGATGGAATAGGCGAGACTCCAGATTTTATGAGGCAGCGTCTTGCATCTGTTGGTATTCGCTCACGTAATCTTCCCGTTGATATTACGAATTTTGTAATGTTAGAGATGGGTGTTCCGATGCATAGTTTTGATGCCGATGACATCAAAGGAGATTGTGTTGCTCGAGTTTCTAAGAAAGATGAGCCGCTACAAACTCTTGATGGTAAAGAATGGAAACTTCCAGAGGGAGCATTGGTATTTACTGATGATGAAGGCAATTTCGACCTTGTCGGAATAATGGGAGGAATGCGTAGTTCCACAAAAGAGAGTACACGTCGCATCTATCTTCATGCACTGAGCCTTGATCCTGTGCGTATTCGTAATACGGTTGTCGCGACTGGACACCGTACAGATGCCGCAACAATCTACGAAAAGAAGGTGCCGCATGTCGCTACAGAACTTGGGTTTTACAGAGCGTTAGAGTTATTTTTAGAACACGCACCTGGTGCAAAGATCATCTCTGCTCCTGAAAACTTTGGAGATAACGGAGAACCAAAGCCGATTAAATTCTCTGTATCAAAAGCACAGTCAGTACTTGGGGCTGATATTCCAGAAAGTATAATGCAGAAGATCTTCGAAGATCTTGGATTTACCGTAAGCGGTAACGGAGATGACATGGTAGTTACTCCACCACTACACCGTCTTGGTGACATCACTGGGGCACATGATCTAATAGAAGAAGTAGGTCGAATCTATGGATACAACGCAATTGAGAATGTTTTACCAAGTGCTTCTATTGCTCCTCCAGTTCGTGATCAGCGTATACACAAGGTGCGTGATCGCCTTGTAGATCAAGACTACATAGAGCTTTTGCCACTGAGTCTTATCGGTCCAGATATTTTGAAGAAATCAAACATCAATACTGATGGATGCACAGAGCTTACGAATGCCATTGGAAATGAGACGAGTATCATGACTCCATCAACATTACCTGCGCTCTTAGAGCAGGCTGGAAAGAACATGTTAGAAGTCAGTGACATGTTACGCACATTCCATATATCGACTGTATTTGAAGGTAGCAAAGATGTACACACAGAACTTGGCATGTTGATTGCTACGCGTAGTGATGTTGATCTGAAATCAGATCCGTTCTTGCTTCTAAAACAAGAGGTAACATCAGCGCTTTCTCAAGCGGGATACACTGTAAGTGTAGATATGTGTAAGGATGTTCCAGCATTTGCAAGCAGTGGACGTTGTGCGGATGTAAAAGCTAATGGCAATGTGATCGGTACATTCTTTGAGGTACATCCTGATGTACGAAAAAACTTTGACCTTCCTGCAAGAGCAGCAGCTCTTACGGTTAACATCACTGCTTTGTTCGCTACCGAACCAGATGAGATTGTGTTTAACACTATTCCCGAATATCCGGCGATTAGTTATGACACAACAGTATCGATGGTGCACAGCAAGAGTGTGGGAAATCTTTTAGAGAGTGTTCGTACATCGTCCAAACTTCTTGAGTCTGCAGAAGTTGCAGATCTTTACGGCAAAGAAAGTGGTGAATACAAGCTTACGATTCGCTGTACCTATAGGTCCTCAGAAAAAACACTTACAGAAGAGGAGGCGAAGAAGGAGTTTGCAGGTGTAGAGAAAATTCTTGGTGTATAATATAGGATCTATGAAACGTCCTTCACTTTCGACCACTGGCGGAGACCGAGGTAAGACAGGGCTTTTTGGTGGAGAGCGTGTATCCAAGGCGAGTCATCGTTTGCATGCATACGGAACAGTGGATGAACTCAATGCTGTGCTCGGACTCATCCTCGCAGAGAACGATGTTCCAGATGAGCTACGCGAACAGTTACATGAAGTGCAGAAAGATTTGTTTTGTATGGGTGCAGACTTGGCGACTCCTCTTACAAAGTCTTCTGACAGAGTCATGCGAATTGCAGAGTGTGATACAGAGCGTATTGAGAAATGGGGAGCAGTACTCGAAGGAGATTTGCCTGCATTACAGAAGTTTATCCTTCCATCGGGATGCAGAGCAGGAGCATTATTACATCAGGCTAGAACGATCTGTCGTAGGGCAGAGCGGTGGCTTGTGCATCTTGCAGAAGAAGAACCAATTAACGATCAATCACTCATCTACATCAACCGTCTCAGTGACTATTTCTTCCTCGTCTCCCGTGCAGTAAATAAGGCAGCAGGGAAGCAGGAGAAGGAGTGGTTACCCGAATAGGGGCCAGAAGTTCATCATCAGAAGTGTGGAGAAGATGATGATGAGTGGCACACCAATGATCATAAATAATGATTTGGATTCTTTATTTTTTGGTTTCACGCTCATATACAGACTTGTGCCTCCATACAAGACTCCTGCAAGTATTAATGGCAAATCAGCAACCCTAAGCCACCATCCTCCTAAAGGGGTAACTTCGTTATATTGCAGCATATAAGCCAAGAAAAACGTCCCTCCAAGGATATAGAATAGTATTCCCGATAATTGCTTGAGGTGCGTAATCACAGAGGGATTCTAACCTACTTTCCTTTCTTCTGCACAGTCAGCCTTTTGCGGCCTTTAGCACGACGGCGTGAAAGCAGTTTGCGTCCGTTTTTAGAGGACATTCTCTGCATAAAACCGTGTTTCCTTAGTCGCCGACGCCATTTTAGCTTTCCTAACATTGTGGGGGCAGCCTACGGACGAGAATGTCCTTGGTCAAGGAATACAAGGCATTTTTTAGCCTCTAACCCTAGCTCTCGTTCTAGCCCTCCTCTACACTCCTCCCACTATGCCTTACTCAACACAATCCCTTTCATCCGATCTTCCGGTACTTACAGCCTCAACAGAAGGCACTGCTTCTGTAACCGTAATGGTGTTTGCAGGAGCTGGTTCTCGCTACGAGCAAGAGCACGAGCGTGGTATTTCCCACTTCCTTGAGCACATGTTCTTTAAGGGTGGAGATCGCTATAAGAATACTAAAGAAGTAAGTATGGCTATTGACGGTGTTGGTGGTGAATTTAACGCTTTTACTGGTAAGGAATACGCAGGATACTACGTAAAAGTTGCTTCGGAGAATATCGATCTAGGATGTGATGTCATTGGAGATATGCTTTGCAATGCGAGCTTTCCTCAAGAGGAGATTGAAAAAGAACGTGGTGTGATTATCGAAGAAGATCGTATGTATCAAGATACTCCTATGTACAGAGCAGGATGGGATTTCGAAGAATTGATCTTCGGAAGTGTCCCACTCGGATGGGACACTATTGGTACACACAAAGTGATTAACAGTGTTCAGCAGGCAGATTTTCAAAAGCACAAAGACCGTCTCTACACTCCAGATAATCTTGTGATTACTTTTGCAGGAAAGATTGAAGATAAGCAGGCGCTAGATCTAGGAGAGAAGTACTTTGGAACGATTGGCGGAAAAAAAGACGGAGACTTTGTTCCACTTGAAAAATACGGATCAGAAAAAGTATTCCTTCGTACCAAAAAGACAGAACAGTCTCACTTAGTAATTGGTGTACCGGGAGTAAGCTCTAATGATCCACGTCATTTTGCACACAAGCTCCTCGGAATCATTCTTGGAGGAAACATGAGTAGTCGTATGTTCTTAAACATCCGTGAAGCTAAAGGTATGTGTTATTACATCGATACAGATGCAGACTACTACTCCGATGCAGGGGCGCTTAGTACTAGGGCTGGTATCGATCAGTCTCGCTTAGATGAAGCTATCAAACTGATCATTAACGAGTACGACAAGGTTGTACAAAGTGGCGTAGACCAAGATGAGGTGACAAGAGCAAAATCGTATCTTAAAGGGTCTATTGTTCTTTCTCTTGAAGACAGCGAAGAGCTTGCACATTTCTATGGAAAGCAGAAACTTCTCGACCCTCAGGTTCATGATATCGAGGAATATATTGCTGAGATTGAGAAGGTAGAAAAAGAGCAGATTGATCAGCTTGCAAAGGATATTCTTGCTCACGAGAACCTGCGTCTAACCGTTATTGGGAATACTGATAATAAAGCTGGCCTCGAAGGTCTTCTTGTATAAACTTTCATCCAACTATTACTCCTTCCCAGAATATTATGGAAAAAACACTTATCCTCCTTAAGCCTGATTGCGTACAAAAGAATCTTGTCGGAAAGGTTATCGCTCGCTTTGAAGAAGCAGGCTTCGCTATCCGTGCTAACAAAATGATCCAACTTACAGATGATGTACTTCGCGAACACTATGCACACATTGCAGAGTTTCCGTTTTATCCTTCTGTAGAAGAATTCATGAAAGAGACTCCTGTGGTTGCGCTTGTTCTTGAGGCTGATGGCATCATCGATACGATGCGAGAAATGCTTGGTGTTACCGATTGTCTCGAAGCAGCAGCTGGTACGATTCGTGCAGAGTGGGGTAGCAAAGAAGAGGGCAAGAACAAGATGCACAACATTGCTCATGCTTCAGATAGTGCAGAAGCAGCTGAAGTCGAGATCAAAAGGTTCTTCTCTGACGACGAGTTGTTTACGTACTAAGAGTTCTTATTCCCCCTTACTTAGTAGCTCAAGAGCAGTATCCAGCTGAGGATCTTCTTTTGCTTGCATTTGCTCACGGGTGCGCTCTACTTCGATATCAGGAGAGACTCCTTCTTTACCTAAGTCTTTACCATCTGGTGTAAGCCATCTTGCAGTGGTAATACGAATGCTGGTTCCACCTGGCAGGTCGAAGACCTCTTGCACTGTACCTTTTCCAAAGCTCTTCTTTCCTATGACGGTAGCTCTACCGTGGTCTTGTAGTGCGCCTGCAAAAATTTCTGATGCAGAGGCTGACCCTTCATTAATGAGGATTACGAGAGGAATGTCTCCAGTGATAGGACTGCCCTTTACATAGTGGTGCGTTGGTTCTCCTTCACGTCGAGCAACAGAGACCACTTTTCCTTTTTTGAGGAACATAGAAGACAGGTCAATTGCCTTATCAAGATAGCCACCTCCGTTAAAGCGAACATCAATAATGATTCCATCAACTTCATTTGCCATATGGCTTTCTACACTCTTCTTAAACTCTACGGTTGTTGTATCTCCAAATCGATTGAGGCCAATGTATCCAATACGCTTTCCGTCGTATTCTTTAATTTCTGATTCGACGCTTGGTATTTTAATTTCATCACGAGTGATGGTGATGTCTAGGGATCCTTCACCCTTTCGTGTAACGGTTAGTGTTACATCAGTACCTTTAGGGCCGCGAATAAGTTTTACTGCATCTCCTAGGCTAAATCCTGTTACGTCTTTTTCATCGACATGTGTAATGACATCTTCCGGAATAAGTCCTGCAGCCTCTGCAGGGGATCCTTTGAGTGGTGCTACCACTACAATCTGTGCATCACGCAGTGTAAGTTCTGCACCAATTCCCTGCAGCCTTCCATTAAGCGATTGTTTAAATTCTTTGTTCTCCTGTGGAGGCATAAAGGTTGTGTAAGGGTCACCAATCGCACTGACAAGACCGGACACAGCCCCATGGAGCATCTTTGTAGTTTCAAGCTTCTCTGGTTCAATGTAATGCTTTGACATCAGTCTCCATACGCTCCATAGCAGGCTGATATCTACCTCCTCTTTTGGATCACTGACAAGAATTCCACTTCCTACTCCTCCAGAAAAGGTGTTTTCGAGGGCAGAGTATTGCTGCTCTAGTTTCTGATTTTCGTGTGTTATTCCAATCTGAATACCTAAAAATAGTGTTACAACAGGAAGGACAACAAGAGTGATGCTTTTGAGAAATTTGATCATACCGACACATGGTACTTGGGGGCTGGAGATAGGGCTAGGGTTTGGTGTGAGAATTATTACTTTCTCAATAGATTGTCTAGCCCTAACCCCAACCCTAACCCTATCATTAACTTCTATGGCCACTGCAACCATCAATCAAGATATGACCGTACGAGAGATAATGACTCTTGTACCTGCCGCAGCAGATATTATGATCGAATATGGACTGCACTGTTTCTCCTGCTCTGTAGGAGGAATGGAAACTCTTGCAGAGGGGGCAGGTATGCATGGGTTTGATGCAGATACACTCGAAGCCCTTGTAGAGGATATTAATGCTGCACTTGGACAAGCACCAAAGCGTCCTCAAAGCATTACTATTACAGCAAGTGCTGCAAAAGGTATTAGAGATATTGCATCTGCAGAGAAAAAAGGAGATCAAATTCTGGTTGTCACGTTGGATGAACAAGGTGGATTTTGTTTAGAGTTTCAAGAAAAACCTTTGCAGGGTGATATGGAATTTACCAATCCAGATGTATCAGATGTACGTATATTTGCCTCTGTCCTGACACTTAGTCGCATTGGTGGAGCAACGATTGATGTGCGCGAAGGGAGGTTTAAGTTAGATTTTCCCGAAGATTCTGGGTGTTGTAGTGAAGAAGGTTGTGATTGTAAGGCAAATTGAAATATACTACATCTATGATCCGCTTGCCCGCCTCTCTCGAGCGTAAGCTAAAGGAGCTGTTTCCTAGGGCAGATGATCGTAATCGTTTTGTCGCAGAAGTACTTACTGTCGCTTTGGAACAACAAGATCTACAACTTCAACGGGATGAACAGCCAACGGTTGGTGGTACGCTACATTTATTTACAGATGGTGGATCTCGCGGTAATCCAGGCCAGTCGGCTATTGGAATAATTTTAGAAGATCCAGTACGTGGAGAGGTTGTGCGTGAACATTACGAACGTATAGGTATAGAGACAAATAATGTTGCGGAGTACAGCGCACTTGTTGAGGGGCTTAAGATTGCAAAACGCTTCCACCCCAATCGTCTTGTATGCCATCTGGATAGCGAGCTTATTGTGAAACAACTCAATGGTGAGTACAAAGTAAAAATGCCGACACTCAAACCATTTTTTGATGAGATCAATGCGCTATCGCAAAACTTTGGCGAGATCTCTTTTACTCATATACCTCGAGGTGATAATTACCGTGCAGATGCACTGGTCAATAAGGCGTTGGATGAACATCCTGCTCCGCACTATGAAAGACCGTAAGAGAACATGTGTACCTTTTGTGTGCTTGCTCTGTTGCATTCTTTCTTTTCCTACACTTGCAGAAGCTTCCTATTATCCAGAGCTTACTTTTCGCATTGATCATCATTTATTTTTTATTAATCCTAATGATTCTCCTGCATGGAGAAAGACGGAAGAAGTGTGGGCGTTTAGAGGTACAGAGATTGCACCACCACAAGAACTGCGTGTCGACGGAGACACCGTTCCTGGTTTGCCAGAGGGGGTAACGCGAACGTTGCGTAATGTGTGGGATAGCGATGCCATCGCGGCAACAATAGCTTCACGTATATCACCTGTTATCGATCGTCCTCGTGGAGAGGTGACTATAAAACAAGAGGAAGGTGAAATTGTATTTTATGGAGTGGGCTTTTTAGGAAAACTTGTCGATATTCATCGCACGGCTGCTTTAATTATAGATGCATTAGAAAATAATATTACTGATATTCATTTACCAGTAGTGCAGCAGCAACCAGTGTTACATGTTCCTGATCCGTATTTGCAAGATATTGGTATTCGAGAAGTTGTCGCTATTGGAGAGTCAAACTTTGCACGGTCTGCAACGTCAAGGCGTCATAATATTAGTGCTGGACTTTCAAAATTTAACGGACATCTTGTTCTACAAGGAGACACCTTTTCATTTAATGATGTTCTCGGTCCAGTTAATGGTGAAACAGGTTATGTAAAAGAGTTGGTGATTTTGGGAGATAAAACGTTACCAGATTATGGTGGAGGGCTGTGCCAAGTAAGTACCACTGCCTATCGTGGTATTTGGGAGTATGGATTTCCTATTGTGGATAGAAGAAACCATAGCTTTGCCGTGTCGTATTACAGTCCACAGGGAACTGATGCCACTATCTATCCTCCGTATACAGACATGAAGTTTGTAAACGATGGACAGAGTGCACTTCTTATCCAAACTCACATTGAAGGTGACAGAGCCTTTTTTATCTATTATGGGATGCGTGATACGCGTGAAGTAGAAATTATTGGACCCTATGTATGGGATAGACGTGATCCTCCACCCGATCGTATTGAGTACACAACTGATATACCCCCAGGGACGACACGCATTGCTGGTAAGGCAGTTCCTGGAATGCAGTCTGCATGGTTTCGTGTCACAAGAGATGATGGAGGCTTAGAAACCATAGAGCCGTTTTATTCATATTACGAAGCGCGGCCAAACTTTACGCAAATTGGTGTTTCCAAAGAGCTACAGGCTCCCGTAACAGGGCTTAGTGCAGATGAGCTTTTAAAGAGTAAGCAACAGCGTCTTATAAAGCGCAGGCGTTCCGCACGTCGGTAATTACAGCCCCTGCCCTTAGAGGTCGAGAGCTTATTTCCGAAAGAAGCTGAGCACAGAGACCAGAAAAGACCGTGCGCTCATTTCCAGAAAGCTCTGGAAGCTCATTCCATTTACCTACAGAGGCTTGAGAAAGGAATTGTTTTTGGACGTCATTGCACTGATGGAAAAAAGCATTCTCTGCATCGGGCAGTAAGCCGAGAATTTTTAATAGCTGAATAGTAAATGGAAGAACGCTGTGCTCTGCATTTGCTTCGCATGCACGTAAAAAATTAAGTGTTGCTTCGAATAGATCTACTAAAGGCTCTTCATCATGCAGTGTGGTAAGGAGTAATTCCATCCCTTGTTGTGCGTGCATAAATGCGGTGATATCCGATAGATCGAATATTGATACTTTCTGCACGTCGGAAATCATATGCCCTGCAGACCCTTCTCGCATTTGTAACTTTATATGCTGCAAAGGCAACAGTGATCCCCCCATTTTACTACCAAGTTTTCGCACACTTCGAGCTCTTGCGGCCATCTTTCCTCGTTCCTTTGTAAACAATATGCAAAAGCGATCCGCTTCACCTACATCGTGTGTATTGAGAACGATGGCTTCTACTGTAAATGTATGACTCATATAGGGAGTGATTAAAGAGCCTTCCCTTCTTGTAGTACTGTCTCGAGTTTTTGTACTGCTTTGATGCACTCAAGTGCCTTAAAATTTTCTGGGTCGAGTTCTAATGCGCGATCAAAAAGTGATTTTGCTTTTATGATATTACGCGTTTGCAAGTAGGAGACACCGAGATCGCAAAGCGTAAGCGGGTTTTCGTTATCAAGATTAAGTGCGCGCTCTAAGGTAACAATCCCCTGTGCCTTTTGACCGGAGTTAAAGAGGGCCCAACCAAGACAGCGCAAGATTTCTGCATTATTTGGTCGAATAACGTTCGCCTTTTTTAAGTGCACAATACCTTCTTCCCATTCTTTATTTACTGATCGTAAGAATCCGAGGATGTAGTGCCCAGTATAGCTTTCGTCATCCAAAGCAGTTGCACGTTTGGCAGCTAAGTGCGCTCGGTCGTAGTGCTCTAGGCTCAGTTCGTTGTCTGCCACCTCTTCCAATGCAGAAATATTCTCTGGATCCTCTATTAAGAGTTGTTCTAAAATAATAAGAGCATCGCAGTTTTGGCCCATGAGCTTTAGTTGCTCAGCTTCTTCTAGCCGTTCTAGTGTTTCACTAATTGGAGAAGAGTCGTCGTACATCGCTAGCAAGTATTCTAGAAGATCTTTGCATTTCGCAAAGCATTACGAGAAGAAAATTTTCCTTGGGTGTTTCTTGCTATTTCTCAGACTAATCCTAGCCGTATATAAAGTAGAACGCAGTATTGAATAGAGCTTTTGCAGAAAGGACAATAGCCATACCAAAAAGTGCACCAATCATAAGGCTCTTTCCTTTGTTCTTATTTTCCTCGCTGATAAATCCTGATATATACATCATTGCTCCTATCATGAAAGCGGCTACAGAAACTGCAAAAATAGTCACTCCTAGCGTTCCTATAATATTATTAACTATTTCGCTCCAGCTAATTCCTCCTGCATACAGACTACTAACTTGTAGAGCTGCGTGCACAGAAGCAATGGGAAATGCTAGTAGGAATGCACAGAGACCTAGACGAATTGGAATATGCTTCATGCCTCCATTATAAACACATTTTTACTTTTCGTTCATCATTTTTTTCTCTGATGCGGTATAATAGCCTCCACCTTCTCTTTTCTTTCTTTGATACCATTTCGACGCCGTAGCTTTCATTCTAGATCTCTAGGGGCAAAACGGGCTTCAAATCCTCGTTATTCGTTGAATGTATCAAAAGTATTCAGTCATATTACCCATGGGGTGCAGGGTTTATGGCATCGTCACCCACAGGGGCACAATGAAAGAAAGATATTGTCTTTTAAAGTGGGCGTTGGAGTCCTAGCAGCAGGTGTCCTTTATGGCTCATACCTTTGGTTTACACTTCCGGATGTCTCTGACCCTACAAGCTTGCTTGCCTCACAGAGTACGGTGATTACTGATCGTAATGGTATAGAGTTGTATCGATTGTTTAATGAAGAAGATCGTACGTTTATTCCTGGCAGCAGTATTCCTCGGCATATGAAAAATGCAGTTATAGCCATAGAGGATGAGCGATTTTATGACCGTGGTTGCTTGGATTTGCGTGCTATTGCTCGTGCTATCGTTCTTCTTGGACGTGCAGGTGGTGGTTCTACTATCACTAGGCAGCTGGCACGGAATGCTCTTAATTTACAGCAAGAAAACCGTTATCAACGCAAAATAAAAGAATTTATTCTTGGGTGTCAGCTCGAAGGACAATTTGAAAAAGAAGAATTGTTAGAGTTATATCTCAACTGGATTCCCTTTGGTCGCAATGCCTATGGAGTAGAACAGGCTGCAAAGCAGTATTTTAATTCTACTGCGGATCAACTTACTCTAGCGCAGTCATCCATACTTGCATCTCTACCACAGCGCCCGTCGTACTTTAGTCCGTATGGTCGTCATGTACATACAGAGGTAGAAGAGAACGTGCATCAGGGGATTATTGATGGTTCTATTACGAAGATTTCGGATATCAATCCAGAAGATATTACTATTGGTCTTTTGGGGGGAAAAGCGGGGACAGGTTCGATGCTCTTGTATATAGGTGGTCGTACAGATCAAGTTTTACGCAATATGCAGGACCAAGAGCTTATTACTGAGGCAGAGCGTCTAAACGCTTTAGAAGAGCTGGAAGACATCGTATTCGAGCCATCTCGTGAAGACATACGCGCTCCGTATTTTGTGCTTTGGGTGCGAGAGCAAGTTGAGGAGATGTTTGCAGGCACATCAGAAGAAGGGCTCTTAGAACAAGGTGGTTTGCGCATAGAGACGACACTCGATTGGGATATGCAACAGCGTGCAGAAAGTACTATAGAACGACACCGAGAAGATTTAGTTACTCGCTATGGAGGTGAAAACATGGCCCTTGTAGCAATAGATCCAGAGAGCAATGAGATTCTCTCGTATGTTGGAAATATGGATTACAATGATACAGAAAAAGGAGGGAAGATCGACATGGCAAGATCTCCTAGACAACCTGGATCGTCGTTTAAGCCGTTTGTGTATGCATCTGCATTTCAAAAGGGATATAGCCCAGCAACACCTATTTATGATGTTCCAACGAAAATAGGAGATGACGAGCCACAAAATTTCGATGGACGATTTGTAGGGTTGATGACAATGCGTAGTGCATTGGGGGCTTCTCGAAATATTCCTGCTGCTAAGGCTTATTTCTTGGGTGGTCAGGAGAATCAGATCCTTACTCTTGTAGCATCATTAGGTGCCCTTACTCCACTTGCTCGTAAAGAGGAGTTGCAGTTAGAGCGTGGTGAATTTGAATATGGATGGCCTCTTGCTTTGGGTGCTGCAGAAACACCGCTACTTGAAATGGTAAATGCGTATGGTGCCATTGCGCGTGGAGGAAGTGCTAAATCTGTTATTAGTATTCGTAAGATCACTGATAGAAAAGGAAATATTTTGTATAAACCAAAGGATGAGGGTGATGGGAAAGAGGTTTTGGATGAGCGTATTGCATATCAGATAACTTCTATATTGAGTGATGAATCTGTTCGCCCAGAACCGTATTGGAAATCTCAACTTACGATCCCTGGCTTTAAGACTGCAGCAAAAACAGGAACAAGTAACAAGTGTTTGGAGTGGAAGGATGTACAAGTGTATGACACAGAAACAGGAGATCCAATCCCCGGTAAAAAACGTAAAGCTTGTATCTTGCGAAAGCCAGACAACGCTTGGCTTATTGGATACACACCCAATCTTGTCACAGGTGTGTGGGTTGGAAATGCAAATTCTTCTTCTATGTATGACAAAGCTGGAGGTTTAAATACAGCAAGTCCTATCTGGAGAGACTTCATGGCATCTGCACATCGTACGCTTGAAAATCCGAAGACAACATTCGACAAGCCGGAAGGAATTATTACACCGCAAATCTCCACACTCTCGGGACAGTTCCCTACAGAGTGCACACCGGTTGAGTATCGTAGAGCAGATGTATTCCTTAAAGAGAAAGCACCAACACTGCAAGATCCTGCATGTAAGCAACTGACTATTGATAAAGTAACACGGCTTCTTGCGTCAGAGGAATGCCCTATTGATGCACAAGAAGAGGGAAGCTTTATAGTAGCGCACAGTCTGCTTCCAGAACGTTGGCCAACATGGGAAGAGGGAGTGCGTAAGTGGGTAGATGAACAAATGGAGCTTTGGTATGCAGCACCAGATCATTCTGGAGCACTTATCCCTATGCCGATTGCTCCGACAGAAACATGCACACTAGCACTCACTCCAGGACGCCTCGAAAAGCCATCAGTGAATATTGTAATCCCTTCTCCAAATGGAACAGCTACTTATCCAACATTTAAACCGAAGCTGAAGATAGAATCTAAAGCAAAGGTTCTCTCGGTGATGTATTCCATCGATGGAAAAAAGATAGTAAAAGTTGAAACAGAACCATTCACACAGGTGATTCGTGTGCCGCGTTCTATAAAAGAATCCGGTCAGCACGTACTATCCATCGAACTTACTGATGAGTATTACAATAAGGCAACATCAAGAGTGAATTTCTCTTTTAAAGAAGATAAAGGACCTCCTCAAATCAACATCACTCTCCCTATAGGAGATATTCGTCTTCCAAAAGGTGGAGAATTACATATGGAAGTTGATGCGACTGATCAGGAGGGGGGAGTGAAGTACGTGCAGTTCTATCTTGATGACACATTGCTTACAACAAAACCAAAAGAGCCGTATGAATTGGATTACAAAATCACCGAAGCACCTGGGGTGTATCAGCTTAAGGTAAAAGCAATAGATACATCAGGCAATAGTAGCGAGGACATTCGAACGCTTACAGTTGACTAGCAATCTCGTCAGAGATGTTTGCGTTTGTGTGTACGTCTGATATGTCTTCATCTTCTTCGATAGCAGCGATGAGGTCCATTAGTTTTTGTGCAGATTCGACGTTATCTATTACTGCTTCTTGCAAGGGGACATATTTCATTCCTGCTTCTTGAACGTCGAGACCGGCAACTTTCAGTACATCGCGAGCTTTGGTCCAAGATGATATATCACCGGTTACAGTAATAATGCCATCATCAGATTCGATGTCTTCGACATTCGCATCCATCAGTGCGAGTTCTAAATCATCATTTAATTCTCCTTCTGCCATCACCACTCCTTTTTGTGTAAACATAAACATCACAGATCCAGATTCTGCCATCTTACCTCCACGCTTTTCGATGATACTGCGTAAGTTTGGCAATGTACGGTTTTTGTTATCGGTAAGGCATTCAACAATCAATGCTGCACCACCCGGAGCATATGCTTCGTACGTAACACCCACTGTGATATCTCCCTTTAGTTCGCCTGTACCTTTTTTGATCGATCGATCAATGTTGGCATTAGGAACGTTGGCTGCTTTTGCATTATCAACAGCAGCTTTTAGTGCTGCATTCATTGCTAGGTCTCCGCTACTTCCTTCTCGTGCTGCGATTTCTATCAGTTTTGCATGTTTCGTAAAAACTTTGCCACGCTTAGCATCAGCTGCGCCTTTTTTATGCTTGATGGATGACCATTTACTGTGTCCAGACATGTATTGATCATACGAAAAACAGGGTATCCATACAAATGGTATATCCTGTTTTTTTAGTTCTTATTTCCTGTATGACATCATTCCCATAAATCGTGCTCGTTCTACTGCGTTCTTCATCATTTTCTGGTGCTTTAGGCATACTCCAGAGTAGTAGCGGCTCATGATGTTACCAAAGTAATCAATGAATGGACGCATCTGAGGGTAGTTCTTGTAGTCGATGTATACGACCTCCTTATCACAGAAATCACATTTCTTGTGGCGGGGATCTTTGCGGCGTTGTTGCTTGCGTGACATGGTGTTTAGGGGGAGGAGGACTAGATATCCAAATCGTCATCGGAAATAAGCTTGTCGAGCTCTGCGGAGATCTTCTTCTTGTCAGTTGCAGGCTTCTTTTCTTCTGGTGATTCTTCTTTCTTTGCTGCTGCGCGCTTTATTTGCCTCTTTGCCTTCTCTGCAACTTGCTTTGTGAGCTTCTGCTCTTTTTCACGTTTCTTGCGATCGTCTTCACCTTCACGCTCTTTTAGCCAAGTTGAGTAGCTTTCGGAGTACTTTACAATCTCGTATCCCTTTGGTGGCTTTACAACAATGTGGCGTAAGAGGTTTGGTGTGATACGCAAAGCAACATCAATCTCTTTAAGACTTGTTGGTGCTAATGAGTAGTAGTAGACAACGAAGTTTCCTTCGTCGTTTCCTTTGATTCTGTAGGCAAGACCACGCTTTCCCCAAGCATCCTTACTGACTTGCTTTCCTCCCTGCTCTTCTATTGTTTTCTCAATATCCTTTAATAAATCAGCCTCTTCCTTCTGAGAGAGATTGGATGGGTAGAGGATGCAGAATTCATAGATACGTACATCTTCTTCGGTTGTGGTTTCATCAAGTGTAGGCATGTGATTCGTGGGTAAACCCTGAACCACTCGCTTACGCTCGGATATCAGGGGAATCAAAAATGTAGACAGAATTTACGGCCTAATCAGTGTGTCGTCAAGAATTTTAGACATATTTTGATTGGAGCCGCCCTCGGGATTTGAACCCGAGACCTCACCCTTACCATGGGTGCGCTCTACCAACTGAGCTAGGGCGGCCTACGTTTCATGAAAGCCACAGGAGTCTACAAGCTAATCCTTATCAATCTCAACCGTTTCTAGCCAACTCTGAGGATCTTTTTCTTCCAATTTTCGAATGGCATTCTTTACGGTATGCAAACAAAGGAGGGCACATTTGAATCTTCGAGGTCCGATTGGCACTCCTAGTAGCTCATAGACATCATCTTTCTTTATCGCCAATAACTCATCAGTACTCTTTCCTTCTATCTCTTCGGAGAAAATCGACATACCAGCTTGAGAGATAGCACAACCTACTCCTTCCCATTCAATCTTTTTGACCACAGTACCTTCGATCCACAAATGCACAGTGAGCTTATCTCCGCAGCTAGGGTTATCTTCTGACTGAGAAATACTAGCCTCATTCCCTTCGCCCTTATGACGAGGGTCACGATAGTGATCGAGGATGTTCTCTGCGTACAAGTCCATTGAAGAAGAGGAAAACGGAAAGTGGAAAAAGAATTATTTTTTCAATATTTGAATAGCTTTGTTGATTTCTTCAACAGATTTTTGGATATCTTCTACAGTGTTGTAGATTCCAAAAGACATTCTCGTAGAAGCTGTAACTCCTAGTCTTTCATGCAGTGGCTGTGCACAGTGATGTCCGGCGCGAAGGCTGACACCTTTGCGACCAATGATTTCTGTAAGGTCATGCGGGTGGACACCGTCGATGGTGAAGCTGAGGCAGCTAGCAATTTTGTGATGAGTGATGAGTGATGAGTGATTATCATCATCACCAAGTATTGATACGCCGTCGACTTCCTTTAGTGTGTTGTATGCATAAAGAAGTAATTTCTGTTCCTGCTGCTGAATGTCGTTCCAATCAAATTGTGAAAGCCAATCGATTGCAGCGTGCAAGCCTACTGCTTGCGCAATAGGCGGAGTACCTGCTTCAAATTTATGCGGAATTTCTGCACTGGTGAAACCCTCTTTGGTCACTTCGCCAATCATCATGCCTCCGCCCATAAAGGGGGGCATGCTTTCAAGCAGTTTGCGTTTGCCATACAGCACACCGATACCGGTTGGTCCGTAGAGTTTGTGTCCGGAGAAGGTAAGAAAGTCGCAATCAAGATCTTTCACATCAATTCTTTCGTGCACTACAAGTTGTGCAGCATCGATCATTACTTTTGCACCAGCTGCGTGTGCTTTTTTGATAATCGATTTAAGATCAGGCTTTACTCCAAGAACATTACTACACCCTGTTATCGAGATCAGTTTTACATTTTTAAAATCATTCAGAATCAGTGTTCCTTCGTTATCGATATCCATCCACTTCACATTGATGCCGATCTCTTCTTTAAGTTGTAACCATGGAACAATGTTGCTGTGATGCTCAAGAATACTTAAGACAACTGTGTCACCTTGTTTCAGGTTTGCTTTCCCCCAACTCTTTGCAACAAGGTTGATGGATTCTGTGCAGCCTCGGGTAAAGATAATTTCGTGCGGTGCTGCATTCAAAAATGCAGACACAGATTTTCTGGCACCTTCATAGGCGATGGTCGCTTTCTCTGCGAGCACATGCATTCCTCTATGCACATTGGCATTCTCTTCTTTATAGAATTTTTCTAATGCATCGAGTACTGCTTGAGGCTTTTGAGCTGTTGCAGCGGAATCAAGATAGGTGATACCTTTTTGACTGATCAGAGGGAATTGCCGTCGAATTTCATCGGTATTGAGCATTCTGAGATGAAAGATTAGCAGATCTGCACCATATTTCCCTCGCTAAGGCTCAGATTCTTGTATAGGCTACTTCTGATGCAACGAAGTACAGTCCAAATGCTCTCAATCGGCTTGTTTCTAGGATTGCTCTTCTGGGGAGTATGGACACTCTTCCTTTATTTGGGAGTTCCTGTACATGGAGCGGTATTGCTTTCTAAAGAGGCTCAGGAGTCTATTGCTACACTTTGCGACCCAAATGCATTCCTATGTAGAGGGTTCTATTCCTTATTCCCATTTCTCTCGCATACGTTAACGCGAGTACCAGCATTTATTTGGTATACTGGGTTAAGCATAGGACTATATGCACTTGCTGTTTTATGGGGATATGTACGCCATAAAGAATGGAATATCCATTGGGTTATGACTCCATGGAAGATGCTGTTGTTGTTTGTAGGAATCATTTGGTTAATATTTACGTGTATTAGTTATTCCCAAAATGGAGCGGTAGGAATGAATATAATTGTAGAGCCGCAGGCGGAGGTATATCAGGGGGCAGGAGAGGAGGCATTACTGGCATTAGATAAAAACTATACTCAACTAAAAAGTTCTGGATGCCTGACGCGAATTGGTACGTTTGGTGCCTCTGCAGAGGCAAGCAAGATTAGTACGTTTTGCATACAGAAGGCATTCTTTACTCGCACACTTCCGCCACTACTACTCGTACTGTTTCTCGCGCTTGAGATGTTGGTGATTGGTCGGTTTTCTTTGCGTAAGATCTTACGCATTCGGTCGATACCTGGGTTACAGGAGTTTGTGTTATCACTAGGAGCAGGTGCAGGAGCACTAATCGTACTGTTATGGATAGGAGCTGTGGCGCATATCTATACTGCGCTATTCGGATGGTTGTTACTTCTTGTAATTCCTGCAATTGGATTTCGTGATGCAGAATATTGGATAGATAAGTTTCTCCATTCCAAGTGGTCATTTGAAGTGCGGTGGCACAGCCTTCTGGTTGTTCTTATTTGGTTCCTCTTAAGTTACACAGCATTTAATTACCTTAATGTTGTTCGTCCATTTCCAATTGGATGGGATGATTTGGGAAGTTATCTCAATCGCCCAAGGCTCCTCGTAAGTTACGGAAAGTTTATTCACTCTATGCAGAGTTTTCAGTGGGAGTATTTAACATCTTTGGGATTCTTGCTCTTTGGATACGATAGTACGTTTGGTGCGACAGGCGCTATGATGATTAACTGGTTCCAAGGAATACTTGCCATGCTTACGATCTATCTCTTTGGACGTACGTTTATGGGTCCAGGAAGAGGAATTCTCGCAGCAGCTCTTTATTACACATTGCCTCTTATTGGACACTTCTCTTTTGCTGATATGAAGATTGATAACGCGGTGTTTTTCATGTCTGCACTAGCAATGTTTTGTGTGCTAGAAGGATTGATGCATCATCAAGAAGATACAAAAAATCAACGGAGATTTATGCTACTTGGAGGGCTGTTTGTTGGTCTTGCATTCTCTATGAAGATTACCGGTGTTATGATGTTTATGGCATTGGGTACAATGATTTTTGGTTTGTCACTTCATTGGATTGCGTATCCAGCAGCACTGATGTTTTCCTGTATCATCTTTACACAGAGAGGTCTTATTAGTATTTCTCGGATTGCGGAAAGAGTAGGTTTCAATCCCGAAATTATGACAAAGACTGTACTCATGATTACATTCTTTACTATTGGATGTGCGCTGTTTGGTATTGCGGGATGGCTTCGACCACATAATATCAAACACGCTATTGTTAATGCGCTCATGCTGGTACTTGGCTTTGGTATCGCGGTATTTCCATGGATAGAACACAATAATATTCAATACGGGAATATTATCCCAAAGTTTACACTGAATGCACCGAATACACTGACACCTCTTATAGATCAGTCGGGGACAAGGGCAGATCTGACGAAATATTCTTTACCACCAGAACTTGCGACTGATTCAAATCATCCGAATTGTAAATCTACAGCTGGAAAAGAAGAATTAGATCGTTACTGGGGTAATCACCTTGGATGGAGCCATTATCTTGGTTTGCCATGGCGGCAGATAATGAACTTAGATCATGCAGGGTATTACGTTACCACTGCACCTGCGCTTCTTCTCTTCCCGCTTCTCCTCCTCCTCCCATTCTTTTGGAAAAAAGAGGGGAGATGGTTGCGATGGGTATGGGTAAGCACGGTATTTTTAGTTGTACAATGGGCATTCTTTGCCAATGGTGTCCCATGGTATGGGATAGGGATGTTCTTAGGATTATCACTATGTCTGGAGGCGCTTATTACAAAGGCTCCGGATGTTCTTAGTCGCACGTTAGCGAGCATCTTAATAACACTTTCACTTATTACGTGTTTGGGAATGCGTTTTTGGCAGTTTGATTCTCAGCGAAACTTATTTGAATATCCCATCGGAAAGATCTCCGCAGAGACTATTCAAGAGCGTACTATTCCTTTTTATGATGACATTACAGATATAGTCCTCGAAAGAAATAAGAGTATGCCCGATCGCCCGTTGATGTATCGCATCGGTACGTTTATTCCGTATTTCATTCCAAAGAACTTAGAAATTATTGGTGTGACCGATCATCAACTTTCTACGTTTAATTGCCTCTATCAAGAGCGTGATAATGCACTTACCCTGAAAAGGCTTAAGGCATTGGGATTCAATAGCATTGTTTTTGATACCAATACTGCCACTATCGAAAAAGATATGAATGGCTCGTTGCACAAGAAGGTTCAAGCACTTACAAACTTCTTAAATAGTGCAGAAGCAGGTCTCGAAGTCATCATCTTTAATCCGAGTGCTGGGATTGCATTTCTTCTTATTCCATAATGAAAATTATTGCTGTCATACCGGCTTATAACGAAGGCAGGCGCGTTGGGAATGTTGTTGCTGATGTAAAGAAATACGTGGATGAGATTATTGTTGTTGATGATGGATCAACTGATGATACCGCGGACTTTGCAAAGAAAGCAGGAGCGATTGTATTGCAGCATATTGAAAATTGCGGTGCAGGAGCTGCCACTATGACGGGTATTGATGCAGCACGAGTACTTGGAGCACAGATCATTATTACTCTTGATGCAGATGAACAACATAGTTCAGATGATATTCCTGCCCTCTTAGAACCTATTAAATCTGATACAGTTGATATAGCATTTGCCAATCGTTTTGGTCGACGCAATCGTATTCCGTTTATCCGTAGACTCTTTAATGGTCTTGGAAATGTGATTACCTTTGCTGCAACAGGGAAGTGGGTAAGCGATAGCCAATGCGGGTTTAAAGCATTTGGACCAAAAGCTGTAGGTCAGGTAGACCTACGAATGAGTGGCTATGAGTTTTGTACAGAGATTGTTAGAGAGAGTGCTCAGCATCGTTGGCGTACGACCGATATTCCTGCAAAAGTAATATATTCTGAATATACGCTTGCTAAAGGACAGTCATTTTCTAATGGTATTCGTACTGCGTTAAAAATCCTTCTCCGTTCCTTTCTTCGCTAGCCTATGGAATTTACTGCTTATCAAATCATTACACCTCTTGCTGGTTTCCTTGCTATTGCATATGCATGGAATCTTGTCTTTAAACAAAAGAAGACTCTTTGGGAGGCTATTCTTTGGACAGTCTTTTGGGGCGGCATTGTCGCCATTGCTATTTACCCTGATTCTCTCGATTACCTTACACAGATTACCGGTATTAAGGATCGTGAGAATGCAGTACTTGTAACGACTATAGGAGTGCTACTCTTTATCGTCTTCTATCTTATTGTTCGTATAGAAGCTTTGGAGCAGAGGCAGACGAGGGTGATTAGAAAATTGGCTTTGAAGGATTTAGATAAGAAGTCGGGAAGGAATTAAGAATTATGAATTAAGAATTATGAAAACTATTTTACTGATTAGTCCGTATTGGAAAGAGGAGCATCGCTGGATGGTGAGCTCTGTAAAGCTTGCAGAACTTTGGCAACGCGTAGGCTTTAAAGTTATTGCCGTATGTATGGGGGATGTAAAAAATGGAAAGTGGAAAGTGGAAAGTGGAAAAAGAATATATGTAGAGAAGATATCTGAGACTTTGGAAGTTCATCATATTCAAGATTTCTTTTTACCCGATCCGTGGAATTACGGTATCGCACTTGGGTTTACAGGCTATGTGCGTAAGTTGATTAGAAAAGAAAAGCCCGATCATATCGTGGTTAATAAACTACTTTTCTGGACGTCATTTTCGACAATTGCTTTGCGCTTAACAGGTCACAAAGTGCTAGTGCTGACGGATGCGTTTGTTGGAATCAATTGGTGGCCACGCGGAAATATTCCAAAGGTCTGTGCTGCGATTTACGCTTGGACTGGCGGTTGGTTGATACTTCTTTGTGCAAATAAAGTTGTAATTTTTCACCCACAGCCGGTGTCTCTCTTGCGTCGGATGTTCATCCATAAAAAGACGCAGGTGATACCAACAGGAATTGATCCATCTGGTTATGGAATAAAAAATCGATCTAAACAAGAGATCGTTGTGTCGTATGTTGGTCGATTGGAATCTATCAAAGGAGTAGATGATTTCTTGGCCGCACTTGTTCCACTAAAAAGCGAGTATAAGAATATGAAGCTACAAGTAGTTGGTTGGTATAAAGATAATCATCCTTTGGTAGAGAAGTACCAAAGAGAGGTTGTCTTCACTGGTCTTCGTAAAGACATCCCAGAAGTATTGGGTGCAACGAACATCTTTGTAATGCCGAGCCACAGTGAAGGCTTAAGCAATGCAGTGATGGAAGCGATGAGTAGTAGTTGTGCGTGTGTGGTATCCGAAGTAGGAGGTAACACGTATCTTATACAAAACGGTGTATCAGGGTTTTGTTTTCCTGCAGGAGACCGCGAGGCACTGCGTGCACATGTTGCTAGGCTACTCGATGATCCGTCGAAAAGAGTATCACTTGGAGAGGCTGCGAGGAAACGTATTGATGAACACTTTAGCTGGAAGAAAGTAGGAAAGATGTATACCGATTTCTTTGAATCAGCATGAAGAGAATCGTCATTCTTTCGGCTTTCTTAAGTCCAATGCGTAGTGGTGCAGAGGCGTGTGCAGAAGAGGTGCCTTTGGCACTTGCAGATCAGTTTTATTTTACAATTGTGACTGCTCGTATGCGCAAGGAATTGCCAAAAAAGGATCTCTTACAAGGTAAGATTCCCGTAATCAGAGTAGGTCTTGGATGCACGTTTGATAAGTGGCTGTTTCCATTTTTGGCTCCACTTGCAGTAGCAAAGATAAAGCCAGATGTTGTACACGCAGTCCTCGAAACGTTTGCAGGACTCGCTCTTGTTTTTTGCAAGGCACAGAAGAAAATCCTTACATGTCAGACGACTAATCGGAGCTTCCTTAAAGGTTTCATTGTAAAGAAGGCAGATCACGTTACAGCGATCAGTACTGCACTGATAGATATTGTTCAACAGTACAGATCCGATCCCATTACTAAGATTCCAAATGGTATTCATGTTCAGGATTTTGAAGAGGCACGAAAGAATACAAAGAAAGTACGTGGAAGAATTCTCTTTGTTGGAAGGTTAGAACAACAAAAGGGAGTGGATACGTTACTCAAAGCATTTGCACAGGTAGAAGGCGATGCACATTTACGCATTGTTGGTGATGGATCTCAGAAAAAGTTGTTGTTAAAAATAACAACAACTCTCGGAATTTCTGATCGAGTAGAATTCTTGGGTTACATCCCTGCAGAAAGAATAGCTGATGAATATGCTGCTGCGGAGATTTTCTGCGGACTCTCGAGGTCAGAAGCACTAGGGAATGTGTTTTTAGAAGCACAGGCTGCGGGATGCGCAATAGTTGCAACAGGTATTGGTGGAATTGTTGATGTGGTTACTGCAGGCGAACAAGGGTTTCTTGTTCCAGTAGATGATGTATCTGCAACAAGTATCATGTTAGAAAAAATTCTTAGTGATTCAGAAATACGGTACCGACTTGCTGATAATGGCATCGCAAACGCAAACGACTACGATTGGAAAGATATCGCATCGCAGTATGCGAAGCTTTACTTAAGCAGCTGACACTGCCTGCTCTACTGCAGGCTTAGCTGCTGCAAGCTTTCGTTCGCGTACAAGGACTGCAGCGTGGTGCAGGCTCTCGAATGTTCCTGCATCGATCCATTCGTCCTGTAAGACAGAGTAGCCAAGTTTGTTGTTCTCTAGATACCACTTGGTAACATCAGTAATTTCTAGTTCTCCACGAGCAGAAGGCTGCATAGTGCGAATGAATTCAAAACAACTGTTGTCGTAGAGGTAGCATCCAGTCTGGGCCAAGTTGCTCCGTGGTTGCTCGGGCTTTTCTTCTATCGATACCACTTTGTCACCATCTACTTCTACGACTCCAAATCTTTTTGGGTCCTGTACTTGTTTCACAAAGATGTGTCCGCCGTCTTTAAAGGCGCGAATGTACTGAGAGATATTGTCGAAATAGATGTTGTCTCCGAGGAGTGCGCAGATGCTGTCTCCTGCTGCAAACTCTTCTGCCATTCCCAGTGCTTGGGCGATCCCTTTTGGCTCGTCTTGCACACGGTAGGTAAATTTACAGTTGAACTTACTTCCACTCCCAAGAAATCCAGTCATCTGGTCGATATTCTCTGGACCAGTAATAACTATGATCTCTGTAATTCCACCGCTTAGTAATGTCTGCAGGGGATAGAAGATCAGTGGTTGATCGTAGATAGGCAGCAGTGATTTGTTAGTCACTTCTGTAAGTGGGCGCAGCCTTGTGCCCAGTCCGCCGCAGATTAAGACTCCTTTCATAGGTGAAGTATCGCAGAAAGTTACAAAATTGTGAATGGATTGGATATTTAACAGCAAATATTGCATATTGTCAATATAAGGTTTTATGATGTAATTTACCTAATAACTGCTAGAATATGGCTCTATGAACCTTCTAGTTACAGGTGGAGCCGGCTTTATTGGGTCACATTTCGTTCTACGACATGTGGCAAATTATCCAGACGATACAGTGATTGTTCTCGATAAACTGACCTATGCAGCGGATAAAAGCTTCTTAGATCCTATTGCAGATAAGATTACTTTCGTCGAAGGAGACATTGCCGATCAGACTTTGGTCGGAAAGCTTGTGGAAGATCATTCGATAGATACGATCGTAAACTTTGCAGCAGAATCACACGTGGATAATTCTATTTCTGATGCGACGCCGTTCTTGCATACCAATGTTATTGGCACACAGGCGATCATCGAAGTAGTTAAAGCACATCCTCATGTTCGTCTTCTGCACATATCGACGGATGAAGTCTATGGTGATGTCGGTGATGATGACCCCTCTTGTACTGTGAGCGATAAACTGAATCCAAGTAGCCCATACTCAGCAAGTAAAGCAGCAGCAGAGATGTTGGTACTTGCTGCTATTCGTACGTTTGCTATTCAAGCTGTTATTACGAGGTGCACTAATAACTATGGCCCACATCAGGCAGATGAAAAATTTATTCCAACTGTTATTCGCAGCGCCTTAGCCAATCAGCCAATTCCTATTTTTGGCACAGGAAAAAACAAGCGTGACTGGATTCATGTTGGGGATCACTGCGATGCAATCGAAACTATTCTTACAGTGGACTGGAAGTCGGATCAGCGAACGATCTTTAATATCGGTATTGATAGAGAGTTTGAAAATCTTGAAGTGGCAAAGATGATTCTTAATATTTTAGATAAGCCGCATGATCTCATTACACTCGTCGAAGATCGCAAAGGACATGACTGGCGTTATGCAGTGGACTCCTCCGAAACACGAACACTTGGTTGGTCACCTACAATGGATTTTGAAGAGGGGCTAAAGGAAACTATTGCATGGTACAAAGAGAAGTACTCATGAAAATCATCCTAGCCACTGGCATCTACCCTCCAAAAATTGGAGGACCTGCTACGTATTGTTACCAGTTGGCTGATCAATTAACAAAGATAGGTCACGATGTTACAGTCGTGACATATGGCGACAAAGTGGAAAGTGGAAAGTGGAAAGTGCATACCGTATCAGATTCCATTCCTATTGTTCGATGGTTTAAGTATGCAAAGAAGCTTAAAGATGTAGGTGCAGATGCGGACATTGTGTATGCATTCTCTTCAATCAGCTGCGGAGTACCTCTAATGATTTCTGGCTTAAAGAAGCCAAAAAAGGTATTAAGACTCGGTGGAGATTTCTTTTGGGAACGGTATACGGATCGAGGTGGAGGTAAGGGTTTGAGGGATTGGTATCAATCGAATAGCCCGTTGTCGGTTGTCGGTTGTCGGTTGTCAGGGTGGATCTTGAATCGGTTTGATTACATTATTTTTTCTACTGATTTCCAAAAAGATATCTACAAAGATGCTTTCAAGAAATTACCGAAGAGTTCTGTAATAGAAAATGCATTAGCATTGGAACAAGTAGTACCTATAGAACTGCACATAGCAAAAAAGCCATTTCGTATTTTGTTCATGGGTCGGTTTGTAAAATTTAAAAATCTTCCCTTGCTTATCGAGGCAATGACTAGCATCCCCGATGCTTATTTGACACTTGTAGGCTCTGGACCACAGGATGACTTGTTGCGAAAACAGGTAGAGCGTTTAAATATCGAAACACGCGTGCAGTTTGTAGCTCCGCTTTCTGGTAAAGAGAAGTATGACGTCTTTACCAAGCATGACCTCTTAGTGATTCCTTCGCTTACTGATATTAGCCCAAACACAGCATTAGAAGCTCGGTCTACAGGGCTTCCTGTTCTCCTCACACAAGAGACTGGATTAAGTGAACATCTCCGGAAAGGAATAGCTGTGGCAGATTTATCAACATCTGAACATATTGCAGAGGAGATAGGACGCATTCGTGAGGGCTATAACTTTGTTGCCGAGGCAGCATCCAAAAAAATTGAAGGAAGAAGTTGGGGAGAAGTTGCCTTAGAAACAGTAGACCTTTTTGCTACAATTGCTGCCCAATGAAACTTCTCATGATCTCTGGCGATCGCAGCATCCTCCAAGGAAAGATGGGTGCGTTTTGGTATACGTTACAAGAAATGCGTAAGCACTGGGATCGTATTGATATTATCTGCCCACGTGTTCCCGAAGGGTCTTTAGGAATGTCAGAGTCGGGTCATCGATTGGAATCAGATGTAAAAGAAGGTGGAGAGGTATTTTTTCACCCGTGCCCAAAGTCTTTAGTATTTCAGATTCCATGGATCGTTAGTAAGGGGAAGCATCTCATTACAGAACATAAGCATGATGTGATGACTGTGCATGACTACCCACCCTTTTATAATGGTATTGCTGCAAAGAAGCTGTATAAAATAACTAAGATTCCGTATGTCATTGAGGTACATCACATTGTGGGATGGCCAAAGTCTGCGACACTATCAGAATGGATTGGCCGCCAGATGTCATGGTTATATTTGAAGGCAGATGCACAAAAGGCATCAGCAGTGCGTGTAGTAAATCATTCAGTAGAGAAGCAACTGAAGAAGTGGGGAGTGCCAGGGAGGAAGATTGAGAATATTTCTTCATTCTATCTTGATAAAAATATCCTCAGTGCAGTCCATAGACCACCAGTGTCATATGACATCTCTTTTTGCGGAAGACTTGTAGCTAACAAAGGCTTATCTGAACTTATTGATGCTCTAGGAATTTTAAAAGATGCCAGACTTCTTATTATTGGCGATGGGCCAGAGCGAGCAAGAATGGAAGAGAAGGTAAAGAGCATGGAAATAGAAAATCGTGTGACATTCTTAGGTTGGTTGCCTACACAAGAAGCTGTAACTGCTGCCATTCAAACAGCACGTATATTTGTTATGAATAGTAAAAGTGAAGGCGGCCCTCGCATTGCCCTTGAGGCAATGGCATGTGGTATGCCAGTGATTGTGACCAATGTAGGGGTAATGCCAGAAGTTATTGTAGATGGAAAAAATGGAATTATTACCACTGGAGATCCAGAAGATCTTGGGAAGAAAATTGGCTTACTTCTTAATAACAGCACTCAGCAAGAGAGCCTCGGAAAAGAAGCGATGAAGATATTGGATGTCTTTGAGCGTGAAACACTTATTAAGCAATATGCAGATTTTCTTAAGTCACAGACATGAAACTTCTCATTGTTACACAAAAGGTAGATCGAACGGATCCCATCTTGGGATTCTTTCATAGATGGATCGAAGAGTTTGCGACTCATTACGATCAGGTCATTGTTATTGGTCAGCAAGTTGGTGCTAATCAATTACCACAAAACGTTAAGGTACTTTCTTTAGAAAAAGAGAAAGGATGTAGCAATATTGGTCAGGTATTACGTTTCTGGAAAATCATTTGGAACAATCGCAAGCAGTATGATCATGTTCTTGTGCACATGACTCCTATTTGGATTCTTATAGGAGCACCAGTCTGGATAGTGTTACGCAAGCCAATGTATCTTTGGTATGAAATTAAACGAGGTAGTTGGAAGCTTTCTCTATCTCTTCTGTTTGTAAAAAAAGTATTTGCTGCATCCGAACATGGCCTTCCTAGGGTGGCAAAAAAACAGGCGATTGTGGGGCACGGTATTGATGTTGATTTGTTTATTCCAAAAAGTGAATTAAGAGAAAGTAAACATCTGGTTGCTGTAGGTCGCATAACACATATTAAAAATTACGATAACATTATTAAAGCACTTAGTGGACTTCCTGAATGTAGGCTTACTATTGCCGGAGGAACGATTACAGAGTCTGATAAAACAGTAGAACATAATATAAGAGAGCTTATACATCGCCTTGGTGTTGCAGATCGCGTGGAAATCGGTTGGGTAAGCCCAGAAGATATGCCACAACTTCTTCAGCGAGCAGATTGTATGTTACATGCTTCACAAGGTGGTTTAGATAAGGTTGTTCTTCAGGCGATGGCATGTGGCTGTCCTGTTGTTTCTACCAGTGAGGCTGCTAAGGATGAATTACCAGAGATATGTTCTGCAGAGGAAAAGACAATGAGTACAAAAGCAAATGCAATTTTGGGTATGAGCGATCACAATCGTGATATTTTATCCAAGGATCTTCGTAAGATCGTGGAAACGGAGCACAGTCTAAAGCAATGTATTGCAGAAATTGTTACACAAATGCACATATGAGCCAGAGACTTTCCATAGTTGTTCCTGTCTACAATGAAGAGGCAACTCTTCGTGAGATTGCGAAGCGAGTCTTTGATACTTGTGGAGACTTTGCAGAAGTTATTTTTGTTGATGATGGATCAAGTGATAACTCACTCTCTATATTGCAGGAGATTGCACGAGAGAAAGACACTGTTATGACTAAGAAGAATGGTGGTAAGGGGTCAGCTGTACGTAAAGGATATAAAGTTGCTAGTGGTACATATGTTATCGTTCAGGATGCAGATTTAGAGTATGATCCAGAGGAAATCCCTAGCCTCTTAGAGTATGCGGAAAAAAATAACCTCAAAGCGCTTTGGGGTTCTCGACGCCTCAAAAAACAAAAACAATTTGTGCACTTTGGTCATTTTATTGGTGGTACATCTCTGACGTATATTTGTAACATTCTCTACGGTAGTAGTCTTACCGATCAGCCGACGTGCTACAAGATGGTACGAAACGACCTCTTGCAAACTCTGCCACTTAAAGAAAACGACTTCCGGTTCGATCCTGAATTGACGGTGATGGTGCTGCGTAATGGGGTAGATATTAAAGAGCAGCCTATTAGTTATCATCCACGGAGTATGGAAGAGGGGAAGAAGATCAACTGGACTGACTGGTTTAAGTGGGTATGGGTTTTTGTGACGCTGAGATTTAGAAAAAAGGCGTATTTTAGTGTAAATCGCTAATTCTACTGATATTAGGTAATTGACATACAATAAAAATATTGTAGAATACTTTAACTATGAGCCTTGAGAATGATATTCAGAACTGGCCTAATGAGAAATTGGAGTCCCGTAGGGATGCTCTTCGTACAGCTGCATCTGCATCAACTGATTTCACAAGATTAAAATCTCGTGTAAGAAAAAAGAAAGAAAGACAAATTCAAGCTGTAGCAGTAGAACTCGAGATCATTGAGCGAGTTATTGCGAAACAAGTTGAGGCAGTGCGTTCGCAGGCAGTAGCCACACTTGTTCCACAAGGTGTGTCTTCAATGCGTATTTATGATTATGAAGCACAATATCGTATTGGACTAGAGCTTGCGAGAGCCTTACAAATAGGAGAGCCAGAAGCGTGGAATATCATTAGTGATGCATATTTTAGTGCAAGTGATACGCTCGTATTAACACATGACGAAACAAAGAGAATGTATACAGATGTTGCGAATGACACGTATGCAAAATCACCCTATGGTCTTGGGGGACTAGAACAATATCAGCGAGACTCAATGGAGCTTCTTACGTATGACTGGAAGCATTGCCAGAAGAAGAGTGACGTCGGTGATGCTCGAGGTTCTGGGGAGTTTTCTATGATTACTATTCCTCCGAATCTTGAAGCAGATGTAAACATGCCACCAGAAAGCTTGTTTGTAACGCTAGAAAATATAGTGCCTATAAAACAAAAACCAATTTCTCGTCAGTGGATACCAATTGTTTCTACAAGAATAGAGGGCCACATGACTACAATCGAATCTTCGGAGGTAGATGTTAGTCCTCAATCTGTAGAGTTCGACAGGTTGTATAACAGGGCTGATTCAGACGGAAGGGAGAGTGCGTCTATGACAGCAGCTACTTTGAGTATTACTGATTTTCACGAAGGTAGTGGTGAGCAGTATCTTAAACAAGCAATAGCACTTAGTGGAAAACATATTGAATTGAAAGATCCAGATTCCTTAATTCTATTTGCTAAACGAAATCCAAGTCAGTTCTTGAGCATCATTGATGGGATGGAGAATTGCATCAGTACTATTACAACTGGGGGTCAAGCTGATATGCCAGTTCATCCACTATGTTTGGAAGAAGCATATTTTCGTTTAGAGACGCACATATTTACACTTCTCAATGCTGCGGTACTTAGTAGAGATACAGCATTTTTAGATTCTAATAGATGTCCAAAACTTGATATGCGTCAGCAGAAAGATTTACTCGTACCTCTTGCGCAAAGAGTAATGGATAGCATTCCTGCTTATGTCCAACCTGGTGATTCCGAGTTAAATGAGCTTCTCGAAGTTCTCTGTCCAGAGCTACTAGAAGATGCATTGATTGCAAATATTCATTTTACTCGAGCAGGAGGACGTATACATGTAATTGTCCCTGGAAACTTTAGTAGTGAGTTTTCTGCACATATGCAACGTTTGGAAAGAGGAAACAACTATATCGAAAACCTTGGAGATGTGGCACATGTTGATACAAGAATTCTGCGTGGCACATTGCGTGATGTGCATCAATGGGATGGTTCTTATCTCGACTCATTTCCACTTTGCACAATAGAAGAGTTGGAAGCACATTTCTTCAATGCAGAAAATATTGATGGTCGGTTTCTTCCCGCATTAGAGAGGGATGAAGCAGACGATAACGAAGAGGAAGATGTTGAAGACGCAGTAGTGCCATCGGATGACCTAGAATCAGCTGATGGTTGGCACGCTCTTCCTCGTATGAAAGCACTTCGTAGAGCGCTTTTGCGAGAGCAGGTCCATGCTACATATAGTTATGATGAGACAGAGCCTGACAATGATCATAATTTTGAAGAGCTTGGTCGTGGGCACTATGCTGTTGTAACTATCCCAACGATGAATCTGCAGGTTATTATTAGTGATGATCCGCAACTTGGTTGTTATCAGGTGTTTAATAACAATGCCCCTATTGGTTACACGAATGTGCAACTTCCAGAAATTTCTCAAATGGGAGCAACGCCAATCCGTTGGCATGATGCAGAGCAGTTTGCTCGAGCTGTTAGTACGTCTATCAGGCAACAGCGAGACAATCCTATTACGGTATTTCCTGTTCATGAGAGTGTGGAAAATATTCCAGTAGATGATCTTATGGACAATCGAAATACATCTGCTTCTCGTGAGCATCTACTAAACGATATAGAACGTGCAGCTGCTACTTGTGGTAAACAAGCAGCACCATGGACACTGAATCTTCAGGATATGAATCAGATTGGATCAGGAGATTTGCTCTGGTCGTTTGGTGGTATTGCGACTGGAATGACGTATCTCAATCGTATCGCTCGTCGCATGGGTCTTGATTCAAGAAATGCAATAACTGAGGATGTGCACCAGAGGCATTTCGCTCTTCTAACATTGAGATGGATACTGCGTTCATTGTATCCAAATGAAACATCTCCAATTCTTCCTCGTCCAGAAAAAGACGACGAGCCTACAGAGCAGCTCTAAGTATCGCTGCTACCTCATCTACTTTCTCAAATGATTGTTCTTTACGAATCAAAGGAGCTTTCTTTTCTTTAAGTCTTTCTAGTTGATCCCAGCTGGGCATCGATCGAAGTGTGTACGGTTCTCCAGTAATCTCTTCATGCATCTGTTGCATGGTATTTACTGCACGCAGGCCAGAGAGAATCGTAAACATTACATTCCCTGACCAAGTTTTGTCAGCCGGACCTTCCAGATAATCCATCATCTTTTTTGTAGAGCGGAAGTACCATAGCAGCATGACGGCACTGCTAACACCAGAGAATCCTGTGACGAGTTCTTCACGCTCGTTCTCGGGAACAATAGCGCAGTTGTAGCCTTTGCGAATAAGTTGTTCGTTAGCATGGTCGAATGTGTCGTATCGTTTTACTTCTTTTCCAATATGCGAGACAGAATGGTTGTTGCCATTACAAGGCGAAAGACTTAGATGTTCTTTGTCACAATAGATATCTCTATTGATAGCGATGCAATAACTACTACTTGGTTCGTATGGTTTGCCATCAATATCAAAGTGCCACCATGATCTTGGTCGAAAACTGAGAGAGGCAGTTTTTGGATTAGAAAACTCTTGATTAATTTTATCGATACATTTATCACTAAGAATAAACATGTCATCATCACACACCCATCCAATTTTGCGGTTCTTCGCTATCTTGTAAAGGAATTCGTCAGACTTAGTAGCAGCGTATACATTAATATATTTCTGTACGCGGGCACTCGGAAAGTCAGACTTCTTTAGTGTTCCAGAGCAATCAAAGATCACAGTATCTACCTTGTCTCCGAGATTCTTTTGCACCAAGTGATACCACACGGTCATCATAGGAGGCATGATGTTCATCGTAAAAAGTGTTGGCTTTTCGCTCTCTGGAAGTGGTTTTCTGGTTGCCCAATATTGCATGGTAGGCATTCCGGTACGTAGAGTCCTTAGGAGAGAGAATCTCTTGAAAACGTAGGGTAGGAGTTCGTAGTAGGTTCGAGCCATACCGTTGTATGATACAGTAGGTTTATGTCAAATCTATTGAAATGGAGGCTTTCGCTCGCAGGATGTTCGGTAATTCTTGCGGTTATCATGGTTATGCCTCAGCTACTTCATATGAACTCTCCCCTTTATAAGGGCATTTCCGTACAGCTGAATTCTGATGAGCCTATCTATTTGGCACGGGTTCAGGAGTCTCTTTCAGGTAGGCCAGAGCTTGCTGCAGAAGCGTTTACTGGTCATCCAGGTTTGCTTGGTACGCAGGTAGCCTTTATAGAGTCTTGGTATGGAAGAATGTTTCGATGGACAGGATGGCGCGCAGCAACAGTGCTTGATTTCATGGACGGTGTTGTTCCTGTGCTTGTCTTTCTTTCACTTGTAGTATTTTTTCGATTGTCAGGTCTTTCTCGAAAACTTGCTCTAGGAGCTGCTGTAACACTTTGTCTCATAGAGCTCTATAGCTTAGGGCGTCCGATACACATGCGCGCAAGCTTCTTTATTATGCTGTGGTCACTTATTGGAATACTTTACGCAGTGAGGGGGAGATGGTGGGGTGCTGTACTTGGTGGCTGGTTACTGGGACTTCTTATTGGTGTGTACTTGTGGAGCTTTACTTTTGCTTGGGCTTTTTGGGGAATATTTTTTGCATGGGAACTTTTGGAGTGGGGGTACGGCAAGTGGCAAGATCACAAAAAATTAGCACACTCAAAAATTCGACGTGCGATGTGTACCGCATGGAGCTTGTTATGGCATGTACGTCCACGTAAACCGACGTGGAACCCAGAACGTTGGCATATACTTGCCATCGTAGGTCTTATAGGAGTTCTCTGTGGGCTGCCTGCTATTGCACATTTAGTAAACATGACATTGCATCCACTCTATGAGTACGGATCATTCCGTAGTGGCATGCATCATGGAAGAGCTCCTGAGTCATGGCCCTACACAATCTTGTTCTTTGTCATGATTGTTTCAGTGATATTTGCAAACCTTAAACAGTACGAAGACCTAAGACGGTATCGTCCATTATGTGTTGTAATTCTTGCAGCCTTTGTCTACATGAACCAGCAGTTCGTGCATGGTATTACGTTTAACTTTGTTTCGCATGGCATTCTCTCTATGGCTACCGCAGCTGTAAGTATGGTGTTTTTGTATGCAGTATTACGGAGTCGATGGCTTGCTTTAGGGGCACTTGCTGCCTGTGTATACCTAGCTGCCATTGGATATGACGGTAGATACGTGTTGAAGCAGTGGAACGTATCAGAGGGAAGATTTGCGAATCAACATCTTGCCAGTGCTCTTCTTGTGCTTGATGATCTTCCTCGTAGTCGCATTCTTTCTGATCCTTCTACACAGTCGTTTATTGCATCCAATACTCATCATGACATTGTATATTCGATCTACTTAAAAAATGTCCTGATGAGCCATCAAGAGGTCGCTAGTCGCTTCTGCCTTACGCAGCTTCCTCTTCGTCCAGATATGCGATTAATTTCTGAGAGAGGTCATCTTGTGTACCCTGATGCTGTATCTGCATTTGGAGGGGATTTGCGAGCGCAAGAAGAGGCAATGGTGTTTGCAGCATGTAGAGAGTTAGACTTGGATCCAAATATTTCTATTCGAACATATGAGGTAAGTCATATTTTGTGGAACAAGCGACAGGTTCCAAATTGGAATATCGGTAGACTACGTATGGATTTAATAGAGATTGCCTCGGATGAGACATGGGTACTCTATAAAATTAACGAGGCTTTATAGCGCTTATCAAGTAGTTATATTTAGGGTCATGTAGTCCGACTTCTTCAAGTGGAATACGCTTTGTGTCAGTGAAGCCAATTTCTTGTAACACTTCCATCAATTTATCTGCAGGATACATCCACTTATGCAAATCGTAGTCTTCTGTCTGGTTAGATTTATATTTTCCAAACAAGTGCTGGTTGATGTAGTGCAGATCCTCTCCTTCGAGAATGCCTTTTGCAATTGCTTCTATGTCTGGAGTACAGATGCGTAACCTAGCTCCTGGTTGCATAATACGGAAGAACTCTTTGAGTACATGGACGTTATGCACTTCTCTTAGATGTTCGAGTGTGGCTGCAGAGAAGATTTCTGCTATTACTCCGTCATCCATTGGGAACTTTTCTGTAATATCAAACACAAGATCTACTTGAGGAAGTGCGACTGCATCTACATTTAAAAACTCTTGGGGGTTATACGGGTTTCGTCCTCCACAAACATCGAGCTTGGCCCCTACAAAACTCTTCGCCTCCCACTGCGCAGCTCTTTTGGAACATTGGCTACGAGAATGGCTATCTTTTGCCCATCCGTATACAAAGCGAAAAGGACGAATAAGACGATAATGCCGGTCAATAAAGGCTTTCAACATGGTCGCTAGTGTACACTAAGCGGCACAGATGAAGGTGTATATTGATCTATTACCGGATATTCCATACATACCACTGCTGTATCCAAATTTAGGGGTACAGGAGAGCAGTACTATTATGTTTCTTAATAGGGCATTTGGAGGGCTAAGAAAGCCTTTGGTAGAGATCGTAGATACGCCAGAAGCATCTGATTATATTCTACTTCCTCATAACTATTCTTCTCTTAAAACACAAAATGCATATGTAATAAAACAAGGAACCTTAGCCAAAAAACTTGGTAAGAAGCTGATTATCTTCTGGCATGGAGATGGTGATGCTCCTATTGATAATGACAATGCAATTGTCTTTCGAACGAGTCAGTATCGAACCAGTATACAGAAGAATGAAATCATGATGCCAGCGTATGCTGAGGATGTACTGGAGGGGGATCTACAAGTCCGAAAGAAGCATAGTGGTAAGCCGGTAATTGGATTTTGTGGGTGGGCGGATTACAAAAATTTAAAGAATCATATAGGCACTGTTGTTAAAAATAGTTTGATAGAAGCCTCAAGTATTGTGGGTATTCGTCGCGAAGCAAGAATCAAGGGCATCACGTATCGCATGAAAGCGATTAAGCACTTACAGCAATCAACTGTAGTAGAACCAAACTTCATTATCCGTAGTAGTTACAGTGGGCACACTTCTACTATCAAAACAGATCCTGCTCAAACACGTAAGGAGTACATCGATAATCTTCTTGGTTCAGATTACGCTCTCATCATTAAAGGAGATGGAAACTATAGCTACAGGTTTTATGAAGCACTCAGCCTTGGTCGTATACCAGTACTTCTGGATACCGAGTGTGTTCTCCCGCTCGAAGATGTGATTGATTACAATCAATTCATTCTGCGTGTTCCGTATTGGGACATGTATCACCTCGATGCAATAGTTGCGGATCATTACAGCAAGATCTCCGATCAAGATTTTATTGCGATGCAGAAGAAGGGGAGGGAAGCTTTTAATACATATCTACGGGTAGATAGTTTCTTGTCGTATGCAATTACAAATTCTTTACCCGCATAATCGCATGGCTAAGTGACTGTGCATCGCCAGTTTTACACAAAAACACTTCTTTGCCGTCGGTGAACTTTTCGCCAATGGCGAGGTTGCTCGCAGTGATAACAGGCACGCCGCACCCCACTGCGTCGTAGACTTTGTGGGGGATGACACGGTTTGCTTTGTCTGATGTTCCAAAGATTCCAAGGGCAACGTCACAAGAGCGAAGATAATGTGGAAGATCGGTGAGCGGCATGAAGTCGAGGAAGGTCACGTTCTTCAGCTTAAGATCGTACGCAAGCGTTGTGATCTCATCATATGTCTGTCCACCACCAATCAATGTAAAGTGAATATCCGGCTGATCTTGTAATAGTTTTGCAGCATGCAGAATGTGTTCGATTCCCTGTAGAGGAATGTAGCTTCCAATAAAAAGCACATTGAATTTACCTTCTGGTAGCTTGTCTTCTTTTGGGCCTGCGTGAAACAGATCATCGAGTGTTCCGACATAGACCACGCGGATACGCTTTGCTTTTAAGAAAAATCTTTTCATAAAAAACTGCTTGTGTGCCTGCGTATCTATCAAAACTTCATCTGCAAGATGGGTAGAGATGACATCGGCAAGATAATAAAACCATGCCAATGGATTTATCCAAGATATTCTCTTTCGGTCTGATACCAACGTGTCACTGATAGAGATAAATGCATCAAAGATCAGTTGTTTGCGGGGGAATCGCGAAATCCACCAGGCAATAGGCATGAGGTAGTAGCCAGGGAAATTTACCATGAGCGCATCATATTCCTTTCGATGATCTCGATACTGCCTCAAGAGATCTCTGTGTTTCCCCAAAAACCCCTTCGCAGATGTCAGACACTCACGTACCTCCCATCCCTCAGATTCGTATGCAGATACCAAATTCCGGTATCTAGGCGATTTTGGGTCTGGGAAGCCGAATGTGAGGAGAACGGGTTTTTTCATGATAGTATGCTGCTGTGAAGATAGCCTACGTCACCCATACACGGTTTCCAACCGAGAAAGCCCACGGACATCAGATTGCCCGGGTGAGTGAGGCTTTGGTAAAGTTGGGTCATGATGTCACGTTGATATCTCCGGATATTCTGAATGTGATCACGCATCATCACACAAAGTATTATCATCTCGAAAAAGATTTTACTGCAGAAAAACTTCAAACATTTGATGCGTTTCAGTCCAAGATTATCCCAGGGCGTTTTGCCTTCTTGTTTACTATGAAATCCTATCGGGGATCACTAAGAGAATATTTTGTTGATAACAAGTTTGATCTTCTCTATGCACGTTCTCCGCAAGTACTTCCTGCATTACTGAAAGTCGGTATGTCAGTCGTATTAGAGTTACATACGTTACCAAAAATTGGTCGTAGTAGATTTGTTGCACACTGTAAAAAGTGTACGAAGATTGTTTGTCTTACAGGTCCAATGCGTGATGAGTTAGTCTCGTGGGGCGTAAGTACAAAGAAAATTATTGTCGAAGGAGATGCTGTTGACCTCGAAAGATTTGCAAAGCTGCCGAGCTCCAACAAAGCAAGACATCATTTTGCAGTTCCCGAAGATCGTTTAATTATTGGATATGTAGGTTCGCTCGTAACGATGGATAAAGTCCAGAAGGGAGTAGATATTCTCATCAAAGCTATGCCCGCACTTAAGCAGCACAATCCGAATGTATTTTTGTTTGTTGTTGGTGGACCTCAACATTGGATAGATCGTTACCGCAAACTTGCAATACATTCTGGGCTTACCGATCATGATTTCTTATTCCATGGACCGGTGCGCCCCAAGCTTGTCTCTGATGCAATGGCTGCATGTGATATTTGTGTTTATCCTTCACCAGAGCCAAAACATCAATACTTTAAGCGTGACACTTCACCGCTTAAACTCTTCGAGTATCTTGCAGCAG
>Ga0209402_10000387_pt1 | contig 54628 bp, 47 predicted proteins | sample ArcticOcean_MG_C_3_FD_187437 | JGI IMG/M metagenome (GOLD analysis project Ga0209402, IMG submission 187437) | Marine microbial communities from western Arctic Ocean - ArcticOcean_MG_CB8_126 (SPAdes) (version 2) | ecosystem: Environmental > Aquatic > Marine > Oceanic | place: Arctic Ocean... | reverse complement strand
AGCAGGGCATCGACAAGCTGGTCGATTTTACTCGGCGCTTGTTTGCGTTTGGCCATAGCTTTCTCCTTTTTCAAGTAAGGTAATTACTATTGCCAGTTACACAAAACAATTTACAGACTCTTGCAGAAGCGCCTCTGTATTGCTGCGACCGTACTTCCGGGCGACGTCGAGCAGGGAACCGCGCCCATCCCGGCTGTTCGGGTCATAGCCGTTACGAAGCATCATCTCTATGGTCTCCGTATCATCGCGGTCGGCAATCACGTCCATGAGCCATATATATCCTTCCCAACCGTTGCTCTGATTGGGGTCAGCGCCCTCCTTCAGCACAAATTGTATCAGATCCTTGTTCTTCGACTCTACGGCACACGGCAATACGTGCTGTAAACAGTCGTCTTTCTCGTTAATATCAATGCCCTGCATCAGAAACCGTTTCACCTTTTCAAGATCGCCTTTTACCGCCGCCCACAGAAAATCGCTTGTCGGGCCGCTCACCACATCGTGGCGAGCCAATACACTCATTGCCGCGCGATGATTGCAGTACCGTGCGAGTGTCATCGCATTTGTAGTCGATGCCCGGCACGTTGCAGCCGGATTGGCGCCCAGTCCTATTAATCGTCTGATCAGTCCTACATTCCCCATCTCTGCCGCATGCAGCAGAGGCGGCATAATACTTCCTGTCCCGTGAGCGGCCTCGTAGGCGGTAGCCAGCGTTTCATCTTCATCCAGGCTGGCCAGCGCTTCCTCGGTATCGTCCCGGTGAATGGCATCCGTCAGTGTGTCCTCTATCGCTTTTCTGGCAGAGATGACGGCTTCTATCTCACCGAGCCGATTCTCCTGGGCATACAGGCCGTTCCAATGATACGTCCACCAGAACGCCCCGAAACTCAGGAGCACATGAACAACGGCGACATAGCCGCCCTCTGCCGCCAGTTTCACGGGAGGGCGAAAGTGCTGATGATCCTCGTCGGTGATATAGCGGACATCGCCGCCCAGCTTGACGGCATGGACGAGAGCCGTCATATCACCCTGTTCTGCGGCAAGGAGAAGCGCTTCGGTTTGAATAGAGGACATATATTCTACATAGGTGATGATTTGAACGGATTGGTTATTACAACCTATATATGGTATGTGTACAATATGCTATATACCCAATATGGTAGTCAAGGCCATTTATCTAAGGTGGAATATCTGCCGCTTGTCCATTGTGTATCTTGTTTAATCTCATCATGATGCGGCCGGTCGTATTTCTAAGATGCTCCATCCTCTCCCCACGCCGTATCAATACGCCGCCGTCGTTTCATCTGGCTCGTCATGGAAAAACCTCATTCACTGGCTTTCACCCCCGCTTCGACCATGGGGATGCCTGATCAAAAATACCCTTCGGCAGTTTGACGATACTTGCCTTTTCAAAAGCATGACTTACATTATACACAGTTGAGGTTTTCTGCCCCGACAAGTTGGACTTGGCATTTATCCGGATGGACTGGAGCGGGAAGAGATGGCTATCGAGATACATTACAAAGGAAAGTTGAAAAGCGAAGCTGAATATATCAAACTAATCAATACAGTCAGGTTTCATGCCGGTCAATACGGCTGGTCAACCGAGGACTACGCACATCCTGATGAAACATTGATTCGCACCAGCACCGACGACAAAGGCCGATTTAAAGTATCCGAATACCACGGTCCGGTCAAAGGCATTATTACATATCCTACCTATTACGAATCACTCATGTTCAAATTTGATGGCCATCTCTGTTGCCAATGGTCCTGCAAAACCCAATCGGCCTCTTCAGGCACCCATATACGTGTGATTGAGCTGTTCGACATGATCCTTCCGCGCTTTGAGTGTCTTGACTTTCAAGACGACAGCGGCTACTGGGAGCACAGAGATGAAAAACGCTTGGAACAGGCGTTGTATACCGATGCGGCTACACCGGATATTGAGAAGGGCTTGAATAAGAACGGCCAGGAGCCGCCGGAAGATGTGTCTGTTTAAATATCCGAATCATGGGTGCTCAAAAGCGCGACGATCTCTCCGTCAACCTTATCCCCTTCTCCCCAATTGGTCATCTCGATCCCATACTCAAGGCGGCACCGCGTGAAATCAGAAAATCGATCGTGTCGGCCTGACGGTTTTCATTCGCCCAGCCCAGCGGGGTATCGTTGTAAGTGTCGTCTTTAAGGTTGATATCCGCACCGTGGGCGAGGAGCAGCTCCGCAGCGGATTTCTGGCCGGTTCACGCGGTATAGTGCAGTGCTGTAACACCGGGCTGATAAAAGGGATTATTCGAGGACATCTGATTCTTCGCCTCGACAAGTTCTGAATCTTCTTCAAGCAGCTCTTTTACCTTCCCCGTCAATCCCGTTCCGGCAGCATGAATAAAATCCATCAGCCGGCCCGCGAATATCTCCTCCTCGGTAGAGCCTAACTGCATTTTAGAATCCAGTGCCATAACGTCCGTCCTGCTTTCAGTCTACCCATCTCGATGGTCAACATACGCGCCGTTCTATCGCCGACCGTCCATCGTGTGCACGGTCCGAAACGGACCGGATATGTTAATATTAACCCCGACATCAGATTTCAACATCGTACGCTTCTACGGAGCAATCAGCGCCGCAACGGTATATTCGCATTGACGTGTGTACTGCGACACATTTATTTCCATATATTACAATAGGTTGAATATAACATCTATGCCGACCGTTTACAATGAGGTTCCTTGCGGTTTCAGTACGGCAGAGCCTGCTGATCGCACCGACGACCGACGATCCGTATGGAGCGAAAAATTAGTACTCGGTGATATAATCATAACGCCGATTCAAGTAAGACGACCTTTTAACCGTCGTCAGACGGCCAATCCAGTATAAGGCGAGGACAGATTGAACAGCCGGCATAATCCAGCAGATCGAATAATTGCAGAAACTGTCTTCGGGATTATTAAACGCCGGGCGATAGCGGAGTCCGGCAAACCGATATGCTTCAGAGTTAAAGCCCTTACGGCCGAAGTGGTCCACACTTTTTTGGTTTTCTGGAAGGCGTATAGTGGTGACTCGGGGTTGGGTGCTGCGAATGTTGTGGTAAATGGCTATGGAGGAACCGGGTTTGCATCGAAATTCCAGGTCGACCCCCGTCGGTCCCTTGCAGACTATCTAGACGGAAACCGAAATGGGTTGATCTATCTTGAAACCGGTATGGAAGACGGCGGGCACGATTTCGAAAGCCTATGTACCCTTCGTGACGTCGATTTTTTAAATGGCCGCTTTGATGCCGACGGAGATGTCGTCGATGATATAATCCGTCTGACGAGCCGCGCTGTGGGATACGAACCCCATGAAATTCCCCAACGAATATCCCGGCCTATTGGTCTGATCCTCCGTTTGATTCATCCTGACTCCGTCTTTATATCCATTAGGACCTTCGTCGAATTTTGCTATGGCATACTGAGTGGTATGCTGAGCGGTCCCCTCAACCCGTCTCCTCAGGATTTGAATGCACTGATCGGGGACTGTCTCTCGGTATTGGGGCTCTTTCCCGATGAAGGCTGGCGAATCGATGACTCAAAGGAAATAATAAAGGAACGTCTGACCTCGAACGCCTACTTCTCCCGTCTGAGAGACCTGGCAGGCATGGATATGAATCCTGAAATACTGATCGCCAAGGGCGGAGAAACGGTATTTTCGGATCTTTACGGCAGAACATTACCCCATGTTGAGCAAGTCCACTGGCGAATCTTGACGGAACAGTACATCCTCGATAGAAGTCCGGCCATTCAGCAGCAATTGCCCTATTATATCTTCACGCAGTTATTCACACCAACCCTACCGGAGGATGTATCGGAACCGGCACAGGATAAAATGGATGTAACGGCCGAGGCAGATCAGTTGTCGGAGGTGGAAGACGGCCCGTCCAGCCGTGGACATGAGGTCGAATCGCTTCCTCACGAAGGACAGCATTCTGATTTGGAAACACCATCGGCCGCTATGGTTGAGGCGGATAAGACATCGTCCCCGACCTTCGAACCGAAGTCCCCGAGTTCATCTTTCAGTACAGACCGCGATGTCCGTAAACCCGAACCAACCTTTGAATCTAACACATCTATGGCTGTGACCGACGATGACAAGTCAAAACCCGGCAAAGCCGTAGACGAGCCTGATATTACAATTAACGCGGAGGCCGTAACAGCCCCTGAAGGGCGTAAGTTGAGCGATGAGGAACTGACGGGAAGATATCAGCTGATCCTCGATACCTTCGAGGAATTTGATATCTCGGTCCAGGCCGCGCGGCAGAGCGAGGATAGATTTGTGGAAGGCCCTGCCTCCGTGCTTTATAGGATTCGCCCGGGCACAGGCGTAGATCCCAAACGGATCCGGGAGAAAGCGGATGCTTTGAAGATTGCCCTGGAACTCGAAGCGGATCAGAACATCCGGTTCAGCATTGATCGGGGCTTTATCACCATTGACGTGCCAAAAAACGAAGGGGATAGATATTTTGTCACGGCGGCCTATCTGTGGTCTCAGTGGTCCCGTTTCGATGAAGACCTGTCCGTCCCCCTCGGCCTTGACAGCCTCGGAAGCGTGGTGGCCATCAATTTCTCGTCGTCCAATTCGCCCCATCTCTTAATCGCCGGCACGACAGGCAGCGGCAAGTCCGAAGCTTTGAACACGATTCTCGGCGGGTTTACAAATCATTACGATCCAGACCAGCTGCGCCTGTTGCTCGTTGACCCCAAAGGCACAGAACTAGGCCAATTCGAAGAAAGTCCATTTCTCGAAGGCGAAATAGGATGGGATGAAACCGACGCCATAGGACTCTTACAACACGCGGTCACTGAGATGCAGACCCGCTACAGAATCTTCAGGGAAGCAAAAAGAAGGTCCTTGCAGGAGTATAACCGTGCAGCGGATCCAAAACGAAAACTGCCGTGGTGGCTGATCGTCCTTGACGAATTCGCAGATCTGACCTCCAATGCGGACGACAAGAAAAATATAGAGGGTTTGTTGAAAAGACTCGCTCAGAAGGCCCGCGCCGCCGGTATTCATGTCATCATTGCCACACAGAAACCCAGCGCGGATGTAATCAGCACAAACCTTAGATCAAATCTGCCCGCCCAGTTGGCTCTGCGGGTTAAAAGCAGCACGGAAAGCAGAGTCATCATGGACGAGAACGGCGCAGAAGCCCTGAATGGAAAGGGCGATGCCTTTTTGAAAAGCGAAGGCAGGGTCACCCGTATCCAGTGTGCGAAAATGTAACCCGTACCAGCAGACCCCTCAATCACCAGGCGACACGATATTACCTCCATACCGCCAGAATAATCCCCATGATAATACTGTAGGTGACGCGATAACCCTATTGGATCAGCCAGAGCTTGACCCCCCCAGCCGCAGAACGCGCTGTCGGAGGCCATGGCCGTCGCTATGAAACCGACCCCCGTAAGGCACCCGAGGAATATACCGCCGGACATTGAAGAGATGCCGAGGGATCGTATCAGCACGGCGAGAACGACTGATGTAATAAGGGCGGTGAAGAAACTGACTACAAAGGGCGTCGGCGATGGTTTAATGGCCGCCAGCCACGCCTTTCCGAACAATGGACCGTACCACAAGCCGCCCAGCATAAACCCGGCTACCGTAGCAGCAAGTACAGCCAGCCAATTCAGGCCTGAAATATCGAACATGTCCTCCGCCTTTATAAACAACGGCTCATTATGTATTATGGATGAATACTCCCCGCAGCAAGCTGCGGGGTATCTTAAAATAGTGTCAGTTGTTGATGGTGTAGCCGTTGATAGGCTTTTTCAGTTCCTTGATTACGGACATCGTCTCGAATCGCCGCTTCCGTACTGTGTTGGCCTACCGTTGACATGAAGTAGCCGTCTGACCAGAATTCACCACCCCAAAGCTGCTTCTTGATATCAGGCGACGGTGGAACATTTCACGAGCCGTTAAACTTTTTATCATCTGCACCAAACGACTCGGGCTATCGCGAAGGATGGATTGAATTAGAAAATGAACATGGTCCTTATCGGTGCCGATCTCCAAAAATACCAGATCATACCGTTAGCCGATGTCCAAGCAGATATCACGAAGCGTCTTATCGACAGACAGATCAACAACGATACGACGATATTTCGCAACGCAGACCAGATGATATGGTAATACAGTTACATTGTGGCTTTTGTGAAGTAGTTCACTCACGCCACAAAATATACGTCCTTAAAACAAGCGTAGCAAGCTACGGGTATTATACCCGAGAAAACAGAATAAAATTGAGAGACGTGTACCTTTTGTCGCACTGTGCATACCACATGAATAGCCTTGCCTCGCTTGCAGATAGGAACTATCTATTCAACGGTTGGTTTAGGTATGATCAATGGTCATATATTTTATATCGATCTTGCTCCGACTGGCACCAAAGGCCACACCAGCGGAGAGATTTCTATAATCGCCTTTGACTTCATGTCGCAATTCGCAGTCCACGAGAATCCGCATCCGATATCAGGTCTGCATAGTTAATATGCCGTCTCATTTCACCGCATCCTCCCGACCGCAGGGTAGTCATCTGTACCTTGGACCGGATCAGGCCACCGCTCCGTGCTGTTCGAGCAGATCTATGATCGCCTGACATGGCTCGGTGGGCTGTTGGTATTCGGCGCGATAGGGATAGTTCGGATAGTTCAGGGCATACGTTAACGGCGTCACATCCTTCATCAACACCTCACCGCGCTCCATATCACACCAGAACGTCGGTATGCGCAGGCGGGCGCTCGTGTTTACGTCCGCCCCGTTTTCGATCAACCATTTGAGTACCGCGAAGGCTATGTTGTCGAAGGCCGTAACGGCATGGAAGATCGGCGTCTGATCGCCATACCCTTCATCGTCCGCCAAAGCTCTTGCATTGACATCCGCGCCGCATTTCAGAGCCAGGCGCGCGCAATCCAGCTCACCGTACTCCGCACAGGCGTGGAGGAGCGTCGTCCGTGCCAGGAGGGCACCGCCCCAGGAACCACCCACTGGCTGGCCCTTCTTCGTCAGGTTGGGGAAGTGGGCGTGGACGAGATCGGGATCTTTCCTGAGCCGCCCTTCGACCAGATCAAGCCGCCCGCGATGCATATCGATGACGGGCGTGTCCTCATAATGGATGCCGCCCTCTATGAGGATACCCAGGCAGGCCCGCTGCTGCGCGCTGCGGCTGTAGTTATGGCTGACTAGTTCAAGAGGATGGTCGGCGTTGTTCGGGTTCGCGCCATGCTCGAGGAGCCATTTCAAATGGTCGGGGAGCATGGCCTCGCAGGCCGCCTGGACCGGATGATAACCGGGGGTGTCCCGCTCCACGACCACGCCGTTGGCATGGAGGACTTCCATGATTTCCAACGTCGTGAAACTATAGGGATTGAAGGTGGGATCTTTGACCTCCGCGCCGGCATCAATCAATACCAACAGTGCATTAAGGCTGTGACTGCGCGCGGCGAAAGAGGCCGGAAGAAGTGTGGAACCATACCAGTCTATCGGCGTGTTGATCCGTTCAGGATGGGCCTGGATCAGTCGCCTCAGTTCGTCCATATTATCCGACTCGACGGCCTCTTTGAAAAGGTCGACCACTTGATTTTCCGAGGGCATGCTTACGCCTTTCTTATGTATTGACAAGTATAGGCACCGCGTGCCTGACGAGATTCCGACTGGTTTCAGTGGATCTTCCAAAGTCAGAGGCGTGCGCGCGCTTGATATTAGCGATATAATGGAGATATTATTTAATATGACCCATGGCGGAAACAAATCAAGGTTTTCATAGGACAGGTGGTAGCCTGGCAGACAAGGCTGGTATAAGACTTACCACATGATTGACAGGCAAACCGATCTGTGCACAATTGAAGGATAATGATGTATACATCAGCGGCAAGGCGGTGCCTTTGTTCCGTCATCATGTCAAAGCAATAATAAGAAGGCGATGAACCTCAGGCCGACAACAACGCCAGAATATCCTCGGACCGATTGTGCTTACCCGCGGTATCAAAGGCGGTCTTGCCTTTGGCGTTAACAACCGTTCGATCACATCCAATTTTTAACAGGGCTTGAATGACTTCAATTCTGTTTCTTCCGGCGGCCATGTGTAGCGCTGTATCGGCCTGGTAAATGGGGCCGTTGTCGGATTGAACATCAACACCGGCCTGGTGGTTGGGATCTACGTCAACCTCCGCCAGGATTTGTATGATTTCCAGTTGATCTTCCAGTTCCTCGGGCGTGATCTCCGCTATACCGTGTAGAAGGGAAGCCCCGTTTTCCGGATTGATCTGATGAGGATCCGCGCCAAGGCGAAGCTGCATCTGTAATCTCGCTACATCTACCCCCCAGATGGAAAAATAAATGGGGCCGCCCCCGTTACCATACCAACGGTTGATGTCGCCGCCGTGATCGATCAGATATTGCGCGACGTGTTCATCGCGCGTTCGGCAGAGGGGCAGGCCATGGGCACTTTCGATGTTGGGATCCGCGCCGGCTTCGATGAGCAACTTCACCATATCGAGATTGACACCCCGTTTTACTCTGCGCCAGCTTACGACCTGCTGGGGCGGTCCGGTTGTGGCGAACACCAGCGTAGAGACCGGAAAGCGCCGCTCACGGAAGGGGTCGTCAAAAGCTTCATAACAAGAATCAGCCAGAGCGGGATCGGCCGCCAGCATGTCGGCCATCAGTTCGAGGTTCTCAGTATAGACAGCTCCGACCCACTGTGTGTCTTTGTCAAAACGCATGGTATCTTGTCCCCTATTGTGACAGTTGTTGATAGGATTAGGCCCACCTTACGGCCCTGAGTAACGGGCAGTGCAAGTTAGATGGGTCTTACGAACTATGTTACTCTCAGGCTACTCGAGAAGCTTGAATCGAGGCAAAACGAGCTTTAAGAGACGGAGAAAAGTCAGCGAGCAGAGCAATATGGCTATGTGATAATGGACGTAAGCGTAAGGCGCTATCCGAGTGGTATAGTCTATTCCGGCCGTTATTCCTTTTGTCATGATTTGATTAGTCAAAGGGCATTATAGATAAATCAGTATACCCTTCCTTCGTTCCTAAGGCCATATTTGGATACCGCATTTAGAATTTATGATGATGAATGCCATGAAATTAGACAACTAATATTACCGATACCCGTGCTAAAGCAAAGGGGAATGTTATGAAACCTCATCTCATACAATTAGCCATTAAATTGTTAAGCCTTCCTATATATCGGACCGTCAAGATGCTTGATCATCACCCGACTGCCGAATAGCAAGTCTTCTAATATGGTCTGATCCTCTTTTTTCTTGCCACCGATGACCTTGGCCGGCTATATTCACCTTCAGACGCTCACGAAGGGAGCGCCCGGTCCGCGGTAAGGCCTCAGGCCGCCTTCACCCTGTTTCATCTACAATTATACGGCAATCTTCTTTCAGCCTGTCTATGCGGACGCCGGGCGACCTTGAAGGAGGATTGTATGTCCAGGCAGCTCCCCCCCAATCCCAACATCCGTCATCTTAAAAATCAGGCCAAGCAACTCCGTAATGCCCATAGGGCCAGCAACGGCGAGGCCCTGTCCCGCATCAAGACGCACCTGCCGCAGGCGGCGGACCGTTCCGTGGCCGAGATCGCCCAAGGGAATTTCACCCTCCAGGAGGCCCAGCTGGTCATCGCCCGGGAATACGGTTTTCAAAGCTGGCCCAGGCTGACGTACCAGACCATCGGCGGAACCTATCCGAAGCAGGCGGCCCGCATGGCCTTTCCCGGCAAGTTCATCGGCCGCGTCCATCTCAACGCCTGCCGGACGGGCTTTATGATCTGTCCCGGCCTGGGGCCCGATCATGGTCGACCGTACTACGACGACCGGTGGGGCACCGACGCCGACTGGATAGACGGCGAGGCGGCCTGGGCATTGTGCAAGGCGAGTACAGCAGGCGATTTGAAGATCATCGAAGGGCTTCTGGACGACGATCCACGCCTGGTCAACGCCCTCCACTGGTACACCCAGCCCGTACATATGGCGGCGCGTCATGGACATGCCGACGCGACGGCTTTACTCCTTGAACGCGGTGCCGATCCCGGCCTCAATATATTCGGTTCAACCTGGGCGAGCCTTCTCGAAGACACCCAAGCACGCGATTTTAAAGAAACCATGGCCGTCATAGAGGCAGCCATGGCCGCCCGTTTTAACTACGATCCGGCCTTTAAAGATATTGCCGATCTTATGGAAAGCGGAGACATCGGACAGGTCGAAAGCGCGTTGCGCGACCGACCTGATCTGATAGGCCGGAGCGACGACGGGGGCAATAACGGCCTCCACCGAAGTATCCTGCTCGGTCGCCGGGATCTTGCAGAGCTGTTTCTGAAGCGTGGCATCCCCATCGATAAGCCTCGCGCCGACGGCAAAACACCGCTGACGCTGTCATTCGACGGGGGCTTCGGCCAGGATTCTCCAGATCCGGCCCTTGGGTTAAGGGACTATCTGCTTGAAAAGGGCGCAGCGTATGTCACGGCGGCGGCCTGCTATCGGGGCGACCGTCATCGGGTAGAAGCCCTCCTATCGGAAAATCCGGACAGCACAGGCCGCGACGACGCATTGAAAAGCCCGCTGGCCTATGGGGCCCGGGCAGGCCACGAGGAGATCATCCGGTTGCTTCTGGACGCCGATCCCGACGACCATGCCGTGGACGAAGCCCTTTTTGAGGCGGTGTGGGCGAAACACGCCGGTGTAGTCAAGCAGTTGCTGGACGCCGGCGCGAACCCGAATGTAGAATACGATTCCTGCGGCTGCGCGGTCGGCACAGATGATCCGGCCATACGAGAGATGCTGATCCAACACGGCGCCGTATATCCGCCAGCATGGCAAGCGGGCGCGAATGAGGTCCGTAGACTGATGGCCCGGAAAGCGTCGAGAACACAAGATCCTTATGTGATCTCCCAGGCCCTCGGGACGGGGGATGAACAGCTTATCGATACCCTACTGGCTGAAGATCCGAAGGCGCTTAACAGCCTGGAGGATTTGCAGTATCTACCTGGCTGGGGAGACAACTCCGCCATTACAAAGAAGCTGATCACCGCTGGTCTCAACCCGAACCGACGGACATTTGAGGGGACGACCTATCTCCACGAATGCGCCAAGGCAGGACATACAGCCACGGCGGAGGCCTTTTTAACTGGCGGTTCAGAGGTGAATGTCCTGGATGAGAAGGAAGGGCGGACACCACTCGCCGTGGCCGTACAGAACGGACAGACGGCGATGGTGCACCTGCTCCTTGACCGCGGTGCCGATCCGAACCTGGCCGACTGGCCGTGGACCCGTCCGCTGGCCATCGCGATAGAAGTTGACCATGCTGTCCTGGCGGACATCCTGCGGCAGCACGGCGCCGTCGAGACCGCCCGCACAAGCGATCGCTGAACCTATCGCGGTGGATCGAACAACGGTAGGGCAGGTGCTCGAGAAATGACAACGATATCTTTCGATGGTTGTAACCCTTCAGTTGCGGTGGATGTGACCACCGATCTCGATCCATTTCACCGACGGCGTTTGCGGCGACATAGAGCAAATCACAGAGGACGCAGATTAAAAAGTTAAAGGAAATATCATAATTGTACCGAAAATGATCGAAATACCTGAAGGCCTTTTCACCATGGGCACAGACGGCGGTGAAGATGAAGCGCCGCAGCAGATCATACATCTGGATGGATTTGAAATCGCGAAATATCCTGGCGTCGGTCGCTGCGGCGACCAAAGGCCCGTGTGTATGAACGAACTACGGCCAAGAATCGGTGGCTGCCACATATCACGTCGGCTATGGCGGACGTCTCGAGCCGCCCTGACCGACGTGATAAGCTTTAATATAACCTCTTATTTGTCAAACTTGGGAAGGGCTTTCCCTATGCCCTGACCGATGAGACACAACACAGCCCCTGAGAAGACATTGGGCAGAACAGCCTGTAAACGAGCGATAAACGCATCGCCGAATGACATTTTTTCGGTAACGTTCAGCGCTTCAGGATGATTAAAGTAGCTGTCGATACCGGCAGTATAGGTGATTACAGTCGACAGAATGACCAGAGCCTGACCTGCGAGGACGATCAGAACGACAGGAATGAGGGCTTGTTTTCAGTTGAGATCGAACATCCTCTTCGCCATCCCTCCGTAGCACAAGGCGATATAGTTTGTGGCCAAAACGATACTGAAAATGACATTGCCTCGGGGGAGGTAATCGACCCCTGCAAGGCTGACAGCCCACCGGCCTATCGCCGAAATAAGTATGATAATCATGCCGAATTTTGCTATTGTAAAATATTCGCCAAATGAACGACCGGCCATGGTGCACTCCTTTCAGGAAAATAAGGTGTTTATATGAACATTGGATCCATCTATAATAAATCACATAACAACAAGACGATATTTATTAAATACTTAGAGTATTATTGCAATTAACACCATGCGCCATCGTCGTATCGGAAACGAGAAAAGCGTGGGCGATTTCGGCTGTGGTGAGGCCGGCCACCGTTTTGAGCGTCAGGGCCACCTGGGCATCCTGCCGTAATCCAGGATGACAGCAAGTGAAGATAAGGCGGAGCCGTTCATCGGGAAAAGATTCGCCCTCTTCCTGGTAAGCTTCTGCGGCATTGAGCGCCGACAGTTCCTCTGCCATCAGTGTACGTTTGGACACGAAGTTTCGACGACGACGAATCTGATCGATGGCCTTTCTCCGTGCCGTCTGGATAATCCATGAGGCTGGCTGGTCGGGGACACCGTCTCCTGGCCACCGGTCCAGGGCGATCACAAAAGCATCCTGGAGGGCATCCTCTGCCAGATCGATAGTCACCCACATAACTTATAAGCACGGATAAAGCCCGGCCCCATTCCTTACGGAAGATATCCTCCAGGTCTGAATATTCCATCACTATCCTGCGAGAGATAAATCACACGTGAATTAAGCTTGATTCTATAAGCTTCGTCCTATTGATTATCAATATATACCTTTCCTTCTTACAGATATTTATCGATAACCGTTCGGTTTTCTACGGTATAACACATCTTATGGCCGAGTACGTTACCCATCCACTTCGTATGCCTGCAGCGTTGCTTCAACGGATTGAACAAGAAGCGCAGCAGCAGTCCATTTCATTGAATGAGTTCATGGCATATATCTTAAATCTTCATATCAGCCAGCTTGAATCCGAGAGACAAAAGCCTATGTTCTCCACCGCATCCGCCGATGAACCGGACGAAGCTGGGGACTGGACCATCCCCATACCGATTACCCTGGATCAGTTTATTTCCGGGGCCATAAAACGACATCAGGACGAGGCGGACTCGGACGGGGACGACGAAACCGCCACACCTAATGTATCTGAGATTTCCATAAAGGAACAGGCTAAAGAGATTATTGAGCGTGGCGAGCAACATAGCCGTCAATAACGGCATGCCTTTATCCTCGCGGACGATGTGAATCCATCAGAGAAGCCGGCATACGAAAATCCAATATCAGATCCTGAAAGGCCGGTTGCCGCGCCGGATCATCCCTCGTTTGAAATGTATACGTTTCCGGACAACCGTCATCTGGCCCTCTTTCCTGTGGAGGACCGTACAGGGCCTCAAGGGCGGCCAACATAGCTGATGTGCGGTTTATCGATGACCTCACCGGAAATATATCCTTTACTGAATAGACCCCTTTCTTTCTTTTCGTTACCGCATCATTGCGTAGACGATCCGCCAATGCGTGGCCGTAAGCCGTCAACGAGATGGTAAATAGGCCATTCAACCTGCCCAATATGAGCACGTTACCTTTGTCGATCACCTCCCGCCGGATCACATCCCAGGGTATTGTCACAGGTGCCACACGATCCTCTATAGTCAGATCCGGTCGCCAGCCCACAGCTGAGGCATATACAGGCAACGCGTGTTCCATCTCTTTGAAGGTTTCGCTGAATCGGATATCGGTGTGATAGTCGGGAAGGAAATACCTGGCTGAGGGGTTATGAATTAGAAATAGGATCGCTGCGGGGCGGCCATGGGCGTTCATTTCCGCCAGTTCAATCATATGGCGGCGCCCTCGGTCGGTTACAGCGTCTGGAAACATGGCCAGGCCATTGGCAACCAGCGTACAGGACTTTACCTCCAGAAACAGCGGCCCCTCCGGACCGTCCAGAAGAAAATCAAAGCGGCTGCGACCGAAAGGCACCTCCGCCCGAACCACGCGGTAATCGGCAAGGGCGGGTATCCGGCGGGTATCGATCAGGTGTCGGGCCACCTGATTGCTCTTGTGGGTATGGAGAAATACCACTTGATCCTTCACGTAGGCCGCCATAACGGTATACCGCGTTTTTCGGCCGGGCGATAGCCCCTGGTCCAGCAAAACAAGGCGGGTGTCCGGCAAGAGAATTTCGCCCATCCGCCCCGGATTGGGTATAAATGCATCAACCTCCTGTTCATGAACGACACAGCGGACAACAAACCGATTCGGCCTGGACCGGAATACACCGTTGACGACTGGCGTCTGTTGGCTGATACCGATGAGATGGGATATCACGGGAGATTCACTCATATTTCAATGGGGGCAGTCCGGATGATCCAACTATTAATAGATTATATTATGATCCAAGATGCCATTAACATAAAAAATAGAAAGGCCAATCCGCGTACGGAGGTCTATTATACGGATAAGATACGGGCTATACCAACAGAGTGTACGGAAAGATGGCAAATATTGCAGACACGGTACGGCAGGCCCAAAACGGTGATTCCGATGCCTTTGAAACCATCGTGGACCGGTTTCAAGATATGGCGGTAGGGTACGCTCAGACGTCTTTTTTACCGGCGTATCGTCTTCAAATACTGTGACCGTGTATCCCGGCGAATGCAGCCGCAGACCATAGCCGCGGAGACGCCCCCGAGGTCCGTTCAGACGCCCACCGACGCAGGCATGTGGCAGACAGGGGTATCTCATCAGGCCAACACCGCACCATGATTCGTTAGCAGGTCAGCCACCCGTCCATGACCGGCGACGACCGACCGCCGGACCGGCAGCGCCCATGGTCCGTCAGCGAGGTTAGGATCTGCATGTCGGGCCAGCAAAAAAGCACACATTTCCTCATGTCCGGAACGCGCCGCCGTCGCCAACGCCGCCCCCCCCGATCGGAAATCAATAGCGTCGATAGAAGCCCCGGCCGCCAATAACCGCCTCACTATGGCTGTATCATTTCGTTCGGTAGCCCGATGCATCAGCGTCGTACCAAGCCAATCACACGTATCAGGATGGAGGCCGGCCTTTAATAGCCTATCCATCGCCGCCGCATCCCGGGGCAATATCGCCACTGTTTCAACAAATGAAGGATCAACCGTCAGAGCGTCTTCTATGAGGTCCTCACCGTCCTGATGGAACATCAAATGCTGGAAGTATGGATCCTTCAGCCACTGAGGATCCGCCCTCATGGCCTCTTTCATCATACCGGCGTCCATACCCCATATAGGCGTCTTTGCACCGTAGCTGATAAGCACGTCCTGCATCGCTTTACAATCGTGCGGATGTTTGTGGCAGACGATATCGAGACAGCAGCCCGATGAGTCGTAATCGGCATTGGGATCGGCACCGGCCTCTAGCAGCAGACGGGCTGTCTCTACCTGGTTACCTGCGGACGCTTTGAAAAGGGCGGCCCCACGCGGCGCATTGACCTCGGGCATATTGGGATCGGCACCGGCAGCCAATAGCAGGTCCACGACAGCACTTCGCCCCCAGGCCGCCGCCATGGACAGTGGACTGCGCCATGCCACGTCGAGCGTCCGCGCCGCCTCAGAGGACACCTCGAGAAAATGCCGCACACCCACTTCATCACCCATGGCCGCCGCTGTGGACAACGACCGCGCAGCACCGAAGTCGATCAACTGATCGGCTACGGCCCATAGATCCCGATCCTCATCCGCCAGGTCAAGGCTGTGGGGTTTGAACCAATAGCCATGTCCGCCGCCCTCCATATAATCGAGGACCAAGTCCAGGGCGGATCTGCCGTCCATGCGACGGGCGTTGATATCCATGCCCGCCATTATGAAATAAGGTATCTGACTGATCTGTCGCGTCAACACCGCCCAATGGATAGCTGTATTTCCCATGGCGTCGGCGGCGACCGACAAGTGGGGGCGCGATTTTAGCACTGCAGCCATCTTGTCCCGACGGCGGGTGAAGACGGCATGGGACAGATCTTCGTAATCGGGCGCATATTTAAAACGGTCGGTCATGGCACGGGACAGGACATCGGACAAGGCCGGCCAGGCGCGTTCGGTCGCGCGTTCCTGTAGATCATACCAATCGTTGATCGCAGACCGTGAACGCCCCGGATCGGCGCCAGCATCTATTAATAGACGGGCCATTTCCTCATGGCCACCAAGAACGGCGAGGGACAGCGGGTGTTCATAGTCGTAGTCCGCGTGGACCAAATTAGGATCGCGGCCGATCAATCCACGGGCGGTATCGATATCTCCTATCAGCGCTGCACGCATTATAGCCCATGCATCGTGACCGTTCATCGGCGTAGGGCCCCGCACGAAACGATCGGTCTGCATGGGATAAGGCTGCGGAAGACCTTTCGCACGATCTATCCGGGTGGCGGCATCGGTAAATTTAAGCGTCGACATGAAGGGATTCCTTTACACCGAGAGAGGCATCCCGGTTTTATACCTGGAGTAGAAATATACGGCACTATATGGACGAAAAAATATGCCTTCGGGCCGATGACGGTCAAACGCTTAAAACCCTTTGACCGTCATGAGGTATCAGCTTCCGGCATCCAGATCGGTCGACGACTTCGCGCCAAGACCGAGCAGCCAGGTTTTGATATCGGTTTCACCGGCGTTGGAGGCCACGTCGAGGGGGGTTTCTCCGGTGTAGAGCACGGCATTTATATCAGCACCGCGTTTCCAGAGATATTGGGCGGTAGCGAGATGCCGGCGACACGCCATCCAGAAGGCCCCATCAATGAAGGCCCTGTCGTCCCAATCTTTCGTGTTCGGCAGACGGAGGCTATCCCTACGGAGGTTGCCCTCGGCGTCAAACATGGTTTTGACGGTACCAAGATCTCCCATGGCGGCGGCATGCCAGACGTCTATAGCTGCCCCACGATCCACCAGTCTTTGCGCCGCATCCCATTGGGCAAAAACGACGGCGTTGGTCAGCGGCGTACCGCCATCGATCACCGCACCGGGGACATCGATGTTCGCACCGACGTCAAGGAGGGCATCGATGGCCGCGACATAATTAATGCTGGCAGCCCAGTGCAGTGGAGTTTCTCTATGAGGCCCCTCGAAGCGCGCATGGACGTTGGCACCTCGGGCGATGAGCAGGCGAATCACCTCCGCATCGCCGGGAATCATATCGCCGTCGGTCGCGAAATGCAACAACGTGCGAGGGTTATCACCGATCGTGGTATTGACCAGATCGGGATGTTCGTCAAGCAGGGCGGTGAGTGTATCAACCTCTCCGGCCTTGACTGCCTTGACGATGGGCATGAATCGACGGGCGAACTTGATGAGCTCGGCGATCCGATCATAGCCCATGTGTTCCGCCCAGCCCAACGCATCGCTATCGTGCATCCGATCTTTGATGGTTGTGTCCGCACCGTGTGAAACGAGGGTACTCACTGTCTCGTAGGCATTGGCGTTGATGGCGTTGTGTAATGGGGTACAATGGCCATGAAATCCGGTCGGGTTGTACTGGTTCGGGTCCACACCACGATCAACCAGAATGCGGCAGGTGATGGGTTGGCTGCAACTGGCGGCGCACGCTAATGCTTTTTGTTTCGTCTCTTCGTCGGCGTCGGGCAGGAGGCGCTGGAGATCGTCTTCGAGGCCCATGCCGGCGGCCATGAGCAGATTCACTTCCGCACCGGCATCAATAAGCGCCTGAATCGCATCCCGTTCGCCATGGGCCAACCCCGCATCGGCACAGTTGGGATCGCCCCCATTTTCGACGAGGACGCCTACGAGATCACTGAGCTTACCTGTTTTACGAGGCACCGTGCCGGAAGTGACGAGGCCCAGGGTATAGTCGAGATCCTGTTGCAGCGTATCGGGGCTATGTTTACGCTGACGGTCAATGATGCACTGGATGATGTCGACGATATTTTCGGGATAGGCATTGTTTCGAATAGGATTTTCGGCCACAAACCAGAGGAGCTTGGGGTGTTCGAAATACTGACCGGCCTGGGTGCCGCTGATGAAGAAAGTCTCGGAGAAGGCAGCCGGATCGGATAGCAGGCTGGGGTGTCGGCCGATATGATCGGCCAGGGCATCGACACGGCCAGCGTCAAGAAAGGCGACGCCCTGCCTAAACAGGTCGTCGGTGATATATTGATGAATAGGCGGCATGTCGGACATGATGAATCTCCTGGGAGAATATCGAATACAAAGAGGTTGCCATAGGGAAACAGCCGGCGGGCAGCCTCTTTTTTATATATCCGCTGATCCCATACAGGCCAGAAGCTCCGACCAGAGATGCTCGTAGGCCATGGCCGGTAGGCTTTTACGGGAATAAACAGGTAACGGCGCGCGATATAATCCCATCTGCTCGACCATGGAAGCATACGGGATGGCCGTCCGCAACATCTGGGTGGCCATATTTTCTGTGGCCTGGGCGTAGATATCACGGTGTAACTTTTTACGACGGTCAAACATGCAGAAAAAGGTGATGACCTGCAAACGTTTTTTAGGCAGGATATTACGTACGAGATAGGATTCGATCTGTTTCAGCGTGTGCAGAGAGAGCGTCGTGGGGATCAACGGTATGAGGAGGACATCAATCGCCCGGAACACATTCTCAGAGATCAGCGAGATCCCTGCGGGACAATCGATGAACAGATGGCTGTAGGTCTGTGCGAGGGGGCGCACCAGGCGATCGATCTGCTTGCCCGACTTCTTTTGTCTATCGAGTATCAAGGACAGATTACGGTAGGAAAAATCGGCTGGCAGCAGGTCCAGATTGTCATACTCCGTGCCGCGAATCAAGGTGTCCAGGTCATATTTTTTTTTAATCAGGCCTTTGGCACCCCCCTTTACCTTAGGCTTCGTACGAAGATAATAGGTGGCCGCCGCCTGAGGATCCAGATCCCAGATCAGCGTATTCGCACCGCTGCGGGAGGCCAGATAGGCCAGGTTGACAGCACTGGCCGTTTTACCCACACCGCCCTTGATGTTATATAAGGCAATAACTTTCATATTTTTCCAATACGAGGTTGAAACAGCCCTTTAAAGCGTCGCCGATTTTTCTTATCGGCAAACTCTGAAAAACACGGCTGAAAACGCGCCCGCTCCTTTTTTTGACCACGTTCCAGGCGCTCTACCAAATGGCCCATGGCCATGAAGGTGGGCGCCGAATATCTATTTTCCGCCATCATCAGATCGGCGAACCCTTTAATGGCCTGCTGGTGGACTTCATAGTCGTTGAAAGCGCCCAAATTGTCCTGCAACTGCTTCAGAGGACTGGTCAGCCGGATAATCTCATCGGGTGGATAGAGGCTACGAAGGATTTCTATAAGATAGCGTAGTTTCTTGCTCTCCTTGCGAAGATTATGCAAGCCCTCCGCCGGCGTATTCGGCGTAACCAACCCTCCGTTTCTGTACAGCCGTCTATATACACGCCAGATGCGCTCCGACACCACATCGCGAATCGGACGACGGGCATTTGCCGGCATGTCTTCCAGCCCGGGGGCCCCATTCAGAAATATCCGCCAATCGCGGATAAGGTCACGATAAAGATCTGTGTCCATGACCCGAACAAGATGCCGATGTTCGTCTTTCTGACGGGCATGTAGAAAGTTGAGCAGAGGATCCAGATCTTCCCGAACGGATGGAGATATGCCTGCCTGATACGCTTCAATCTTAAGCAGATAGACGTCAAGGTCCCGTGTCGGACCGGTCACCCGGCCTAACCAGGCGAAGGCTTCACGGAATCGGAATATGGCCTCATCGGGAAAGACCGCCTTGATCTGGGAGAGGGCAGAACGGGTGCGACGTACGGCCACTCGAAAATCGTGAAGGAACTCCGAATCCAGATTCCGCCGCAAGCCGGGCTCATTGACCCGGATGGTCCGAAGCAAGGACCGATGAATACCCCGCAGGGCGGCATCGGTCGGCATGTCGGCCCTGATATGGAGATTTAACCTGGACGAATAGTCGCCTGGCTGCCGACCAACCGCCTTTAATGCCTGTGCCAAAACGCCCTCGGATACGGATTTCGAACCCAGGCAGGCGTCGATAATGCGGCGTACACGCCGATACATCTTATCATACCCTCGTACCGGTAAAACACGAAGCATCTCGACCGGCTCGGGACGGGACGCAACGGCACCATTCGTTCATGCCGTCCCCTGCTCGATCAATACGCGAACAACGGTCTTCTCGCGTCGATCAAGAATGTGTAATGCTTGCCCTCTGCATTTTATTTTTACTACCGGCAGCAACCTACGCATCTTAACCAGAGCCGTCAACTCATCCCGATAACGATCGGGGGGCAGATCTCCGACAAAAAACGGTCCGGCAACTGATATCGGATGCCAGGTGTGATAAATGGCCTCTCCGGATTGGTTTTTACGGTCCGGCAACGACCCCCACCGAAGAGACTGTTTTGCAGAAGAGCCTTCCGCCTTCAGCATGCTGCCGTGCCGGTAAAGTCGCCAGTCGAACGTATCAAAATACGTCTGGACATGACTGGGTACGATTTCCCTCCGTACCCGAAAAACGGCATGGAGTTTTTCCGAAATACCTTGCGCCTGACCGCTGATTTCATACGTGCCTTCAGACATACCCATCTCGGCCTACCTCTCATTCATCATCCATAACTTTATAACACTGAGAGGACATACCATCCGCACGGCATCGTGACGCACCTCAATCCCGTACAATGATAAATCAAGTATACCCATGGCATCCGATATTTTCAATAACAGCAGTGGGGCGATCTTGTCAATCATGAGATAATCAATGGTCTTGGGGGCATATATCCATCTTAGACTTAGGGGCATATCCCAATATGTTAAGTTGAAAAGAACAGCCCGTTCGCCTGCTGAAGCGCTGTGGGGAAATCTTAAATCGTAAGCACATCGTCCCTATAATAGAAGCATGATTGTCCATGTACATTGATCATGTTACAATTATATTGATCTATCATAATAATAATTGAGCTGACAAAGCGTCGATCTCGAACGTCCAAAGGAGCTAAGATCATGCTTGACGAGCAACCCTCTGCTGAAGAGGTTCTTTATGATTTTCTGGCGAACAGCCCGGAAGAGGTCATTGCCGCAGCGATAGCGATCCGCAGAGCCGGGGCGGCGGCGGCCCCTGAAAGTTTTGAATTGATTGGTGAAAATTATGCAGTCTACGACCTTTTCAGCCTGACGGGGAAAATGGGGCAAGCCTTCTGCCATATCGTCGCGTATACGGGACATGTCAATTTGGGTCTCAACCGAGGAGCCGAACTCGCCGATCCAGGCCAACTTCTTGAAGGCACCGGCAAGCTGATTCGCCACGTTCGCGCGTCGGACCCGACATTCGTTGATCGGGAATATTTTCGCCATCTCATTGCTGACGCCGTCACCCAAGGATATTAGATGGCCGACAGGAAAGGCGGCGTGCAACCGCGCCGCGTTGCATTTAAAGCGAAAGAGCAACGCCCTAAGTAACCGACAGATCTTACCGTGATAACTCCGGCGGTCAGACGCCTGAGAAGCCTCAACCCTTATGGTCGGGCAAACTCGACTTGAGGATACGATTCAGAATCTCTGATTGAGGCTGGCCTGTTTTTCGCGCTTCTTCGCGCAGCATATTCAGCAAATCCAGATCGACATGAAAGGTAAAGCGAATATTGTTCCATTTCGGCTTCGGATCGGCAGGTTTCGGATATCGATGATGCCACCAATCTATAATTTCGTGTAAACATTCGATATCTTCTTCATTTAAGTCTGAATTTTTCAATGGTTTATTAATATTTTTCAATTCTTCTTCCATCTGAGCCATAAGACTTCCGTACCTCAGGTAAACTTGATGTGTACCTTGATTAAAAGGTGTCGACCAGAGCTAATTTATACAGGCGTTAAATAGTGTCTTTAAAAAATACTTGAATATTCTCTGTTCACCACATAGGCCAATTGATTTGTGCCTGGGATAAACGGCTTTGCTCTATACGGGCGGCTGGAAAATGTTGAAACCTATGCATGACACGCGATGCTTATATGGCATGTGTTTAAGACGAACAGACCTCACTCAGGCGAGTGAAGGCCGAGATGATTACCTTCTGTATCCATAAACACAGCGAAATATCCAAGTTCGTCTGTAATCTTACTTTTAAGGTAGAACGACAGAACCTCCGGCTCCCGCCACTCGATTCAGTACGGTATTCAAATTTTTACCGCCGTTAAGATAAATACGAATACCGTCAGCGCCTGCGGGTTTGGTCCCTTCTTCCTTTGTAACGGCACCGCCGACACCGCCGCCGGATTCATCATAGAGCAGAAATCCCATCTTCGCTTGCCCGATTTCTCCCGTAGGCATGTCATAATCGAAGATGGTACTATAGAAAGCCCGTTCTCTTTCCAAATTATCGACCGGTATTTCGAACCAACTTATGGCATTCCTGACCATTTCCATCTTTTGGATCTCCTCACGACCTATCGCATGGGTGGCCTGAAGTAGGTCTACACGTTCACAAGATAGCCTTCTATTATTATTCAAACAACCATTAATGAATTATGCTGAGGGACTTGACGGAACGATCGGCCAGGCCTAATAATTGATAGAGACACACGTCCACAAGCAGACGATGTGCGTGCGGTTGATTCGCATATCCCACAAAATACAGCAAGGCCGCCTTAAGATCCTCCGCGGTCATTGCGCCGGTTTTCTCCGTCCAGGCGACAAGCGGGGCGTGCCTTACATGTTTATTGTATATACGAAACGGTTCCCCATTAAAGATACGTGCCATATGCAGCGCCCCTTTGAAACGGTTATTCGTCTATATAGCGGTTGCATCGACGATGTCGGTAAAGATATACAGATACCATTTGCAACCCTATTTTATTGAAACAGACGGTCAAATAAATACCCGTTTATGGACCTCTATGTCAGAAAATGTTTGCTTAACGGTCGATGCTCACTTTCTTTTAGGTTGCCGGTAAGTTGCCGGACTGGGAATATATCGCCCTTGAAATATTTCAAATTGGTACATGATTGTTATCGCGAATTTGTTGTGTCAATGGTGCATGCGCCAAAAAATAGGACCTTAACCCCTTTATGCCAAAATATTTAGTAATTGTCGAATCGCCAGCCAAAGCAAAAACCATAGAGAAATATCTGGGGCCGGAATATCAAGTCAAATCAAGTTACGGCCACATTCGAGATCTGCACAAAAAGAACCTCTCGGTGGATATAGAAAACGGATTTAAGCCCACCTACGAAATTCCGTCAGACAAAAAAGAGTTGATCGCCGAATTAAAAAAAGCGGCCACGGCCGCGGAGCATGTATGGCTGGCTACGGACGAAGACCGTGAAGGGGAGGCCATCTCCTGGCATTTGAAGGAGGCCTTGAAGCTGGAAGACGAAAAAACCAGCCGCATCACCTTCAACGAGATCACCAAGCCAGCTATTATGGAAGCCATGGAAAATCCGGGAAAGCTAAATAACGACCTGGTTAATGCGCAACAGGCAAGACGGGTGCTGGATCGTCTCGTGGGTTTTGAATTGTCGCCGCTGTTGTGGAAAAAAGTGATGCCGGCCTTATCGGCGGGGCGCGTACAATCGGTTACCACACGCATGGTGGTGGACAGAGAGCGGGCTATTGGAGACTTCAAGCGTAAATCGTCCTTCCGAATAACAGGTGAGTTCACGGCCTCCGAAGGCAAAGCGGTCAAGGCGGAGCTGCCCTCCAGATTGGATAACGAGGCGGCAGCCCATGATTTTCTGAAGACCTGCCGAGGGGCAGACTTCACGGTAGAAACCATAGAGACCAAGCCAGGGCGGAAATCACCTGCCCCACCCTTTACCACCTCTACGTTGCAGCAGGAAGCCGGGCGAAAACTAGGCTACTCAGTGGGCCAGACGATGACGGTGGCGCAAAAACTGTACGAAGAGGGCAAGATTACCTACATGCGTACGGATTCCGTGAACCTGTCTGCCACCGCTCTTGAAAACATTGAGGAAATGATCACAACCCGTTTCGGTGCCATCTATTCCAATCCTCGACAATACAAGACGCGATCACAGGGTGCCCAGGAAGCCCACGAGGCCATCAGGCCAACCGATCCGGCGCAGGCGGAGATTGACGGAGACGCGTCGATGGTCCGTCTGTACGATCTGATCTGGAAACGAACGACCGCTTCTCAGATGGCCGATGCCAAGCTGGAAAAAACCTCTGTCCGAATCGGCATCTCCACCAACGGTGAACATCTTATTGCCCGGGGAGAAGTATTGATCTTTGACGGATTTCTAAGGGTCTACCAGGTGTCCACCGACGATGACCAGGAAGAAGAGGAGGACGGGCTTCTGCCAGCCATGAAAGCGAATGACTCGTTGGCCCTTCAGCGTATCACGGCCAGAGAACGATTTACCCAGGCGCCAGCGCGATTTACGGAGGCCAGTCTGGTAAAAAGTATGGAGGAGCAAGGCATCGGTCGACCGTCCACCTATGCCCCGACCATCTCTACCATCCAGAAACGAGGCTATGCGACCAAGGAAGACCGCCCAGGCTACGAACGGGAATATCGGGTATTGGCTCTGGTGAACGATGATATTTCAGCCGTTACGGAGGTCGAGAATACCGGCGCGGAAAAGGCCAAGCTTTTTCCCACCGATATCGGTGAAGTCGTGAACGACTTTCTGGCAGAACGATTCCACCAAATTATGGATTACGGTTTTACGGCTTCGGTAGAGGAAGAGTTCGACGAAATTGCCCAGGGACGGCTGACCTGGTCCGTGATGATGGAAAAATTCTATCGCCCGTTTCATGACAACATAAAAGATACGATGGAGAAGGCGGATAAAGCTACGGGTGAGAGGCTACTCGGAACAGACCCGGCTTCCGGACTTTCTGTTTACGCCCGCATAGGCCGGCGCGGCCCCATGCTGCAGATAGGCGAATACGACAGTGATATAAAACCAAGATTTTCTTCTTTGCAGGATGGTCAGAGCATTAAGACCATTTCATTGGAAGAGGCGCTGGAGTTATTCAAATTGCCCCGTGAACTCGGCGTTCACAACGAAGAAACAGTATCTGTCGGAAGCGGTCGGTACGGGCCCTACATTCGCTACGGTAAAAAGTATATTTCCATCGATTTAGATACAGACGATCCGTTGAAAATTGAACTGGAGCGCGCGGGCGTCCTTATCGGTGAGGATCAGAAGAAGCAGGCAGAGCGCCTTATCAAGACCCTATCCGAGGAGCCTCCCATTCTGATTCTCAACGGAAGATACGGGCCCTATATTTCAGCTGACGGTAAAAATGTAAGAATACCCAAGGATCGAGAGCCGGCGTCGTTGACGCTTGATGAATGCCTGGAACTCGCAGCAAATACCAAGCCTGGACGAAAGCCGCGTAAATCACGCCGCAGTTAGAATTACCGACGACTTATACGGCCTAAAGCGGATGATCCGTCCGATATTAGGCGAATATTATCCCACCGCACGCTAAGATATATCAATCCTCTTCCTTACCCGGTACTCCTTAAGCATAGGCCTTACACCGTTCAACTCTTCCGTAGCGCACAGGCTCCTTTGGGTGCCACCGCATAAACCCTACGGGCGCCTCATAACAACGTCGTTAAGTATTCATACCCGGCGAATATCCATATATTCCTTGCCATCCAGTCTGCCATCCTCTTGAAGCCTATTCCAAAAAATACTTGTCAATGGATCATCACATGTATAATATACATATGTTAAGCTAACATATAATTAGTATTCATATGAGGAGGCCTTATGTTTAGGATAATTCTGCCTGTTTTATTTCTATCAGCCCTGTTAATTTTCGGCGACGACGGGAGTCGTATCATCATGGGCGTCACCGAATCGGCATCCACCTTGCAGGACCGGACCTCCGCACGCTTTAATGCGGAAACCTTGATCAATAAGGAGCAGGCGGTCCTGCAGTTCGGTTCTTCGGACGGCGCGGATCAAATAGAAGCATCGGTAACCCAACTATACGGTATGAACAGTCCTGGAGAATTTTTTGTTGTTCTGGACAAAAAGATCGATGAATCGTCCCACGACGGACTTCAAGGTATCGCCCAGCAAATTATCAGCGTGGTATATCGCAGCAATCACCTGCTGGACTATGGAGAACCCGACAAGATCTATGTAAAAGCGTACGGCGACGACGCTATCTGCTGGGAACTCGGACGAATCACTTATTATTTCCTGCCATATCGCCAAACCAGGGAAAGGGATGCGAGCAGGATAGTGGTCTGGCGCGAAAAAACGCCATGGGCGGACCTATGGCTATTCTAGGACAGCCGCTCAGGTTTACGGCGGCTGATTAAAACGCTCTCCTCAAAACACAGACCGCCGCCATACGATTACAGCGGCGGTCTGTGTTTTAAGGATTTCAAATGCCATACCTTCAGGGACGTAAAACCTGCATACGCCCTTCACCTACAAGGAACCCTCGGTATCCCACCCTCTTGGCAGAAATTTATCCCGTAGAACATTTACATCCTCAGCCCACCGGTTGATAGGCGTTTCGGCTTTTTCAATTACCCAGAAAGCACCATTATTTCCTCAAAACGACATGGACAGGACGTTTCCGACCGGGTATGTACCCGCTCAAGGCCAACCCATGATTTTTTTAAGTCCCGGTACGTTTTTCTACCAATCCACCGCATTGTTCCGGAATAGACGCGAACAAATGAAGTGGGCATATTCTACTTGTGGAGATACTATATGGAGCATAACATGCGCATAACGATATGTATGGCTGTAAAGTTAAATTTGGAGTGTTTTGGCCCATGCCCGCAAACATATCAAAGCATGAACTCGATCCTTTCCGCTCAGGGGATCCGGTCTATTTTATCCGGATAGCGAACCAAGTCCAAGACCTCGTCGTCGGCTATATTTTCGGGCAGATTGGTCGAATAGATGCGGCACGCAGATGGTCCGTAGAAGCATTTACGTGTCTATACAATCATTTGGACGTTCTCCCTGATGAAGAGGCGTTCATGCTGACGTTGCACCAGTGTACCAAAAACTGCTGTGAAAAGGCTAAAAGCGATAAGAACCTCCGTTCCGAAAGAGAAATCGACGATAAACTGGGCACTTATATTTCAGAAATCCTGCAGGCTATGGATGCCCATGAACGACTTATGGCCATTTTGACCTATCTATTCGGTTCTACACAGGCAAATATTGCTCGTTTTACCGGCATGCCCTTGTCGATGGTCCAACGGCGCCTTAAATCGGCCCAACAAAAGCTGCCCGCCTTGTTCCTTGAGTTGCCATTAAGCGAAATACAACGATTGCGACCTTCCCGCGATGCACGCTTTTCCGATGAGGTTGGAAAAGAAATAACCAGATTATATAACGAAAATAGAATGTAACGGCGGTACTTGATCATAGTTTTGTCTTAGTAAACGCGTTGATGCCATTCAGCTGTAATCGGAGCCATGTTACGCTTGACGCCGACAATTGAAATACATATTATCGTGTGGAATAATTCGCCCATGGAAAACTGTCCGCAGTTGCTCCGGGTACTCGGCGCCGTACCAAGCAGCCTGGTATATCTAAACAATTGTACATCTTGACAATCACTTGACTTAACGGGAGAAGGAAACCATGGCTGATATAGATATTTTGGAACGGCTAGACCAATTACAGACTTATTTGGATTCAGAAAGAAGCAGAAACGACGATTTACAGAAAAAGTATGACAAGGCGTTGACGGATTACCAAGATCTTGAAGACATGACCATAGAACTAGAGAAAGAAAAAGGCATGCTGGCGCAGGAAGTCGAAAAATTAAGGGGAACGCAAACGGATGTAGCTGTAAAAGTGGATGCTATGTTGGAAAAGATGGAACATCTGCACCTCAATCCCTTGAATGAAGGCCAGGCAGAAGAGGCCGACGAAGCGGCGGCCGCCAACGAGGAACACCAGGAAGACGGCTCTACAGTGGTCCATAACGAGGGAGAAGAGGACCAAACATCATGAGAGCATAGATAAGCCGAGCAGGAGCGATGCGTAAACCATCTTATGGTTTCGGAGGCCAATTTTACTATGCAGACCGTTCAAACCGCCCCTATAATATGCTCCGCTTGCCCAGTGGACAAAGGTCTTAGCCCACTGTATATCAGTAGGTCCGTCGATCCTCAGGGTGGAAAATACGGATACGGTATTTGGAGTATTATCCGTTTATTTCATGTGCGAAATCCAGCGATCTGGTAAAGGAACAATTTGAAAAAATATAACTCTCTATCGCCATGCTCTGTTCCCTTCTTCTTTATAGCAAGATAGTGAGTACGCCCCACGCACAGGTGCGGGTGTCACAACCCTCGGAATCATCAAATCGCATCGTTGCCGGTCGTCTTCAGCTTCCACATGATCAGGTGTTTACCCATGACGACCGCCCTGTCCAGCGTCTCTTCATACCAATCAGCGGCCCCGTCTTTACCCCAAGGGTCTTCACTTAATATTCCCATACTACGAACCTCGATTATATTGAAATGTCATCCTATCGGCGGAGTCCATAATTTGTATATGAAATATAATACAGGCAACGCACAATTTTCAGGTGGAATCCAGATGGCCAGCAAGGTAGCCGTTGACAACAAACGAGCGCACGGGTAAACTATGGTATAAGACAACCTCCACCCTTTAACCTCAGAAGAAACCGACCACATGTATACTATTGCCGTTTGCAATCAAAAAGGAGGCGTAGGCAAAACAAGTCTGTGTCTTCATGCGGCCGGTGCTATGGCACTACGCAAGCACAGGGTCCTACTCATCGATATGGATCAACAGGGCAACCTTACCAAGGTGACGCTCGACGAATCCGCCATCCCCGCCCACTACGTAACGGACGTTCTCGTTGATGATCCAAAGGTCACCGTCGAAGAGGTCGTGATCAAGACCACGATGCCCGGCGTAGGCCTTCTACCGGCAAATCCCGGACGGTTTAATCTCGATGAGGAACTATCAGACAACTATGATGCGATTTATTTCCTGAAGGAAGCGCTGGAAAACATCCCGGAAAACAAATACGACTTCGCTCTCATCGATTGTCCGCCCCACCATGGGCGTGCCTCGCATATGGCGCTCATTGCAGCGAACGGTGTTATTGTTCCCGTCGAGTGTCAGGAATGGGCGATTGAAGGCTCTCGAAATATGATCAAATATGTAGAGCGAATATGTAAGCGCCTCAACCCAGATCTTTCCTTAATGGGTTTTCTCATAAATAAACTGGACACAAGGCGGATTATAGAGGTTGAATTGAGAGATGAGCTGCGCAGGGTCTACGGCGATTTGGTCTTTAATACGGAATTCGGCGATCATGTACAGTACGTAGAGGCGGCCATGGGAAGGAGACCGATATCTACCTATCAACCTAACTCCAAACAGGCCCTATCATATATCGCGCTTGTCAAAGAGATAGTAAAACATGCCAAGAAAGACGTTTAAAGGGAAGCTGGGGCGTGTTTTACCAAACGCCGACATCTCCGCCGAGCCCATTGATGAAGCAGCTTCCGTCGAAAACCGCACCGCTTTGAAAGGTGATATTTACGAGGGCACCCGTCGTCTACCAGGCGCTAGAGACATACCCTTGGAACGAATTCGTCCCGATCCGGATCAACCCCGAAAATCATATAGCCGGGATCGCATTAAAGAACTGAGTAATACGATATTGGAAGTGGGCGTTATCAATCCTATTCAGGTACGGTATATTGCATCCGATGACATATTTCAGATTATTTCGGGCGAAAGACGATATAGAGCTTCGGAGATGGCCGGCCTCAAATCCATACCATGTATCGTGAGGGAAACCGGCGATGAAGAGCGCCGGGCGCATCAGATCATTGAAAATGTTCACAGAGAAGACTTCAATCCTATCGACAGAGCACGGGCTTTATTGGAGCTGAAGCAAACCCTGGGCGTAAAAACAAAGTGGAAAAAGGTAGAAGAAATGACAGGCATCGGCGAGCGGCGGCGGCAACAATTTCTGATTTTGTTGGATCTGCCCCATCATATGCAGGAGGCCATTCTTTACCAAAAAACAACAGCGTGGGGCGGCACCATCACGGAGAAACACGCGCGAGCGTTGGTGGTGCTCAGGGAAGATCCTGAAGCACAAGAGTCCCTCTATCAGAAGATACTATCAAGCAACGAGCCTTATAGCGGCGACAGGGCCATATCAAGGGCAAGAAATATAAAAACCAGAACTGAACCTCAATCAAGAATGACATTCAAATATAGCAATAAGAACGACCTCATAAAACAGCTAAAAGCAAAGTTGGCAGACCTGACGGGAGATAAAAGAAACGCATAACCCGAACCTGGGTTCGGGTTCTAATCCTCCTCCTCTACATGAAAAAACCGATGTATCGTCTCGCCCATTTCCCTGCCGATTCCAGATAGGTTCACCAGTTCTTCCAGTGAACTGGCCCTTATTTTTTCTACAGACCCATATTTCTTAATAAGTATTTGCCGCCGTTTTGGGCCCACACCGGGGATAGCATCCAGTTCGGACAGGACCATTCGTTTGCCGCGTCTTTTTCGGTGAAAAGAAACCGCAAACCGATGGGCTTCGTCGCGGGCATGCATTAGCAGCTTCAAAGCCGGTGACGTTTTGGGGATGATAATCGACTCCGAACGGTCGGGGATAAATACTTCTTCTAATCGTTTGGCAAGACCTATAACAGGAAGGTCGATTAAACCAAGTTCATCCAAAACCTCCTTAGCACTCGACAGCTGCCCCTTGCCGCCGTCTATGAGGACCAGGTCCGGCAACGCTTCATCCTCATCTATCAGACGACGATATCTCCGACCGACCACCTCCATCATCATGGCGAAATCGTTGGGGCCGACCACATCTTTTATCATGAATTTTCGATACTCGGTCTTACGAGGACGGCCATCTACGAAACAGACCATAGATGCGACGGGATCGGAACCCTGCACGTTCGAAACATCAAATGTTTCAATACGACGGGGCACATTTTTTAGGTCAAGGGCCATCTGTAGAGCGCCAACCGCAGCCGGTACACTCCGTTGCTCTTGTAGCTCATTTCGCCTAAGGATATGGGAATTGAGCTGCAACTCGGCATTTTGGCTCGCCATGCGAATCAAGGCTGCTTTATCACCCCGTTGGGGTACGGTGAACGCAACATTTCGGCCGCGCTGGTCCGTAAGAAACTGGGTCAGGGCATCCATATCCGGCGGTAATATCGGCAGGACAATCTCTACCGGGTAGAAAGTAGTATTAAGATAATATTGAGACAGGAAGGCGGCCATAACCGTCTCGTCGGTGTCTTCGACAGGGGTTTTTACAAAAAAGTGTTCCTTGCCAAGCAGTTTACCCTCCCGTATTTGAAGGATGGCGATACAGGCATCAGTATGGTGTCTCAGATAACCTATAATATCCTGATCGACAAGCTTCTGCGTCATGATTCTCTGCTTCGTGGCATCATCGCTTATGGTTCTGATCTGATCTCTTAATTTTCCGGCCAGTTCAAAAGCCAGATTAGAGGATGCTTCTTCCATTCGGCGTTTTAGTTGGCTTATTATTCCGGTTTTTCTCCCCGATAGAAAACCAGATACCTGGTCCACAATATCACCGTACGCTTCTGCGGAAATATGGTCTTTACAGGGGCCGGGACAGCGATCTATAAAGTAATCAAGGCAGGGACGGTCGAGCGACGGCCAGGTACGTGCGCTGGCGCAGGTGCGCAACGGAAACACTTTACGGATGGTATCGACGGTCCGGCGCATGGCCTTCACATTGGTATAGGGGCCAAAATACCGAGCACCGTCACGCTCTATTTTTCTGACGATAACGACTTTGGGAAAGAGCTCGTTGGTCAGTTTAATATATGGAAACGTCTTATCGTCCCGCATCATAACATTAAAACGCGGTTTGTGGCGCTTTATCAGATTGTCTTCGAGAATCAGTGCTTCTACCTCCGTACCGGTAGCCACCCAGTCTATGTCGACGATACGACCGACCATCACGGGAATCTTAGGCTGCTGATTTCGATCGGCCTTTTGAAAGTAGGAACGTACCCTGGATCTCAGATTCTTGGCCTTCCCGACATATAGAATCTTCTCCGTGCGATCTTTGAATAAATAAACGCCGGAACATGTTGGAACGGACTTTAATCTATCGTGTATTTTAGAACTTGTTTCTGGCATTAGCTGTTATCGGAATGGCTCGATATTGATGCGGAGCGGACAAGATCGTAAATGTACCGCCCATTAAATTACAGGAGCACTGAGGGGACCTCATCGGCCTTGGCCGGTAGTATACTTGAATGACTCCAAATCGTCCACCGTTTTAGGCCAATCTCCCTTCAGCAATCTGGACAGGGCCCGATCAGCCAGGACTTTGCCTCCGGTTTGACACCGAGGACAATAATTGGTCTCCTGACTGGTGTAAACGATGCGTTGCACCGATGTTCGACAGACGGGACAAGGCAGCCCGTACTTACCATGTACAGCCATCTCCGACCGAAAAGCCGTGACACGTTCGGGGAAGCCGTTGCTGTTCTGCACCCGCAATGCATTCGTCCAATCAGTCAAAACCCTTTGAACAACTACATATAAGCGGTCTATCTGGTCCCGTGACAGCCGTTGGGTCCATTGAATAGGAGACAACGCTGCGGCATGAAGTATTTCATCCGAGTATGCATTACCGATACCGCTAAAAAGCGAGGGGTCTGTAAGGGCTCGCTTGAGGGTGTGATTCTCCGCAGTCAACCGATCGGAGAACGCAGCGAGGGAACCTTCCAGCACGTCAATACCGCCCGGTTCATGCATTTTAAGGGCCTCTTCTCCTATAACAACATGCAATGCTGCTCTCTTTCTCGTTGCGGCCTCCGTCAACATGACCGTGTGATCAGAAAAATGAAACGCAGCCAGGTCATTCCTTGACCTGGGTTTCGAGCCGGGTTTGCGAAGATGATACCGACCGGCAACCATCAAATGAAATACAAGAAACAGACCGCCTTCCATTTCCCAGACGATGCGTTTACCCATCCGACGGAACCCTTGAACTGTAGCCCTGTCACAGAAGAAACAGGCGGATCGAACGTTCGTAACAGCAAGGGGCTGCGAATGACGAGACTATTTAAAGGCCGACCGCCAAAAAAGCGATGTAACGATTCGATGTATACCGTAATATCCGGCAATTCAGGCATTATAACCCTCATACCTGACCATTTCTAAAGTAACCAACTTTACGAGTTCCTCGCAATTGGACCTATAGAGTCTTTATCGTAAGGCCTGGTTCGCCATGGACGAACCAGGACGGCGATCACAACGGCTTTCCAAATGTAAGGGGTTGTCCGTGGCGACCGTGTCCATTCCTCAAAATCCGAATAAGCCGTGCCAAATAAATACTTTCGCCCCTATATTGGTACACGCCCAAGTTGATTTTATACTCCCACCGTCGGGCAAATAAATGTGACCATTTGGCCAACACGCGCTTCAGGCCATAGACGGTCGCGCCGGCCAAATCGGCCAAGGTAGAGTCTACCGATATTAGACGTTCAACTTCACCAGATCCTGTTGATTTATCGCATCAACATATCGACAGGAAATATCTCTCAAGGTCTTTCTCCGGGATAGGGCACAAGGCTATATCCAGAAAATATAGTGTGTATCAAATACATGCCAAACACAATAGGTTGTATCGTTCAACCAGGCAAAACACTATATACAGTACTGGTATAAAGCATGGATTATTAAACTAAAAAAATATATTGACAACTCGTTGGTATACAACCATTTTAACAATACTCACACTACTTAGAGATAATACCTAAACACAGTTAAAAACATCCAATAAGAATGAATCAGTCTACAATATATACTATCGGCGATCTGGCGGAAATAACAGAACTGTCTCGACACTCGATACGCTGGTATATCCGCAAGGAACTCATTAAAACCGGTCAGCGAGTGGGCCATTACCGTGTTTTCGATGAATCCGCGCTCCGGCGACTAAACCGTATTAAAGAACTTCGACGAAAAACGCAAGAATATCCGGACGGCATACCTCTGGCTCAGATCCGGATATTATTAGATGAGGATCCGGAAGACAACACCGATTAAACTATCATGGAATATTACGAAGTCCTGGGATTTTTTAAAGAACCGTTTACGACGACGCCTGATCCGAATAGTTTTTACCGGTCCCCGCTGCATGAAGACGGACTTAACCGTTTGGAAATCGCCGTCCGAAACCAAGAAGGCCTGTGTGTTATCATAGGCGATGTGGGTACGGGGAAAACGACCATGAGTCATGTCCTCGTGCAATCACTAGGGGAGGCATCTGATCGTGAGCGCTTCGTCACCCAAATGATCAAAGACCCAAAGTTCCCCACCGAATATATGTTCCTGAAGAAACTGAATAGTCTCTTTTATACTAAGGGACCTACAAATTCAGAATTTAATTGTAAGGAGACGTTCAAAACGTACCTGAATAAAATGGACGAAGCCCATCAGATCGTCACGTTGATTATTGACGAAGGCCATGATATACCTCCCAAAATACTCAGAGTGCTCCGCATGCTTTTGAATCATGAGATGACGGATCATAAGCTACTGAATATCATTATCTTTGGCCAGGATGATATTATTCCCATGCTTAAACGCCATAAGAATTTTCACAATCGTATTGAAGTAATGTATGTGGTCAATCCATTATCAAAGGACCAGACCATTAAAATGATCCAGGAACGGATTAGAAACGCAGGACGGCAGAACGAACTCTTCACGGATGAAGCTTACGATGTGATCACCCAAACGAGCAATATCCCCAGAGACGTAGTGAAAATGTGTAAAAATGCAACAAAAATACACGCTGCGAACTTGCCTCACGCGGATACACTGATCGACAGATATATAGCCCAAACAGCGGTAGATGAATTACCTAAAACAATACTAGAAGACGACACATAAGATGCATAACACTCCGATTAAACCAGACGAAGATCCGGACAGGATTTTGACCGAAAAGGTACGCTCCAGCAGGAAACTACTGGAGTTCGTAAAGTCCAAACCCGCCCAATCTCCCCCGAAACCTCTTGCAAACCAGACCATGGTCGAGCCAGAGGAACCCCGCTCTCATCAAACAATCCAGCCTGTATCGGATTTCAGTATATCGGATTTCGGTATATCGGATACCGGTATATCTGTCTCTTACAATTACACGCGAATGGACAACGATATTTTCGATATATTGCCGGAAAAAATCAGCCGGGAGGCATGGCGGGTATACATCCGTTTATATCGTATCTCCTGGGGATTTCATAATAATGTCTGCAGCGTGAGTTACAGTCGGTTAGAACAGGCGCTTTCCGCGCAAAGATCGACCGTACAGTCATCAATTTCCGAACTACGCGGCAATGGCAACTCATATATCTCAATCATAAAATCGGATAAACAAAACAGCAATACCTACCGAGTTCGACTCCCTGTAGAATGTCATTCCTATCCAAGTCGTACAACGGTTGAAAGTCGTGTAAAATCCGATGGCAAAAGTAAAAGAGTTCCTGTGTCGGATTTCGGTATATCAGATTTCGGTATATCGGATACCGGTATATTATTCGTCGGGAACAACTCGACAAAAGTGGACAATGACATAATTGATATACTGTTGCGTATATTACCAAAAGCTGAATGGTATGTTTATATACATATGTATCGGTTGTCGTGGGGATACGGAAGTAATACATGCCAGACAAGCTTGCATAACCTTGAAATGGTCACAAAGGCCAGTAAAACGGTTATCCGGGAAGCTTTAGCGGGACTTAAGGAAAGAAAATATATCTCTATTATTGATAAAAACCGAGCTGGATCTGTTTATAGGATCTGGCTTCCCTGTGAGGTAGATAATTACGACAGTAAGACAGTTATATCCCAGACCGATAAACATAGTATACCGAAATCCGATATGTCGATATCCGATATATCGGATATTTCTCAAGAGGTATCGGATTTCGGTATATCGGATTTCGGGCCCTTTAAAGAGTATTCTAGTATAAAACAATATTCTAAAAACACTCTCCTAGCTAGTCTAGTATTAGAATTCTATCAAGCACTCGGCCAGACACGAATTTCAAAAGACAAACAGAAAAAAGGAGAGCGTGATTGTGAATTTCTTTTTAAAGACGGTTATACGGAAAAAGAGATTCAGACCGCGATCACTTGGGCAATCAAGCATATTCCAGATGTGCACTCTTTCGGGATTATTCCTGCTATAATCGGTCAAGCATTGACCAAATCAGACCGTATAGAAACTCATCACAAGAAGGACCAAAACCCCAATGAAGCTGAAATAGCAAAACGGACACAATGGGAGGAAGCCGCTGTTACGGTAGATGAAATGGACGAAGAGACCCGCGCTATCCTGCGTGAAGAGGCCTGGCAAAGATTGGCACCGGAAGTACGACAGTTGGCAAAAGGCCCCTTGGAAAAAATGTTATATTCCGTCTCTGTAGACATTGTAATGGGAAGAAAGGAACAGAAAAACGGCGTGGCGTAAAGGATTATTTATGGCAAGCGTAGGTATTTCAGGAAATATTAGAAATATCCTGATTTGTTGGTATCCCGATCAAGAGTTTGTCGAAATAGACAACCCGTTGATAAAACCCAACGTTGTGGTTAAGGCGCTCAATAAAAGACGACCTCAGCGTATTTTTATTGAATCGGGTACAGGTGTTGAAATGCCTTTATCCGCCATATTGTGGGGCGCTATGCTTCCGATTTTTATTGTGTCCAGAACCCAAATTATGAGTTTTGCTCAGTCCATAAAGATAACCGCCTTTGACGACGATACGAAATCACATTGTAATTTATTGGCGCTATTCTCCGAATACAGCAACGTTCCGGATCGTCAATCGCTTAATCGTGATTCCGAAAAGCGACTCAAATCGTGGGTACTGCGACGAACGCAATTAACCGAAATGCGTGAGGCGGAAAAGAGAAATAAATATCGTTCTTCCAAACATGTGGCCAGTAAAGTCGCCCGTCACATTTTATGGTTAACCTCTGAAATCAATCAGCTGGATGTGGAGATCAGTGCCCATATACAAGGAAGTACCATATGGCGTGTAAATGAGAGAATAAAAACAGATAATGCACAAATGCTTCGCCAACATAGTACGGAAGCGGCGATTCGAGACTATGTCCGTAATCAAGGAACTGAAAAAGCCTATCAACGGCTAAACCATCAACAACTGACGCTATTTTAAGATACCCCGCAGCTTGCTGCGGGGTATCTTAAAATAGGATAGGTAAGGTGTCCGACGATGACATCAATGACAAAACAACTGAGATTTATTTTAATCAGATCGTCAGAGATGTATTAGGGGCGTTACAGGCTGGGATGGCAGTTACAAAGTCAGTAACGGTTATAGAACAACTGGATAGTAGCCTGGCGAGGGTTATCGGTCGAGTAAAAGCGTTTTATGATTTGGTTTCCTGTGTAGGGCAAAATGCCATCGAAGCGTGCGAGGATAAGGATAGCGTAACATTTGAGACTTCATATACCGATAATCTCCGGGTGCTGCTAACAATAAGCGACACCGGTTGCGGCATGAGCGAAGATCGGAAACGAACTTGTGTGCGCCCCTTTGTAACAACAAAGTCAGAACGCGGCGGCGGGCTGGGTTTGACGATAGCTATGCGAATAGTACAGCACCACGGTGGGCGTTTATCTATAAGCACTCAGCATGGGATCGGAACGACTGTAAAGATATCAATACCGGTATAGGCTGCTATGGTAATATTTAAGGGCGAGGTATTTCAAGGGTGGAATTCTGTCTGTCTTGAAGATGTTGTCGATGTGTTTTATTTAGATCCCTTGGTTTGAAGGCTGGGATCTTAGCAGCCTTAGACAGCCTAGTGCAGATATTTGTAAGGGATTGATAAGATAATAACCGTATCTGTACCGTATCGTTCTTTAAAACCGGACATAGCAACGGGCCAGCTCCTGTTCCTCTATGGAGCAGCCACGATTTCAAAATCTCCTGTACATCAGCATTAAGATAAATGGTCCGCGGTGTGTGGGAGTCCGGGATATTGATCCTGCTGTTTTGAAAGTCGTAATCCTCAATGTGAAGCGACAAGACCTCCGTTGGGGCCATGTTGGCACCATACAACATGGCGAGCATGGCTTCATTTCGTCGAGCAGATCTCGTATGTAAGGTTGCGCAACAGTTAAATAACTTATGTATATTCCGGTTGGTAAGGATGTTATTTGGCCGTTGTCCGCTCTTACTTTTCAACGTGTTATCCAGACCCTGCCTTACATCGTAATATTCTTCTTCAGTAATAAGGCCCAGTCGCCATGTCTGTTTAATTACGCCGCGAACAGCAAAAAGAATATGATCAATAGTGGTAGGCTGATATGTATGCCATAACCAGGATTGTATATTCACTGCGCTGCTCTTATCCAGCGTAGGCCACGCAAAAGAAAAGGCATTATCACGGCCATCACTCAAGTATCTTGCTACTTTGTCCAACCTATATAGGGTGGACTTATGTGATCCCTGAGATAGTCTATTAAGGTAGTGCGCGACCGGACCGGCGGATGGCTCTTGATAATTGATATTGTGGGACATAGGCATATATGACAGAGGTTGAAATATAAAAGGTATGGTTGACTATAATCACCAACAACCGGGCCTTTGTCAAGTTTAAAGCGGGTCGACAATGGTATTCTGTCCACTTTGCGGTAATAAAAAGTCACGTATTGGTCGTATCTGGGATCAATGGTGGTCTCAATGGCGCGGCCATAATATTCTCTAAACATGCCGAAAATGCCGTGTGGTATATTCTCCCGGTCCGCGCTAATGTAGTTACTATAATAGTTCAGATAGCGACCGGTCTTCTCTCCGAATAAAGAATCTCCCCGACGTTCAAACGTCCGAATATCAGCATTGAAGACTCATGTGGAAAGTGGATCCTCTTCTTATTGCATAACTTTTTCAACAGCGGGACTCCATCTTGAGCTGTATGAAGCACGCGATCGCTGCAGGTGCGATTATCAACTGAGCAGCGCTCGTCTGATAATCTACCGGACGTGTCGACTCCAAATCGATCACGCTCCTCGTACACTTTTCGTAGTGTGTGCTGCCGCATAGCCCGAACGCACGGTCCGGTCATTTACGAGGCATGGTCGTCTATGGCCGGCCAGCGCTGCAGCGGCGTAGAAAGCGGTTGGTGTAGTTATATTTTGAATATGAAACGGCGACTCGCCAGCATTGAAGTACATCCTAAGTCAGTTACCCCATCCCATGGCAAATCCGATCCAAATTCCACTCGATCGACTGTGCAGGGTGATTGGCATACATAACAGCGGTGCCAATAAAGAACTGGTGGTAAATTCTATCCGTCGCATGGTACCTACAACTATCGAGTCGCACGGTACGTTATGTAGGCGGAGATCGGTATCTTTCCGACACTTTTTATTTATTCGATAGGGCAGTGTTCAAGGGCCTGGTATTGCCTGACGGAAATCAAGCGGGAACGAATATGCTATACCTAAGCGAGTGGTATTTGAACAATCTAAACAACGGTCATGTTTGTCCACTTAACTTTGGGTATCAAATGCAATTAAGGGGCTCCATAACCGCGCGACTATATGAAATTCTCAGCGTGAAATACTACGGTGTATTTATGCATCAGAGTGAATATATTCGTTTCAACTATCACGAGCCTTGCGCAATTCTACCGATCGGGCCGCAGAGACACTTCTCTCGGGCTATCCAGGCCTTAAAGGCTGCACCTGAAGAATTAGGCGAGACCGGATATATAAAAGATCCTGTATGGGACAGGGGCAACGGGTAGGGTTTTGGGTTAAAATACCACCCCGGTAAAAGGGCGAAAATGGAATACGAGTGTACCATAAAAACCCGTTTAGAGGATAAAACAAACGAACCGTCGATCTCCAGTAGTTCTAATACTAAATATCAACAGTTATCTGTAGGAGGTGATGAGTAATTTGGCTTGCCTGTCACCAGGGGGATTAGGAAAAGGTAGCGGAGAAACTCGTTCATCAATATCCTGAACGGATTGAGGAAAAGATAAGAGTATTTGACTGGGTCAAAAATAGGCCAAGCACAAATATCAAAAATCCCGCAGGCTACTTACGGAAAATGATAGAATAAAATTGGGCTCCTTCTCCCGAATATTAAAATAAATCGGAACGAAAAGATGTTTCTCAGATCCGTGAAACACTGCCTGGTATAGATCGCCAGACGAAAGTGTATAGGTGGCAAGTATGGCAGACCGGTACGCCCCAGGAAAAGGTCTATGGTGAACTGATGCGTTGGGCAAGGGAGTTCAAGCAACAATATGGTCGCGACGTAACACCAGAAGAACGTAATATGTAAGAAAGGCATTTGAAGGAAATTTTATCAGATAGAGAAGTGATGTATAGGGAACGATTACTGGGACTCGAACCCGATGATCTTGCTATCTAAAAACCCGAACCTAGGTTCGGGTTTTTAGCGGTGGAATATATTTGACATTATAAATTGTGCATCATATGGTTAGAGGGTCAGGGCTTCATTTATGATATGGTGCGTCCAGCTATAATCCGTAAAATTACGATGAGAGGAAACACTACTAAGAGAATATATTTTTTGAGTGTACCGTTATTCAATATTGTTCGAAGTTTTTCAGCGGCGTTTAAAATATATCATGTTTGATTGAATGCATTAAGAAACAAGCTATTATAATTTATATGGTAGATACATCTCGGTTATGCTCGATTCGTTTTTATTTAAAGAGTCAGGTATATCATCAATGCCGATTTTGGATCAATAAGAGGTTGTGAGGTCATGGAAACGTTTCATCCTGTCGTACGAGGCTGGTTTGAAGACACTTTTGAAAATCCGTCGGAGATTCAAAAAGCGGCTTGGCCAGCAATCCAGGATCATAAGAATACGTTGATTTCTGCCCCCACCGGATCGGGTAAGACATTTGCGGCTTTCTTGTCGGACATCAATGAGTTGGTGGAAATGGAGGCCGAAGGCAGGTTGCCGGATCGTGTCCATACGCTCTATGTGTCACCCCTGAAGGCGCTAAGCAATGATATCCACAGGAATCTCCAGGCCCCCATGGACGGTATAAGGCAGAGATTGGAGGCGGCCGAAGGGCGGCAGACCCGTATACGTGTTATGGTTCGTACGGGCGACACGCCTGTACGCGAGCGTGAAGCCATGAAAAAGAACCCCCCTCATATTCTGGTAACAACTCCTGAATCGTTGTATCTGTTATTGACCAGCAACAGCGGTCGCGAAATGTTAAGAGATGTTAAGACATTAATCGTGGATGAAATACACGCTGTTATAGGCAGTAAGCGAGGTGCCCATCTGGCTCTGTCAATGGAACGTCTTGAAGAGTTAACTGATGGTCGTTTGATCCGTATCGGTATATCGGCCACCCAAAACCCCATCGAAAAAGTCGCAGCTTTTCTGACAGGATCTGGACGGAGGGACTGCACGATCGTAAACATGGGGCACATGCGTGATTTGGATGTAAATATGGTATTACCTGAATCGCCCCTGTCTGCTGTCATGTCCCACGAAGTGTGGGGGGAAATATATGGACAATTGGAGTCTTTGATACTCAAACATAAAACAACGCTTATTTTTGTAAACACGCGCGCTACAGCCGAACGGCTTGCCCATCAATTGGCGGATCGAGTAGGGAATGGCGTTGTTACCGCCCATCATGGAAGTATGTCTAAAGAACATAGATTCGAGGCGGAGCAGCGACTCAAGGATGGAGAATTGAAGGCGTTGATTGCAACTGCGTCCATGGAACTAGGGATCGATATCGGGTCGGTTGATCTGGTCTGCCAGTTGGGATCGCCTAAAGCTATCTCTGCGTTTTTACAGCGAGTAGGTCGGTCAGGACACACGCTCAAAGGGATCCCCAAAGGGCGCATTTTTCCCTTGAGTAGAGATGACCTAATAGAATGCGCCGCCTTGTTAGGGGCCATAGGGCGAGGCGAGTTGGATCAGATTATAATACCCGAGAAACCTCTGGATGTATTGTGTCAGCAAATTATTGCTGAAACCGCTCAAAACGAATATGTGGAAGACCATTTGTTTTCCGTTATTAAAAGAGCGTATCCATATCGTCATCTTACAAGGAAGGAATTCGACGATGTTGTGGTTATGTTATCCGAAGGATTCAGTAACAGGAGAGGTCGCAAGAGAGCCTATATTAAGCGCGATCTGGTCAATGGCACGGTCAAGGGAAGGAAAGGGGCGCAGATTAATGCATTGATGTGTGGAGGTACTATCCCCGACCACTTTGACTATGATGTCATTCTGGAGCCTACCGGTACGTTTATTGGTCAGCTGAACGAGGATTTTGCGATTGAAAGCACCCAGGGTGATATTGTGCAACTGGGGAATAATTCATGGCGAATATTGAAAGTGGAGCGAGGCAAGATTCGTGTGGAGGATGCCCACGGCATGCCTGCCACGATGCCTTTCTGGTTCGGCGAGGCGCCCGCCAGAACTTTTGAACTGTCGGAAGCGATATCGACTTTAAGAGAGCAGGTCTCAGAAAAAATTGGTTCAACAGACCATATTGACACTGCATCAGCAAGGATGGGCGCGGAAATGTGGGGCAAATCGGCGATCGACTGGATCACTACGGAGATCGGGATCAGTCGTATGGCCGCCGGGCAGATTGTGGAATATATCGGCGCTACCAAGGCTGCTTTGGGGGTAGTGCCCTCCCAGGATAATATCGTCATGGAACGCTTTTTTGACGACGCGGGTGACATGCATCTGGTCATTCATTCTGTATTTGGAAGTCGGATAAACAGAGCCTGGGGCCTGGCATTAAGGAAGCGGTTTTGTCGCAATTTCAACTTCGAGTTGCAGGCGGCAGCCAATGAAGATTCTATTATCCTATCGTTGGGAGCTACCCATAGCTTTCCCTTGGAGGAAGTCTTTCGATATTTAAAACATCAGAGTGTTCGCGATATCTTGATTCAAGCCCTATTCGATGCACCCATGTTCGAGGCACGATGGCGGTGGAATGCATCTATAGCCCTGGCAATACTGCGGCGACGGGGCGGGGAGCGCATGCCGCCGCAGATACAACGTTCTCAGGCAGAGGACCTTATTGCACAGGTATTCCCGGACCAATTGGCGTGCCTTGAAAACATCAAAGGGGATAGAGAAATTCCCGATCATCCTCTGGTGGCTCAGACTATTGATGATTGCCTTAACGAGGCCATGGACATAGGAGGATTGGAGACGCTCCTTGAGCGGATGCAGCGGGGAGAATTGAATTTGGTCGCACGGGATTTGAGAGAGCCGTCGGCCATGTCTCAGGAGATATTGAATGCCCGGCCCTATGCATTTCTGGATGACGCGCCTCTGGAGGAGCGCCGCACCAATGCCGTGCGCAATAGACGTTGGATGGACCCGGCGGCGGCGCGGGAATTAGGGCATCTGGACACAGTGGCTATTGCTGCAGTGTGCGAAGAATCCCGGCCTCAGGTTGATAATAAGGAAGATCTCCATGATGCATTAATTCTGTGTGGTTACTTAATCAGGGAAGAATGCAGAGACTGGATGGATTATTATATTGAACTCGAACAGGACGGCCGTGCTTACAGTCTTGATGTCGGGGCCAAGGATGTAATTTTGGTTGCGATAGAGAAGACGCCCCTTTTCGGGCATGTTTTTGAAAATCCTGTGTTCAGCCCGTTTTTGGAATTAGATGAAGAGGTCATGCAACGGTTGGCGGCCATAGACATTGCCACAGATCGAAGAACGGCACTGACGGAGATCGTACGCAGCCGCCTGGAAACCTTGGGGCCCGTGAGCGCTTCGAGGTTTGTTCGAGAGTTAAATGTACCTGTGGCGTGGGTAAACCAGGCGTTGATTGATCTAGAGCAAGAGGGGTTTGCTTTTCGCGGCTATTTTAATCCTAATGCTGCGGAGGAGGAATGGTGTGAACGTCGTCTGCTAGCCCGGATTCATAGATACACCTTATCAAAGTTACGCCGTGAAATAGAACCGGTCTCGGCTGCGGATTTTATGCGTTTTCTGTTTGAATGGCAGCATGTAGGAGGAGATCATAAGTTGGAGGGCCCCGAAGCCGTAGGACTTGTGCTGGAGCAATTGGAGGGTATTGAAGCGTCCGCTACGACATGGGAAGGAGATATCCTCCCTGGCCGCATTAAAGATTACGACTATATCTGGCTGGACGCCCTATGTTTGTCGGGACGTATGATGTGGGGGCGCCTTCGCCCATATCATGGCAGTAGCACACCCTCCAGATCCGCATCACCGATACGAACTACGCCGATTATGCTTATAGGCCGACGTCAACTGGCGTTGTGGCAAGCTTTGCGAGCTCCGCAGGAGGATCATAAGCAGATATCCGGATATGCCAAGCAAGTATTACAGGTATTGCAGGAGTCGGGTGCCTCTTTTTATCATGAGATTGTACAGAAAGTTCGAATGTTAGGTACCCAGACTGAGCAGGCTATAGGAGAACTGGTTGCGGAGGGGCTCATTACATCGGATAGTTTTACTGGATTACGAGCATTGCTGGTGCCTGGTAAGTATAGGGAACGAAATCGGCGGCGACGGCAAACGGCGGTTTTCGATATTGAAATGGCTGGTCGATGGTCTATAATAGAGGTTGACCATCGAGAGGCAGACCAAGATAACAACATCGAAGATTATGTCAGAATTGCATTACGGCGCTATGGCGTTGTTTTGCGAAAAATCGTCGACAATGAGCCTCTTGCACCGCCATGGAGAGAGCTTGTCAAGGTAATGCGACGTATGGAAGCAAGAGGAGAAGTCAGAGGCGGCCGGTTCGTCGCCGGTATGTGGGGCGAACAGTATGCTCTACCGGAAGCGGTTGCCAAGCTTCGCCAGGTCCGTAGAACGGACAAGACGGAGGAGATGGTGTGTATCAGCGCCAGCGATCCTTTGAATCTAACAGGCATCGTTACCCCAGGCCCGCGGGTGGCCGGTCTCGTCAATAACAGAATACTGTTCCGCGACGGTGACCCTATCGTGGTGAGGGAAGGCAAGAAGATTCGGTTTATAAAAGAGCCTGATGAGTCGGATCGATGGGCCATACAAAAGGCGGTAGAGCAGAGGGAAATTCCGCCCAAGCTGAAACCGTATATAGGTAAAGGGATTACGTAGCAGGATGGATCGCCCACCAATTCAATTTACGGTATGGATCTGATGCACAACTACAATACTCATACTAAATGCAGCAACATCGGGAGTTTGTTGTTCACCGACAGAGTGGCCATTTAGTGGAACGCAGCAAAAGCGTATTGGGCGCATTTTTCCAACGGGCCGTTCTCAGATGCCCCGTCCCATGACCATTTATTTATCGGCGCCTCGTCTGCCTTCCACGAACGGGCATTGAGTCTATTCAGCTCATTCAGCAGTGCTATAGAAGATCCATATTTATGGGGCGGCTCCTTGGATCTTTCTCTCGGATTACCAGCCCGAAATTCACAGGTAGCCAGAATACGGACTCAAGGAGTATATTTCTAAAAGAGATGTTAAGTCCGGATGCACGGCAGGCGATATAGGCAGGCTCCCCACGCCATTCATCCGGCATCTCCTCCGGTTTGTTCAGATACGACTTTTCCAGGTGTGCAGCCCACAAGTTCATCCCGCCGTACCCATGTATATCCGGCTTATCGGTAAAATATTCACCGTTGGGACGCTCATCCCACTCAAGCGGTTCGGACCATACATCGGCATATTGTGCATTTAATCTCTATCGCCATACAAGGATACGAGGACGAACGGCTCTCGGGCTTTAAACGCGTCAGCGCGACTGTATCATCTGCAATAGCGGATAGGGTCGTCAGGTTATGTTTTCTAGCGTAACGTTGGGCGACCGTTTCCCATTTGCCGGTATAGTATCGACAGAGCGGACCGACATATAAATTTAGATTGATCATAGGCAGTATAGAGATATAAGTAAATTCAATATCTTATTTTAAGGGTTGGACTGTCTTCCGGACGTTGCCGCCGCTTGTCATAAAGACGGGTGGTTTGGATTTGAGAATGGCCCATCCAGACCTGTACCTCGGCCAGGTCGGCACCGTGTTCCAATGCGTTGGTTCCCGCCGTCGCACGCAGGGCATGGGGGCTCAATCCATTTAGATCCATGCCCCCTTTCTTAAGATAATGCATAACAATACGGCGATATACGGTATCCACCGTGATAGAATGACGGGGGTTTTCGTTATGGGGTTTTCTAATGGGTCTGAACAGGGCCGCGCTTCTGAGATCGCCATGGCCAGCCATGACCAGATAGTCATCAATGCGGCGTGCCGTCTCATAGTGTATCGGAATATATCGTAACTTGCCGCCCTTCCCATGAACGCGAAAGTGATTAATGCCTTGCCTGACCTGCATATCCTCGACTCGCAGCGTACACAATTCAGCACGGCGAAGACCATGATAAAGCAAGGTAGATAAAACGGCCCTGTCCCGCTTCCCGATAAGCGTATTTTCGGACGGCATATCCAATAGCTGTCTGGCCTGGCCATCACTCAATGCGGGTGTCTTTCCTTCATGGGAATTTTCCTTGATGCGTTTTACGCCAAGGGTCGGATTATCCAGGATGGCGTTTTGCTCACACAGATAATTGAAGAGCGAGGAAAGGGCTGCCAGCTTCCGTCTTAGAGAGGTCGGCGCCAGGCCTCGTGCAACAAGGTCATTTCGCCACGCGATGACATGGGCACGTATAACGCCACGGAATTGAGTCGGCTCAGTAATTCCCGTGAACGTCATAAAATCATTGAGGTCATTCCGATATGCCCGCCGTGTTTGAGGGTTGGTTATGTTGGCAAACCATTCGTACTCCGTCGGGACGGCAGCCAAATGAGCGAAGCGGGCCAGACGATCCGTACCGGTTTCCAATAAAGAATATTCAGAGGCGTTATCTTCAAGCATGATGGTTTGTCCCTTCAGGGTCAAAATATCGAAGGACGGAGTTAAAGAAGCATAGTATTAACACGATTATCTAATTTAGATATATAAAACGGATGATAGGTACGTATTTTGGATTTGAATACCAAGTTAACAGTGTGAGCACTTTTTCACGGATTATTTGCCCTCGCGAAGCGATTTTTGCACCATATCTAAAAATGATATGGAATAACACCCAAGTATAACTTTTTTGGATATGAGAACCAAGTTAACAGTTTGTGCATACTTGTCATGATAACGCTTTTTATCATGACAAGTATGCACATAGCTCACATTTGTGTCAACTATTAATTTTTTTAATAAAAAAAGAATGATTTATAAGTTTACATTATAAAAGCAGGATAAAATCATATTTGATGGCTTCCAAAAACAGCGAGGGCGACGGGTTTTTCAAATCGCTTCTGCCAATCCTGTGTCTTTATTTTCATCATTTGTATTCGGTTCGGATAGAGGCTGATCTTTATTCAACTGTTCCTGACCGCCCGCCTGGCTGGGATACCCGCTGTAGCCCCCCAATACACCTCTTACCGGCCATATTTTTCCGGCAACGAGACCACGCCAATGGCTGGCGGCCTGTAGTATACCTTGGATCGTCAAAGTCGGCAGAATGAGAAGATGGTCAAATGCCTCCTGGACAGGAGGGGCCAGGACACATTGAATAAAACCGGTTTCATCTTCCAGAGTAAGAAACATCATGCCGTTGGCAGTCGGGGGTCTTTGGCGCATAATAATGTTGCCCGTAACCTCGACGATCATCGGCGAAGCCCGGTCGTCCAGAGGTATAAGGCGGCGACAGGCCGATATAGGCAGTATGCCGTATTCGCTCAGGGAACGTCGGATCAAAGAGATGGGATGGACCCGGGCGGCATGGTGAGTCTGGTAATCCCAGGATAAGCGTTCCGGGGCACTCAGTTCCGGTAAATCGGGTATATCTTGCAAGGATACTACCGGCATATGAAATAAGGCGCGGTCTCTTTCTTGAGCTGTAATTCCTAGCCGACGGGATAAAATGCCGATATCCCAAAGGGCCCCCCTGCTTGAGGCTGCGATGGAGTCGAGAGCCCCTGACCGAGCAAGGGTTTCCAGCGCATCTCGAGGCATGGCCACTCTTCCATACAGATCTTCAACGGACGTATAGTCTGCAACCATTCTTTGCCGCACTATGTCCTGTGCTATGTTTTTCGAAACATGATCGATCGACGTGAGCGGTTTAAGGACAGCGAACATAGCGTTGTCGGTTTTAACAAGGTCGTAACGGGTACCGGAACGGTTGATGTCAGGCAATTGAATAGGCACCTGCCAGCGCTTGGCTTCTTGCTCCAGCGTCATCAAACTGTACATGCCCGGGCGATGCTGCATAATGGCCGCCATATAAGCTGCAGAATAATAGCATTTCATCCAGGCGGATAAATAGACTATTTTGGCGAATGCGGCGGCATGGCTCCGGCAAAACCCATAGCCGACGAACTTCGAAACCCTGTCGAATACGGTATTGGCGGTCAATTCCGAAACGCCACGATTCATAGCACCGGAAACAAATTTATCCCTCATATTTTCCATTTCGTTCGCGTCTCTGTATTTTGACATAAGCGCCCTGAAGTCATCCGCTTCCGAGAGGGTCATACCGGCAAAGCGATGAGCGACTTCAAGGACCTGTTCCTGAAAAAGGATGATGCCGTAAGTATCCGCTAATACGGGCTCCAGGTCGGGATGGTCGTATTCAATAGGTTCCCGGCCTTTTCTGCGGTTAATAAAGGGATGGACCATACCGCCCTGAAGAGGACCAGGTCGGAACAGGGCTATTTCCGCAACCAAGTCGTCGAAGGTTCTGGGTTGATTAACGGCCAGGAGATGAATCTGCCCTTGTGATTCAATCTGAAACAGGCCCACGGTGCTGTTGGAGCAAATCAGATCGTACACTTTGGGGTCATCGAGGGGAAGATGGTCCAGATCGATATCTGTATTGATATGCCTGGCGAGTAATTCCCTGCCCTCGCTTAAGGAAGCCAGCATCCTCAGGCCCAATACATCCAGTTTGACCAGGCCGAGGGTTTCAACATCGTTCTTATCGAATTGGACCATCTTTACGCCGTTCGCCGAAACCTGGATCGGGCTAAAGTGGTACAGAGGTTTTCGGGATAAGACCATACCTCCCGAGTGGAGCCCCATATGCCTGGGCAGGCCATCGAGACGTTCTACCAGATCGATAAGCAATTCAAAAAGGGGCGATTCTCCCAAAACTCGGAGCAATTGGGGACGATACTCGCGGACATGCCGGGCGCGTCGGGGCGGAATGGCTTTGGTCAGCTGGTTTACCGTATCCATAGGCCATCCTAAGGCCTTTGCTACATCACGAAGGGCAATACGAAGCTGATAGGTAATGACCGTAGCTGTCATAGCCGTCTGTTCCATGCCGAACCGATTTTCTATCCAGGTAATGATTTCATCCCGCCGTTCGCTGTCGAAATCAATATCGATATCCGGCGTGCCTTTGCGACCGCCGTGAAGAAATCGTTCGAACAATAGATTATGGGCAATGGGATCAACGCCTGTAATATCAAGTAGATAAGCGACAATACTATTGGCCGCCGAACCGCGACCATAGCAGCGTATTCCCTGCCGCCTGGCTTCATCAACAACTTCCCGGACCACCAGAAAATACTCCTCGAGCCCCAACCCGGTTATCACGCCGAACTCCTTATTGTACTGTGCCATCGCCTGGTCCTGCCGGTCTACCGTATATTTATCCAGAAGGGCTTCACTACATATTCGATTCAGATAGGCTCGCGGCGAGATATTGTCCGGAAGGCGAGCCGTCGGTGGGGTGATATGTTCCGGTACGAGATCGATTTGGCAGGCATTTGCGATGACCATGGTATTTTCAAAAGCAGACTCAAAGGGAATCAGGCGTTTTAATGCCTCTTTGGATTTCAAATAGGCCTCTGCATTCCTAGGACGATCCGGATGCGGTTCGTCCACTGTAATGTTTAATCCGATACAGGTCAGCAAGTCCGATAGAACATAATTTTCCGCTATGTCATAACGAACGTTATTCGATGCTACAACGGGGATGTTCATAGAAACCGACAAGCGATAAAGCTGATCTATAACTCGTCCGGCGCCGTATTCCAGGGTGTGGCAGAGTTCGATATAGAGCCGTTCTCTGAAAACGGAATGAAGGCGCCTCAGCCATTGTTCGGCCTCGCCTATTTTCTTATTTGATACCAATTGCCAGGCGGTGCTTTCCTTGCCGCCTGTCAAGCAGAAGAGGTCGCTGTTGAAAGTGGATAGCACGTTAATGGGGACGGATGGATGCTTGCGGTTTGAAGTATGGGCTTCGGTAAGTATACGGCATAAATTAGCATATCCCGTCTCATTTTGAACCAGCAGAACGATCGGTGCCTGTTCCACTGTTACTTCTGAGCCTATGATGCCTCGAATGCCTTGCGATTTACAGGTATTCAGAAAACGAACCGCGCCGTATATCCCATTTTTGTCGGTCAGGGCAAGGGCAGGACAATGTATGGTCCGGGCCTGCTTTACCAGATCCTCCGGCGAGGAGCCACCGTGGAGGAAAGAAAAGGTGCTTTTGACGTGAAGGTGGGCGAACATAATATTGATTAATCAAAGATGCGGGACAGGATCCACTGAGATGTATTGCGATGAAAAATTTCAATCGGCCCCTGGTCCGTAGATAGGTAAAGGTAGACTCGTTTTTCTTCCTCATGCCACCACTTGCCCTGTACAATCCAATATTCCATAATACGTTGCACCTTAAGCCGTCGATGCTGCCATTTAATAATGTGCGGACGGTTTTTAACGGTGAATACGGTGATGGGGACATTAATACGTTTCATAATGCTCAGACGTTGTGATTGGTATCTACGGGGATCAGGTGCATTTCATCATCTGGAAAAGTCGAATCAACACCTGTTAGTGCGGCGCGGACCAACTGGTCGGGGAAACGTTCATGCATAATTTGGAACAGTTCGTCCAGGGCGGGCCGCTCAAAAAATAGGTTTTGCTGTTCAGGCTCGTAAGAGGTTAGACCACCGAAGATGACAGATATACGGGTAATATTCATCTTTGAGGTTACTAACTTATCTAAAAGCGTTTCACCGATCCGACTTAATATCTCCAGATCTTTGGTCGGTTTTTTCAATATCCGACTATATCCTTTCGGGATGGTATCTGAAGCGCATAACACACGAATTTCCAAGCGCATAGCCATACGATCACAGAGGCGGTTCGTAAGATCGTTAAAGAGATGAGACATGACAGGTAAAGTATCTCGGGGTTCAGACACCGGCGTTTCAAAGGTGTAGGTGCTCTCTAGGACGTCCCATATATAATTGGAAACTGGTGGCTCATGATCGGGATGTAAAAAGTAAAATAGACGGGCGCCTTCTGTACCAAATTGCGCTGACAAATGTCTGATTTTAAGCCGTGCTACATCACGTACCGTTCGAAGGCCAAAGAGCATCAGTTTTTCTATTATTTCCTTACTAAACCCGAAGGAGGCTAAAAGGGTGACGGGACTGCGATCTAAAAAATAATTAACCTTATGAAATGGTGTAAACACCATATGGCCTACAGGAGCGGTCAAAGCTGAGAGCATGGCATAGAGCCTGGTATGGCTGACCCCAACTTGCGCGTCTATTTTTTTTGTATAATCCATCATTAAATCCATATCCGCATTCTGAAGAAGAAGCCAACAACCCAGAAAGATGTTGTTCCGAACCGGTGCAATCTGAGGCGTCATACAGTACAAATTCTTCACCATATCTTCCAAAACAACGGCTTCCAAGATTCTATCTCGTTTAAAACATACCGCATTCGGTTCGAGGGCCTTCGCCCGTTCAATATGATTTCCTATAGCGATCTCCGATCCGTTCAATTCACGACTCAAAGAGATTACCATTTTTTTTTCAACAACTATGATAGGATCTGAAACTTGATAATGACGACGCAAAGCCCAGGCTGGATAATCGGGAATGTGAAGACATATTATAGACATTGGATTTTTAGAGGAGAAAGGTTCGTTGCGGTTCCATACCACATACTATACATATGTATAGTATGTGGTCAAGGAAAATTCAGTGTTGGACAAACAGAAAATGAAATATCCGTTCTCCGGCCTATTATAATTTAATGATGTCTATGTCCTATAAAACCATTTTACGCCATACCTGGTTTACATAACGTGGGTGGTAGGTCAAATTGTTGAAGTAGAAGAAAGGGGCCATTCATTTTTTATGATATTGGAAAGCCAGTCGGAAAAGAGTGTTTGATGGCAAGAGGGTTAAATTGAAGAGGCGGTCTCGACCAGGGATGGTGTGATTAAATGCAGCATTGAGATGGTGCTGGAGGCGCGGTTGCCGCAGTTCATGACAGAGGAGCTATATTATTTTCAGATAAATTAGAAAGTACGATTAACGGCTTTGTCGTTTCCAGCCTGATTGATCTTAAGGCTAAAGCGGCTATAAATGCTATCAAGGATGCCTATCAAAACGAGGCGGTCGACCCTTCTATTGCGGGAGAATGGCCAAGTGTAGAATTTGCTATAGGAGGCTTAAGAAAGATAGTCGGATCTTCTTAGGATCAAATCAAAACAATAGGCCGAAAGCCCCCGTTGTTATTTACAAAACGGGTCGCAACGAACCCTATCCGTGCGGCAGTGGGAAAAAATATAAAAAATGCTGCAAGAATCTGGCCAAGCATATCGGTGCCTAATTGCGTGCTAATATTCTGGGGCCGCCGCTACATATTCATACTGCGGTTCCCATCCATCCGCACCGCCATGCAATAAATCATATAGATGCCAAACTGCACAGTAACTATCGCCCGGACCAAAAAAGTCGTTAGCTATATTAATCAGCTTAGTGCCCTCACGTCGAAAAGTGGATACACCCGGACTTTGATCACCTGTTTCCGATTCAAATCCGAGATCTTTCTTGAAAGGAGTACCGTGGCTGGATAGTATGCGAAATGTCCAGCCACGGCTTTTCGCAAAGGCCTGTTGTTCAGAAGGCGAATCAGGACTGACCAAAGCGAAAGCCGCCCGGTCTTCCAGGTGCTGCTTCACGCCCATGAATCCGTCCGCCCACATGGTGCAGTACCGGCACGACTGCCCCATATTTTGTATTACAATTAAATCAGATTTATCGCCGAACAAGTCAGACAAAGCTGTCGTGTCGCCGTTTGGACCGTGCAGACGGTAATCTTCTGTTTCGCCCAGTGCGGTGTTTTTCAGCAACTCATTTAAACGTTTGTTTATTTCATTTCGTTGGGCAAAGAGCGCCCGTACTTCTTCTTGTTCCTGAAGGGCCATATTAACCTCCCGTTTTACCGGATGACATATCTTGATCCGTATCCCGCATATTGGCAAGTAGATCGGAAGTACGATGGTTTAGATGTTTTACATTTTCGATGAGGTCTTCCATTTCAGATAGAAGCTGGTTAAACTCCTCATCGTCCATTTTTCCTTTGAACATGCCACATGTCAACGTGCCCGTCGTTGCTGGTTGTTTACAGGTGTTTTGACAGCGGGCACAGAGGTTATGTATACTTTTATTCTTCGCCATATGCCCTCAATCGCCCGTATCCATTCCCAATTTCAGGTTGTAACCGGCTAATGAAATTTTAATTTCTTCCAATGATTTCTCTCCCAACCTACGAAATGTTCTAAGCTCCTCTTCGGACTTACCGACCAGATCGGCAAGGATGTTGATGTTTTCGGCTGTCAGTGCACCGTGAGAGCGAGAAGAAAGATTAAGGTGCTCAAGAGGTATATCCAGCGTCTGAGGCGTTTTGCCGTCGCGTATATCATTATCGTCGCTTTCTGCGGTAGGTAATAAAACAGACGCAGACGCATCGAAGAGGCGACAGTGACCGGCCAGTATGGAGGCCGCTTTTGATACGGCGACGGCAGGAAGTATACCGCCGTTGGTCCAGACGGTTAAAATAACATTCTCATAGCGTTCTGTAAGTTTGTCCATAACCACATGAACCTTATTGATAGGATTAAAAACGGCATCAATACGAATGGTGCCGAGACCGAATTCATTTTCATCCAGGACCTCATCGCTCCAGTTCAAATACCTCCTGCCCTGTGTAATATACAACTCCATCTGGATATGGCCCTCTTCCGACAATGTGGCAATATGATGGTCCGGGTTAAGGATTGTCACGCTCGAATCGGGGTCTGTCCAGAGTTTTGTGTAACTGACCTTTTCACGATATGGGGACCCGCTCCTCATACATGATAACAAACTGGTTGATGGCAGCGGTCCAGTTCACAAGCGGTCTGGTCCATTTTTTGGACAGGTTCAACAGAGCCAGATACAACAGTTTTTTTACCGCATTGTCAGAGGGGAACGCGCCTCTGGTTTTGATGATTTTACGTAGGCCCCTGTTCATGGAC
>Ga0209402_10000386_pt1 | contig 54649 bp, 53 predicted proteins | sample ArcticOcean_MG_C_3_FD_187437 | JGI IMG/M metagenome (GOLD analysis project Ga0209402, IMG submission 187437) | Marine microbial communities from western Arctic Ocean - ArcticOcean_MG_CB8_126 (SPAdes) (version 2) | ecosystem: Environmental > Aquatic > Marine > Oceanic | place: Arctic Ocean... | reverse complement strand
AAGAATGTACGACATGCACTCAATAAGGCCATTAATCGTGATGAACTCAATACGGCATTTTTCTTCAACTTGGGCCAGAAGATGACCGCCATCCATGTTGCTGAGTCCCATGGTGGCTACAACGCCAGGTGGGCAACTGAGTTTGATGACAAGTACGGTTTTGACCCGGCTGCAGCGCGATCGCTCTTAGCAGATTCCGGGTACGGCCCCAAAAACCCAGTGGAAACGAATTTATTCCTTATCACGGTTACCCAGTACTCCGGTGGGGAAGATGTGGTTGAATCTGTGGGTGCTATGTGGGAGGACATTGGGATTAAGGTGAACTATCTCACCATGGATCGCGCCCAGCGGTCAGGGCTGTCACGCAAACTACAGTTGGACAACCATGTCACCTTGGGTGTGTTGATCGCACCACCCATCCTGGCTCTCCGGTTGGGCCACCACACCTCTTCTCCACGGGGTGGTGGTGCCGAGAACTACGATGTAGAAAGATTATTCCAGAATGCACGAACTTCGCTGGACCTCGCAGTTCAGAACCGGTGGCTCCAGGAGGCCACGGACGTAATTTATGATGAGTTCCTGTCAATTCCGCTTTTCTGGGTGCCCGTCCACGTTGTATACAACCCGGAAGTCGTGGACGATTGGGTCTTCCCTGGCACGGTTTCCGGTACCTACACACACATGTGGAACATCATCGGAACCAGGTAAGGGGAGTCTAGCCAAGAGCTAGTCACCAAGGATATGGAGAAGACCCCCGTCCCAATTGGGACGGGGGTCTTCCTTTTTTCTGGGATTACCGAGGTGCTAAGAGGGGTCTGTGGAGAGTTCGATGCGGTTGCCACTTGGGTCGTTCACGTAGACGGAGTACCCTGGGCCGTCTCCGTGTTGTCTCGTCCCCTCGATTGTTGCACCTCGCGCTTCAAGGGTCTTGATGGTAGCGTCCATGTCCTCACCCCACTCCATGACGAAGGTATGGTGCGGGACGCCGGGCCTATCCCCATCGGACGCATCAAAGAGGCCGATACCTACTCCCCCAAGGCTCATTCGTGCAACGTCTACGCCGGCGACCTGGTGCCTGACGTTCACTGTGGCTCCCAAGATGTCTTCGTAGAACTTGACCGTGGTATCAAAGTCTGCTGCATTGACGTTCAGTCCGCTGAATCGCGTAACCTTCATCGTGTCCCCTCCCCTTTGTTTGTGTGGCTGCTGAGCAGCCGTGTGGAGGGCATTGTACACACGGAGGCAAGGCCAGGAATTGTAGAAGGTTCAGAGTCGGAGGTAAATCGAACTAAGGCAGGTAGCAATACGAGGAGCAGACCTTGGGCTGTGGTTGCCGGTTAGGCCTGCTGTTTTGATGCAGTGCATTCAGGGCAGGGGCAAGCCTTCCGTAGGCCATCGTAAGGATACAGTCCTGTGTAGTGGCCATCGCTCCAGAGGAATTGCACGGCGTAGCGGCCAATGGTCTGATACTCCATGGCGTACACATCCATGGGGATGGTTTCGGGATCCAAGTCACCCTTGTTCGGCCACTCGCCAACGCATGAGGCGCAATGACATTCAAGGCGGAGATACCGATGGGGGTAAGTACTGGTGTGGCCGTCGTCCCAGATGATGCTGACATCATCGTGTTGTATTTCTATGGTCTTTGGGATACCTGTCCCCTGGTTAGCCATACGAGGCCTCGTTACTTTCAGACTAGGATACTTTGATTAGACCCGGTTAGACTGCGCTCTTTATGGGTATCTTGGCGCTGCCACCAATAAGGGTGAGTGCGAATGCGATCCCGGCTGGGAATGCGGCGTAGAGGAACACGGCGTCCACGCCATAGACATCAGCAATGCGCCCTGCCAGCCAGCCGGAGCCCGCGGCCAGGATGATTGCAACGCCGAAGACCAGCGATACCGTAGTGCCTTGCACGCCATCGCCGACAACGTCCATAGCGGCGGCAAGAAGAATAGACATCATTGGGAAGAGAAACAATCCGGTGAGGGGTATGGCCAAATAGAACAATGGGCCATTGCCGGTGAAGTAGAGCATGGCGGATCCTAGGGACAGTCCGCCGAAGCCGATTAGCAACACGATGCGTCTTCCGAATTGATCAGAGAAATGCCCCAGAACAGGCTGGGAGCCGATTCCTGCCACCTGGAGCAGGGAGACCAACGCTCCAGTAGCTCCGGTGCTCAACGCCAGGTCTTCCCTGGCGTAGATGGGCAGGAAGCTCATGATGGCTATCTGAGAGCCGCTGAAGAATGCCGTAGTCGCCAGGACCAGGATGAGTCGTTTGTTTCTCAGCGCGTCTTTGACTCCACTGAAGTAATCCTTGGCCGTGGTGTTCCCTGATCGTGCAGGGATATTACGGAGCAGAATGTAAATACCTATCCCAACAACAACGGCGGGTATAAAGCTCAGCTGGAGTACCGTGCGCCATAGCATGAATCCAATGAGGAAGCCTGTCAGTATGGGGCCTACAGCCTCGCCGATGCTGCCACCCATACCGTGCATGGCGATGGCGAAGCCCTTGCGGTCGGCGTACCGAGCAGACAGCGCTGCGATTGCGGGCGGATGCCAGAAGGTAATGGTTACGCTCAACAAGATCAAGGCAACCATCGCCATCCAGTAGTTCTGGGCGAATCCCAGTAGGAACATGGATCCGCCCACACTGATCAAAGTGAGGCCCAATACTAAGGCCCATTGACCGGCGTACCTGTCCGAGATAAATCCGGCAGGCAGGTTGATAAGACCGCCGAATATGTTACGAGTGGTGGTCAATGTCCCAATGCCGGTGTTTGTGAGGCCCAAGCTCGTCTTGAGTTCTGGGAGGATGAGCATGGAACCTGCGTTGAATACGTGCTTAACTGCGTGGCCCACGACTACGGCTACAAGTATCAGCAGACGATGGTCTGATTCGACTTTTGCAGGGCTATCCTGTACTGCCGTCTGCGCCATAAAGCGTCACCCTTGTGTAGTAATAGTCGGTGGAAACAGAAACCCTCACATCGGGCAGTCAACCGGAGTGTCGTACCCGTACATGAGCGTTGCATTCACTATAGTGCGGCGTACAGTCCCAGTCAACGAATGATACTGACTATGGCGCCTTGACCGCCTGCGTAGCTAACGGCTACTCTCAATGGACAAGATCGCAACGTGTGCGATGCTGACATTTCCCTCAACCCAAAGGAGCCATATGCCCGACCCTCGCCCCAAAGTTGTTGTTATTGGTGGAGGAACAGGCTGCCCAGCCATCCTTCGCGGCTTGAAAGGCCACCCCGTGGACCTTACTGCCATCGTCACTACCATGGACAGCGGTGGCAGCTCTGGCCGTTTGCGCCAGGAGTTCAACGTTCCGGCTCTGGGCGATATCAGACGTGCACTGGCTGCCCTGACCGATGATGATGCGCTTGGTTCCTTGTCTGAGTATCGCTTCAGAGGGGAGTCCTCTCTGGAAGGGCATACCCTTGGAAACCTCACTCTGCTGGCACTCTTGCTGGAACGAGGTGACCTTGAGGAGGCCGTTGAACGACTGGGATCGATGATGGGCATTCGAGGAGCCGTCCTGCCAGTGACGTCAGACTATGTGAACCTCTGCGCGTTGCTGAAAGATGGCCAGACATTGGTAGGAGAGGCGAGCATTGATTTGCGAGGCCACAGCCCCGTTGGGGTGGAGCGAGTTTACTTGTCTGAACCCGCGACTGCGACCGAGAAGGCAGTGTCTGCACTCCTTGAAGCAGATGCAATCGTCATTGGCCCGGGTGATCTGTACACCAGCGTGATTCCTAACCTTTTGGTCGATGGCATCGCCACGGCGATTCAGTCCTCTGACGCAAAGCGGATATTCGTTGGAAACCTGGTCACCAAGCCGGGCGAGACCGAGGGGTACAAGCTTTCCGACTTCCTGAACGAGGTTCTGCGGTACACCGGCCTGACGGATTGGCTGGATGCCGTCATCGTGGATAGCGGCCATGATACCGGCAATCCAAGGGCGGGGGAGCTTTTCGCAGGCAATCCCCTTGTGGAGACGGACGACGAGGCGTGTCAGGAGTTGGCAGGGCAAATCATGCGACGCGACGTAGCGATGGCTGATAGCCCGTGGCTGCATGACTCCGCTCATGCGGCAAACGCCATCATGGAAGCTATCAATAGCTGATTCAGCGAACCTGTCCAAGCAAGGTGCTTAGCGGACAGGGAACCTCATCAACTCCGTACCTAGAATGATTTTCCCTTTGAATATCTCTGCAACCTCTGCGATTGCTTTCTCTGCCATCCCTGGAGGTGAGAACGCCTCTGTGGCGTGAACCATCACCAGCGTTTTCACTCCTGCTTCCGCAGCCACGAGTGCAGCACCCTTTGTGCCAGTGTTCGTCTCTCCAATCGGCGTGCCATCCATACCATCCTGGAACCCGGTGCAGTTGTGAAGTAGTACATCAGCGCCCTTTGCCAGCTTGGTGACGGCCTCACACGGACCAGTGTCGCCGGAGATGACGATAGAGCCTTCATCGCTGTCGAGACGATAGGCCAGGGAGTCCAGGTACGGCTGGGCATGGATCGCCGGTTCCGCCGTGATTTCCCAGCTACCGCCGGTGAGTATTTTGCCAGGGCCAATATCCTTGGCGTTGACCTCTGGAGGCTTTCTTGGCAGGGGGAACCCCCGCTCAACGTAGCTATGGGTGCTCATTGGATGGTTGATGCGCGCTTTGAAGTCGTAAGAAAAGACGCCGCCGTCCTCCTTGAAGAGAAGGTCAGTGATATGTGTCGTGAGGTCAGGGCCCAGCACTTCCAGCGGTGGTGCGGAGTTGTTGCCCATGTTCCAGCGAGTCATGGTGAAGCACCCGTAGTCGGCATCGTGATCGAAGTGATGGTGGGTGAAGACGAGGTGGTTCACATTAAGTGGCGAGATGCCGGCTTGCACCATCTTGTATGTGGTTCCAGGGCCACAATCGAACATGATCTGGTCTTTCCCTACCTGCACCACCATTGAAGACCCAAACCTGTTCTTCGCAGGAATCGGAAACCCTGAGCCAATAAGTGTTATATCTGCCATGATTTGCTCCTTTTAATGAGTTTCGCCCTTGATTAGAACGATGACTCCATCATCTCTACAGGTACTTCAATGAGGACTGGGGCATTTGCCGCCAGGGCCTCTTTCAGTGCAGCCTCTAGAGCATCTGGGCCCTCTGCCAGTATGCCGCGCACGCCATGGGCTTCCGCGAGCTTCACGAAGTCAGGGTTTTGGAGTTCAGAGCCTATCGGACGTCCTTTGAATCTTGTCATCTGTTCGCGGTAGACGTTTCCGAAGGCGTTGTCGTTAAACACGATGACCACCACATTGATACCGTACTGCGCGGCTGTGGCCAATTCCTGGGAGTTGAACATGAAGCCGCCATCGCCTGACACGCAGACAACAGCCTTGTCCGGCTGAGCAACCTTGGCGCCGAGTGCCGTTGGATATGCGTACCCCAGGTTCCCTGAGTATGACGATGTGATGTACGTGCGAGGGTGGTAGGTATGGAAGTGAGCACGGCTGAAATAACCGATCTGCGTCATGCCGGAAACCAGAATGCCGTCGTCGGGCATGGCTGCCCGGATTGCCAACGTGTACCCACCCTGAGGTTGTTGGATGGTCGAAGTGTCATAGCGATCGTTGCGGAACGCCTCAAACTCTTCCTTGTGGCTATCACGTTGATTGAATAGCTCTGAAGTCGCTTTGTGCAGAGCCTCCAGGGATTGGCTGGCGTCTCCTTGGACGGCAAGGGTGTTCTTTTTGTAGTTGCGCCCTATCTCCTCAGCATCGATATCGATTTGGATGACTTGGTGTCCCTCTGGAAGGTTGGCGGTGGCCATTCGGGTTCCCACGGCCAGTACAAGCGGATGGTCCTGGATGACCTTACGCATCTTTGGGTCCTGCGCCCTTGGGACTCCCATCGATAGGTAATGCCGATCTGAGATTGCGCCCTTGCCTTCTGCAGTGGTGATTACCGGCGCCTGGAGATGTTCAGCGAGTTGCGTCAAAGCTGCGGCAGCTTCGGGAGAGTCAGCGCCACCACCGGCCCAAATGACCACCTTGCCGTCTGCATCAGCGATAAGCTTGGCCGCCTCCGAAATGCTACTGGCCCGGGGCACCATCTTGGGGTGGATCGCTGGTTCAAGGAGATCGATGTCTCCCTCCTCGCTCAGCGTGTCAGGCGGAATCTCAATCTCTACGGGGCGAGGCCTTCCCGTCTTAAGCTGGTGGAACGCCTCATGAACGGATTCAGGGATTTGAGCGGGGTCCAGGGTTCGTTGCGCCCACTTCGTCACTGATTTCACGGTCTCAAGCTGGTCATCGATCTCATGCAGCATTCCTCGATTGACGCCGATGAGGTCCTTGGGAATCTGGCCTGCGACCAGGAATACGGGAGAGGATGCCGAAAACGCAGTGGACAGGCCTGATGCGGCATTAAGGACGCCTGGTCCAGGCACGACCATTGCAGTACCCACCTCACCGCTGGCGCGTGCGTAGCCGTCAGCCATAAAAGTGGTGGCTTGCTCATTGCGGGTGGTAATCCACTGGATGCCGGGCTCATCGTACAGCGCGTCTGTGGCGTAATAGAGTTGGGCCCCGGGAACCCCAAAGATGACGCGTACGCCCTCTCTGTAGAGTGATTTCGCCAGTGCTTGCCCGCCGGTCAGCTTGGGCATACGTTGTCCTCCGTAGGTTGAGATGATTATTGCCTGGTCACGTTGGGAGGCTAGTGTATCATCCCAACGAGTCTGTGCGCCCTTGACACTCCTTGTTGAGGGTAAGGACAATGAACGCGCCTTCTTGTTCATCCGTATCAGCAAAGGACACCCATGACCTGGAAGTTTAAAGACCTCCGAGAGTACATCGCCTTTCTGGAATCGAAGGGCGAGCTACGTCGCATCACCACCCCGGTGAGCACGGAGTTGGAGATTACCGAAATAACCGACCGTATGGTGAAGTCGGGTGGCCCCGCGTTGCTGTTCGAGAACGTGGAAGGCCATACCATGCCCTTGCTCATCAACGCATTCGGCACCATCCAACGCTCGGCGTGGGCGCTTGGTGTGGAGAGCCTTGACGACCTGACGGCCCGTGTCCGAGAGTTGCTCGGCATGGTCAAGGAACCCCACAAGGGTCTGCTGTCCAAGCTCAAGGCCCTGGGGCAGCTTGCACACATCGCATCCTTTCAGCCTAAGACGGTGAAGAACGCGCCGTGTCAGGAAGTAGTTGTGACCGGTGATGACGTCGACCTCTCGACATTGCCGGTGCTCAAATGCTGGCCCGACGATGCTGGCCCCTTCATTACGTTGCCCCTGGTTGTCAGCAAAGACCCGGTGACAGGCGTGCGGAATATCGGCATCTACCGGATGCAGGTCTACGACCGCAACACCACGGGCATGCACTGGCAGACACACAAGGTTGGCGCTCACCACCAGCGGTTGGCCAAAGAGGGCAACCTAGAGCGATTGGAAGTGGCCGTGGCCCTTGGCGCAGACCCCGCAACGATGTGGGCCGGCTCTGCGCCGCTGCCGCCAGACCTGGATGAGTACGTGTTGGCGGGCTTCCTTCGAGAAGAGGGCGTCGAACTTGCGAAGTGTGTGACCGTCGACCTTGAAGTGCCCGCTCACTCAGAGATTATCCTTGAAGGCTATGTCGACCCGAACGAGAGTCGCCCTGAAGGCCCGTTCGGCGACCACACCGGCTACTACTCTCCCGCGGAAGAGTATCCAGTGTTCCATGTAACAGCTATGACACGTCGTAAAGACCCGATATACCCAACCACGATGGTTGGTCGACCTCCCACAGAGGACTACTTTATGGGCAAAGCGTCCGAGCGACTCTTCCTTCCCGCCATCCAGATGATGCTTCCGGAGATTATGGACATCAACATGCCTGCAGAGGGAGCATTCCATAACCTGGTCATCGTATCGATCAAGAAGGAGTATCGTGGTCAGGCGCAGAAAGTGGTCCACGGGCTCTGGGGTATGGGGCTTCTGGCGCTCTCCAAGACCATCGTCGTGGTGGACGCCAACGTGGATGTGCAGAACGTCTCGGAAGTGGCGTGGCGGGTGACCAACAACCTGGACCCGCAGTATGACATCTTCTTCGCCAGCGGGCCGATGGACGATCTTGACCACGCATCGATAACGGCGGGTGTGGGCAGCAAAGTGGGGATAGACGCCACCATCAAGGGACCGCTGGAAGGGCGTGAGCGCGATTGGCCACCGGACATCCTGATGAGCGACGAGATAAAGGCACTGGTAGACCAAAAATGGGAACAGTACGGAATTTAGATGCAAAACGTAGCTAACAATAAAACCAACCCATTGCAGCGGCTCAACTACATTCTCGCAGCGATAAAGTTTGAGCAGAGCCTCTTCGCGCTGCCATTTGCCTACATTGGCATGATGCTGGCCGCGGACGGGCTGCCTGACCTTGAGCCGTTCCTCTGGGTGACGCTGGCCATGTTTGGGGCCAGGAACGCTGGCATGGCGGTCAACCGTGTCTTTGATCGCAACCTGGACGCCTTGAACCCCCGCACTGCTGATAGGCACCTCCCGAAGGGCCTTTTGAAGACCTGGGAGTTGAGCACGCTGACCGTCGTAGGCATGGCGATCTTCTTTGGTGCGGCGTCACAGGTGAACGACCTTGCTTTCGCGTTGTCGCCGGTGGGTGCGTTGTTCGTTATTGGCTATTCCACCGTAAAGCGGTTCTCATGGCTCACCCACTTCTCGTTGGGCATGACGCTGGCCATCGCCCCTGCAGGCGGTTGGGTGGCCGTCACCGGCTCGCTGTCGTGGGAGGTTGTGCTGCTCTACGTGGTTGTGGCTACGTTTGCCAGTGGATTCGATATCTTCAACACCGTCGGCGACCGTGAATTCGATCGTGCCCACGGTGTCAATGCACTGCCGGCGCGCTTCGGCGTTCCTGCTGCCTTCTGGGTGGCGCGAGTGATGCACGTGATAACGTCGTCGTCGCTGCTCGCTCTGGGTCTCTGGCTGGAGTTGGAGTGGCCGTACTTCGTCGGCTGGGGTATCGCCTCGGTGTTGCTGGTCTACGAGCATCTGGCCCTTTCGCCGACGGACATGTCGAGGCTGCGCTTCGTGTTCTCCTGGGTCAACGCGGGCATCAGTCTCGCGCTACTGACCTTCACGTATCTGGCCGTGGTGGTGATGTAATGGCGATAAACACAAAACCCGTTGTGGTGGGCGTCTCCGGCGCCAGCGGTTCCGTCATGGCCAAGGGCACCGTGGATGCGCTGCTAAACCGCGACGTCCCCGTAGCGCTTGTGTGCACTGCTGCTGGACGCATGGTGTGGGCTGAGGAGATGGACGAGCCCTACGCCACGGCTTTGGCAACATGGAAGGAATCGCCCTACTTCACTGAGTATGCCATCGGCGACCTGCGAGCGCCCATCGCAAGTGGCTCGTACCCCACGCGAGGCATGGTTGTGGTTCCGTGCAGCATGAACAGTCTGGCATCCATGGCCCACGGCATCTCCGACAACCTCCTGCTTCGCACTGCCGACGTGTGCTTGAAGGAGCGCCGACCGCTGGTCATCGTGCCACGAGAGACGCCGCTGCACTCCGGGCATCTGGAGAACATGTTGAAGGTGAGCCAGCTTGGTGCGATGGTGCTGCCTCCGGAACCGCCCTTCTACCTTCGACCTAAGACCATCGACGATGTGGTCAGCTACATCGTGAACCGCGTGTTGGTGGGCCTAGGAGTCGAGGATACCCTGCCTGACGCCGACCAATATCACCCTCGCGAGGCTTAGCCTCTTTTACTGCAGCCCCTTCCCATTGAAGGAAGTGTATCCCGATGCGCACTTGCTCTCGTCCAACGCCTCTTGTATCCTACCGCCCGTAGCGCACGGGATTTGGCGGTTCTGCGCAAATCGACTGGAGGAAAACCATGATTCTTGTAACAGGCGGCATGGGCTTCATTGGACTACACACAACCAGGGCTCTGGTGGATGCTGGCGAGGACGTTGTCATCACCTACTACCAGACCTGGCGTGAGCCGGACTTCATCAAGGATGAGTTCGATAAGAAGGTCAAGGTCGAGAAGGTGGACGTCACAGACCTTGATGGTCTCCTGGCGTTGGGCAAGAAGTATGACATCACCAAAATCGTTCACCTGGCCGTCACAGGCCTTGGTGCGTACGACGCCATCGGCGATATGCGCGTCAACCTAAACGGGCTGATGAACATCATGGAAGCTGCTACCACCTGGGAAGTGGAGCGCATCGGCCTGGCCAGCTCCATTGCTATCTACTCCAGCGTTGCGGCCGGTGGCCCGTTCAAGGAGGACATCCCTCTCCCGATCCACGGCGTTGGCAACCCCACAGAGACGTACAAGAAGGCCTTTGAGGTCGTGGGCGGACACATCGGTGCGCGCTCCAACATTGATGTGGTGAACCTTCGCATCGGCGGCATCTGGGGTCCGCTGTACCACTCCATGGCCAACCTCCCAAGCAGGCTCGTCCATGCAGCTGTACACGGCACAGACCCCAAGTTGGCGGAGGGCCGCGGAGGTGTTCCGTTTGCAGAGGACCAGGCAGACTTCTGCTATGTCCGGGACTGCGCCCAGGGCATCACCAAGATCACCACTGCGGATACATTGGCCCACAAGACGTATAACATCAGCAGCGGTCGAGGCGCTCGGAACCAGGACTTGGTGGATTCCATCAACAAGGTCATTCCTGAAGCCAAGTTCGAGTTGCAGGCGGGCAACAGCCCTACCGCACGGAAGGACCCCTACGGCGACTTGACCCAGTCCAAGGCGGACGTCGGCTATGAGCCTGCGTTCACGCTGGACAGCGCTGTTGCCGACTACATCGGCTGGCTGCGGGCAGGCAACGACCAATAAATCCCGATAAATCGGGATTAACCCAAGCTACCTGACGGTCTAGATGTAATCAAAAGAGAGCCCTCGTTAATTATCGAGGGCTCTCTTCATTTACTCGAGTTCCCGGGTTGCGTTTAGCTGAGCCGCCCAAGCATCACTTTCGCAAATCGACCCTGTACGATGGCAGCGCCATTCATCAGGTGCAATGAGATGAAGGTCATTGGAATACCAACGAACATGAGCACCAACGCCTCCCATAGCTCGTCGATCCGCCAGAATCCCATATCGGCACCGTCGTCCACCCAGTAGTAGAACGGAGCGCCTAGGAACGAGCCCGTCACAGAGACAAGCACCACTATCATGACGAACGAACCGATGCCCAGGGAAAACTTAGCGAAAAGGTAGAGCATGCCCGTCCAGGTCAATCGATTGGCCAGGTGGGACTTCAAACGTCGCCAAGCCCCAATGAGTAGGCGCTCACCTGCGCCAAGATCCTGCCCCGCGTTAACGGCCGACTCCCCGCGCGTCACATGGCGTATGTCTTCATGGAGCAGCTTCACCGTAAGGACTCGCTCGAACTCGCAACAAGCCCATGAGCCCGCTAGGATGAAGGCCAGAATGGGCACACCCACCCAGATGACCAGGAGCCCCGCGCCCAGCGAAATGCCCGTTACCAGGAAAATGAAATAGCCAATGCCCAGCTGAAACGCCAGGAGCAGATACAAGATGTTCACGTAGCTCTGTGGTTTCGCGATAACGCTAAAGAAGGAATTCACTCGTCCACCTCCGCTCTGGTACCCGCAGGAACGTGGGTGCAGGGCTTCGCCCTGCCTACACGGTGAGGACTACCTTGATGATCTCCTCCTGGTAGCTCTCATACATTTCGTAGGCTCGTGGAGCCTCTTCAAAAGGCAAGCGGTGAGTTACCAGCCAGGACACATCCAGTGTACCTTGCTCCACCATCGCAACGGTGTCCTTGATACAACCTGTTGGGTCATCCGATGACGAACTCACGTTGGCGATGATGGTGACCTGACGTCGCATCAGCCCCACGTAGTCGAACTCGATCATCGGCTCCTCTGGCAGCCCGAAAAGAGAGACTGTCCCGTAGAGCTTCACCAGGTCCTTGATCATGTTGATGGTCTCTTCCTGCCCGGCAGCCTCAACCACCAGGTCTGCGCCCAATCCACCGGTGAGCTCCTTGACCGCAGCAATGGGATCCTGGGTGTTGGAATTGATGACGTGGGTCGCGCCTTGCTCCATCGACTTCGCCAGTCGATAGTCGTGATGGTCGATGGCGATGACTCGGCCTGCACCCATCTGCGACAACAGCTTTGTGAAGCTAAGGCCAATGACGCCCTGACCCAGAACCACAACAGTCTGGCCAAGGACGTTGCCCAGCCTCCGTACAGCGTAGAGAACTGTTCCCACTGGCTGGCACATGATGTACATGGCCGGATCAGCGCCATCAGGGAGGAGGATGACTCGGTCAGGCGAGGAGACCGCGTACTCTGCCCCCATGCCTGTTCCGGGCTTGCCGCCCGGCTGGGCAGATAGGGCAATCACTCTCTGACCTACTTGGATGTCTGGTGAGTTGCTGACTTCCACAATGCCCACGCACTCGTGACAGGGTGCGCAAGGTAGCAGTGGATAGTCTTCTTCAGGGAATGCATAGCGGAACGTCCGCATATCGCTTCCGCAGACAGAGAGAACCTCACTCTTGATGAGCAATTGATCTTCCAAAAGGGTCGGGGTGGGCACGTCCACCATTCGCAGGTGCTTGGGGCCGAAAACTTGCATCGCTTTCATGGATCCTCCAGTGGGTTGTGTGTTTGGTGTTAATGCTAGACGCTGGGCCGCTGATCATGCCAACGGGCGTGTTGCTGATAGGCGTGGCCTGCGCGAATGACCGCAGACTCGTTGAAGGGTGCCGCGGCAAGCTGCATGCCAATGGGCAGCCCGGTTGAGCTGAAGCCGCAGGGAACCGACATGGCAGGCATTCCCGTCAGGTTAAAGGGCCCCATCAGGCTTGGCGTCACCATCATGCCCATAGGGTCAAAGTCCTTAAGGGCAGCGGCCGTTTTGGCCATCACCGGCATTGCCATCACGTCTACTTTCTGCAAAGCCTCTGCGAACTCTCGCTTCAGTCTGCTGCGGGCTCGCTGCGATTGGACATAATCAGCTGAGGTATAGGAAGCAGCCATGATGAAGCGTGAACGGACGATGTCGCCGAAGTTCTCTGGCTGCGACTTCAAGTTCTTCTCGTGGTAGGCGTTGGCCTCTGCGAGCATGATGATCCCGTTGGCGGGGGTGAGCGAAGACAGGCTGGGTATCTCGATGTCCTGTACCGTTGCGCCAAGCTCCTTAAGCGTCTGGATGCCCTTCTCGATAGCGTTCCTCGTATCATCGTCCAGGCCAACGTCGTCCGCAAAGAAGTAGTGCCGTGGAACACCCACGCGCACGCCCTTCAAATCCGTCTGCAATGCCGCTAAGTAGTCGGGCACAGGCTCGTGGCTGGACGTTGGGTCCTTGGGGTCGTGTCCCGCGATGACTTGCAGCATCAACGCAGTATCCTCAACGCTCCAGGTCATGGGGCCGACGGTATCGAGTGACCAGCTCAGGGGCAGTACGCCGTATCGACTCACCCTGCCGTAGGTGGGCTTGAGCCCCACAATGCCGCAGAGCGCCGCCGGGCCGCGTATTGAGCCGCCGGTGTCCGAGCCGAGAGAACCCATTGCCAGACCTGCCGCGATGGCTGCACCGGATCCGCTGCTTGAGCCGCCGGTGACGTGGTCCAGGTTCCAGGGGTTTTTCGCCTGTTCAAAGAGGCTGGTCTTGGGGCCACCAAGGGCGAACTCGTGCATTGCCAGCTTGCCAAGCAATACGGTGCCAGCTTCTTGCAGCTTTGTGACCACCGTGGCGTCTTCCGTGGGGACGCGGTGCTCAAAGACCTTGGACTGGCCAGTGGTACGCACGCCTTTGGTGTCGTACAGGTCCTTCAGGCCTATGGGGACGCCGTGCAGGGGGCCGCGGTAGTTCCCCTTTTGGATGTCGGCCTCTGCTACACGCGCTTCCTGTAGCGCTGACTCTGGCAGAGGTGTCACGTACGACTTGACCTTGCCATCGATAGCGCCCATACGGTCCAGATATGCTTGTGTCAACTCTACCGGTGAGAGCTTTTTGTCTTTGATGAGTGCGCTCGCCTCGCCAATGGTCAGGAAGCACAACTCGCTTTGTGATGTCGTCATGCGTTCCACCCCTCGCCTGTCATTTTGGGCGAGAACGCGCCGGAAACCTCTTCATCGTCCAGATCAGCGGCGTGGAGGACCTTGAGGCGTTCTTGAGTCACCTGATACACCCGTAACATTCCATCAAGTTCATCGTCCGGCACGTTGTAGCCAGCGTGCTCCAACAACACGCGGAGTTCTTCCTTGCTTCCAATTTCCACAACATCCTCCTTTTAGCGGGTTTGCGCGGAGATGGTACCACACCATTCGTAGAATCGTGGTTCAGGGGCTGAAATTTAAGCGTTTTGTAACACCAGTTTCATTGACAGTGACCGCGTTGCGGCGTAGATTGGTGAATAATAATCCTGTATACATAACATTGGGGGTAGGGATGCTTTCAGCTACGGACAATGAACTTCTAACCAAGGTGGGCCCCGGCACCCTTATGGGCGACTTCATGCGTCAGTTCTGGATTCCTGCAATTCAATCCAATGAGCTTGAGGGACCTGACTCAAATCCGGTACGCATTCGATTGCTTTGCGAAGACTTGATAGCATTTAGGGATACAAACGGTGACGTCGGGATTGTTGACAACTTTTGCCCCCATCGTCGTGCCAGCCTGTTCTTCGGTCGGAACGAAGAATGTGGACTGCGGTGCGTTTACCATGGTTGGAAGTTTGACATCAACGGTGATTGTGTTGACATGCCCTCCGAACCTGCAGAGAGTAACTTTAAGGACAAAGTTAAAGTCAAAGCCTATCCAACCCGCGAGAGGTGTGGTGTCGTCTGGACGTATATGGGACCTAGGTCCGAGCTCCCTCCGTTACCCGATCTGGAGGCAAACATGCTTCCAGAGGGTGAGTGGGCAGTGTCCACCATCATGCGTAACTGTAACTTTGTCCAAGCGCTTGAGGGTGATATTGATACTTCCCACCTCGGGTTCTTACACTTGGGCAGCGTTGATCCGGAGCTTGCTGCCCCTGGTTCCTTTGATTATTACACCGTGAACATCCGGTCACCACGCTACAAAGTCATTGATACCGACTATGGAACCACCTATGCTGCCTACCGAGAAGCGGAACCAGATACGTACTATTGGCGATTTGCACATTTCCTCGTGCCGTTTTGGGCGATGATTCCCACAGGGGTTCTTGGCGTTCAAGTTTTGGCTCGGGGATGGGTTCCGATCGATGACGAACACACCATGTTTTGGAATATGGTTGTCCCGAGTAGTCGACCTGGAGGAGGCACAGGAGGGAGTGCGTCACAGGGAGGAGCGGGTGCTCCCAGACAAGGCGTAAACGTTGATGGGAAAAATGGCCAAACTGACTATTTACCCAATGGCACTGGCTGGCTGGACCGTTGGAATTTGGCGGCTAATGCTGGCAATGATTATCGGATAGACCGTGAGGCTCAAAAGACCAATCAAAACTATACTGGCATTGATGGCATCACTCTCCAAGACCAGGTGATTACGGAGAGCATGGGCGCGATATCCGAACGTACCAAGGAGCACTTGGGCACCAGCGACACTATGGTGATCAAGACGAGACAGCGACTCATGAGTGCTGCTAAGGAGCTTCAGGAGGGTATAGAGACTTCTGCCGTTGATCACCCTGAGATGTATGCGATCAGGTCCGGTGGCGTCATCCTGCCGAAGGAGACAGACTGGCTTGAAGGGACAGAGGAGTTGCGGAAGGCCTTTGTGAAGCATCCAGGGCTTACGTCTAACAAGTAACCTCATAACCAAGTGAAGTAAAGAGAGCCCCTGATTCAGGGGCTCTCTTTTTGTTTGCGGCTTTTCAAGGGCTTGTATAAGCTGTAGGGGTAATATTCATTAGCGTCGAGAATATAATAACTACACCGCCGGGAGGCTCCATGAAATTCGGTATCTTCCAACTGCTCCACTCGGCTGACAAAGGGCCAGCCAAAGAGATCTATGACAACGCTTTGGAGCAAGCCAAGCTGGCTGACGAACTGGGATTTGCAGGGATATGGCTGGCTGAGCACCATTTCTCCAGCTACGGTTACAGCCCCAGCCCCCTGACATTCGCTGTGAAAATCGCAGACCACACCAAGAACTTGCGCATTGGCACAGCGGTGGTCGTTCTTCCTCTGTATCACCCGCTACGCCTTGCTGAAGAGATTGCCCTGGCAGACCAGCTGACAGACGGACGTTTGGATGTCGGGCTAGGTAGGGGCTACCAGCGTTACGAGTTTGAACGACTGGGTTTGGAACTGGATGACAGCAGACCCATGTTCGACGAAGCTCTAGAGATCATCAAGCTGGCTTTGACCACAGAGAGCTTCAGCTACGACGGCAAGTATTACCAGATTCCGGAGACGACCATCTTTCCTCGACCGATTCAACAGCCCCATCCACCCTTCTGGATTGCAGCCCAGGCTCCGGCCAGCATCGTGGATACGGTGCAGCGCGGGTACAACTGCATCACCGGCGGGTCCAGCGCCCCATCGGGTCGAGTGCTCCAGAGTTGGGAGGTATTCCGGGACGCAGTCAACGAGGCTGGTCTCAGTTGGCCACAGGAATTCACCATTCAAGCCCAGGTGCATGTAGCTGAGAACGATGAGGCTGCGCGAGCCCAGACAACGAACGCCCTCTGGCACCTGCGCTCTGCTGGCGCACTTCGAGCGAACACCCAGAAAGTAGTCGACGGGCTGGCGATTGAACAGGAACAGCCCAATGAACCTACTCCGGAGCTCATGTATGACGAGTGGCTCATCTTTGGTGATGCTGAGACGGCTCATCGCAAGTTGCAGCGACTACTGGATACCACGGGGATCACCTACTTGAACTGCGTGTTTGCCATTGGTCGACTTGAGCACAAGGAAGTGATGAAGTCCATGGAGCGATTTGCCAGGGACGTCATGCCGCACTTCAAGGACAAAGCCGGAATTACTGGGGCGATAGAAGCCAAGGCTTAGATTGCAAGCTGTAATGTTGTGTTGTGGAGGTTGATTGAATGAGTTTTATGGGGCATATTCATATCCCGCATCTTCCTCATGGCGATCCGTGGCATCGGCACGAAATCAATAAGAACATGCGCGGCGGGCCAGGGAACAGGCGAGCCGGATTTGGCAGCATGAACAACACTGAACTTCGAATCGTCCTGGGAGTGCTGGCGGTATTTGCTATAGGTATTTTGGTGGTGGTTGTCATATAGAACGTCACAGGGTAGGAGGGCGAAATGGGCGCAATAGGGAAACCCAAGCGAAAAGTAGAGTACTGGCCTCTGGAAACCCCTGTCCCCACCCGCAGGTCTGCGCCGAATGAACCTGCCACACCTTTGAAAACGACCCCAGTTCGTGAACCGGTACCCACACAGCGCTGATGAGCGACGAGCTGGAGACACTCACCAAACTTGAATACCTGGCGGCGTGGCGAACGTGGCGTGTTTGGATGTCGGAAGACGGCCCAACGCTCCATAGCGTGTCTACATCGGCGTCACTGGGCACTTGGACGCCGTGCGAGGCGATGGAAGCGCGTTGCGGCTACCTTGAGATGAGCCCACCTGCGTGTGCCTGCGACTCTTGCCCCGGCGACAACACCCTCTGTGGCATCTACGCCTACAAAGAAGCTCCAAAGACTGTTCAGCATGAAATGGGCATGGTAGGCCAGGTTGCCTTGTGGGGGACTGTTATCGAGCATGAAATCGGGTTTCGTGGCCAGTACGCCTACCCGCTGAGCTTCACCCACGGCCATTGCCCCTGGTGTGGCTCCAAGTCCAAACCTAAGCTGCTATCGCTGAAAGACGTAATGGTGGTAGCACCGGAGACGGGCGAAGGGTGGCTGACTTGGGTCTGTAACAAACACGCACCAAAGGCTCTGGCTCAAGCCAATGCGTTGGATTCAGGGCTTGAGCCAAGGGGCTGGGTTGTAAAGCCGGGAATGGAAGTGGCGAAAGTGATTGCTGAGATGTATCAGGTTGAGATCAAGACATAAAATCAAGCGATACCGCTGAAATGAAGAAGCCCCTGGTATTCATGAATACCAGAGGCTTCTCTTGTAATGCTGTAATAAAAGAGATTAGATGCTCTGAGTTACCTTCCGTGGTGATTCAACGGGAATTGAGATAGTCGGCTTGAGAAGGTCTGCGATCGTTGTCCGCTCAAGGATTGTGTTGACAGCTTCTTCTACAGTCTGCCAGATGTTCCGCTGACTGCAATCGTCGGAGAGTGTACAAGAAGCGGTGTTTTCGAGACAACCCACAATGGTCTCTGTCTCATTAAATGCCGCCATCACCATACTCAGTTTGATGTCACCCGGATCCATCGCCAGAGTGTGGCCGCCCATGGGGCCACGGAGCGTCTTGGTGAACCCGTTCTTGCTTAGTGTGTGCAGGATGTGGTCAAGGTACGGCTCAGGCATCGCCATGCGCTGAGCCACCTGCGTGGCATGTACTGGCTTATCCCCGTTGTGACGCGAGAGATCGACCAATGCCCTGACTGCGTAGTCTACTTTTACTGGGATGTGCATTTGAGTGCCTCCTTCATTCCAACAACTCTTTGCCGGAACCCCTCCCTACTCTGTTGAAGCGTGACCGCCTTGGCTATCGTTCAGCGATGCTGTCAGAGTGTGCCACGCAAGGCTGGCGCACTTGATCCTGTTAGGGAATGCGCAAACTCCGGACAGCACCTCTAACTCGCCAAGGCCTGAGTTTTCGAATTCAGTTCCTGGTTCTCTGGTGACCATTGCGTGGAATTCGTGGAACAGCGCTTCGGCCTCTTCCACCGACTTGCCCTTCACACTTTGGGTCATCATGGATGCGGACGATTTGGATATCGCGCAACCGACTCCCTGAAATCCCACGTCTGCAATGACGCCGTCCTCCACCTTCAGGTAGACAGTGATCTGATCGCCACACAGCGGGTTATACCCGTCAGCAGTGTTGCTGGCATCTTCCAACTTCTGGAAATTGCGTGGCCGATTGTTGTGATCAAGAACCATCTCTTGATAGAGGTCTACAAGATCGCTCACAAGCTAAACACCTCAAAGGTTTTGTGGATGCCCTCTACTAGAGCATCGATTTCCGCCTTCGTATTGTAAAACGCCAGGGAAGCCCGTGCCGTCGCCGGTATCTGGAACCGCTGCATCAACGGTTGTGTGCAGTGGTGCCCTGTACGAATAGCGATTCCTTGAGTATCGAGTACCGTGCCGATGTCATGGGGGTGGATGCCTTCCAGCAGGAAAGAGAGGACGCCGCTCTTGTGCTGGGCAGTCCCTATGAGCTTCAGTCCTTCGATGGTTTGAAGCTGTTCCGTGCCGTATTGCAGCAACTCGCTCTCGTAAGCCTCTGCGCGGTCCAGACCTATGGCGTTGATGTAGTCGACCGCCGCGCCAAGGCCGATCGCCCCGGCAATGTTGGGAGTGCCTGCCTCAAACTTATACGGGAGATCATTGTAGATGGTCTTCTCAAAAGTAACGGATTTGATTTGCTCACCGCCGGTCTGATAGACCGACATGGACTCCAGCACCTCACGCTTTCCGTACAGGATCCCTATGCCCGTTGGGCCGTAGAGCTTGTGTCCGGAGAAGGCGTAGAAATCACAATCAAGGTCCTGCACATCCACTGTTAGGTGGGGTGCCGACTGCGCTCCGTCCAGCAGCACCGGGACCCCGTGCTGGTGTGCGATGGCAACGATATCCTTAACTGGGTTGATCGTTCCCAGCGCGTTGGATAGATGGACGATAGAGACCAGCTTGGTCCGAGGAGTTATCATCTTCTCGTACTCATCCATGAGGAGTTCGCCATCATCGTTGATGGGTACCACTCGCAGGTGAGCGCCTATCTGATCGCAGAGTACCTGCCAGGGGACCACGTTGGAGTGGTGCTCCATGTTACTGATGATGACCTCATCGCCCTCGCCGACGCGCTGTACCCCAAGGGTCTGCGCAACAAGGTTGATGCCCTCCGTGGTGCCTCTGGTGAAGATGATCTCTGCGTCTTCCTTGGCGTTGATGAGCTTACGCACCTTAGAGCGGGCGCCCTCGTACTCGTCAGTGGCTTCCTGGCTTAGGGTGTGAACCCCGCGATGGACGTTGGCGTTGATCTCCGAGTAATAGCTCACCAGCTTGTCTATGACCGATTGGGGCTTCTGGCTTGTTGCTGCATTGTCCAGATACACCAGCGGCTTCCCCTGAACCTCACGGCTGAGGATAGGGAAATCCTTGCGGACTGCTTCAACATCAAAGGGTTTGTTTGAGGTCATGCCGGTTCCCTTCAACTTTTCCTTCAAATCGCAGTGAAGATGAGATGACTTGTTCCAGGTGAACGCGAAGCGGCGTCAATCCTACGTTGTCCAATACTTCGTTTGCAAAGGCGTGGATCAACATGCGCCGAGCCGATTCTTCGTCCAACCCGCGACTTCGCAAGTAGAACATTGCTGTATCGTCCAGCTTGCCGCACGTCGCGCCATGGCCGCATTTTACATCGTCTGCATAAATCCACAGCGCCGGCTTGGTGTCCGCTTCTGCATTATCGGAGAGAAGCAGGTTTTTATCCATCTGTAGGGCATCGGTCTTCTGAGCTTCTTTCCGTACGGTGATGTTGCCATGGAAGACGCCGCGGGAATGACCGTTAAGCACGCCTTTGTAGACCTGCCGACTCGTTGTATGCGGAGCCGCATGATCGACGAGTACCTGGTTGTCCACGTGCTGCGAGTCGTTGGTCATGTACAAGCCATACAAATTGCAGGAGCTGCCAGCCCCTTCCAACATGACGTTCAATGAGTTGCGGGAGATGCTTCCTCCGAAGTCGAAAGCCCCTGCGGTGAAGCTGCTGTCATTGGCGAGCTTCACCTGTGTTGAACCTATGTGGTTTCCTTGAGGGCTGTGCTGCTGCAGGTGGAACGTCTCCAGATGCGCACCAGACCCAAGTACGAATTCAGATATAGAGTTGGCTAGATAGGGCGCATCCACCAGACCGCCGTAGCTCTCAATGACCGTTGCCTTGGCGTTGGCTCCCAGGGTAACCAGCGTTCTGGGATGGCTGACAGAACCCTGCTCCAACCCGGAGGAGAGGAAGATCAGGTGGATGGGCTCTTCCACTTCAATGCCGTCCGGGATCGTAATCAATGCCCCGTCTCGAAGGAACGCGGTATTGAGGGCGGTGAAGCCGTTGTCCTGGAACCGCGCATGCTGTGCAAGGTTGGTTGCGACGAGTTGTGGGCGTGACGACATGGCGTTGGCCAGGCTCATGGCTGTTACTTCCGGTGGAAGGGAGGGGAGCGATGACAGCCCTGGAAGCCAGTGACCGTCTACAAAGACGAGCCTGTTCCACACCTCGCCACCCATGATGTGCTGATCCAGGTCAGCAGTTGCTACACGGTTCGCCGGGTCGGGAGCCAGCGACGCATAGGCGGCATTGGCGATACTGCGTATGTCCGTGTACTTCCAGTCCTCGTTGCCGCGACGTGTGGTAGGGAAACCAATCTCGGCGAACGTGGCTATGGCGCTTTCACGAAGGGCATGGATATTGTCGGGGACGCTTGACGCATCGCCCGCAATGGAGGCGTTCCACGCTTCCACGTACTTCTGCTCTTGTGTTGCTGTTTGTTGTGCCATAGTTACTATTATGATACTCAGATAGTAATCTTGTAATTCGGTCTCGTTCTTTGGTAACCGTCAGGCACTTGGGTGCAGGGTTTGACCCTGCTCCTGGCCTTCATAACCGTTGGCTTCAATCTTTGCCGCCAGTTCCTTGCCGCCCGACCGTACGATGCGACCGTTGATGAGCACGTTCACCACATCCGGCACAACGTAGTTCAGGATGCGCTGGTAGTGGGTGATCAACAACACTGCCTTGTCCGGGCTGCGAAGCGCGTTGATGCCCTCTGCCACAATCCGGAGAGAGTCTACGTCCAAGCCCGAATCAGGTTCGTCCAGGATGGAAAGTTTGGGTTCAAGCATTGCCATCTGCAATATCTCGTTGCGCTTCTTCTCACCGCCGGAGAAACCGTCGTTCACGTTACGTTTGAGAAGAACAGGATCTATCTCGACGATTTTGACTTTTTCCTGAAGGATGCGGTCGAACTGGATCGGGTCCAGCTCTTCCTGGTCACGACTCTTATGAATGGCGTTGTAGCCCGCTCGCATGAAATGGTCCATGCGTACGCCTGGTACTTCCACCGGGTGCTGGAAACAGAGGAATACCCCTGCCCTGGCGCGTTCCTCGGGAGGCATAGCAAGCAGATCAACCCCGTCCAGGGTGACCTCACCGGAGTTGACGATGTACTGCGGATGGCCCGCCAGTACGTTGGAGAGCGTGCTCTTGCCGGAACCGTTGGGGCCCATGATGGCGTGCACCGTGCCGGGTTGTATGGACAGGTTTATCCCGTTCAGGACTTGGTTGCCGCCGACTGATGCGACCAAATTTCGGATTTCTAGCATGTTCTTTTTGTTATCCTTGGTCGACTTTGCTTTTGTTGGCCATCGAATGTCGTGTTACAACACGGGAAAGCAAATGTAACGAAGTTACTCATCCTACAGAGCCTTCCAAACTCACTTCGAGGAGTCGCGTGGCTTCCACGGCGAACTCGAACGGCAGTTGCTGGAATACTTCTTTGCAGAAGCCGTTGATAATGAGCGAGTTGGCGTCCTCTGACGACATTCCGCGCTGTCGACAGTAGAAGAGCTGCTCTTCACTCACCTTGGATGTGAAAGCCTCGTGCTCCAGATGGGCGGTGCTGTTCTGCACTTCCACGTAGGGGACAGTGTGCGCGCCACATTGATCGCCAATGAGCAGCGAATCGCACTGGGTGAAGTTCCGTGCATCGGCTGCCTTGGGCATGATCTTGACCAGGCCTCGATAGGTGTTACTCCCGTGGCCGGCTGAAATGCCCTTGGAGATGATCTTACTGCGAGAGTTGGCTCCGATATGCGTCATCTTGGTGCCCGTGTCCGCCTGCTGGTAACCCCGGGTGAGCGCTACCGAGTAGAACTCGCCGATAGAGTTATCGCCCTGCAGGAGAACGCTGGGGTACTTCCAGGTGATGGCAGAGCCCGTCTCAACCTGGGTCCAGGATATCTTGGAGTTGTTGCCAGCCGCCTTGGCGCGCTTGGTGACGAAGTTGAAGATGCCGCCAACGCCGTTCTCGTCGCCGGGGTACCAGTTCTGGATGGTAGAGTACTTGATCTCCGCGTTCTCCATAGCCACAAGTTCCACAACGGCAGCGTGTAGCTGGTTGGTGTCGCGCATCGGTGCGCTGCAGCCCTCCAGGTAGCTTACGTACGAACCCTCGTCGGCGATGAGCAATGTCCGCTCGAACTGCCCCGACTCCGCTGCGTTGATGCGGAAGTAGGTGGAGAGTTCTAATGGGCAGCGAACGCCCTTGGGAATGTAGCAGAACGAGCCGTCAGAGAAGACGGCGGCGTTGAGTGCTGCATAGAAGTTGTCTGTGTACGGGACCACGGAGCCCAGGTACTTCTTGATGAGGTCAGGGTGCTCCTGCACTGCATCGGCAAAGGAACCGAAGATGATGCCTTGTTTGCCCAGCGTCTCCTTGAACGTGGTGGCCACGGACACGCTGTCGAACACGGCGTCAACGGCCACGCCGGCGAGTCGCTTCTGCTCTTCCAGGGGGATGCCCAGCTTCTCGTAGGTGGAAAGAATCTCTGCATCCACATCCTCGAGGCTGGCGGGATTCTTCTTGGGGGCTGCGTAGTACACGCCGTTTGCGAAATCGATGGCCGGGTAGTGCACATTGGCCCACTTGGGTTCCTGGTAATTGTCCACAAGGGTCATGAAGTGCTTGAAGGCACGAAGTCGCCATTCCAGCATGAACTCCGGCTCGTTCTTCTTGGCGGAAATCCAGCGGATGGTATCTTCCGTCAGACCTCGAGGGGCAGTCTCTTCCTCGATGTCCGTAACAAAGCCATATTTGTATTCAGACTGGGCCAGGGAATCCGGTGTCGTCATACGAAAACCCTTCTCGAAAAACGTTAGTAGACCAAGTTGGTCAACAATGTATTCTCAGTGTACGGCTAGCTAGTAGGAGTGTCAATAATTGGGGGGTAGCCATCAAAGGAGTACCATTACGCACCTAACATAGCGATAGAGCATCAAAAGGAATACAATTTGTAAAGACCACTTTGGAGGATAGCGATATGGCGTTTAAGGATATCAACCACATGGCAATGGTGACCGGAGATATGGAGAAGACCACCATCTTCTATCGAGACGTGCTAGGCATGCCCCTGGTGTCCACCATCGGCAACGTGCCTGGCCGCTATCCCTATCGTCACTACTTCTTCGAGTGGCCGGGCATGGTGGAGGAGTTCCACAAGCCCGCAGGGTCGCCTGCTAAAGGCCCCATCCAGTTCGACCACGTTTCCTTCAACGTCGACGACGAGGAGGCGCTGCTAGTGCTGCAGGCGAGGTTGAAAGTGCATGGCATCGAGGTCACGGAGGTCATCGACCACCAGATCATCCGCTCCATCTACTTCACAGACCCCAACGGCATAGCCCTGGAGGCGAGTTTCTGGGTCAAGGACCCCACGGGAATGGATCACGACTACTCGGACCCGTTCTTCTTCGGTGACCCCGACCCTGTGCCATCGGCCAGGCCCAAGACGCCTGCTGCTTAGCTCTGATAGTTGCTAAATATAAGAGAGCCCCTTCACAGGGGCTCTCTTTTTGGTTAGTAGGGCGTGGAGAGAATCGAGAATCATTCTTTGGCACCCGTCAGAGAACGGGGGTGCAGGGCATTGCCCTGCTTAGAGGGCTTTGACTTCAGTGACCAGCGCCGTGACCGACTTCCGCGCATCGCCGAAGAGCATCATGGTGTTGTCCTTGAAGAAGAGATCGTTATCGATTCCGGCGAACCCGGGGCTCATGCCGCGCTTCAGCACAATGACGTGTTGAGCGTGGTCGACGTTCAATATGGGCATGCCGTACACCGGGCTGTCGGGCTCGTCCCTCGCTGCCGGGTTTGTAACGTCATTCGCACCGATGACGATAGCCACGTCGGTGTTCTTGAAGTCGTCGTTAATCTCATCAAGGTCGTACAACTCGTCGTATGGCACGTTGGCCTCGGCAAGCAGCACGTTCATGTGGCCTGGCATTCGACCTGCCACCGGATGGATGGCGTACTTCACTCGAACGCCCTTGACCTCAAGCAGGTCGGCTAACTCTCGAACCTGGTGCTGGGCCTGGGCCACAGCAAGCCCGTAGCCAGGCACGAAGATGACCGAGCGAGCGTAGGCCAGCATGACGGCGACGTCCTCCGCAGATACGCTCTTGGCCGTCCTCGTCTCCACCGCGACTTCACCACCACCGCCGCTTGGCGCTGCGCCAAACGCCCCGAAGACTACGTTGGCCAGGGAGCGGTTCATCGCCTTGGTCATGATCTGGGTGAGTATGAGGCCGGCAGCGCCCACCAATGCGCCCGCGACGATGAGCACAAGGTTGCCCAGCGCGAAGCCCGCCGCTGCTGCCGCCACGCCTGAGTAGGAGTTGAGCAGCGATATGACCACGGGCATGTCCGCGCCACCAATAGGGATGACCAGTTGGATGCCCAGTAGCAGGCTTGTCCCGATGAGCACGTAGAACACCGTCTCGTTGAAATCGACAGCGACCAGGTAGACGACCATGCCCACGATGGCCGCGAACATGGCCCCACTGGCGATGTTCTGGAATGGGAAGGTAATGGGCCTGGTGGGCATGATCTCCTGCAGCTTCCCGAATGCTATGAGGCTGCCGGTCAAGGTGACGAGGCCGATGAGGGTGCCGAGCATGATGGCGATCTCTTCGTGCTTGGCCACACTGGCGCTCTCTTCGGTGATACGTACGAACTCCGATATGGCGATGAGGGCAGATGCTCCTCCGCCAACACCGTTAAAGATGGCCACCATCTGCGGCATGGCCGTCATCTTGATGGTGCGTGCCATGACCGCCCCGATGACTGCGCCAATGGCAACGCCCGCAGCTATCAACCCATAGTTCAGGACTTCCATGTTCACCAGGGTCACCAGCACAGCGATGAACATCGCAGCAGCAGCTAGCAGGTTGCCCTTCCGTGCCGTTGCAGGCGACCCCAGCAGCTTGATGCCCAGGATGAACATCGTGGCAGACGCCAGATAGATGTACTGGATGAAGAGATCGCGGTCTGTGAAGAGTTCCATTATTTCTCTCCACCCTGTCTGCGACGGAACATCTGCAGCATCCTATCGGTCACCATGAACCCACCAACCACGTTGATGGTAGCGAGGATGAGTGCGGCGAAGCCAACGATCACAGCGGTCGTGGTGTCCTTGGGCCCAACAACTATCATCGCGCCAATGATGGTGATGCCGGAAATGGCGTTGGCGCCGGACATCAAAGGCGTGTGGAGGGTCGGCGGCACCTTGGTGATGAGCTCAAACCCCACAAACACTGCCAGCACAAAGATGTATAGCGCAATGATCAGGGGCATTCCCAGAACCTCTGTATCCGCCATCGAAGCTCCTTGAGTTTACTTTGCGGCGAGTAGCGCCAATGTGGGTTCGTGGATAACCTTGCCGTCGTAGGTGATGCAGCACTCTTTCGTGATCGTGTCCTCGAAGTCGAAGTGCAACTCGCCCTCGACGATGAGGTGTTGCAGAAGCGTCAGCATGTTGCGTGAATACAACTGGCTTGCGTGGACGGGCACTGTGCTTGGGATGTCCAGCGGGCCGTGGATGGTCACGCCGTGCACCACCACCGTCTCTCCTGGCACCGTCAGCTCGCAGTTGCCGCCAGCCTCTGCTGCCATGTCCACGATGACCGCGCCGGGATGCATGTCCTGCACCATTTCCTTGGTCACCAGGATGGGGGCGTCACGGCCCGGGATGAGCGCCGTTGTGATGATGAAGTCTGATTCTTTGGCGTGGCGATGGATGAGGTCCTGCTCCAGGTGTTGGGCCTCCTGGTTCAGCTGCTTGGCGTAGCCGCCTTCGCCCTCTGCCTCATCGGCGTGGATGGCTTCTTCGATGAACGTTGCGCCAAGGCTCTCCACCTGCTCCTTGACGGCGGGGCGTACGTCAAATGCCTTGACCACAGCACCGAGCCTGCGCGCCGTAGCGATGGCCTGAAGCCCAGCAACGCCTGCTCCAAGGATGAGGCCCTTGGCTGGCGGCGTTGTGCCTGCCGCGGTAACCATCATGGGTAGGTATATACCCAGCGACTCCGCGGCGATGATGGCTGCTTTGTACCCGGCGATGGAGCTCATGGAGCTAAGGGCATCCATTGACTGCGCCCGTGCGATACGGGGAACGGCGTCCATGCTGAAACTGGTGATGCCGTGCTCGGCCAACTCGCTGGCCAAGCCAGGGTTGAAGAGGGGTTGGAGGAACCCGATGAGAACCGCGCCTGATTGCATCATCGCGATCTCTGGTGAGGGTTGGCCGTCGTTGGAGTCCGGGCGTTGCACTTTGACGATGACATCGGCAGTAGAGAAGAGGGATTGAGCGTCCGGGGAAATGGTGGCGCCAGCGGCTTTGTAAGCGTCGTCGAGGAAGAAAGCGCTCTCGCCTGCACCGGCCTGTACCAATACCTCTATACCGGCCGCGGTGAGTTTGGCCACGGATTCAGGGACGAGCGCCACCCGACGCTCGTTTGGCCGGACTTCCTTTGGGACGCCTACAATCATCAACCACCTCGCACGCATTACCGAACGCAAGGCATACCTCGCAAGAACCGGCCCCCGGATAGCCTCAGTCTACCACAGGGCGTCGTCGGAATTAACCCGAATTGAAGGGAAGTACGCTGCGATATTGCGGATTCCGTCTCGCATTTCACAGCAATGATAGTAAAGGCCACATCGTTGACAGCATAGCTGCATCCCCGTACTCTGAGGGAGCTCCAAGGCATCCCATTCCTCTATATCCCGCTGTGCGGGATGGTCACTTGCGCATATACCTGCAGCGGCCACCCTCCCGACCAGTGCCAAGAAAGCGGCTGATGCAGACCACACCGGATAGACAAAAGCGCCCTCGGATCTTCTACGGTTGGTACATTGTAGCCGCCAGCTTCACCAGCAATGTATTCGTCTCCGGTGCTTACTGGCAGGGATTCCAGGTGTTCTTCCTCCCCATCCTTGATACATTTGGCTGGAGCCGCGCGGCTCTTTCCGGAGCCTTTTCTATGCGACAGATGGAAACTGGGATGTTTGCCCCTGTAATCGGACTCATGGTAGATAAATATGGCCCTCGCCGGGTCATCATGGGTTCTGGGTTTGTGCTGGGGCTGGGGATGATTCTTGTTTCGTTTACGTTCTCCCTCTGGAGTTTCTACCTCTTTTTTATGATTGCTTCGTTAGGTGCCAGCGGTACTTCTCACGCTATAGGGTGGGCAGTGGCTATCTCGCGATGGTTCAGGCGTAAGAGAGGCATTGCGTTAGGGATAGGGATGTCAGGGCCCGTGCTGACTGGCCTGGTCCTCATCTTTGTGACGTATTTTGTAAACAACTACGGCTGGCGAGCTACTGTAGCTGGGGCTGGGGTTGTGCTGTGGATGACCGTTATTCCTATGGCCATGTTCATTAGAGAGACTCCTGAATCCCAAGGCCTGCTGCCGGATGGTGACACGCTCAAGGTGCAAGGTGATGAACTTGAAGGCACAGGAACTCCCCTGCCTAAGCCTGCTGCTGAGCCGGGATTTACCGTGAGTCAGGCTTTGCACTCACGGTCATTTTGGATCGCCTCCCTTTTGTTTGCAGGGATGTTCTTCGGCACCAGCGCTATCCAGGTTCATCAGATACCCTATTTCCAAAGCGTTGGTTTCTCTACAGGGAAAGCTGCTTTAACGGTGTCATTGGTTTTTGCGTTTAGTGGAATCGGTCGCATTGGAGCGGGGTATTTGGCTGACTATGTCGATATTCGTTTCATCCTGGGAGGCATGGTCGGGTTCCATGTAATCGCTTGGACATATCTGGCCACAGCAGGAGTGGATTCGTTATTGAGTGCGGTGCCATTCACAATTCTCTTTGGAATCCCTTTTGGAGCTATGGTGTCCATTAGAGCTGTGCTACTGGCCCAGTTGTTCGGTACTCGAGCACTGGGGTCGCTGTCCGGGATGCTGCAAGCAACGGCCCTAGCTTCAGGCGTAGTAGGCCCAGTGTTTATGGGCAAAGTGTTCGATGTCACAGGTGACTATTCTCTGGCCATTAATGTCTTCATCTTCGTGACAGCGCTTGCAATGCCGCTTGCGCTTTTGGTGAAGCCTGCTGCCGTTCAGACCGGGGTTGCAGCTAAACCCTAGAACGCTCGATTTCGATATACTGCTTGCCAGGAGAGTGGATTGTGAACGGACGTGTGGCGCAGATAAATCGGAAGCCAGAGACCCCAGGTCAACACGGTCTCCCCAAGATCCCTGTAGCGTCAGTCCATGTGTCTCATCAGGGCTTGGAAGGAGACTTCAATCGCTTCCGGCGCGATGCCAAAGGCGACACCCCCGATAGAGCAATCATGCTGCTGCCCCTTGAAACCATCCAGCGATTGAACGACGAGGGCTGGCCTGTGAAGCCCGGCGACATGGGCGAGAACATCACCACAGAGGGCGTCCCCTACGACGACTTTGTAATCGGCGCGCAGTACAGACTGGGCGAAGTGGTCATCCAGATAGCAGAGCCCTGCACCGCCTGCAAGTACCTTGAAGACCTTCCCTACGTGACTGAGGCCAAGGGCGTTGAATTCATCACGACTCTGACGCGTTTGGAGCACGGACTCCTGGTGAACCGCCGGGGTTGGTACGCCGCCGTTGTGTCCGAGGGCGTCATAATCCAGGGGGACGCTATAGAGCTTCTGGATCCATCGTAGACCTTCTTCACCAATCCTCTCCCCCCTGACGTAACCCCGGCCCGTATTGGGTCATGCCTCGTTTGGCGCACGACCCCGAGAGCCAGCCGCAGAATAACGGCGGTGGGGGCACTCGCTTCTCCTATTTCCTTGCCCCGTTGGCAATAGCACGGCCCTCTACTGTGCCATGATGAAGGTACAGCACGGTGAGTAGCTCCCACAATAGCAATACTCGGACGTGTTCAAGGACTAAGCACTAAAAGCGTAAGACAAACCCCTTTCTCAATAGGCAGAGAAAGGGGTTTGTAGTTGCTATCTAAGGCTATGAGGAATGGCATGCGTCACTAACAAAAGAAACCCCGCTCCGAATTACCGGAACGGGGTTTCTTAAAGATCCTACCTAGCGTTGACTACTTCTTGACCGCTTTCACGTTCTCAAAGTGAGTCCACGTGCCTGTGATGGATCCAGGCCAGTTCCAGCCTGCTACCACCTCTGGGTTTACCACTGCTTCTGCAGGGAGCCAGAAAAGTGGGATGGAGATGAACTGATCGAAGAAGATGTCACCCAGCTGTCGAGCTAGGCCATCAGCCGTTGCAGGGTCAAGGGTCTGCATGAACTCGCCCATGATCCTACTGCTCTCGATGATCTCAACACCGCCGCCTCGTGGGTTAAAGGAGGTGTTATACACCTTGGGGCCGATGGTGATGTTGGAGCTTGTGCCACCCATGGCGATCTCGCGCGTGTACTCGAAGGCACGACCGCGTGTCCGGCGAATGGCGTTGTCTTCTGTGTACTGGTTGACCTTCACGCCAATGTCGCGCCAGTAACCGGCCATGATCTCAATGATGTCATCAGCACCGGCATACCGGGAGATAGGTGCTACGTTGACATCGATTTCAAGCGGGTTGCCGGAGTTGTAGCCAGCTTCGGCCAGGAGAGCCGTAGCTGCTGCTGTGTCAAATCCGTACTTGCTATCGAACTCGGTTGCCCAACGTGGGTTCCAACCCTGTCGACCCTCGTTCAGATGGTTGACGTTCATGACCACGCCCTTGTCGCCAAAGAACGCCGTGTTGATCTCATCTCGGTTGATGGCCTGGTTCAATGCCTGGCGAACTCGGACATCAAGGAAGGGGCTGCCTGTGTCCTGGTAGCCATTGGATAGACCATTGGATTCCAGTTCATACTGGCCGCGGAACTGAGCGAATGATCGCAGCGCAGTTACGTTGCCCCGAAGGACTTCCATACCGTCGTTGACGGCCTGGACAAGTTGGTCCTCAGGCATGTTGGTGATGTGTACCTCGCCGGTCAGAAGAGCGGCCAGGCGGGTTGAAGCCTCGTTGATGAACTTGATTTCAAGTTCCTGGAAATCCGGGTTTGCACGCCAGTGGTCAGCGGCCTTCTCAAAGACGATGTTCTGGGCCTGGGTGCGATCCAGATACTGATACGGGCCTGTGCCTGCAATAGGCGCGTCCTGACCCAATACCACCGGGTCTCCAGCGGACTCCATGTGGGCCTTGGATATGATCTCCATGCCACCCTGGAGTCGTGAGAACTGGGCGAAGAAGTTGCTGTCGTTCTGCTTGAGCTTGATGGTAACTTCATAATCGCCGTTCGCAATAGCTTCTGGTGTGATGTCAATGAAGTACTGTACCTCACCGTGGAGGGAGTCTTCACGCTGGTGGTTCATGAGGGAATGAATTACGTCAGCTGACGTGAACTCGCCCCAGCCACCGTGGAACTGGACGCCCTCACGGAGGGTGAATCGGACTTGCGGTCCGTCCTCTACTGCCCACTCAGTGGCCAGTCCTGGCAGGAGCGCATCGTTGTCCGGGCTTGAATCCATCAGGTACTCATACATGGGCTTGAGCTGCCAAACGGTGGTCTGACCAGCGTGACGAGTCTCATTGCTCTCCAAGTTGGGAGTCTCAAAGGCTGTCACCAAACGGACTTCTACTGGCACCATTGCTGCCGGTACTGCTGTGGCGGCTGCCGGTACTGCTGTGGCGGCTGCCGGAGCAGCTGTCGCAGCTGTTGTCGGTGCTGACGTGGATGCGGGAGCTGCGCCAGCTGCATCGCTATCGTCATCGCCGCTTGAACATGCTACTGCAAGCATCGCGGTGACTACCGCTAAAACTGCTATCAGGAGCAGTTTGCTTGACTTAGTTTGACTGAACATAGGACATCCTCCTTTTTCTCTCCCCCCGGAGTTCGGCAACACACATCATTATGTCTTTGAACCGGAATGTCAACGGTAATTTAGACCCTAGATATAAATTCATTCTGAAATTCTGCTGACCTGCACATATGCGTTGAGAAAAACGAGCAGGGTCAACAACTCTCTACTGGTACGGAAGATCGAATCTCGATGCGATTGTTGTTGGGGGCATAAATGGCGAATCTCCATGTGAGGGTGCTGGATTACCAGAGTTGTTCTGAGGCTAGCCGGGCGCCCTCTGCCAGGCTCTGGAACTTGGCCCAGACAATCTCCGGCTCAACGGTATACGTGGCGCTGGCGAAGGTGCCAAAGCCGCAGTCGCTCCCCGCGATTACCCGCTCTTTTCCCACCACTTCCGCGTATCGTACGATGCGCTGAGCCACCACCTCTGGATGCTCTATGTAGTTGGTTGTGGAATCTATGACACCGGGAATGATGATCATATCGTCGGGAATCTTGATGTCCTGGAACACGTTCCACTCATGTTCGTGTCGCGGGTTTGCCCCTTCAAAGGAGATGGCGCCTACCTTGGCCTTCAACACCGTAGGCAGGATGTCCCGAAGGGGGATGTCCCGGTGGTGTGGCCCCTCATAGTTTCCCCAACAGAGGTGGATACGTACCTGCTCCGCTGGGATGTTCTGCAACGAGTGGTTCAGGGCTTCAATATTCCCTTCAGCGATCTTCACAAACTCTTCAGTGCTCAGGTCCGGGAACCGGAGGTGCCTACCCATAGCCAGGTCAGGACAATCGAGTTGCAAGATGAATCCTGCCTGGGTAATAGCTTCGAACTCATCCTTCATCACGTCTGCCAACGTTGCTAGATATTCGTCGCGGGTGGCGTAGTACTCGTTCTGCAGGAAGTGGGCGATGACCCCCGGCGATGCAGCGGTCATGAACGCTTCTTCGGACGGGTTGGTAGTGACTGCAGCTCGCAGTACAGCGATGTCTACCTGCACCGCATCCTTGTCCTTCCATGTGATGGGGCCGTTGCATGACGGCCTGGCAACACCTGGCGAACGCTTTTGGCGGGCCAACGCCTCGGGGAAGTCGGCCCAATCCGCGCGGATGCTGACCCCTGCCTTGCCCTCAAAGCCGGTCAATCGGTCTTTCACGTACGTGGAGTAACCAATCTTGCCCTGCTCACCGTCACTGACGATGTCCACTCCCGCATCGACCTGCTGCCGAACGATCTCGGTGACTGCGCTCTTCACGCTGGAGTCAAAGCCGCTGATGTCGGTCAGTGTCCCAGCCTCCTTACCGTCCAGCAGCTCAATCAGTTCCAGCGGACGGGGCAGGCTGCCTGTGTGGGTTGTCAGGATGCGCGAAGTGCTGCGTTTCATGGGCGCTCCTTTGCCGCGGGCAATTTTATCGGGTTGAATATAGACTGTTGGGTGTCAGAATGCCAGCACACTTGAGGAGATAGTTCATGCCTGAGTACACTCCAAAGGAATCCGCCGGACTCTACACCGCATCAACGACTCACCTGATGAAAATCCTCAACGGCGTTCGTATCGGACAACTTGATGATAGAACCCCATGTTCGGAATGGAACGTCCGCGACCTCATCATGCATTGCATCGGTGGCCAGCAGTTCGCCGGAGGGATGCTGACAGGGAAGCCTACGGGTATCGAGTTCGGCGACATCGCTACACTGGAGCCGGTGCCTGACGATGCGGCGGCCATGTCTGCCGTGTATCAGCGAACTATCGGCGCCAGGATGTCCGGCCCTCGACCAAGTTGACCCCATGACTGTTCGTTCCAGACTTCACTGTTGCGTCGCTTCAGACGAGTCTGTTCAAGGGACTCGGGCACCATCCATGAGATGCTGACCCTGTTACCGGTATCAGGGGAGACGTACGTCATCTGATCCCGATATTCGTCCGTGTGCTGAAGGTCATAGATTCTTGCCAATTCCTTGGCCATTGGGGCGAATGCTGGGTGGGTGGTCACGTCATCGACTTTTTGCCGTCGATGTACACCTCGCGACCGTCCTGCAGGCTTTTGATGAACCGCTCTCCGGTCATTGCCCCTTCGGGCTTAGCTGTGTCCAATACCATAAAGTACTCCTTTTCCAGACATAATCTCCCCCTACCGGAAAAGGATACGGGGCGGCTGGAACAGTGTCACCTGCCGAATGGGCCATAGACGAGACGCCACAAATCTACGGAAACGGGGCCGTTATGGGCCAAATGGCCCTATAAGAAAGAGAGCGCCCGGGGTATGAGCGCTCTCTTCGTGCTTGCAGTAGGACAGGATATCAACTGAGTTTGGGTATGACCTCATTGATGAGTAGCTCCGTAGAGTGGAGCCACTGCTCCCTGGGTTGCCACTCATGGCCCATGGCCAGCAGCACACCGAACCCGCCGACTTCGTCCGATAGTGCCTGGAGCTTCTCAGCGACTTCGTCCGGGCTGCCGACGATCCACACATTGTCAGCCATGTACTCCGCCGTTACATCGGAGTCTGGCATGTTTGGGTCCTTCTTGACTAGGTCAAGGTGTCTGACCTTGGGGAGCAGCTTACGGAAGTATTGATTGAAGTCGCGTGCCAGGACGCCTTCCAGAGCCTCTTTGCGCGCCTGCTCACTTGTGTCAGCAACGTATATCTCTCGGGCGATGCGCCACGTCGAGCGGTCAGGGTTCCTACCGGTCTTCTTCGCGCCCTCTTCTACCGAGTCCCAGTGGGTCTTGAGAATGCGCCCCGGCACCAGGTTGATGCTCATAGGGATCCAGCCGCGCTCGCCTGCCTGGAGCATGGTGTCCGAGTTTTCAGACACGCCCGCAACCCCGATGGGTGGATGCGGAAGCTGGTAGGGCTTCATGTGGAACCGTAGGCTGATCTCATCGTCGGGTTCCGGGATGGTGAAGCTCCAGTACTTGGACTCGTACAAACCAGGCTTTGGGTCGTCCCAAATCTGCAGGATGAGGTCCAACGCTTCCCACGTCATCTTTCGGTTGTCGCCCGTGGCGGGGTCATAGCCGAACACCTCGAAATCGCCAGGGAAGCCGCCAGAGCCGACGCCCCAGTGGAAGCGCCCCTTGGCCATTTGATCAAGTTGCGCGATGCGATGGGCAACGATAAAGGGGTTATGGTTGGGCATGCACGTGACGCCTGTGCCCAGGATGATGTTCTTGGTGAGGGCTAAGGCCTGGGCAATGAAGAGGTCAGGCGCGGGGATGTTCTCCCACATCGTCGTGAAATGCTCGCCTATCCATGCCTCTTTGTACCCCAGCTTGTCCAGGGTAATGATCTGCTGAAGGTCGTCCTCAAGGGTCTGGCTGATTATCGCCTCCGGCGGATGCATGGGCATAGTAAAATAGCCGACTTCCATGAGGGGCCTCCTTGTGTGCGGGTTGGGGGTGTTTCAAGAACGGTTGCGCCCCCAACCTCGATTCTAGAGTGAGAGCGCAACCGCTTTTATTCACAGGGGTTTTTGTGCTACGAGGTGAAGAAGTCCAGTACGTCTTTGTTGAACCTCTCAGCAGCCTCGGTTGGTACTAGATGGCCAATCCCATCATAAACGATGAGCTTGGAGCCGGGGATGCCTGCTGCGGTGGCCTCGCCCATCTCCAGGGCGTTGGTCTTGTCATCGCTGCCCCAGATCACCAGCGTGGGTGCCTTGATATTGCCGAGGCGTCGGAGGGTGTTGTAGCGAGGTCGAGTGATGGGGTCAGTCATGTGCTTCATGACCTTGCCGAACGCTTCGTCATGTCCAGCCAGCGTGGTCTTCTTAATGAAGGCCGCGGCCATTTCTTCCAGGTCAACGGTGCCTTCGGGGTATCGGTTTGCGACCTGAGTGCGGATGGATTCCTCGGTGGGCATCTTGAAATCGACCATGTTCTGCAATGGTCGGGTAGCTGTGCCGCCACCGGCGACGTTGACGACCTTGTTCACGCGATCCGGACTCTCGTAAGAGAGCAAGGTCACGATCCAGCCGCCCATGGAGTGGCCGACGAAGTTGGCTTTGTCTATGCCCATCACGTCCATGAACTCTCGCACATGGTCTACCAGGTAAGCGAAGGACATCTCCTGGTTGAAGATATCGCCGGTTCCCCAGTTCAGGCAGTCGATTGCATATACGTGGAGCTTCTCAGACAGCGGGCCCATGGCCAGAGCCCAGTTCTCGCAACCGCTGGTCCAGCCCGCGCCGTGGAGCAGGATGGTGGGATAGCCGGTTCCGGCTTCCCAATAACGGGTCTTGCCGTGGCTCATCTCGGCGAAATTCTCTGTCCAAACCTTTGCAACAGTAGTCATAATTTCCTCCCGTAGGTAAATATTCATTGGAGTTGGGTCTGCGAGCAATGATACCCGCCTGCGCGTAAGATTCAACCCCCCGGCTTCATCGGTTACAATGCGGTTGCTTATAGCAAAAGGGGAGGCGACAATGACCAACTTATCGACGAGATTTCAGCTACGACAGCGTAACTCGGTATCCGGTCGAACGTTACCATCGCCGATGCCGGAGCCGATGCAAGCTAACCTGGATAGGGCGCAGGCGTTGTTGGCCGAGGAGTTCCTGGGCGTCACTACGGACGGCCGTGTCGTTCCTGGCCTCTATCAACTACAGAAATCCGGCCTTTCCATCGACCCGATTAAGAATGCTGCGAATACCTTCCTCGCTTCGCTCAATTCCGAGGAAAAGGACGCCGCTTCCTTCGATGTGGATAGCATAGCGTGGCGGCAGTGGAGCAACATCCACCCCTTTCTCATGCGCCACGGTGCGTTCCTGGATGAGCTGTCGCCTGCCCAACGCGACAACGCCATGGCCTTGTTGAAAGAGAGTCTGAGCCCCAAGGGCTACCAGACCGCGCGAGACATCATGCGGCTGAACGAGTCCATTCTGGAGCTCACCGGCAAGACGGATGAGTACGGCGAGTGGCTGTACTGGATGAGTCTCATGGGAACGCCATCGTCTGAGGAGCCTTGGGGTTGGCAGATTGACGGACACCACCTCATCATCAACTACTTCATGGTGAACGGGCGGGGAATCATGTCGCCGGTGTTCATGGGGTCTGAGCCGAACGATGCAGACATCGGCAAGTACGCCGGGACGCGCGTGTTCCACGACGAAGAGCACCTGGGGTTGGTGCTGGCCCAATCGCTATCGGCGGAGCAGCGGAGTAAAGCGGTCATTGGCGATGAGTTGCCGCCAGAGGTCTTCACCACCGCGTTCAGGGACAATTTCGAGCTGAAATATGAGGGTATTCGCTACAACGACCTCTCAAGCAGCCAGCAGGGGATGATGCTGAACGTCATCGATACGTATGTCGGGCGCATGCGACAGGATCAGGCATCGCTCAAGATGGATGAGGTGAAAGAACACCTGGGGGAGACGTACTTCGCGTGGATGGGTGCTGCCACAGAAAAGGATGTCTATTACTATCGCATCCACAGCCCGGTTATCCTCATTGAGTTCGACTACCAGCGAGGCGTCGCTCTGGATACGGACAAGCCAACCAAGGACCACATCCACACGGTTGTCCGGACACCCAACGGGAACGACTACGGCAAAGACCTGCTAAGACAGCACCGCGAGAACGCAGACGCCTCCCACGGACACAAAAGCTAGCTGGCGGTTACGCGGGGAACCAGCCCTTGCCGGTGAGCATGCCGCGTACGTACTCTATTTGGCCGGTGTGCTTGAAGGTATCGGAACACGCACCCATGAGGGTGCGCCAAACGGGACGCGGTTCACCCCTGCCGGGGATGTAGTCGACGTTCTTCGCCAGGTCTTCCGCGCCCATGCTTTCCACACGCCTGGTGAACGCCTGGTGCGCTGCGTCAATGTAGCCCCAAAGCAACTCCTGACTGGGATTGAACTCGGCAACTTGCTCCAACGTATCGCCAATGCCTGAACGGTCTGAAGGCATGCCAAACTTATCGTGCCAGCCACCGCTGACCCAGACCTCGTCCTCGCCCACAGCCTGGGCGCTCTGCTTGTCTTGCCATCGGTTCGCATGCCACGCCAGCCACACCATGGAGTTGGTGTCCGCTGTGGGCTGTTTCTGGAGTTGCTCCTCCGTCAGGCCGTCAAAAGCTCGTTTCATAGAGCTATATGCTCCGTCCATGAACGTGGTGATGAAGTTTGCTACATCTACTGGCTTATCGGTAGTCATCGTTCTCTCCTGAGTGTTGCGACTGGGTTAAAGGGCCTTTGCTATCTGCTGCGCTTCCTGCAGCCCCTCATCGAAGGGTGTGTTGTTGGATAGGCTGATGGTCAACGTAGTGGCACCCAATCCCGCCCATTCTTTAGCGTCACTAATATGGCTGTCAGGGTCGCCTCCATTAAGGCTCAATCGACCGTCGATGCCGAGGGTGTCCATGTCCCTGCCGAACTCGGAGGCGTAGGACTTCAGTTGGTCTACCATCTCCGCATGTTTGGCCATGTCCGACTCCATTGGCGAGCCAATCCAGCCGTCCGCGATCTCAGCTGCACGTTTGATAGCCGCCTGAGACGCCCCTGCCACCCAAACGGGAATGGGTTGCTGTACGGGCTTTGGATTGAGGCCTGCGCCGTGGATGTGGTGCCATGTGCCATCGAAATTAATGGAGTCCTGTGTCCACAGCGCTCGCATGACCTCTATCTGTTCTGCTGAACGTGCGCCGCGGGTGTGGAAGTCCTCGTTCAAGGCCTCGTATTCCACGGTGTTCCAACCCACGCCGATGCCCAGCTGGAACCTGCCGTTACTAATGAGGTCCAACTCCGCAGCTTGCTTGGCTACCAGCACAGTCTGCCTCTGCGGCATGATGAGGATGCCGGTCATGAACCGGAGCGTCGTCGTTGCGCCGGCCAAGTAGCTGAACAGCGTGAAAGGCTCATGGCTGAAGGTGGCGTTGGTGTATGACCGTTTCCAACCTTCGTGGTACGCGGGGTCTGCGCCAAGGACGTGGTCTGCCATCACCACGTGGGTCATTCCCAAACCCTCCGCGGTGACTACAAAGTCTTTAATCTTGCCGACATCCGCCCCTATGGCCTCTGCCGGGATAGCTACTCCAACTTGCATAACTTCCTCCGTATCAACTCGATGGCATATTGTCGCGTGGCGGCTCCGCTGTGTCTACATCCTGTTCTTCCTCATGTTCGTATTCATGGATGGACATAATGGCGCCTCGACGAAGCAGGGCGTTGATCACGATGCCTACGCCCCCGGAGGCGACCATTAACGGAACGCCAAACTTTTCACCTGCCACGCCCATGACGGCGCCGCCCACCGCTGTGAAGGAGATGGCCAGGCTGTGCAGACTCACAGCACGTCCCCGCATGTTGGCTGGCGCAACTAGCTGAATGAGCACACCCAGGGTTAGGTCGTAGGCGTTTAGGAATGCCATCACCGCAGCTGCCAGGAAAATGGATAGCGGTAGTGACCGCGAAAGTGCAAAAGCCGTCAGGGCTATCCCCGCGCCTACAGCATTCAAGAAGATGATTCGAGGTTTGTTTTTGGAATCGCCTTTAGTAGCCATGATGATAGTGGCCACAAAAAGCCCCGTACCTACCCCTGCCTGGAGCAGCCCCATTCCTACGGCATCGACCTCAAGGACGGTCTTAGCCATCACCGGAATCATGACCAGGAAGGCGAAGCCAAGGGTCTCCATGACTATGCTGACGGTAAAGAGGACACGGAGGGATGGATTGGCTGCTGCATATTGGAGCCCCTCCAAGGTTTGGCGCAGTATGTGACCGCTGGAGGACTCCACCGTTCCCTTGACGCTAATCATTGCCAAAAACGGCAGAGAAACGACGAGGCTACCTGCGATCATAGCGTAGGCAGCCCAGATGCCAGTCCACTCGATTAGCAGGCCTGCCACCAATGCCCCGCCGATCATCATCGGGGTGTTGGAGACGCGCCAGAGCGATACACCGTTCACAAGCTTGCCGGGCCCAACAAGGTCATAGATAAACCGGTTGATGCCTGTGAACCGTGTGGCTCTGAGACAGCCGATAAAAAAGGCGAGGCCAATCGCCATCCAGAGTTCAATCAAATCAAAATAGGTAGCTATTGCCATGAGGATAGCCATTGAGGTGCTGATGACGCCTTCGACGAGGAGCAGGTTCCTTCGTTGGAACCGGTCTGCCAGGGTTCCTGCCAGGGACGAGAACAGGAATTGCCCTATACCTAACACCAGGGCATAAATGCCTGTCCAGAAGGCGGAGTCACCTGAGAGTTCCAACACTAGCCACCCGTGCACGGCCATACGGACGTTCATGTCCACCGCGGCAAAGGTGCTGTTGACGTAGAAGAGCTTGTAGCCCGGCGCTTTGAAGGAAGCCAGCATTGTTTTTGGAGCAGAGTCGTTCAGAGAAGAGCCTCCGGGAGAATGACGGATTCAACGTTGCTGTGAATGGTAACAGAAACACGTCTGTCCTACCGATTGGCCCCTTCACTCCGTGACGGTTAGGGTTTGCGGTGTCACAGGTTCAGGATGTTCCCTTGCGCGTCTACATCCAGAGCCCTGGGCGCGCCCGGAAGTCCCGGCATGGTCATAATGCTCCCGGCGATAGGGTAGATGAATCCCGCGCCCACGGACGCACGCACGTCTGACACCTCGAACGTGTAGCCGGACGGCCGACCCTTCAGCGATGCCAGATGGGAGATGGAGAAGTTGGTCTTGGCCATGCAGACGGGCAGCTCACCCCAACCGTTGGCCTCGTACCCACGGAGCGTGCGCTGCGCACTTGGACTCCATGAGACATCATCGGCGTTGTAGACCGTGTGGGCCAGAGCCAGCACCTTGTCTTGAATGGATGCCTCCACCGGGTATAGATAGGTGATCTCCGGCGACGGCCCTTCTGTCGCCCTGATAACGGCCTCTGCCAGCTCGATTGCACCTGCACCACCCTCTGCGAACACCCGACTCTCCACCGTAGCGAAGGCACCAGCATCCTCTGAGCCTTGTTTGACGATGGCCTTCTCCGCGTCGGTGTCCGTTGGGAAATCGTTAATGGCTACGACGACAGGCAAGCCCATTGCCTTCACCACGCCTATCAGGTGGGTCAGGTTCTCCATACCCTTACGGACAGCGTCTTCATTCGGCGTGTCCAGTTCCTTTGTTGGTACGCCGCCGTGGGACTTCACCGCTCGCACCGTAGCTACCAGCACAGCAGCATCAGGCTCCAGGTCGTTGAAACGCGCCTTGATGTGCATGAACTTCTCAAACCCCAAGTCGGCGCCGAATCCGGCCTCTGAGAGGACATAGTCGGCATAGCCCAGGGCCAATTTGTCGCCGACCACCGAGCTACATCCGTGGGCGATGTTGCCGAAGGGGCCAGTGTGGACGATGACCGGCTGGCCCTCTGTGGTCTGCACCAGGTTTGGCAGGATCGCGTGGCGCAGCAGCGACATAAGGGAACCGACGGCATTCACGTCGGTAGCAGTCACCGGGACTTTCTCGGTGGTATAGCCGACCACGATCTTGCTTAACCGCTCGCGAAGGTTGTGCAGGCTACTGGCCAGGGCAAGGATGGCCATGATTTCTGAGGCAGTGACGATATCGAAGCCGCTCTCTCGCATGGGAGCGTTGGCCGACCCGCCGATGCCCGTCACGATACTTCGTAGCGCGCGGTCTTCTACGTCGGTGACGCGACGCCAGGTGATGCCCTCCGCTCGGAAGCCGGGAATCAGGCCGCGCTGGGCAACGTTGTCGGTTAATGCACCCAGAAGGTTGTGGGCGGAGCCTACAGCGTGGGCATCCCCGGTGAAGTGGATGTTTACCTCATCCTGTGGCTCTACCAGAGACAGTCCACCCCCGGTGCCGCCGCCTTTGATGCCGAAGATCGGCCCCAAGGACGGTTCACGGAGGGTGGCGACTACCTTCTTGCCGAGTCGACCAAAGGCTTGGGTCAGACCCACCACGGTTGTGGTCTTCCCTTCGCCTGCGGGTGTTGGCGTGATGCCTGTTACCACTACCATCTTGCCCCGCTTGCCGCCTGTGCGGATGGCCTCCAGGGGTATCTTTGCTTTGTAATGGCCCTGAGGGATGAGGAGTTGTGGATCCAACCCTAGGTCCTGAGCAATTTCTGCAATTGGTCGCATATGTTTAACCGCAGCATCTACCGGTTACGGATTACGAATGCCGCATCCTCCTCCTGCTAATTTCGTGAATACCGTCAGAATGAATCCGAGAATCTTTGGCTTTAATTTATATATCGCGTCTTGACGTGCGTGAAAAGTTGTTTCATTATGATGCGAAATAATATATTCGGAAATTCGCTAATAATAAATATATAGTATTCAAAATTACTATATTACCCTTGATTGAAACACCATAACATAAGGGAGGGTATCAATGAGCAGGCTTAAGGACACTTTGGAGTCTGGAGCGTTTGCGTTCACCGCCGAGTTGATTCCCCCCAAGGGCACTAACCTGGATCCCATGTTTAAGAAGGCTGACCTCCTGGACGGCCTGGTCACTGCGTTCAACCTCACTGACTCCTATACGGCAAAGATGTCCATGGCTCCAATCGCCGCCGCACGACTCCTGCTTGACCGTGGCATAGAGAGCATCCTGCAGCTCACCTGCCGTGACAGGAACCGTATCGCGCTGCAGGGTGACCTGCTCGGGGCATCGGCCATGGGGTTGTCCAACATGGTGTGCATGGGTGGGGACCCTCCCGATATCGGCGATCACCCTGAAGCGAAGCCCGTCTTTGACTTTGATGCAGTTTCCCTGTTGCAGGCTATCACAGCCCTGTCTCAGGGGCATGACATCCACGACAATCCGCTGCGAGGCACGCCGGAGTTCTTCGCAGGCGCAGTGACCAACCCGGGTGCCGATGACCTTGATTGGGAGATCAACCGGGTGGGCCAAAAGATAGAGGCAGGTGCCCAATTCTTCCAGACCCAGGCCGTCTATGACCCCGCAGCGTATGAGAAGTTTGCAAATGCTACAGCGAAGTACGACGTTCCCATGCTCCCCAGCATCATATTGTTGAAATCAGGCGACATGGCACGGTTCTTCAACGAGAAGGTGCCGGGAATTACAGTGCCGGACGACATCATCACAGAGATGGATGATGCGAAGACGCCCGAAGAACGGAGCGCCAAATGTATTGAGATCGCTGCCCGTACCATCCGTGGCCTCCGTCCAATGTGCCAGGGGATACACCTTATCGCTGCTGGTTGGGAATCCAGTATCCCGCAGGTGATTGAGCAATCAGCAAGCTAGCACACGTATAGTGAGGCAAACGTATGACGCCAGCTGACCAACCGGACTTGTCCTTACGGTTCTTTGATAATAGGGAGAAGTACCTCCAGTTCGTCTCTACGTGCAATGAGAAGCAGGTGATTGCACGTCGCGTGGCCATGGACATCCGGCACCTGAACCCATCCCCACCAGGGCTACGCGTCTTTGATGCGGGTATGGGCGATGCCACGGTCCTTACGCGCCTTATGCGGCACCTCCACCAACGCTACCCCACCGTGCCGTTTTTGATTGCTGGCAAGGAGATCAGTCAGGAAGACGTACGTATCGGCCTGGAACGCATGGGGGACAGGTTCAGTGAGCATCCTCAGACCGTCCTGGTAATCACCAACATGCTCTACTCAGAGGCTCCAACATTCACTCCCGGTTCGCCTGAGAAGATGGAGAAATTGAACTGGCTGGAAATGGCCTTCGACGGCACAACAGCCTACGAGTTCGATGAACAAATCCGTGAGCTTGAGCCTATCGTTCGTGAGTGGTGGAAGACGGTACCCAGCGAGCGCACCGGCAATCCCGTGTATGCAGCGCCCTCCGTCGTTGTCATATACCGGAAGGACCAACGGTGGCCACTGGAGCAAATCATCCCTAAAAAGGGCGATCCAAACGTCTGGTACGACCTTATTCTGGCCGCACAGCCGTTCCGTGCCACCCAACCGGCAACGGCCAAGGTCAAGAACGTCCTTGCGCCCCTCGCCAAGAGCCTCGCTCCCGGCGGCAACATGGTGGTGGTGCAATCGACGGGCAAAGACCCCGGAATGGAGATCATCCGCACGCTGTGGCCGGGCGAAGACCCGTTCCAGACCCCTCGGTTCGACCTGTTACGGGAGTTGCGTATCCAGCTTGGCGATTCCCATCCGGAGCTGCATTTCCTCAGCTACCCGGACTCTCGGGCGGAGTTCCGGTATGAACTTCAGCTACAACCGGAGCAAACCACAAACAACATCGGCACGTCAACGCTCCTGGCGGCATGGAACGCGGCGACCTACGTTGCCCAGACGGACGAGCAACGACTGCGCGAGGTGATGGGCACTAGCGGCTACCTGGATGTGACCCAGAACGTTCTCCACAAATACAATGGGCTCTGGTTCAATGATGAGTCGTTCATCGTCTCCAGGGTGCCTGGTGAGGTGCATGCATGAGCCAGGGAAACGCAGGTACCCTCCTCGAGCGTTTGGCCACAGGTGCCCCTCTGATCTCCGATGGCGCCACATGGACATACCTCCAGCAGCACGGCCTGAAATCTTGGCAATGCCCGGAGGAGTTCAACGTGACTCACGCCGATGTAGTATCCGGCATGGCCAGAGCGTACTTTGATGCCGGTGCTGAAATGGTTCTGACGAATACATTCGCTGGGAACCGATACAGCCTCAACAAGTACGATTCAGGTGACCGCGTCCGAGACTTCAACCTCCAGGCTGCAAAGCTTGCTAAGAGCCAAGCGTCTTCAGGTCAGTACGTCGTAGGATCGGTAGGGCCGCTTGGTGAGTTCCCGCAACCTTTGGGTCGTATTGGCCAGGCTGAAATGCGTGAGGCTTACATTGAGCAGGTCAACGCTCTTGTAGAAGGTGGTGTGGACGGTGTGTTGTTCGAGACTCTGCGTGTAATTGAAGAGGCAGTCATCGCCATCAAGGTCGCCAGGAACCACTCGGACTTGGTTGTCATGGCCAGCATGGTTTTCGATAGAGGGCCGGACGGCTTCGTGACCATCATGGGGGCGTCGCCTGAAGAGGCGATGGCTGCGCTGACAGAGGCAGGAGCCGACGTAGTCGGAGCGAACTGCGGCAACGGCATCGACGACATGGTAGAGCTGGCCAAAGAGATCAAGCGCGTCACCAGCGGCTACACACTCATCAACTCGAATGCCGGTATCCCTTCTATTATGAATGCGGAGATTGTGTACCCGGAGTCGCCTGAGTCCATGGCTACTGGGTTCGCAGAGTTGGCCAAGAACGGTATCAACATTATAGGTGGTTGCTGTGGCACCGGGCCTGAGCACATCCATGCCCTGGCCAACGCGATTAAGAGGTAATAAAACCGCCCCCAGGCCGCTTGTTGGGCCTGGGGGCGGTAGTGATTCAATGGTGGGTTGGGCTTAGCGACGGAACTTCACTCGTCCGTCCGGTGTGCCACCGTCTACCTGATCCAGGTCAATGATGACCGCCGCGCCGGCTTCCCATGATTCATGGTTCTGCTCAACCTCAGGCGATTCGTCAAAGATCTGCTTGCGCACGGCCGGGTCGGCATCTACACGTGCTGTGCCCTGCAGGATGATGGTGGAACGCGTGGGGTTATCGCGGAACAGGAAGGACATGCTCGGGTTCGTGGCTACAGCCGATGCCAAGCCCGAGTCCTTGCGTGCCCAGATACTCAGAGAGTGGTCGCCGTACGTCCGAACGCTGCCTCGCAGGGAGATCTTCGGCTTACCGTCGGCACCCACGTAGGTGACAGACAGGGGTATGTCATTGGCCAACGCCGAGTTAATTCGACTTGAGATGAAGTCCGGGAGGACGTCTGTCTCCACCAGTTGAGTCTTCACAATGTTCTCAAGATTGACCTTGTTAATCTGGTCTGAATCGTTGAAACCAAAGGTGACGTTCACCTCTGCGGGGCCGGCACCTACGGGCTTCATGGTCGCATTGACCACAACGTCAGAGGCTGCTTCCTTGGCTGCGCCCCATGTGCCGTTGCGATACACGGGTGTCTGCGGCCATACGCCGGTGATGCGGCTCAGTACCTCGTCGTGTCCCTCAAACGTGCGGTTCCCCACTGTGGATACGACGTCACTTGCGATGTGTTTGTCTGCGGCTGCTGCCGCGCCTTTGTCTCCGGTAGCTAGTGCCTTTGCATACGCATCAGCTGCTGCCAATCGTTCCTTTGTAGCCATGATGTTCTCCCCCTCTGTTTTGTGCTTGTTATGGTAGCCGGAAGTCCCACGCAAATTACCTCGCGATGAGAATCTTCGGCGCCAAAAATGCTACTGCCGCAGGGATTCTAGGTCAAGTGCTTCTAATGAATAGTATGTATTCTAGCTAGACGCGCCCCTGTATCTCAGGTCCGTCTACGGCGTATCGATGGGCACGGAATATTGCCCGATTGCGCTTGTCACCCCGCCAGGGGAAGGTCTCAGGGTTCATGTACTCCCAGACGATTTCACCTTCTGGGGTGACCTCCACCAATCTCCCGGTGCGACCATCACAGATGAAAGTGTTGCCGTTGGGGAATCGTTGCGCGCCGCTGATACCCGTGCTGAACAGCGATAGCGGCGGGTCTCCGCGATATTGCCAGACGATCTCGTTGGTCTTGGGGTCAAGCTCCACCACGCGGGAAAAGCAACCGCCTCGAACGCGGTGCTCTCCGTTGTCGAATACCAGGATATTCCCGTTCTCAAGCTGCGTTGGGTTGTGCTGATGAGAGAACTCTCCGGGACCGAACCGCCATTTCACGTCGCCGGTGAGCTTGTTAATGATCAAGATGGTACTGGTCTGCCGGAAGCTCAGCAGGAGGTTTCCGTCCTGCATCTCCGTCACGCCGTTGCAGTGTGTCCACTCGTGTCGACCTTCAAGGGCGCAGATGACCTCATGTGCGGGGTCAAGATGGTCTGAGCCGTGCCACTCCCACACTGTAGAGCCGTCTGGTGCCAGCTCTCGCAGGTAATCACTGACCACTTCATGATCTTCCTCGCCAGGGGCAATAGAGCCGCCCGGGATTTTGGCCACGAGTTCCTTGGCAAGGGGTTCCCAGCCTATGACCATCGTGTTGCCGTTCTTGAGTATCTCGTGGTCATGGTGGATGGCCGGGTTGTCGTATCGCCACACCACATTGCTATCCCAGTCCAGCTCCACGATGGTGGCGCTTGCCCCGCCGAACTTCCATTGCTCCTCGCCGGATTGGCAACGCAGGGACAAGTTGCCGTTGGGGCGCATGAAACCGTAGTAAGGCTCCAAAGGCGCAGGGGGAGTCCACGTATGGACGACCTTGCCCTCCATATCGACGAGGTTGACGTGGTCAGACCCAAAAGTGGTGTACACCGTTACGCCGGGGAAAGCTTTCTCGCGGTCCCAGTGTGTGGTACCCGTTGAGCCGAATATTGGAAATCCCATGTGCTATCACCTATCGATGATGTCGTCAGTCTTTGACAACCGTATTCGCTTCGTTGGCTGGCTGTTCTATGCCCATGTCTCGCACCGCTTTGTCCCGACCTATCCCAGCGATTGCGATGATACATGCAATCGTCCCGCCGATAGCCACGGCGGCGGATGCGCCAATGCCGCTTGCCAGAGCGCCTACCTGCATTTGCCCCATAGGTTGGGCCAGCGTGTAGGTCATTCCCCAAATGCCCATGACTCTACCGCGATACTCGTTCGGCACCTCAGAATGGAGGATGCTCTGCCCAATGACGGTGAACATCTCGTTGCCTGCAGCGGACAGCCACTCCATCGCCAGGAGCAGTGCGTACCAGGGAGACAGGGCGAACACGATGACCGATCCGCCGAAAGCCAGTGCACTGCCCAACAGGATACGGCCCTTGCTTCGCTTGCTTCCGATGGAGCCGCCCACTATCGCTCCCGTCAGCCCGCCGACACCGCCCGCAGCGAAAATGTAGCTGATAGAAGACCCTGAGGCCTCTCCCATCAACTCTTTCGCAAAGATAGGAATCAAAGCAATGTGAGCGCCCGCAAAGAAGGCGTTCATGAGGCTGGTGCCTATGATGAGCCGGAATATGCGGTTGTTGCGTACGTACTTGATGCCGTCCTTCAAATCCTCAAGTCCTGAAGCGCCTTGAGCACGCTGTACTGCGCGCGGCCTGGTGCGGAAGACCATGAAGCTGTAGAAGACGGTGCCGATGGAAACCATGTACAACACTATCCCAGCACCCTGCAGCGGAACTCCCAAGTGGTCAATGAGCAATCCTGCTACCACCGGGGCAAAGATGCGCGCACCAGGGTGGATAGCCGAGTTCAGCCCTACCGCGCTGGACATGTGTTGATGGTCGATTAAGCTGGAGAAAAAGGCTTGGCGTGATGCTTGCTGGAAAGACTGGACCGCGCCAATACCGAATACGATGGCTAGTACATGCCAAACTTCAATGTTTCCCGTGAAGGTAAGCGTAGCGAATAGTGTCCAGAGGAAACCGTTCATCGTGATGGTAATCATCAACAGGCGTCGCTGGTTGACCTTGTCAGCCATGATGCCCCCCAGGAGGCCAAGGAACACCGCGGGAGCCGCGCGAGCCAGACCCAGTAGGCCGAGCGAGAGTGCCGAGCCTGTCAGGTCAAAGATCAGCCAAGCTTGGACGGTGATGGCCATCTGCTGGCCGATGACCGATGAGAAGTTCCCAGCCCAGTACAGCCGGAAGTCCCGGTGTTGCAGCGCCTGGGTTATGGCGAACTTTTGAGCAATGGTGTTGATGAGCATAGTTATGCTGGGTTCCTGTGGACGGGCTGCTTGAGGTTGAGAGCATCCTACGCCTTTGCTGCGTAATACGTCCAGAAACACAAGCAGTGGTCTCTTTTGCTATGGGACTTAGTGAAAGCAATAGACCCCCACACGAATGTGGAGGCCTATTAACCAACAGGAGAGTACCACGCTGGCTTGGTCAGTTCAGCGCTATCGATATCGCTCTAAAGCGTCTTGCTAACTCGACTTGTTCAGCACGAAAGGCACGGTGTCATTAAATGAGATCTCACGATCTTGCAGAAGTGATACAGAGCGCAAGCGGTAATCGGACCCCTTTTCAGGGGTGAAAGGGTCACCGCCCTCCATGATTTCACGGGCGCCTCTTAGGTAAACTCTGCGCAGGTTGATGATGGCGGAGTCCGACGTCCCCAGATGCTCTTTTGTCCTGTCACAGATGGCACCCATACCCTCTTGGATGCCGGCATCCTGCACGGAACCGTTGGCAATGCCCGTATAGTTCACATTGCGCTGCATCTCACGGTCAATGCCGTAATCGTTGTCCCGGTTGATGGTTGCCCGCATAGTGCGAGGCTCCAACTCCAGATCGCTGGCAGGATGGTTCTCACCCTTGTTCAGTGGCCTGCTGGCGTTCCAGCTATAGGTGAACATCCAGCAGCTCTCGTCGTCTGACGGAATCCAACCGTGACCGCTGTAGGTCAGGTCATCAGCGTTGCCGATAGAACCTGGAATAATCGTGAAGAAAGGCATCATGAACGGCGTGATGCGCCAGTAATACTCATCGTTCTCGGCGTCGCGGTTGGCACCGTATACGAAACCGTAGTTGGTGTCCTGTACAACGAATCGAGGGGCACTGTCGCCGATCATAGCCGTGGGTTGTGTCGTCCCTCTTCGTAAAGGACGCGCTTCCGGATGGTCCCGCTGATAGGGAGTTAGGCCAGCGTGGAGGAAGGAGACGTGACTGGAGTCAATGCCGCCCTCGATGCCCTGCACGTAGTTGTTCTCTTGGAGTCGTCGCGACACCTTGCGGTGGCTGTCAGGCACCATGGCCCAACCCACTTCCGGCAGGTCCGGCTGATGCTCCACGGGTCCCATGTACGCCCAGATGAAGCCGCCCCAATCGCGCGCCGGATATGCCGTGATCTTCACCTTGTCCTTAAAGTTGCTCTCGGCAGGCTCTGATGGCATGTCTACGCAATCGCCATTGGTGTCAAACTTCCAGCCATGGTACACACACCGCAGGCCACACTCTTCGTTCCTGCCGAAGAACAGGCTCGCTCTACGGTGAGGGCAGTAGTTGTCGACAAGGCCGACATCACCGTTGGTGTCTCGGAACGCGACAAGTTCCTCATTGAGAATCTTGACGCGAACCGGAGGGCTGTCTGGCTCCGCAATCTCGTCGGAGCACAGCGCAGGAATCCAGAACCGTCGGAGGTAGTCCCCCATAGGAGTGCCGGGGCCGGTCCTGGTAATCATTTCATTATCGTTTTGGGTCAGCATGTGTCCCTCCCCTGTGTAAGTTGTTCCCTAGGCTGACAGGAATTCCCATCAGCCTAGGCCAGAAGTTACTTCTTGGCAACCTGGATCTGGGCGAAGTGGCTCCACAAGCCGGAGACGTTGCCTGGCCACACCCAGCTCTCTACGAACTCCGGGTTCAGGACGATCTGCGGCGGCAACCAGAAGAGGTTGAGTGCTATGTGGATCGGATGGGCGATATCGCCGATCTTTCGAAGCAACTGGTCCTGCTGTATCGGGTCCATGATGGTCTGAAGTTCCTTAATCAGCGGGTTGATTTCCAGGGGCTCAAACCCGCCGCCCCTTGGCGTGATATCCGCGTGATGGACTCGAGTGCTCTGGACATCGAAGGACGCGGTAGATGTCAGGTCCAACCAGTTCTTGGCCAGCAGGCTTTTCTCTAGTGGTCGCTTGCTTGCCGAATCCATGGTCCTGAGGTCAACCTTGACCCCTACATCCAGCAACATCCCGCCAATGGACTCCATCAGGTCTCCTGTGGCGGCGAACGATGCGACCGGGCTGACATCGATGTTGATTTCAAGGGGGTTGTTGGAGTCAAATCCGGCAGCGGCCAATAGTGCCCGTGCGGCCGCTGGGTCATAACCATACTCTTCCTGGTATGCAGCTCTCCAAGCCGGGTTGAAGGCTGAGCTGGACTCAGGGATGGCCTGCATAATCATGTTCTGGCCCGCACCGCGGAGGAAAGCCTCGTTCAGCGCGTCTTTATCGACGGCTTTATTCATTGCTTTCCGTACCTCCGGGATCAACCATGGTGAATCGCACGTGGAGTATCCACAAGCGGTGCCTGTGGCGTCATAGCTCCTATCTGATACGTCCAGATAGGCGCCCTGGAACCCTCCAAAGATCCGCGCACCTTGCTGGGTACCCGTTGATACCAGCATTCCGTCATTAGCCGCCAACTCTGTGCTGTCCGCACCAAGCTGGGTGACGTGGATTTCGCCCGTTAGCAGCGCTGCCAATCTGGTTGATTCTTCATTCAGCCATCGGAGTTCCAACTGACTGAATTCCGGGTTGTAGCGCCAGTGCTCGTAGGCTACTCGCTCAAACTTGATGTTCGTTTGCTGATCGCGGCTAACGAACTGCCACGGAGAGGTGCCTGCTGTAGGCGCCGTAGACATCTGCGGTGGCCCAGATGCGGCATAGTCAGAAGCACCCATGACCTCCATACCGCCTACCTGTTCAGAGAGTCGCTTGAACTGCTCTGCTAGCGGGCCTGGGAGTTTCCAGATGAACACCTTCTCGCTGACAGGCTCAATGGTGACTGTGGTGTAGTTCCGTTGGTGGGTATGCTCTGAGTCATCAGCACCAAACTCGCCAACAGTGAGGTTGATGTCTCTCCATGAGAGTTCTGAGCCATCATGGAAGCGGACGTTGTCACGCAGCGTGATGCGGATGTCGAATCCATTCGGTTCCACGGTCCAATCGGTAGCTAACTGCGGAATCAGTGCCCCGGTCTCAGGGTCCGTGCCAATCAAGTACTCATACATGGCAACCAACTGGATTTGTGACTGCGGAGACAGCCCCCTACCCACGTTGTTTGAAATCAACGATGGCAACTGCGCACCGATGACTACTTTGTCTGTGGCCGGGGTCATTGCTACCGGAGCAGCGGTAGCTGCAATCGTCGCTTGCGGTGCTGCTGGCACTTGGGTGGCCGCTGGTGCACCTACGTTGGTGTCATCATCGTCATCGCCGTCACTGGAACAGGCGGCTACTAACACTAGTGCCATGGCTAACACCATTGGCCAGACCAGGAATTTCAATCCAAAGTGGGTTAACATGTTTTCCTCCCCCATATTTGCTCTATGAGCACCTCTGTCACCGCCCTGAGAAAGCAGCCGAATATTCCTTAAGTTTTAATACCTGCACGTTTGCCTGCCTCTATATATGCTTCTCCCAGGGTCATGAAAACTTCTGACTCTTCACCCTTGAAATGAATGTTGTATAAAAGCGGCTGGTTCGATTCATACAACTCAAAAATCTCTACATTTCCGTTTGGCCCGGCGATAATTTCTACCTTGGTTGCTTCTACTGCCACTGTATATTCTCCTCGGTTGTTCCAAGCTCCAGAATGACCTAGTCACCCTCCCCGAGGAGCCGGATGGTACATCAGATCCTGATTAAAATCTAGGCTAGCCAGCTGGCTGTTCTTCTTCTGAAAAGGCTCCCCATTGCAGATCTTGAGTGGCTTCAATGCCGTTGATATCGTTCGGCAAAAGCGTTGAAACAGAGCGCACTTTGTAGAGCTCAGGATTATCTACAGCAGGTGGCGGCGTTCCGTCTTCGCGGAATGCTAGAGCGTGCTTCACCAACAGGCGTCGCATCCGGATGATACCGGTGTCCGTTACCGCCAAATGCTCCTGTTCTCGCTTGTAGATCACGCCCATGCTCTCTGTCATGCCGTTATCCTGGCCGCGGCCAGGGAGGCCACTCCAGCCAAGACCACCGACTTTAGCTCGCTGGGCCTCACGGTCTATCAGATAGTCGTTCCCTCTGACGCCGGCTATCTTGAATCGGTCGTACCAGCCGGTTCCGTTGCGTGACGCATTCAAGTGGAAGGACGTGGGCAGGCCATCGACAATTGCTGGGCCGCCGAAGCCCGGCCTTGCGGGCTCAGAGCTTGACCTAACACTCATATGCCACCGCATGCAGTTCTCATCATCCATGGGCACTACCGCGATGAACGTCTTTTCTCTGAAGCTGGCCGGAATCATTGCGTAGAAGGGGAAGAGGAAGTGGGCGATGCGCCAGTAGGTGGAATCTTCTTCCGCCGGACGATTGTTGCCTGACGTGCAACCGAACTCTGTGTCTGTGACGAAATGCCGGGCCCAACGGGTCTTCAGGGCATATCGCTCGAATGTTACGTCCGTTGCTTCATCGATTTCTTCAGGTTGGCGCGCGCCCGCGTGGAGCCAACTGACGTGGCTTGTATCGTAGTCACCCTCCAAGGACTGCATCCAGTTACACTCAGAGTAGTACGCACTGATGGTGTAATCCCCTTCGGCTTGCATGTTGGCTATCAGTGAGGGTAGTGGCGGCGGCTCGCTACGGGCTCCCATATACACCCAGATGAGGCCACCCCGTTCCTGTACCTGATAGGTGACCGTCTTGACCTTTTCAAGGTATCTGCTCTCCGGCGGTTCTGACGGCATATCAACGCAGTGACCGTCGGTGTCGAACTTCCAACCGTGATAGACGCATCGAAGACCTTCCTCCTCATTACGGCCATAGAACAGCGAAGCTCCACGGTGCGGGCAGGAATTGCCGACGACGCCGATCTTTCCCGATGTCGCACGAAAGGCGATCAGGTCTTCGCCAAGGAGTTTCAAACGTACGGGGTCACAGTCAGGCGCTGGCAACTCGTCAGATGTCATAGCCGGCATCCAGTACTCACGCATCATGTCACCCATGACGGTGCCAGGGCCAACTCGCGTTAATATTTCGTTTTCTTCTTTGCTCAGCATTCCCTATCCCTCCTCAATTTATCCCCACTCTGGGAAATCACCATTGTTTTGCGGCCATATTGTATGAAGTGCCGCGTGGCATCAACGCCTGGATTACACTGCCGGGGAGTACCCTTCGCCTTCAAACAACGCCTCATGCAGGGCGTCCTGCCACCTGACATTCTCAGGCAGTACCCGTTCGATGGCGCGGATTCCGTAATAGGTTCCGGCAACTCCGGGAGGGCTCCCACCGTCTTCGACGATCTTGGCAGCTTCTAGCAACATGCGACGTGCAGAGATGATAGCGCGGTCTGTTGTGGCCAGGTGTTCATGGGACCTGTCGTACTGGATGCCCATGGACTCCTGAATGGCCCTGTCCTGCAGGTTTGCAGCGCTCTCAATACCGGTATAGGTCTTGGTGCGTTGCACTTCCCGGTCGATCCCGTAGTCATTGTCGCGGTTCCAGACGCACCGGAAGCCGTTTTCTACATCGATGTACTTGTAGACCTCCGGGCCATGCTTGGACCGCAGCTCATCGCTGAGAGGTTCCGGTGCCAGGGTGTACGTCCAGTTGTAGACCATGCAGTTGTCGTCATCCATAGGCACCCACATGTGGCCCGCCACCATTGGCGGTGAATCGCCTCGACCAACGGTGTTCTGGTTGGGTCGCAGTTGGGTGAAGGGCATGACGTAGTGGTATGCGCGGACAAAGTTGCCGTCCAGATCAGGCACAGGACGAACCGAACCGTAAGTGTAGCCATAGTCCGTAGGCTCAACTTCAATGTGGGCAACCGTTGCGCGCTGTTCGTAGCGAGCGGCGTTTGTGATGTCATTGTTGTGAAGGTAGGTAGCGTGGATGGAATCTATGCCACCCTCAAGGGCCTGGGACCAGTTGCCCTCCTGCTTCACTTTGGTGACGCCCCTGTGGGTGTCCGGCACCTGGGTCCACTCGAACTTGGGTGGCGGAGGCTGCAAATCCGGCGGCCCCATGTACGTCC
>Ga0209402_10000377_pt1 | contig 55170 bp, 62 predicted proteins | sample ArcticOcean_MG_C_3_FD_187437 | JGI IMG/M metagenome (GOLD analysis project Ga0209402, IMG submission 187437) | Marine microbial communities from western Arctic Ocean - ArcticOcean_MG_CB8_126 (SPAdes) (version 2) | ecosystem: Environmental > Aquatic > Marine > Oceanic | place: Arctic Ocean... | reverse complement strand
TAAATCCGGTAATATTTTGGAGGAATAAAATGGGTAATTTTCTTTGGCAGCATAATTCTACAAAGTGGGCACCCTTCATAGCTGGCTCACTAAATAAAACGCCATTATTGGCGACAATACCTAAGGTCTGTCCTTCAATTTTCGCGAATCCTGTCACTAATGTTTTGCCATAGTCAGATTTGAATTCCTGAAATTCAGAACCATCCACTAAACGAGCGATAATTTCTTTTACATCAAAAGCTGTGCGGTAATCTTTTGACACAATTCCCAATATTTCCTCTGCACGATATTTTGGTGGATCAAAGGTGGAAGACTCAAGAGTTGAATTAGGTAAATGGTTAATTATATTTCGAACAATTTCTAAAGCCTCTTTGTCATTTTTAGCGAAGTGGTCTGCAACACCACTAATTTGAGTATGCATTTTTGCGCCGCCCAGTGCTTCTGGGGTTGCATCTTCTCCAATGGCTGCTTTTACTAATGGCGGTCCACCCAAGAAGATGGTGCCGGTTTTATTCACAATAATGGCTTCGTCACTCATGGCCGGGACGTATGCGCCACCAGCAGTGCATGATCCCATGACAGAAGCGATTTGAGGAATACCTTTAGCGCTCATCTGGGCTTGGTTATAGAAAATACGGCCAAAATGGTCTTTGTCCGGAAATACTTCATCCTGTTTGGGTAAAAATGCGCCACCACTGTCGACGAGATAAATACATGGTAAATGATTTTCCAACGCAATCTCTTGGGCACGTAAATGTTTTTTGACTGTAAGGGGGTAATAGGTGCCGCCTTTAACAGTTGCATCGTTGGCGACGACAATACATTGGCGTCCATGGATGGTAATGATGCCGGTAATTATACCGGCTGCTGGGACATAATCTTCATATACTTCATAACCGGCAAAGGGAGAGAATTCCAAAAATTGAGATGAAGAATCCCTCAGAGTATTAATACGCTCTCGTGCGGTCATTTTTCCACGGGATCGATGTTTTTCCACCCGTTTAGGCGGACCCAATTTTTTAATCGTATCCAGCTTTGACTCAAGATCTTTCCCCAATAATGAATGGTGGGCAAAGTTGGATTTGTATTTTTCCGAGTCCGGTTTGATATGTGTTTTAATTAGTGCCATTTTACTGTTGAATGATGGATTGAATATACTCACCTGCTATTTTTAATTTATCAATATCAATGCCCGTATCAAACCCTTGTTCATTACAAACCCTTAATACGGTTTCGGTAGATATATTTCCACTGGCACCAGGTGCATATGGGCAACCGCCCACACCACCGGCACTTGAATCAAAAATCCGGATTCCCATACCGAGACCAATGGTAATATTTTCTGCCGCTAAATTATACGTATCATGCATATGGAGGGCGAAAAGCTCCGAAGACCAATTGTCTAAAATAATTTTCAATAAATACTCAACATCATTGGGTGTGGCTTTGCCAATTGTATCTCCCAATGATATTTCATGAACGCCAATGTCTACGAGATCCTGGATAACTTTTATCACAGTCTCTGAACGAATATCACCTTCGTAAGGGCATACCCAGCAGGCAGAAATATATGCCCGAACACGGATCTCATTTTCTTCCCAAATAGGAATCATTTCTTCAAATCGTTCAAAATTTTGTTCAATAGAGCCATTTGTATTTTTTTGAGAAAATGTTTCACTGGCGGCGGTAAAAATTGCCACAGAGCGATAGCCGCTTTCCATGGCAGCCTCAAGCCCTTTTTTATTCGGTACTAGAGCCGTGTATGTGGTATGATCATTGCGTTGAATAGAGGCTGAAATGTCCTTGGCATCGGCTAACTGAGGGACCCATTTGGGTGATACAAAACTGGTGACTTCAATTTCCGAGCATCCCGCTTCTGAGAGCATATCAATATATGTTTTTTTTTCTACAGTCGAAATGGGCTCAGAAATACTCTGGAGACCATCGCGAGGGCCCACTTCCACAATGCGAACTTCATCAATCATTGAATTGGAGGATAGTTAATCAATCGTTTCTGACCAATCGGGTTTCCGTTTTTCGAGAAAAGCTGCCAATCCTTCTTGTCCTTCTTCGCTGGCGCGAAGTTGGGCAATTAGTGTAGCGCTACTGGTCGATTTCATATTATTGCAATAGGATTTAAATGAGGAAATGGCATTGGGCCCCGCCAAGAGGAGTTGATTCACTCTTTTCATAACAACCTCCTCAATAGATTCAGCAGAAACAACCTGATGAATTAAGCCAATACGCAATGCCCGTTCCGTATCAATGAGTTCACCCGAAATACCTAATGATTTAAAATGGGAGAGTCCTATTTTTTTCAAACAAAAAGGGCCAATGACCGCGGGGTTGATTCCCAGTTTCACTTCACTTAAGGAAAACTTTGTGTTTGTTTCTGCAATGGAAATATCCGCTAATGTTAAAAACCCAAACCCGCCGCCAATGGCGTATCCATGTGCTTTGGCAATTACCGGTTTTGAACAATCTTCAATTGCCTGGTACATTTCAAATAACTGTTTCCCCTTCAGCTCATTTTGATCAAGATCTAACTCTCCGGAATTTTTCATATAGGATAAATCGGCTCCCGCAGAAAATGCTTTGCCTATTCCTTCTAAAATAATTACGCGAACTGAATCATCATGATTCAGTGATTGAAATATTTTCGTGATTTCCAAAATCATTGTTTCACAAAGCGCATTGAGTACTTTGGGTCGGTTGAAAGCGATACGCACTAAAGATTTATTTTGAGTGATTTTGATGGGTTTATTTGTCATTTCTATTAATCCCTTCATTGGGAATCAGGGTTTTATGGTCGTAATTTTGCATTTCTATTATCACTATTGCAAGGGAATTTATGTCCGGACATAGCAAATGGGCGACGATCAAACGTAAAAAAGCAGCCACCGATGCAAAACGAGGTAAAGTATTTACCAAATTGATTAAAGAACTAATGATTGCTGCTCGGGATGGGGGAGGATATATTGAAACGAATCCACGACTTCGGCAAGCAGTATCCACTGCGAAAACAGCTAATATGCCCAATGATAATATTAAACGCGCCATTCAAAAAGGGACGGGAGAACTGGAAGGTGTTTCTTATGAAGAATTCACTTATGAGGGATATGGCCCCGGTGGTGTGGCACTTTTTATGGAAGTGCTTACCGATAATAAACAAAGGACGGTAGCAGATATTCGCCATGCCATGAATAAACATGGCGGCAATTTAGGAGAGAATGGTTCTGTGGCTTGGATGTTTGAAAAACTGGGACAAATAATCATTTCTGAAAAAGGTCATGATGAGGATTTGATTTTTGAGGAAGCTTTGGAAGCCGGTGCGGATGATTTTAGTAATGCCGATGGAGAATTTATTATTACAACCGCACCATCAGAAACAGTGAATGTATCCGATGCATTATCAAACAAAGGATATAATATTACGTCCTCGGCCTTGGAAATGGTGCCAAAGACAACCACTAAAGTTGAGGGGAGTGATGTTAAAAAACTCATGACATTAATGGAAGTATTAGAAGATAATGATGATATTCAAAATTTATATTCAAACCTCGATGTGGATGAGGAAGATATATAGTCTGTAAGCGATATTAATCCTCGGTGGAAAAAATAAAAAGAGTGATTGGGGTAGACCCCGGATTGATCATTACCGGTTTTGGTATTCTGGATTACAAGGGCGGACAAATCCGTACAGTTGCGTTTGGGACTATTAAGCCGCCTGCAAAAGAATCACTGCCGAATCGGTTAGAATATTTAAACAGCCATATGACTGAATTATTAGAAAAATTTGAACCCAATGCTTTTGCGATAGAAGATACATTCTTTAGTCAAAATGTAAAATCTGCACTATTATTAGGTCAGGCCCGAGGAGTATTACTCTTAGCTGCAGCTTCGAAAGGTATTCCATCCATGGATTATGCACCTCGAAAAGTAAAACAATCGGTCGTAGGAAATGGCGCCGCAGATAAAACACAAGTCCAGTATATGGTGCAGCAAATTTTAAAAATGGATGAACCGCCCAAACCATTAGATGTTTCGGATGCGTTGGCGATCGGGCTTTGTCACATTAATCAGAATAAATATTTATGAGCTTAATCGATTCTATCCTTGGGAAATTATTTTCCAAAAGCCCAACTGAAGCCATTGTTGATGTAGGTGGAATTCGATATCGCATCCGGATTTCGATTGCAGCTTATGAAAGTTTGCCCTCAAAGGGTGATCCGATGGAATTGCTAACCCATTTGCATGTAAAGGAAGATATCCTTGATCTATACGGATTCAAGGACAATGATGAACGATCTTTATTCATGAATCTGAATACCATTAGTGGCATCGGCCCAAAATCGGCCATGAATATATTGTCCGGAACCAATCCGAATGAATTTAAAAGTCGAATTGTGGCAGGGGACGTGAAATCGCTGACTGTAATCCCGGGGATTGGAGCGAAAACGGCCAAACGGATCATTGTAGAATTGAAAGAAAAATTTGCATCAGATTTAGATGGAAAAGACGATCTTGGATTTATGGATGATGAAAGTTCATCAACGACAAGAGATGCGGTAAATGCACTTTTATCGTTGGGATATAAACAGTCCCATGTGAATAAAACCATGAAAGAGTTAGAAGTCGCTGGAGAATTATCCGGGGAATTGGAAGATATTATTCGAAAAGCATTAGCTAAAATGATTTAGGGGGATAGATGCAATTTGCAAAACAAATCAATCGGTTGGGGACTGAAACGGCATTTGCCGTGTCTGCACAGGCGAGGGCCTGGGCGGCGAAAGGTCATAAAGTATATCCATTTCACCTTGGGGATATAAATCTGGCAACGCCGGAAAATATTGTGGATGCGACTCTTAAGGCCATTCGAGATGGAAATACAGGCTATTGTCCATCAGAGGGGATATTGCCCTTACGGGAAGCTCTCTCTATTGATGTGGGCTCCAAACGGGGCGTGACTTATCGACCTGAGAATGTATCCGTCCAACCTGGTGGAAAATCAACCATTGGGAAATTTATTGCTGCCGTGATGAATCCCGGTGATGAAGTCTTGTATCCGAACCCCGGGTATCCCATTTATGAATCCCAGATTGAGTATCAGGGGGGTACTGCTGTCCCTTATAGCTATATCCAGACCGAATCAGGATTCGATATTGATCTGGATCGATTAAAATCGTCCATTACAGAAAAAACAGTCGCATTAATTTATAATAATTATCAAAACCCTATTACAGCTGAATCATCTAGGGAAGAGATGGAAGCAATTGCGGAACTGGCCATTGAAAATGACTTATGGGTATTGACAGATGATGCATATTATGAAATGATTTACCAAGGGAATGCACACTCAATCGTGTCCATCCCCGGGATGAAGGAACGCACCCTTATTTTATATACATTTTCAAAGAAGTTTGCCATGACCGGATGGCGTGTTGGTGGAGCCATTGGGCCAGAAAAAATCATTAATATTATATCAAAGTTGAATGTGAATGCAGAATCCTGTACCACCCATTTTATCCAGCATGCTATGGTGGAGGCGCTTATGGGAGATTCATCTGGTTCAGATACAATTTTGACCACATTAAAAGAAAGACGTGATGCGGCAGTGGTCGGGCTGAATGCCATGGAGGGTATTCAAATTCCAACGCCTCGCAGTACATTTTATCTATTCCCGAATGTCAATGAAATCATGAAGCGAAAAGGGTTTAGCGAGGTGGATCAATTACAAGCGGGTGCCCTTGAAAATGCGAATGTATCTTTTTGCACACGGGAGCATTTTGGCCGGCCATCCTCAGACGAAACTGACTTTTATATTCGATTTGCCTATTCTGGTATTTCTACAGACGATATCAACGAAGGGTTAGCAAAGTTGAAAGATTATTTCGAATCATCATGAAGCGAACGCCTTTATATGAAAAACATAGAAAACTCGGTGCTAAATTGGTAGACTTTGCCGGGTTCGAGATGCCGATCCAGTATGTAGGCATCATAAGGGAGCATGAGGCGGTGCGGAATTCCGCAGGATTATTTGATGTGAGCCATATGGGAGAATTCATTATTTCCGGGGATGAAGCAGAAGGATTCCTTGATTATGTTATGATTAATGATGTGGTTTCTTTACAGCCATGGCAGGCCCAATATTCGGCAATGTGTTATGAAGATGGTGGTATTATTGATGATGTGATTATTTATCGATATCCCGACCATTTCATGGTGGTGGTGAATGCGGGAAATAAACAAAAAGATTTAGATTGGCTCATGGCGCATAAACCAGCGAATGTGGATATTTTGGATATGAGCCAAGGGACAGGGCTCGTGGCGATTCAAGGACCAAAATCTCGGGATATACTCAATCAAATCACAGATATGGATTTAAATGATATTGATTTTTACTGGTTTACTATCGGCAGGATTGATGGAAAGGCCGCCACCATTGCCCGGACCGGTTATACAGGTGAATTGGGATTCGAAATTTATGCAGATAATAAAAGTATTATCAAAATATGGGATGCAATTCTTGCTGTCGGTGGTGAAGCGATTGATCCCGTTGGTCTTGGTTGCAGGAATACACTTCGCATGGAAATGAAGTATGCTCTTTATGGGAATGATATTGATGAAAATACCAATCCAATTGAAGCGGGACTTGGTTGGATCACCAAACTGAATAAAAGCAATTTTATTGGGAAAAATGCATTGGTTGATGCGAAAGAAAATTCAACGCGCAAGTTGATTTGTTTCGAAATGATTGATCGTGGAATTCCCCGAAAAGGGTATCCGATTAAAAATAACGGCGATGTGATTGGAGTTGTAACCAGTGGCACCCAATCGCCATCATTAAAACAGGGGATTGGATTAGGGTTTGTGAAGAAGCCATTTGATAAAAACGGGACAGATATTTCGGTGGAAATTCGCGGAAAAGACTTAGACTGTAATATTGTTAAACCACCACTATATAAGAATGGCACTTCAAATACTTAAAGTATAACATTATGGATAAAATTTCAAATAAAATGGTACTTGTTACTGGCGGATCTGGATTCATTGGATCTCATTTGGTTAATCGTTTATTGGGTGAAGGAAACGCCGTGATTTGCTTAGATAATTTGAATGATTTCTATGATCCGCGCATTAAAGATTTAAACCGCGCAACCCACTCTAACTTTGATCAATATTTTTTTGTAAAAGGAGATATTCGAGATCAAGATCAAGTAAATAAAATATTTAAAGATAACGATATTGAAATGGTAATCCATTTAGCAGCCATGGCTGGTGTACGGCCTTCGCTTGAAGATCCGAAACTTTATACCGATGTAAATATAAACGGTACCCAAAATTTGCTGGAAGCTATGAACAATTCAGGTGTTCAGAAATTTTTTTTTGCCTCTTCATCCTCTGTTTATGGAAATAATAAAAACACACCATTTTCTGAGGATGATATTGTAGACTATCAAATTTCACCCTACGGTGCCACCAAAAAAATGGGTGAAATCATGTGTTATACCTATCATCACTTGAGTGAGATTCCCACTACGTGTTTGCGATTTTTCACTGTATATGGGCCGGGCCAGCGACCGGAAATGGCCATTCATAAATTCACACGATTAATGAAAAATAATCAACCGATTCCATTTTATGGAGATGGATCCACGGCTCGTGATTATACATTTATCGACGATATAATAGATGGTATATTCGGTGCCATGAATGCGGAAGATCAGTTTGCAATTTATAATTTGGGAAATTCAGAGCCGGTAAAATTGGATGAATTAGTGCACGTGATTGGAGAACGATTAGGATGTGAGCCCATATTAGACCGCCATCCATTACCTGCAGGTGATGTCATTCAAACATTTGCAGATGTATCCCGGGCAAAATCCCGTTTAGACTATGAACCTCAAGTCAGTATCGACGACGGTATCTACCAATTTATTGAATGGTTTGATAAGATGGTAACCTCACATGGAGAATTGTTTTCATGAAAGAAAAACGATTAGAAATACTTGGCATACTTGCGGTGGCAGTATCGCTACTAGTCTTTATCAGTTTACTGGGTTACAGCCCCAATGAAGATCCAGGAATTTCGCCCAATGTACGTGTGGGAAACCCCATGGGGATACTGGGTGTTTGGCTCGCATATTTTTTTATTAAACTCACCTTCGGATATAGTTCATTTATTTTACCATTATTGGCGATTTCATGGGGAATTTGGTTCTTTACGCATAAAGAATTTGAAGCCATCAGTCGCTTGTCAGGATATTTAATGGGTGTGGTGGTTCTATCGTCAATTAGCCTGGGTGCAGCACAAATATTTCGATATGGATTTGATGATACAACCTTTCGATTCAGCGGATTAATCGGTGGTCTCATATCCCTGTTTATTTATGATTTTGTTGGTGGAATAGGAATAGTGATTGTTCTGTTGACCCTATGGCTTGTCCTCGCCCGTGGATATTTTGGATTTAGTTATTATGCACCTATCAAAACATTTTTGGATCGAATTCAAAAAAAGAAGGACGAGCGTAACCTTGTTACAGACCAACAATCGATTGAAGATGAAAAGCGGCGTCATACTCAAAGTTTAATTTCAAAGATTGATGAACAGCGTGAGCGCGATGAAGAATTAGATGCACCTAGAGACTCGGATTCCAAAGAAGAAGAGGCAGGAATTTTAGAAACAGTTGATGAAGTGGACTCAGCAGAAGAAGGTTCCGCAGAGGACTTTGAAGAAATCTTAATAGACTCAGATGAATCCCCTGAAGAAATGGTTGAGAATGAAGATGAAATTAAAGAAGAATCAGTTGAGAAAGATGAGACTGAATCTTCTGAAAGGGAAGCTGAAGAAAATTTGGAAGTGGGGGAAATTGTTGAAGAATCGGAGGTGGATATTGATTCAGTTCAAGAGAGAAAAGCGCCTAAAAAAGCCTACCAACTACCTTCTGCTGAATTATTAGCAAACCCTGTCAATATTCAAGGTGGTATGAGCAGGGACGAATTGGTTGACCGTGCAAACTTTCTCCAACAATCATTAGAAACTTTCGGTGTGGTGGGGAAAGTGGTGAATGTTAGCCCTGGACCGGTCATTACTCTTTTTGAAGTGGAACCGGCAGAAGGGGTTCGTGTGAATAAATTTGTAGCATTATCCGATGATTTAGCTAGGGTGATGGAAGCGAGTCGTGTCCGAGTAATTGCACCAATCCCCGGGAAGTCTTCCGTAGGGATAGAAATCCCTAATCGCAATCCGGATATGGTTTACTTTAAGTCCGTGATAAATTCAGAAAAATTCACATCATCGGAATCAATGCTAACTATCGCCATAGGGAAGACTACCACGGGTGAAATTGCAACCCTTGATTTGGCCAAAATGCCCCATTTACTTATTGCAGGCACCACCGGTTCCGGTAAATCCGTCTGCATGAATACGATTTTAGCCAGCTTACTTTACCAAGCTTCTCCGGATGAAGTGAAACTTGTCATTATTGATCCAAAAAAAGTAGAAATGACTTTATATCGTGATTTGGCAGATTATCATTTACTCAAAATTGAAGATATCAGTGAACCTATTGTTACCAAACCAGAGAATGCGACATTAGCACTACGGGCAGTTGAAAAAGAAATGGGACGCCGATACGATGTGCTGGCAGATAATGTGGTTCGAAATATTGATGAGTATAATAAAAAAATGCGGGATAAAGGCGAGGAAATAATGCCATTCATTGTGGTGCTGATTGATGAATTGGGCGATTTAATGATGATGAATGCCAAGGAAGTAGAAACTCCCATTGCCAGGTTAGCCCAGCTTGCTCGTGCAGTGGGCATCCATCTTGTGGTGGCGACTCAACGACCATCCGTGGATGTAATCACGGGCATAATTAAAGCAAATTTTCCATCTCGTATTGCTTTCCAGGTGGCGAGTAAAATTGATTCACGAACCATAATTGATGGGTCCGGCGCTGAAAAGCTTATTGGTCGTGGGGATTTATTGTATTTAGGGAGCGGTTCATCTGAACCCACCCGTCTCCATAATGCTTTTTTGAGCATAGAGGAAGTTGAAGCGCTCATGGCCCATGTCACGAGACAACCAAAACCAGAAGAGCTTGTTTTAGCCAGCCCTCGTGAAACCATGGGTGCCGGTGGTTTGATTGGAGAGAATGCAGGTGGTTTTGATGATTTATTTGATGAAGCTGTGCGATTAGTTGTCATGCATCAGCAGGGATCAATTTCTCTTATTCAGCGTCGATTAAAGGTTGGATATTCTCGTGCAGCCCGGCTTATTGATGAAATGGAACAAGCGGGTATTGTAGGCACTTTTACAGGCAGTAAAGCCCGGGAAGTACTGGTAGATGATTCCTATTTGGATTCACTCGACTAATTAAATTATGCACAATCCATTGATCTATATTATTCTGCTGACAGCAGGATTATGGCCCCAATCTAATTCTTGGAAAGAAAAATTTATTTCAGCCATGAATGATCCACGAGGTGTGTCAATTACTGTGGAAATTGAACAGAAACAATTTGACACCAATTCGGTTGAACGGGGAACAATTGAAATTGTAAAAAAGGATCATTATCTCTTGGATACATCATCTCAAACAGTGGTTGTTATGGGGGATACGATTCAAACATGGAATAAACAATCAAATCAACTCATCATAGATGAAACCATCGAAGGCGATTTTAGTATTTTTAATTTACTGACAGGCGGGTTTGAATCGGTTGTTTTTAGCAAACCAATTGTCAGAGAAAAGCAAGTATCTATGCATTATGATATTCCAACAATGGGGTATGAAGGTAAGATAATTATCAAAAAAAATGGACGGCCAATAGAATTGAAGATTCAATATGGATCCAATCAAAATGTGACGATGAAAGTTCTAACTTTTTATCATGGTGACTTATCACTCTACCATGCATTCAATCCGTCCGATGCTGAGGTGATCGATCTCCGTGAGTAATTGGTTAAAATTAGTAATAAGCTTGGTCATCAGTGCTGTGGGACTTTATTATGCATTTGGTCAGGTGAATTTTGATGAATTATGGTTTCATTTAAAATCTGTCGATGTTTTCTGGATGTCGGTGGCAACCATTCTATTAGTTTTTTCAGTTGCTATCCGAGCTGAAAGATGGCAAATGTTGTTAGAACCAATTGAAACTATCCCATTCCATCCACTTTTTGGTGCTACAATGGTGGGTTATTTTGGTAATGCTGTCCTACCATTTCGATTGGGTGAACTACTCCGTGCATATTCAATTTCCGAAAACCATCAAGTAGATACATCTGCAGCCTTTGGGACCGTCATATTAGAAAGAATTTTGGATTTGATAGGATTGGTTTGCGCCATTATACTATTTGGATGGTTCTTTCCATTTGATACTGGCGGGCGCAATATCATGATTACTGTAGTGGTCGTTACCCTTTTAGGATTTGGATTCATTATGGTTTTGGGAAGTGCCCGTTCTCATTTAATGGATCGTATAGAAAAATGGGCAATTTTTGAAAAACCATTTGCCCATCGATTATTGACCATTATGAATAGTTTGCTGGATGGATTGACCTCCATTCGTGCAACTAAACATGTGGGGCAGATTGTAATTCATACCATATTTATGTGGGTTGTGTATTATTCAATTACTTATACAGTTATTTTGGCTACGGGAATCAGCTTATCCTGGATTGAAGTGGGTGTGGTTCTCATTTCCACATCTCTGGCAATGGCGATTCCAGCAGCCCCCGGTGCTGTGGGGACGTATCACGCCGCTGCAGTATATGTAATGACAGTATTTTTTGCCGTGGGTTCGGCAGAATCTCAGGCTTTTGCCATTTTGTTACATGCGGTTGGGTTTGTGCCATTGATTATTATTGGATTTGTTTATTTTTTAAGGAGTTCGGTTCACATTCGGGATATTTCTAAACAGCATATTATCAAATGAAACAATACGACACCATCTTTCTTGATCGGGATGGAACACTGAATCCTGATCCAGGGTATATTAACGATTTAAGCAAATTTAATTTTTTTGATTTCACCATGGAAGGGCTCAAAATATTGAGTGAAAACGGAAATCGATTTTGCATTATTACGAACCAATCCGGTATTGGCCGGGAAATGATTGAAGTGGACAAATTGAGTGAAATACATGATTATATTTTGAATACCTTCCATAAAAATGATTTAGAATTATTGGGAATTTATTATTGTCCGGACCATCCGGATAAAGCAACAAAATTTCGAAAACCCAGTATCGGAATGTTTTTAGAAGCAGCGAAAGATCACAATATTGAAATCACGAAATGTTTGATGATGGGTGATGCTTTATCTGATATTCAAGCCGGTGTAAATTTGGAGATGGAGACAATGCTTTTATTAACTGGCAGGGGCGTAGATACTGCGGATCATTTGGGAAAGCTTCGTCCTAATTATATAGCTGAAAATATTTTGGATGGTGCAAATTTATTGTTGGAGCAACCTTCCTCATGAAATTAGCTGTTCTATATGGCGGAACTTCGGCTGAAAGAGAAGTCTCATTGTCCTCAGGGAAAGCTATAATAGATGCTTGTAAAAAATTAAGGCATGAAGTGGTAGAATTGGATCCAGTCAATGGAATGTCAAATATGATTTCGGATTTATTATCCGTCGACTTGGTCTTTAATGGTCTCCATGGTGGAGATGGGGAAAACGGTGTGATTCCGGGGTTTCTTCAATCCTTATGTGTGAAGTTTACCGGATCCAGGAATGAAGCATCGGCCATTTGTATGGATAAACGGGTGAGCAAAGCCTTGGTTCATCGAAAAGGCATTTCCACACCTGATTGGGTATCCCTTGGGAAAAGCGATAAAATTCCAATGGATAATAGTTTAGTTTATCCATTGGTTGTGAAACCGAACGATCAGGGGAGCACATTGGGACTGTCCATTGTTGAAAATGACTCTCAGTTGGAAGATGCCGTTGCAATGGCTCGGCAGTTTGGGAATATCATCTTGCTGGAAGAATTTATTGCCGGCAAAGAACTCACAGTTACGGTGATTGGTGATGATTCTTATCCCATTGTTGAAATTGTACCAAAACATGATCTATATGATTATGACTGTAAATATACAAAAGGAATGACGGAATATATTTGTCCCGCAGATCTACCGGATTCTTTAACAAAATCAATTCAGGAATCGTCGGTAAAAATCCACCATTTGCTTGGATGCCGTCATTATTCCCGGGTAGATTTTCGGTTGGATGAAAATAATAAAGCATGGTTTTTAGAAGTCAATACATTACCGGGAATGACAGAAACCAGTTTGGTGCCAAAATCGGTTGCTGCTTCTGGATTAAGTTTCTCAGAATTGATTCAAATAATCATCAAAGAGGCAATGAAAGATTAATGGAACAGTGGATTGCTGTCCGGTCGAAACCCCGAGCAGAAAAAGTGGCATTAAAGCAGTTAGAGAAAAAAGGCATGCAGGCTTATTTGCCATTAGTGCGACAAAAACGTAAATGGTCAGACCGCATGAAATGGGTGGAATTGCCATTATTACCAGGGTATTTATTTGCCAAAGTTGAACTAAAAAATTCTCTTTTTGTTTTGCAGACTCATGGTGTGAGTACAGTAGTAAAGTTTGGTGGTGAAGTTGCTGTCGTACAGGAAAGTGTGGTGACATCCATTCGATTGGCTTTGGAAGGCGGTTACGAATTGGAACCCACAGAATATTTTACAAATGGTGATGAAGTAGAGGTAATTGAAGGCCCAATGAAAGGAATGAAGGGTATCGTTTCTGAAATAAAGGGTGAAGAAAAATTAATCATTAAAATTGATGCATTACAGCAAGCGATTGCAGTGCATATTGAAACCAAATTTCTCCAATCGGTAGGGAAAAAACGTGCTTCGATTCTATAATTCACTCACGCGTAAAAAAGAGAAATTTATTCCCATAATTGAGGAAAAAGTATCTTTATATACGTGCGGACCTACGGTTTACGATACAGCACATATCGGCAATTTTCGCACATTTCTTTTTGAAGATTTTTTAAAACGGGTATTAGTGGCTATAGGGTTTGAAGTTTATCATGTGATGAATATTACCGATGTAGATGATAAAACGATTCAAAAATCTTTGACAGAAGGAAAACCCCTTTCAGAGATAACTGACTACTATACAGGTTTATTCAAAAAGGATTTATCATTTTTGAATATAATTCCAGCTGATGTTTACCCTGAGGCGACAAAACACGTAGATGCTATGGTGAAAATAATTGAAAAATTAATTGATAAAAAGCACGCCTATGTTACCAAAGATGGGTCTGTTTTTTTCTCTATTAAAACTTATAAGGATTATGGTGCACTTACGCGCATAAATATGGATGAGATGCGCCATTCTGATCGTGTTTCTTCGGATGAATACAGTTTAGATAATCCACAGGATTTTGCATTGTGGAAAGCATATAAAGATGAAGATGGTGATGCGTCGTGGGACTCCCCCTGGGGGAAAGGCCGTCCTGGGTGGCATATGGAATGTTCTGCCATGAGTATGGCGTATTTAGGAGATCACTTTGACATTCATTGCGGTGGGGTAGATAATAAATTTCCCCACCACGAAAATGAAATTGCCCAATCGGTTTGCGCTGTTGATACACCATTCGTTAATTTTTGGCTCCATTCAGAATTTTTATTGGTGGATGGAGGGAAAATGAGTAAATCCCTCGACAACTTTTATTGTATACCGGATTTGTTCGAAAAAGGGTTTAGGGCCGAAGAGATTCGCTATATCATGCTCAGCGCCCATTACAGGACGAAAGTCAATTTTACGTTGGATAAACAGCATGAAGCTAAAGTGAGTATACGGCGAATTCAGGAACTCCAATCGCGATTGGAAGAAATGGATTCTGAGGTGTGCGATGGATTTCCCACAGAAATGGAACAATTTAACATTGCAATAGAAAACGATTTAGATTCACCGAATGCTTTGGCGGTTTTCTTTGAATGGATAAGGAATACCAATAGTAAGTTAGACGAAAAAGTATTTACAGAGATAGATGTATCTAAAGGATTAAACTTTATTGCCTATTTTGATTCTATTTATGGCATTTTACCAAAATCGGGTTCCGCACCAAAGGATGTGATTGGTTTAGTAGAGAAACGAGAGGATGCACGTCAAAATAAAGATTGGGAAAAGTCAGATAAAATACGGGACCAAATATTAGAAAAAGGTTGGACAGTAAAAGATAAAATAAATGGTCCCAAGCTCACCCCAAAATAATATTTAATTTCTTTCTGATTTTTATTCAAAATTAATTGTCATTGATAAATATTTAATCTAATTTACAAGGCTTTTTTCGGCTGTCTTATGGCTAAGTGCATACAAGAACTATGCCATGTGTGTTGATAATTGACGATAAAACGATTCAAGCAGCGGGTCGAATCTGGTTTCGCAAACCTAAAAATATTTTGGATTTAATACTGACTTGCCGGTGTAGCTCAGTTGGTAGAGCAGCTGATTTGTAATCAGCAGGTCGGGGGTTCGAATCCCTTCGCCGGCTCAAATAATAGATGAAACGCTTTTTAACAAGGTAAATTGATGCTGAGAGGGGAGATGGCCGAGTGGTTAAAGGCAGCAGACTGTAAATCTGCCGACGAATGTCTACGGAGGTTCGAATCCTTCTCTCCCCACGCTGCGGGTGTAGTTCAACGGTAGAACCCCAGCCTTCCAAGCTGGTGACGTGAGTTCGAGTCTCATCACCCGCTCGAAGTGCCTACGTAGCTCAGTGGTAGAGCACTTCCTTGGTAAGGAAGAGGTCGCCGGTTCAATCCCGGCCGTAGGCTCTCTTTCAATTAAGGAACTAATTAGATACAGGAGGAATAATTAAATTATGTCAAAACAAAAATTTGAACGGAATAAGCCCCATTTAAACATTGGGACAATAGGCCATGTAGATCATGGTAAAACAACGCTAACTGCGGCGATAACGATGACACAGGCATCGAAAGGCTTAAGTGAGACCCGTTCTTTCGATAGTATAGATAATGCCCCGGAAGAAAGGGAGCGTGGTATAACGATTCAGACAGCTCATGTGGAGTATGAAACGGAGAATCGTCATTATGCGCACGTAGATTGCCCCGGTCACGCAGACTATATTAAGAATATGATTACAGGTGCGGCTCAGATGGATGGGGGTATTTTAGTGGTATCCGCTGCAGATGGCCCTATGCCTCAGACCAGAGAACATGTGCTTCTAGCTCGTCAGGTTAATGTGCCTTCTATCGTTGTATTTATGAATAAGACAGATCAGGTAGATGATGAAGAGCTCATCGAGCTTGTTGAGATGGAACTAAGAGATTTATTAAACGAATATGACTTCCCTGGTGATGATATTCCTATTATTAAAGGCAGTGCCTTAAATGCGCTGAATAATGTGAACGATGAAGCCGCAACTGCCTGTATCACAGAACTCATGGAAGCATGTGATAGTTTTATCCCTGAACCAAAGCGTGACATTGACAAACCATTCTTAATGCCTGTGGAGGATGTATTCTCAATTACAGGTCGCGGTACCGTAGGAACGGGCCGTATAGAGAGTGGAATTATTAAGGTCGGTGATGAAGTGGAAATGATTGGAATGGGAGAGACCAAAAAGACCATAGTGACCGGTATAGAGATGTTTAGGAAACTGTTGGATGAAGGCCGGGCCGGAGACAATGCCGGATTACTGCTACGTGGTATAGATAAAGAATCACTCACGCGCGGTATGGTATTGGCAAAACCGGGTTCCATTACGCCCCATACAAAGTTTAAAGCCAGTGTATATGTACTAAAGAAGGATGAGGGTGGCCGTCATACCCCGTTTTTCAATGGATATCGTCCTCAGTTTTACTTCCGGACAACGGATGTAACAGGTGTGGCCACATTGCCTTCAGGTACAGAGATGGTAATGCCGGGAGATAATGTGGAACTTGATATTGAACTGATAACGCCAATTGCCATGGATAAGGAACTGCGTTTTGCCATTCGTGAGGGTGGGCATACGGTTGGTGCTGGCGTGGTAACTGAGATTACGGAATAGGGAAGACGGTGGCTGGAAATAGCAAACGGGCGATCATTCAGTTGGAGAGTACAGCGGGTACTGGTTACCGGTATACAGTTACTAAAAGTAAACGATTACACCCGGATCGCGTCGAATATCGTAAGTACGATCCAGTGGTACGTAAGCACGTAATCTTCAAAGAGACCAAGTAGGAATTCCGGATGATTATTTGGTCGTCTTTCGGCTAAAATATCTCATAGGAGTGTAGCTCAATTAGGTAGAGCACCGGTCTCCAAAACCGGGGGTTGCAGGTTCGATTCCTGTCACTCCTGCAGTAAAAGTAAAAATGAATTAGGAATCGATTTAGTTAAGTTAGAATGAACAAGATAACAAAAATATTTTCCGACGTAAAATTTGAAATGAACAAAGTATCCTGGCCAAAATGGGATGAGTTGAAAGGATCAACCTTTGTTGTTATTTCGTTCTCCATCATGGTCAGTGTATTTCTATTTTTTATTGACCGAATTCTCGCCACCATTATGCAGGTAATACTTTAACTTATGAATTGGTACACCCTAAGAGTGATTTCCGGTAAGGAAAAAAAAGTTCGAGAAAACATCCTTTTTGAGTTGGATTACGAAGGAATGTCTGATGAAGTTGAGAATATCTTGGTGCCTTCTGAAAAAATAATTGAAATGAAAGATGGCAAAAAGAAGATAAAAAATAAAGTTTTTTTCCCGGGATATATTTTAATTCATATGAGTGACTCAAAAGTTGTACGCCATATTGTGGAAAACATTTCGGGCGTGATGAATTTTGTTGGAGTTAAGGGTGAACCTCAGGCTCTTAAGGAAGATGAAATAACAAGAATTTTAGGGGAAGTGGAAGACGGTGAAGGCCGTGAAGTGGTTGTAGCTCCTTATAAAGTGGGGGACGCAGTCAAAGTAACGGATGGCCCATTTGCAGAATTTTCCGGGTATGTGAATGAAGTGAATGAGGATAAACAAAAAGTGAAGGTTTCCGTCAGTATTTTTGGACGACCTACACCTATCGAGTTAGATTTTTTACAGGTTGTATTAGAGAAATAGGCTAAATAATGGCAAAAAAAGTTTCAGGTTTTATTAAGCTTCAGATTCCTGCAGGCCAGGCAAATCCTGCGCCGCCGGTTGGGCCGGCCTTGGGTCAACATGGTGTGAATATTATGGAATTCTGCAAAGCGTTCAATTCATCAACACAAGATCAGGCAGGGATGATTATCCCCGTGGTTATTACCGTTTATGTTGATCGAAGTTTTTCTTTTATTACAAAAACGCCTCCTGCCGCTGTGCTGCTTAAGAAAAAAGCAGATATTCCCAAAGGTTCTGGTGAACCAAATCGTGAAAAAGTGGGAAAAGTAACTGAAAATGATTTACGGGATATTGCAGAAATAAAGATGGAAGATTTAAATGCCAATTCGATTGAAATGGCGATGGAAATGATTCGTGGAACAGCTCGGAGTATGGGATTGGAGGTAAAAGGCTAATGAAAATGACTAAGAATAGTAAAAAAGTAAATGCTGATTTAGATCGTATGAAAGAATACTCTCTTGAAGATGCGGTAAAAATGGTTAAAAAATTAAAATTTACTAAATTCGATGAATCGGTTGATCTGGCTATGAATTTAGGTGTTGATCCCCGTCATGCAGACCAAAATATTCGCGTATCTACATCATTGCCTCACGGGACAGGTAAAGATGTAAAAGTTTTAGTAGTTACGCAAGGACCAAAAGAAAAAGAGGCGGAAGAAGCAGGTGCGGATTATGTTGGCAAATCATACCTGGAAAAGATTAAAGGCGGATGGGATGACGTGGATAAAATTATTGCCACACCGGATATGATGTCGGAATTAGGAAAATTAGGAAAGGTATTAGGCCCGAAAGGATTAATGCCAAACCCAAAAAGTGGAACGGTTACTATGGATGTTGCAGCGGCAGTGAAAGAATTAAAAGCAGGAAAAATCGAACTAAGAGTAGAGAAGACGGGTATTATCCATGCGCAGTGTGGAAAAAGCTCATTTGAAGAAACGGCCTTAGTCGAAAATATAAAAACGATTTATGATAAAATAATGAAAGCCAAGCCCTCCTCTGTGAAAGGTACTTATTTCAAAAAAATTACTGTATCATCTACAATGGGTCCTGGTATTAAAGTGGATCAAGGAACTATCAGGTAAAAAATGCCAAATACGAAAAATATTAAACAGGTTGAATTATTAACCGATAAGCTCGGCAGGGCAAAAGCCATTTATTTTACACAATACCTTGGATTAAATGTAGAAGATATTACAAAGCTCCGCCGGGATTTTCATAAAAGTGATGTGGAATATGAAGTTGCAAAAAATACTTTATTAAAGTTGGCTACAAAGAATAACGGTTTAGAGGGAATGGATCAATATCTCAGCGGACCTACAGCAATCGCATTATCTTATAAAGACCCAACCAGTCCGGCACGGGTCCTGAAAAATTTCACGAAAGACCACGAATTACCAGAAGTAAAGGCCATTTATTTTGATGGCGACTTATTGGATGGTAGTGAATTGAAACGCATCGCTGAGATGCCAACCAAAGAAGAATTGCTGGCGATGCTTGCTGCATTATTGAATTCATCAATGACCAAATTAGCCCGGACCCTTCAGGCGCCAATGGCTAATGTGGGTTATGCGTTGCGTAATTTAAAAGAACATAAAACGAATTAAGAAATAAAAAGGAGCTACGACAATGGCCGATACTACGAAAGCCCAAGTGCTTACATACCTTGAAAATGCCAATATGATGGAAATCTCTGATTTAATCAGTGATATTGAAGAAAAATTTGGTGTAACTGCTGCAGCCCCCGTTGCAGCTGTCGTTGCTGCACCCGCTGGTGGCGGAGAAGCTGCGGCAGAAGAAAAAGATGAATTTGATGTTGTAATAACATCTGCCGGTTCATCAAAAATAAGTGTTATTAAAGCAGTTCGCACTATGACAGCCTTAGGGTTGAAGGAAGCGAAAGAATTAGTTGATAGTGCCCCAAAGGCCGTAAAGGAAGGTGTTCCCAAAGCGGAAGCTGAGGAAGTAAAAGCGCAACTCGAAGAAGCTGGTGCTTCAGTCGAACTGAAATAATTCGACAAAAACACCGATCTTTTTAAAAGATAACATTCCGTCCTTTTCCACTTTTACAATGGAGGATTAATTGGCTGCCATACCCAATCCGTACGCCGAACGTCAATCGTTCGAAAAGACCAAATCAGAAATAGAATTCCCTGACCTTTTATCTGTTCAGGTTGATGCTTTCCAAGGTTTTATTCAGGAAAATGTGCCTGAAGACGAACGACTCAAAGTCGGACTTGAAGAAGTATTTTCAAATTATTTTCCCATCGAGGATTCTCATCGCAACTATGTTCTAGAATATAAAAACTATTTTTTGGGGCTAGCCAAATATACGCCTGAAGAATGTATTGATAGGGGATTGACATATTCAGTACCTTTGAAAGTTCGCTTAATTCTTCATATCACGAATGAAGATGATCGTAGTAAATATGATCAATCAATTGAACAGGAAGTTTATTTTGGAAACATTCCAAATATGACTCCTAAAGGTACGTTTGTTATCAATGGTGCTGAACGGGTAATTGTCTCGCAGTTACAGCGTTCACCTGGCGTTTTCTTTGACAGTTCAATTCATCCAAATGGGACGAAATTGTACCAAGCAAGAATTATTCCATTTCGTGGATCTTGGGTTGACTTTACAACAGATATTAATGATTGTATTTTTTCAATTATTGATCGTCGTAGGAAATTTCCGGTTACCATGCTATTGCGTGCATTGGGATATTCAACCAATGCAGATATTTTCCGCGCTTTCGGATGTATTGTAGAATTTAAACTAGCGTCGAAAAATATTTCGAATGCTATTGGTTGTACTGTTGTCGAGGATATAATTGATACACAAACTGGTGAAATCTATATGGAAGGTGGAGTTGAGTTAAGTCAAGAATCCATTGATGAACTTAAAAAAGCAAAAATAAAATCGATTGAAGTTATAGACTCAAACAAAAACTTCCATTCAATGATGCTTCAAAATACAATGATTAAAGACCCGACAAATAATACAGAAGAAGCATTAAGCGTTGTTTATCAATTGTTGCGTTCAGGTGAACCGCCAAATCTTGAAACGGCTCAGAAATTCATTGAAAGAATTTTCTTCAATCCCAAAAAATATGATTTGGGTGAGGTTGGACGTTATCGTCTCAATCAACAATTTGGTTTAAAAGTACCGGTTGAAGACACAGTATTAACGATGGATGATATTGTTCAAGTGTTGAACTTTCTTGTAGATATGCGGAAAGGCGAAAGAGGCTCTGATGACATCGATCATTTAGGAAATCGCCGTGTTAAATCAATCGGAGAACAGTTAACAAACCAATTTTCTGTTGCCCTGAGTCGAATGCTTCGAACGATTTATGAACGAATGAATTTGCGTGAACAGGAATCAATCACACCTCAGGATTTGATAAACTCCCGAGTGATTACAACGGTGATAAACACTTTCTTTGGTACGAGCCAAATGTCTCAATTTGGAGATCAAACAAACCCATTAGCAGAAGTAACACATAAGCGGAGAATCTCTGCATTAGGGCCTGGCGGATTAACGCGGGAGCGTGCGGGTTTTGAGGTTAGAGATGTTCATTATACACACTATGGCCGTCTTTGTCCCATTGAAACACCTGAGGGTCCGAATATTGGATTAATTTCTTCTTTAGCGTTGTTGGCTATTGTGAACCGACATGGTTTTATTGAAGCGCCCTATAGAAAAGTAGAAATTAAAAATGGTAATGCATACGCAACGCATTCAATTAAATACTTATCAGCTGACGATGAAGATCGTGTAATGATTGCCCAGTCTGATGAAGAGCTGGGTAAGAATGAAATGCTGACAAGTGAGCACATTCGTGCACGGATAAAAGGTGACTTCCCCATTGTAACACCAGATCAAGTACAGTATATGGATGTTGCTCCAAATCAGATTTTATCCGTTGCAGCTTCCCTCATTCCATTTTTAGAACACGATGATGCAAACCGTGCATTGATGGGATCAAATATGCAGCGACAAAGTGTACCTTTAATCCGTCCTGATGCTCCGATTGTTGGTACGGGTCTTGAAACTAAGGTGGCTGTAGATTCTAGATCTGCCGTTATTGCTCCTGTAGCCGGTAGAGTCCATTACGTTGATTCTGATAAAATAATTATTCGATCATATGATGTACCGGAAGATTTAGCATTGGTTGAAGGGGAAAACCTTATTACTATTGAAATGAGAAAGTTCAAGCGAACCAATCAAAATAGTTGTCAAAACCAACGACCTATCGTGGCAGAAGGCGAGAAAGTAGAAAAAGGTCAACCCATTGCAGATGGTACTTCTTGTGAAAAGGGAGAACTTGCATTAGGGAAAAATATTACTGTTGCTTTTATGCCTTGGCGAGGATATAATTTTGAAGACGCCATCGTAATTAGCGAACGTCTGGTAAAAGATGACCTGTTTACCAGTATCCATATCAATGAAATCGAACTTGAAGTCAGGGATACGAAACGTGGAGAAGAAGAGTTAACAGCTGAGATACCAAATGTGGGTGAAGACGCAACGAAAGAGTTGGACGATCGCGGTGTTATTCGCATTGGTGCTAAAGTGCGGGATGGTGATATCTTAATTGGAAAAGTCACACCCAAAGGTGAGACAGATCCAACACCAGAAGAAAAACTTTTGCGCGCTATTTTTGGAGAAAAAGCCGGTGAAGTGAAAGATGCTTCCAAGCGAGCTGATCCCGGTGTAAAAGGAGTTGTAATTGGCACAAAACTGTTTGAAAAACGCAGTAAATCTGCCAGGGGGGAAGAAAGAAAAAATATTCTCATTATTCAGAAAGAAGCAGCTATTCTGAAACGAGAATTAAAAGAAGCGCGAGATATAAAATTAACCGTACTTCTTAAAGACCAGGTTTCGGATGGTATTCGGGATATTTCTTCAGGACGTACCTTAATTAAAAAAGGGACAAAACTCACTGCAAAAAGATTAAAAAGTTACAATTTAGAACGCTTTTCTCAAGATAAAACATGGGTAGAAGACAAACAGTCATGGAGAAGGATTAAAGCTGTGTGGCGATCCTTCTGGAAAGAGTGGCGAGTCTTAGAAGAAACGTTAGAAAAAAATGTATTTAAACTACGTGTTGGGGATGAACTTCAACCTGGTATTCTTAAGTTGGCAAAGGTAGATATTGCCAATAAACGGAAAATACAGGTAGGTGATAAAATGGCCGGGCGTCATGGGAATAAGGGTGTGGTAGCAACGGTTGTACCTGAAGAAGATTTACCTTTTCTGGAAGATGGAACACCGGTTGATATTGTATTAAATCCTCTGGGTGTGCCTTCTCGAATGAACTTAGGCCAGTTATATGAAACAATGCTGGGATGGGCGGGAGAGGTATTGGGTGTACGCTATTCAACACCAGTTTTCAATGGTGCCACACCGAACGAAGTTGAAGCCGAACTGAAAAAAGCAGGATTGCCTATTACGGGAAAAACGACATTAATAGATGGTCGTACCGGTGAAAAGCTTGATAATCCTGTAACAGTTGGTACTATTTATATGATGAAGCTAAGTCATATGGTAGATGACAAAATGCATGCGCGTTCTACCGGGCCATATTCATTGGTAACACAGCAGCCACTTGGTGGTAAGGCGCAATTTGGCGGACAGCGTTTCGGTGAAATGGAATGCTGGGCATTAGAAGCATATGGCGCAGCGCATACTTTGCAGGAGATTTTGACGATCAAATCAGATGATGTTGATGGCCGATCTAAAACGTATAACGCTATTGTAAAAGGAGAAGCTTTGCCGGCGTTCGGAGTGCCCGAGTCGTTCAACGTGCTCATCAAGGAATTACAGGGACTTAACTTAGACCTCGAATTAGACTAAGGGAGAATTATTTTGACCTTCATTCAAACAAATAAAATAGACACATCAAAAGGCTTTTCATCCATAACGATTGGATTGGCTTCACCCGAGAGTACATTACAGAAATCTTATGGTGAAATATTAAAACCTGAAACCATCAATTATCGTTCATATAAACCAGAAAAAGATGGTTTATTCTGTGAAAAAATATTTGGTCCAGTAAAAGATTATGAATGTCACTGCGGTAAATATAAAGGAATCCGATATCGGGGTATTATTTGTGACCGTTGTGGTGTTGAGGTGACTCGAAAAAAAGTACGACGTGAGCGGATGGGTCATATTACTTTGGCTGTACCCGTAGTACATATTTGGTATTTACGATCAATTCCGTCGAAACTAAGTTATCTTGCTGGAATCAGTACTAAGAATTTGGAAAGAGTTGTTTACTATGAAGAGTTTTTGGTGATTGACCCAGGAAAAAGTGATAAAGAACAATTCGAAATGATTGATGAGCCAGAGTATTTAGAGCTGGAAAAACTATATGGTTTTGACGCGGTTGGTGAAGAAGAGCGCGATAATGAAGACTTTTTCTATGCCACCATGGGAGGTGAAGCACTCAAGGAAATGTTATCGCGGATGAATTTGGTTGAACTTCGTCGTGAATTGGAGGATGTACTTAAAAATTCCAAGTCCAAACAGAAACGCGCTGATGCCCTTAAACGTCTGAAAGTAGTGAAGTCCTTTTTGGTGGATATTACCACTGTTAAAAAAATTAATAAACCTGAATGGATGGTTGTATCCATCCTGCCGGTTATACCACCAGAACTTAGGCCGCTTGTTCCTTTAGATGGTGGCCGTTTTGCTGCCAGTGATTTAAATGATTTATACCGTCGTATAATTATACGAAATAATCGGTTGAAACAATTAATGGAAATCAAAGCTCCAGATGTGATTTTACGGAATGAAAAACGTATGCTTCAGGAATCTGTGGACGCGTTGTTTGATAATAGTCGTCGTAAAACGGCTATCCGAAGTGGTACAAGACGCCCATTGAAATCAATTTCTGATATGATTCGCGGTAAAACGGGGAGATTTCGTCAAAATTTATTGGGTAAACGTGTTGATTATTCCGGCCGTTCAGTTATTGTGGTTGGTCCAGAGTTAAATCTAAGCGAATGTGGATTGCCTAAAGATATGGCATTAGAGCTTTTTAAACCACACATGATCAATGCATTGATTGCTCGTGGATATGCACAAACACCACGAAGTGCGAAGCTATTAATTGAAGAAAAGGATCCCGTCGTTTATAAAGTGCTTGAGTATGTGGTTCATGATCATCCAGTGCTCCTTAATCGTGCGCCGACACTTCATCGATTAGGTGTTCAAGCGTTTCAACCTGTATTGGTTGATGGAAAAGCAATCCGTATACATCCATTGGTATGTGCAGCTTTTAATGCTGACTTTGATGGAGATCAAATGGCAGTTCATGTGCCTTTATCTTTGGCTGCTCAAATGGAAGCAAGGATGCTTATGCTTTCAAGTCATAATATATTGCATCCGGCAAATGGAAAGCCTCTGGCACTTCCATCCCAGGACATGGTGCTGGGGACTTACTATCTCACACGAAGACGTACCGGCGCAAAGGGTGAGGGTAAATCTTTTGGATCGTTTGAAGAAGTTTTGCTCGCGAATGAAAATAAATCCGTTGATATTAATGCAATTATCAATGTCCGCCACAATGGTGTTTGGCATAAGGATACGTCGGTTGGTCGAGTGATTCTAAATAATATCCTTCCTGAAGAAGTCGGCTATATTGATGATTTAATTGATAAAAAGCGTCTGAGTAAATTGGTAAATGAAACATATCTCATAGCCGGAAATCAAAAGACAGTTACTTTTTTAGATAAATTGAAAAATCTTGGATTTGATGCGGCCACTAAAGCCGGTATATCTATTGCAATTAGCGATATTTTGATTCCGGATAAAAAGCATGATATTATTGATCAAGCACAAAAAGAAGTGGATGGCATTCAAGATAAGTTTAAACGTCATGTTTTAACGGATGGAGAACGATATAATAAGATCATTGACATTTGGACCCATGCAACAAATAATATTGCTGCCACGATGATGAATGGCCTGGAATCAAATGATCAAGGTTTTAACCCCGTATTTATGATGGCTGACTCCGGTGCTCGAGGAAGTCAAGATCAAATTAAACAGTTGGCCGGAATGCGTGGTTTAATGGCAAAACCCAAAAAATCCATGACGGGTGGAAAAGGTGAAATTATTGAGTCACCCATTACCTCAAATTTTAAAGAAGGTCTTTCTGTGCAGGAATATTTTATTTCAACACACGGAGCCCGAAAAGGATTGGCTGATACGGCATTAAAAACAGCTGATGCAGGATACCTTACACGTCGGCTGGTGGATGTGGCACAAGATGTGGTGATTTCTGAATTAGATTGTGGTACGATTAATGGAATTTTAGCCGATGACTTAAAAGAAGGCGAAGATATTATTGAACCCTTATCTGAAAGAGTCCTTGGGCGCACTATTTTGGAAGATTTTGTAGAAGATGGTAAGGCAGTCATTAAAGCAGGCACCATGGTCCGTGAAGATGAAGGGGATATGATTGCCGATAGTAATATTGAATCAATCCAAATTAGATCGGTACTTACTTGTGAGTCATTACGTGGTGTATGTGCTAAATGTTATGGATGGAATCCATCAAACCACAAATTAGTAGATTTGGGTACGGCCGTTGGAATTCAGGCTGCCCAAAGTATCGGTGAACCGGGGACACAGTTAACACTGCGAACTTTTCACATTGGAGGTACTGCAACGCGAATTATTGAACAATCAGAAATGCATACTAAACGAGCCGGTGTGATAAAGTATTCTGATAATCTTGAAGTCGCCGATGCAAAAGATGATTCTGGAATCTTGGTTACACGATGTATGGTCCGCCACGCAAAGCTTGCCATCACGGATAAAAATGGCAAAAAAACAATGGAATACAATGTTCCCTATGGTGCAAATCTCCATGTAGGTGATAGTGAAAAAGTGGATGCAGGGACTATCCTATTCCAATGGGACCCTTATACGGATGTTATTTTGGCACGCCAAACAGGGGTCGTGGAATTAAAAGACTTTATTGAGAATGAAACGTATCAGGTTGAATCCGTCGAAGGTGGAAAAAAACAAATGGTAATTGTGGAGTCCAAAGACAGAAACCTCAGTCCTCACGTAGAAATTGTTGATAAAAATGGCACCATTATCGCGGGAGGAACGATTCTTCCTGTGAATGCCAATTTGGTCGTGCGAAGAGGTGATGAAGTTACACGTGGACAAACATTGGTAAAAATTCCTCGTGCGATTGGTAAAACCCGTGATATTACTGGTGGTCTCCCAAGAGTAACAGAATTGTTTGAAGCCCGAAAGCCTTCTGACCCCGCTGTCGTTTCGGAAATTGACGGTATTGTCAAATTCGGTGAAACCAAACGTGGTATTCGAAAAATTCTCGTAGAAGGAGTCGATGAGGCTGTGCGAAAATACTCTATCCCCTATGGTAAGCATGTTGTTGTTCATGAGGGGGATAAGATTACAGCTGGTATCTCATTGTGTGAAGGGAGTATATCTCCTGCTGATATTTTGAATATTTTAGGACCCAAAAAAGTTCGTGAATATCTCGTAAATGAAATTCAGGAAGTTTACCGATTGCAAGGTGTGAAAATTGACGATAAGCATATTGAAGTTATTGTGCGTCAAATGATGCAAAAGGTGAGTATAGATGAAGTAGGTGATTCTCAATATCTTCCTCAGGATCGTATCAATAGAGCTGATTTCTTTGAAACAAATGAGAGCTTACAGTCAATGGTTGTGATTACCAATTCCGGAGATTCAGAATTAGAGGAAGAGATCCTTGTGGATAAAAAAGAATATCTCGAAATTAATAAGGCATTGAAAGCGGATGGTAAAAAGCCATCAAAATCGCGGAAATCAAACCCGGCTACTTTTAATCCATTATTGATGGGGATTACTCAGGCTTCGCTAAATACAGAAAGTTTTATATCTGCGGCCTCTTTTCAGGAAACAACACGTGTATTGACGGACGCTTCTACCGCTGGTAAAACGGACTATCTTCGCGGTTTAAAAGAGAATGTTGCGGTGGGGAGGTTAATCCCCGCCGGTTCAGGGTCACCACATCTCAAGCATATCTTGGTTTCGGACCCGGAATTATCCTCGAAAGAAGAAGAGGAAACGACTAAAATAGAACCCGAAAAAGAAGTTGCATAATAAAATGAAAATTAAACAAAATATTATTGCCGGACATTTCAATTCAGATGTAATTTTATCGGCTCTTATGGAAATGAAATGCCGACGATAAACCAATTAGTACGCCAAGGAAGGAAGCGGGTTAAAAAGAAAACAACTACGCCTGCTTTAAAAGGAAGCCCCCAAAAAAGGGGCGTATGCACGCGTGTGTATACGACAACCCCTAAAAAACCGAATTCAGCACTTCGTAAAGTGGCAAGGGTCAGATTAACAAACGGAGCTGAAGTTGCCGCTTATATTCCGGGTGAAGGCCATAATTTACAGGAGCATTCCATTGTATTAATTGAAGGTGGTCGTGTCAAAGATTTACCAGGAGTGCGATATCACATTGTTAGGGGAACTTTGGATACTGCAGGCGTGTCTGATCGAAAAACCAGCCGATCACGTTACGGCGCAAAACGTCCAAAAGCATAATTATGAGAAGAAGAAGACCAGAAAAAAGAAAAATTTTGCCCGATCCGATTTATAATGATCTTGAAGTAGCTAAGTTTATGAATTATTTGATGTTCGGTGGTAAAAAAGGTATATCTGAACAAATATTTTACGGTGCAATGGATACGATTAAATCTCGCACAAAAAACGATGGAGTTGAAATTTTTAAATTAGCCATAAAAAACACGGGACCCACGTTAGAAGTAAAGACCCGTCGTATTGGTGGTGCAAACTATCAAGTGCCGATCGAGGTGGCTAAGCATAGACAGTTTTTTCTTGCGTCTCATTGGATTATAAATGCAGCACGGGGTCGTTCCGGAAAAGCAATGAAAGAACGATTAGCTGCAGAATTGATTTCCGCTGCCAGCAATGAAGGTGGCGCTATAAAGAAAAAAGAAGATACGCACAGAATGGCTGAAGCAAACCGTGCGTTTGCACATTTTAGATAAGCTTTATATTTTTCCATGAAAAAAATCACATTAGGTAACGTTCGGAATATTGGTATTATGGCTCATATTGATGCGGGTAAAACCACATTAACGGAGCGCATTTTATTCTACACAGGCCGTACCCATAAAATTGGTGAAGTTCACGATGGTGGTGCTACCATGGATTGGATGGAGCAGGAAAAAGAACGTGGCATTACGATTACTTCAGCAGCAACAACAGCTATTTGGGAGGATCACCGAATTAATATAATTGATACCCCTGGGCACGTTGATTTTACTGTAGAAGTGGAGCGTTCTCTGCGGGTGTTGGATGGTGCGTGCGCAGTATTTTGTGCTGTCGGCGGTGTGGAGCCTCAAAGTGAGACGGTTTGGCGACAGGCTGATAAATATGGAGTGCCAAGGATTGCATTTGTAAATAAAATGGATCGAATCGGCGCTGATTTTTATCATGTATTAGAAATGATTAAAGAGCGTTTAGGTTCGAATCCACTTCCAATCGTTTTACCTATTGGTGCCGGAGATATTTTTACGGGAATTATTGATTTAATTACCATGAAAGCTATCCTTTATAATGAATCTTCATTGGGTACTCACTTTGAAATCGGGGATATCCCCGATGATATGGTCGAAGAGGCTGAAAAATGGCGTCACCACCTCATAGAGGAAACGGCAAGTTACGATGAGCATCTTCTTGAAAAATATTTAGACGAAAAAGAAATTACTGAAGATGAATTAAAATCCGCAATTCGAAAAGGGTGTTTAGATAATACATTTGTACCAACCTTATGTGGTTCTGCCTTTAAGAATAAAGGTGTTCAGCGACTATTGGATGCTGTAAATGATTTTTTACCCTCTCCTCTTGATATTGGCTCAATCAATGGATATGATCCAGATGATTCTGATGTAGCCATGACGAGAGAGCCAAGTGTGGACGATTCGTTTAGTGCTTTAGCGTTTAAAGTAATGACGGACCCATATGTAGGGAAATTAACTTTCATGCGTGTTTATTCTGGTAGTTTAAATGCCGGCTCTTATGTTTCGAATCCAAATACGGGTAAGCGAGAAAGAATTAGTCGAATTTTATTGATGCATGCCAATAAAAGAGAAGAATTAGAAAAAGTATCTGCTGGTGAAATTGTTGCAGCGGTTGGGTTGAAGAATACGCATACTGGACATACGCTTTGCGAAGAAAAAAAGGAGATTCTGTTAGAATCAATGGAATTCCCAGAACCTGTTGTTGAGGTGTCTGTTGAGCCGGCAACAAAAGCTGATCAAGATGTGTTGTCAAAAGGGCTTGGAAAGCTTTCTGAGGAAGATCCTACCTTTAAGGTTTCAATCCATCCTGATACAGGTCAAACAATTATTGCTGGTATGGGAGAGCTTCACTTAGAGATTTTAGTCGATCGTTTGTTGCGTGAATTCAATGTAAAAGCAAACGTAGGTACACCGCAGGTCGCATACACAGAAGCGATTACGAAGCGTGTTGAAAAAATAGACGTGAAATTTGCTCGTCAGTCTGGTGGTCGTGGACAGTATGGTCATGTTGTGATTAATGTCGAACCAAATGAGGTGGGCAAAGGTTATCATTTCGAGGATAAGATTGTTGGAGGAGTTATACCTCGGGAATATATTAAACCAGTTAGTCAAGGAATGCAAGAAGCCATTAAGAATGGTGTCCTTGCCGGATACCCGATTGAAGATATTCGCGTTGAGCTTGTTTATGGTTCGTACCATGATGTCGACTCCTCTGAAATGGCGTTTAAAATTGCTGGTTCTATGGCTATCCAAGAAGCGTGTAAAAAAGCAGGACCCGTATTGATGGAGCCTATGATGAAGGTAGAAGTGGTTGTGCCTGAAGAATATTTGGGCGACGTTATGGGTGATATTAATTCGCGCCGTGGGAATATTGAGAGTATGGGGCAACGTAAAGATGCGCATGTACTAAATGCAGTTGCACCTTTGGCAAGAATGTTTGGTTATGCCACAGATTTGCGATCGATAACCCAGGGTCGTGCCGTGTTTCATATGGAATTTTCAAACTTTAAAGAAGTACCTGCCTCGGTAAGAGAAAGTATTATCGAGAAGGTGCATGGGAAAGCCTCTTAAAAAGAAGGGATCTTAAATTATGTCAAAACAAAAATTTGAACGGAATAAGCCCCATTTAAACATTGGGACAATAGGCCATGTAGATCATGGTAAAACAACGCTAACTGCGGCGATAACGATGACACAGGCATCGAAAGGCTTAAGTGAGACCCGTTCTTTCGATAGTATAGATAATGCCCCGGAAGAAAGGGAGCGTGGTATAACGATTCAGACAGCTCATGTGGAGTATGAAACGGAGAATCGTCATTATGCGCACGTAGATTGCCCCGGTCACGCAGACTATATTAAGAATATGATTACAGGTGCGGCTCAGATGGATGGGGGTATTTTAGTGGTATCCGCTGCAGATGGCCCTATGCCTCAGACCAGAGAACATGTGCTTCTAGCTCGTCAGGTTAATGTGCCTTCTATCGTTGTATTTATGAATAAGACAGATCAGGTAGATGATGAAGAGCTCATCGAGCTTGTTGAGATGGAACTAAGAGATTTATTAAACGAATATGACTTCCCTGGTGATGATATTCCTATTATTAAAGGCAGTGCCTTAAATGCGCTGAATAATGTGAACGATGAAGCCGCAACTGCCTGTATCACAGAACTCATGGAAGCATGTGATAGTTTTATCCCTGAACCAAAGCGTGACATTGACAAACCATTCTTAATGCCTGTGGAGGATGTATTCTCAATTACAGGTCGCGGTACCGTAGGAACGGGCCGTATAGAGAGTGGAATTATTAAGGTCGGTGATGAAGTGGAAATGATTGGAATGGGAGAGACCAAAAAGACCATAGTGACCGGTATAGAGATGTTTAGGAAACTGTTGGATGAAGGCCGGGCCGGAGACAATGCCGGATTACTGCTACGTGGTATAGATAAAGAATCACTCACGCGCGGTATGGTATTGGCAAAACCGGGTTCCATTACGCCCCATACAAAGTTTAAAGCCAGTGTATATGTACTAAAGAAGGATGAGGGTGGCCGTCATACCCCGTTTTTCAATGGATATCGTCCTCAGTTTTACTTCCGGACAACGGATGTAACAGGTGTGGCCACATTGCCTTCAGGTACAGAGATGGTAATGCCGGGAGATAATGTGGAACTTGATATTGAACTGATAACGCCAATTGCCATGGATAAGGAACTGCGTTTTGCCATTCGTGAGGGTGGGCATACGGTTGGTGCTGGCGTGGTAACTGAGATTACGGAATAGGGAAGACGGTGGCTAAACAAACTATCCGAATCAGTTTAAAGGCTTACGATCATTCCTTGATTGATAAGTCTACTGAAAAAATTGTTAAAACGGCAAAATCCACCGGTGCGATCATTTCAGGTCCAATTCCTTTGCCAACACGAAGAACTGTTTATACCGTATTGCGATCTCCATTTGTAAATAAAAAATCAAGAGAGCAATTCCAGACTAAAATTCATAAACGTTTAATCGATATTTTAAACTCAACACCCAAAACAGTCGAAGCATTAATGAAGCTTGATCTCCCTGCCGGTGTGGATATTGAGATTAAGGTTTAATTATGCGAGGATTGATCGGGAAAAAAATTGGAATGACGCAAATTTTCAACGATGGTGGCCAATCGATTCCCGTTACAGTCGTTGAAGGTGGCCCATGTGTGGTGACTCAGGTTAAAACAGATGCTTCTGATGGCTATGATGCGATTCAAGTAGGTTATGGGGAACGGAAGAATAAACATTCGAATAAAGCATTGAATGGTCATTTTGAGAAAGCAAAGACTGATGTAAAACGTGTTTTGGCAGAATTTGTACCTGTGCCGGATTATGAATACAAAACGGGTCAAGAATTTGGTGTTTCATTATTTAAAGAAGGTGAATATGTTGATGTGGCTGGCACAACGAAGGGAAAAGGATTCTCAGGAGTCATGAAGCGTCATGGCTTTAAAGGAGGTCCAAAAACGCACGGTCAAAGGGAGCATCCACGATCTGCAGGATCAATTGGGCAGGCATCCGATCCATCCCGTGTTTTTAAGGGAATGAAAATGGCTGGACAATATGGGAATAAAAGAATGACGGTACGAAACCTTGAGGTTATATCGGTCGATTCAGAAAAAAATCAAATTTTATTAAAAGGCGCAGTTCCCGGTGCCAAAAATGGAATTATATTCATTACGAAGTAAATATGAAGTTAAAAGTAATCAATCAGGATGGTGGAAAAGGCTCGACTGTTACAGTGGACGATTCCGTTTTTGGAATCAAACCCAATGAAAGTGTGGTCCATCAGGCTGTTGTTGCAGAATTAGCCAACAGTCGCCAAGGAACCCATTCTTCAAAAAATCGATCGGCGGTTAGTGGTGGTGGAAAAAAACCATTTAAACAGAAGGGAAGTGGTAACGCGCGTGCGGGAACCATTCGTTCTCCTTTATGGAAAGGTGGCGGTGTTGTTTTCGGCCCAGAACCCCATAAATATGTAAACAGAATGCCAAAGAAGATGAAACGATTGGCACGTCGTTCTGTTTTATCAAAGCGTACGAGTGCAGGTGAATTAGTTATTGTTAATGAGATTTCTGTATCGGCACCAAAAACAAAAGAATTCATATCCTTTTTGAATGGATTGGATCTTCAGGGAAAAAAGGTAACCATTATGGTTGCATCTTATAATGACAATGTTTTCTTGGCTGCCCGAAATATTCCAAATATTTATGTAGTTGAAGCGACTTCTGCCAGTACTTATGACTTATTGGATTGCGAAGTCCTTCTTGTTGAAAAAGCTGGTTTAGCATTATTAAATAAACAATTAATGGTCAAATCATAATGTCTTATCAAAAAACTATTATACGTCCATTGTTTACAGAAAAAATAAGTCAATTAGAAGATGAAGAGAGAAAGTATGCTTTTCAGGTAGAAAAGGGTGTAAATAAGATCGAAATAAAACGAGCAATCGAAGAAAAATTTGATGTGGAAGTGACAAAAGTTGCAACGATGAATCGATTGGGTAAAGAGAAGAACATGACGGTTCGAAGTGGCGGACGAACGATTCGCACACAAGGATTTCGCGCCAGTTGGAAAAAAGCGATTGTCACTTTAAAAGAAGGCGACATTATTGATTTACTCAGAGGGGAAGCGGCTGAATAATGGGTGTGAGAACAATAAAGCCAACCACGCCGGGGAATCGATTTGCAACACGTCCGGATTTTTCTGAAATCACTAAAAATACACCGGAAAAAAGTTTAACGAGGGAACTGCGAAAAAATGGTGGCCGAAATAACATGGGCCGAATTACGGTTAGGCACCGTGGCGGTGGACATCGTCGCAGATATCGCATCATTGATTTTAAAAGAAATAAATTTGATATTCCAGCGAAAGTGGCAGCGATCGAATATGATCCTAACCGCTCCGCAAATATTGCACTATTGTTTTATGCTGATGGCGAAAAACGGTATATCCTGGCGTCGTTTGGTATAAAGGTTGGCGATGATATTATTTCGGGTGAAAATGCGCCGCTTAGACTTGGGAATGCATTGCCTGTGGGTAAGATAGCCACAGGGATGTTTGTGCATAATGTAGAATTAGCACCCGGTCGTGGCGGACAAATGGTTCGAAGTGCCGGTGTAGGTGCACAAGTCCTGGCCCATGATGGTGGTTTTACATCTCTAAAATTGCCTTCGGGTGAAATTCGTCAAATACGTAAAGATTGTTATGCTACGATTGGTGAAGTTGGAAATAAATCCCATGAACAGGTCGTTTCCGGAAAAGCGGGCCGCAGCCGATGGTTGGGCAAGCGTCCAAAAGTTCGAGGCGTCGTGATGAACCCAGTAGATCACCCTCACGGCGGAGGTGAAGGAAAAACTTCAGGAGGTCGCCATCCAGTATCGCCTTGGGGACAGCCAACAAAAGGATATAAAACCCGGAAAAAGAATAAAAAATCCAATGATTATATTGTGAAAAGGAGAAAATAGGATGGCCCGTTCACTCAAAAAAGGACCATTTGTTGATGTCAAGCTTGAAAAGAAAGTTGAAAAAATGAATGAAGGTGGAAAGAAAAAAGTAATTAAAACTTGGTCCCGCCGTTCCATGATTACTCCTGATTTTGTGGGTCATACTTTTGCTGTTCATAATGGAAATAAATTTATTCCAGTTTTCATATATGAGAATATGGTTGGACATAAGCTTGGCGAATTCGCTCCCACTCGAACCTTTAGATTGCATTCCGGAGATAGAAAGTAAAGACCATGGAAGCGAAAGCAATTACGAGACATATTCGGCAATCTCCTCGGAAAATTCGCGTTGTGCTCAATGAGGTACGTGGCCGGGAAGTTGAAGACGCGTTAAATTTTCTTCATTTTTCAAAAGCGAAAGCAGCAACTCAAATTGAAAAAACGGTTCGGTCTGCTGTTGCAAATTTGATGAATATCGCATCAGATACTGATGTGAATACAGAAGATTTGCATATTAAAACATGTTATGCAGATGGTGGACCGCATATGAAAAGGTTTCGTGCCGCATCTATGGGACGCATTTCCAAATTAAATAAACCAACAAGCCATTTAACAATCGTCGTATCCGACGAGAAAAATTAAGGATAACCTTTGGGTCAAAAAACACATCCAGTCGGATACAGACTACAGATTACTAAAAATTGGAGTTCTACCTGGTTTGCAGGTAAATCTTTTGCAGCAGGCCTTGAAGAAGATGTCCGCATACGAAAGTATATAAAAGCCCGGTTACCTAATGCTGGTATTTCTCGAGTTGAGATTAGTCGGACTTCGAAGACGGTAACCGTTACAATTCATACGGCGCGTCCCGGTATTGTCATCGGAAAAGGCGGGGAAGAAGTCAATCGTTTGAAAGATGAGATCAAACAATTGACGGAGCGAAACGTTCAGGTTAATATATCTGAAGTAAAGCGGCCTGAATTAGATGCAGCGCTTGTGGGGGCAAACATTGCTCATCAGTTGACAAAAAAAGTTTCATATCGTCGTGTAGTAAATAAGGTAATTCAATCCACCATGCGTATGGGTGCTGATGGAATACGTATTAATGTTGCTGGTCGGTTGGGTGGGTCAGAAATTGCCCGAAGTGAGAAATTTTCCCAAGGGCGGGTGCCGTTACATACGTTGCGGGCGGATATAGATTATGTATTAACGGAAGCCCATACACAATATGGAACCATTGGAATTAAAGTTTGGATTTGCAACGGCGAATCAACCCGTAAATAAATCATGTTAGAACCAAAAAAAACCAAATTTAGAAGGCATCATCGAGGGAATCGCAGGGGGATGGCAAAAGGTGGAGATTATGTTGCTTTTGGTAGTTACGGTTTAAAAGCAGTTGAAGCTGGATGGATAACTAGTCGCCAAATTGAGGCATGTCGTATATCCATCACAAGAGTAGTAAGAAAAATCGGAAAAATGTGGATACGTGTTTTTCCAGATAAACCGATTACAAAAAAACCGGCTGAAACCCGAATGGGTAAAGGAAAAGGATCTCCAGAATATTGGGTAGCTGTTGTAAAGCCAGGCCGAATTTTGTTTGAAGTTGAGGGTGTTGATCGCGCAGGTGCCGAAGAAGCATTCCATAACGCATCACATAAATTGCCAATTAAAACCAAAATAGTTGGTAGACGAGAAGTATAATGAAAAAACAGGAATTAAACGAGTTATCTATGACGGATATAGATGCAAAACTTCATGATAATTTGGAAGATTTGCAAAATCTGCGGTTTCAAAAGGCATTGCAGCAGATTGAAAATCCGATCCGTATTTCACATTTGAAAAAGGAAATTGCACAATTAAAAACGGTAAAAAAAGAATTTGATCTTGGCCTTCGCGGCGGAAAGAATGAGGATTAATTTTGGCTGATAGAAAAAGACAATCGTTAGTGGGGGAAGTTGTGAGTGATAAGATGGATAAAACTGTCGTTGTTCAGGTTATGCGTAAAATTCCTCACCCTGTTTATCAAAAATTTGTGAAAAGATTTAAAAAATATTTCGCCCATGTAGAGTCAGTCAAACCAAAGGTTGGTGATATTGTGGAGATTAGCTCGATGCGTCCCATGAGTAAAAGAAAACGTTGGCGTGTGAAAGAAATAATTCGTGAATCAATTAAAATAGGGTAAATGAAGTGATTCAACAGGAAACAAGACTGAAAGTAGCAGACAATTCTGGCGCAAGAGAAGTATTATGCTTCAAAGTATTGGGAGGCAGTCGACGCCGTTATGCAACGGTTGGCGACATTGTCGTTGTGACGGTGAAACAGGCCATTCCAGGTGGAATGGTTAAAAAAGGTGATATATCCCGCGCTGTTGTAGTGCGCACTAGGAAAGAAGTACGAAGATCTGATGGATCTTATATTCGTTTTGATGACAATGCGGCAGTGTTACTTACAGCCGCCGGAGAACCGCGAGGTACGCGGGTGTTAGGTCCGGTCGCTCGTGAGCTTCGTGACAGTGGTTATATGAAAATTGTATCCATGGCACCGGAGGTTTTATAATGAATATCAAAAAAGGAATGTCCGTCCATGTCATTAGTGGAAACCATCGTGGTGAAGAAGGAAAAGTACTTCATATATTCCCAAAAAAAGAACGCATTATAATCGAAGGTGTTAATTTTATTAAACGCCATACGCGCGCATCTAAAGATAACCCTCAAGGCGGCATCGTAGAGAGGGAAGGCACCTTACATGTTTCTAATGTGATGGTTGTCCACGGTGGAAAGCCAACCCGAATAGGATATAAAAAATTAGAAGATGGTTCAAAAGTTAGAATATCAAAAAGAACGGGTGAAGAGATTGGTTAAGAATTATGGCTGATAAAAAGAATACAAAATACGTTCCAAGTTTACGTAAGCGTTACAAAGATACAGTTGTAATAGGGATGATGGAACAATTCAGTTATAAAAATGTGATGGAAGTACCAAAGGTTAGCCATATATCCATTAATATGGGTATTGGAGATGCTAAGGATAATCCTAAAAAACTGGAAAGTGCCGTCCAGGAATTAACCCTTATATCGTGTCAAAAACCGGTCGTAACTAAATCTCGGCAGGATATTTCAAATTTCAAAATCAGAAAAGGATTTCCCGTGGGTTGTAAAGTTACACTCCGCGGTAACCGGATGTATGATTTTATGGAAAGATTGATTAGTATTGCACTTCCTCGAACCCGCGATTTTAGAGGATTATCATTTAAGTCATTTGATGGCAGCGGTAATTATTCATTTGGTGTGAAAGAACAAATTATTTTCACCGAGATTAATTATGATAAAATTGATAGTATCCGTGGCATGGATATTTCATTTATAACCACAACTGGATCGGATGAAGAATCATATCATTTGTTAAAATTAATGGGTCTTCCTTTACGGGATAAACCGACGAAACAAGACGAAATAAATGAGGCCGCTTAATGGCAAAAAAATCATTAATAATTAAGGCAAAGAGAAAACCAAAATTTAGCACGCGTGGATATAACCGCTGTTTTAACTGTGGGCGCCCTGATGGGTATCTGAGAAAATTTGGACTTTGCCGTATCTGTTTTAGAGAAATGGCATTGAAAGGTGAAATTCCTGGTGTCACGAAAGCTAGTTGGTAGGAGAATAATAGTATGGCAATGACCGATCCAATTGCAGACATGCTTACGCGTATTCGGAATGCGATGGCTGTGGATAAACGATTTGTAGATATCCCGTCCTCTAATCTGAAGAAACGAATAGCATTTGTTTTAAAAGAAGAAAAATATATTGAAGATTTCATGTTTATCAATAATGGTGTGAAATCTTCTATACGCGTTTTCTTAAAATATGATCATCATGGTAAAGCAGTCATCACTTGTATTGAACGGGTGAGTACACCTGGACGACGATTATATGTTGGCGGTAATGATATTCCCCGTGTTCTGGACGGGTTAGGCATTTCAATTCTTTCCACATCGCGAGGTGTTATTTCAAATAAAGCGGCCAAACGATTGGGTGTTGGCGGCGAAATATTATGCAACGTTTGGTAAAATAATATGTCAAGAGTTGGTAGCAAAATTATAGAAGTTCCCAAAGATGTCATTGTGAATGTGAATGCGGGTATGGTGGGTATAAAAGGCCCAAAAGGTACATTGAATGTACCTTTTCACGGCGATATGTCAGTGACACAGGATAATGGTACAATTCTCGTGGAGCGTCCATCGGATTCTAAAACACATCGATCTCTCCATGGAACCACTCGTCAGTTAATTGCCAATGGAATACAGGGCGTTGCCGAGGGGTATTCAAAAGATTTAGAAATTAGAGGCGTGGGCTATCAGGCAAATATGGAGGGAAAATTCCTCGTGCTAAAACTTGGGTTTTCTCATGATATATATTTCGAACCACCTATTGGTGTTGAGATTAAAACCAATCAGACAGAAGTCAATGTTTCGGGAATCAATAAACAATTGGTGGGTGAAGTGGCTGCAAAAATTAGATCTTTTCGTAAACCTGAGCCATACAAGGGTAAGGGGATTAGATATAAAGACGAATATGTACGATCAAAACAAGGTAAAACAGTTGGCGGTGGATCAGAATGAGAAAATTATCAGCAACAGAAATGCGTAATCAGCGCAGACGTAATCGGAGTAAACGGGATAATTACGGTCATCCTGAAAGACCGCGTTTGGTTGTTTATCGTTCCAATAAACATATCAGCGCCCAAGTCATTGATGATTTGAGCGGTACAACGCTTGCTTCAGCTTCCTCTTTAGATAAAACGATTGAAAAGGAAGTTGCAAAAGCAGATTCTAAAAAAGCAATCAGCACCATCGTTGGAACTGCAATTGGAGAACTGGCTGTTAAAAATAAAGTGAGTAAAGTTGTATTTGATAGAAATGGGTATCCTTATCAAGGCCGTGTGAAAGCAGTTGCTGAAGCTGCGAGAGATGCCGGTTTAAAATTTTAAAGAATAGAGAGTTATGATTAATCCTGCAGAATTAGATCTTAAAGAAGAAGAAGTCATTCAAATTTCTCGTGTATCGAAGGTGACTTCCCGAGGAAGAAATTTTCGTTTTGGCGCTTTAGTTGTCGTCGGTGATGGAAAAGGCCATGTTGGCATCGGTCAAGGAAAAGCCGGTGAAGTCATGTCGGCAATTAACAAAGCCAAAGAAAATGCGAAGCAAAATATTGTAAAGATACCAGTGATCAATGGTACCATTCCTCACAAAATTATATCCCGTTTTGGTGCCAGCAAGGTGATGCTGAAACCCGCAGCGCCCGGTACCGGAATTATTGCCGGCGCAGCTGTTCGATCTATCATGGAACAGGTGGGCATTCGTAATATTTTAACCAAACGATTTGGATCAAATAATCGTACAAATTTAACCAAAGCGACCATGCAGGCATTGTTGGATTTACAGGATGCGGTATCTGTAGCCAATAAGCGGGGTATGACGATTAAGGAAGTGTTTAATTAATCATGGCCAAAGTAAATACATTAAAGATTACGCAAATAAAAAGTGCTATTGGGTATAAGAAAAAAGCGAAAGCAACGCTCAAGGCGTTAGGTTTGCGTAAGATGCATCAAACGATAGAACAGGTTGACTCCCCTGCACTTAGGGGCATGATAAGTCGTGTCAATTATCTTGTAAAGGTTGAGGAATAAAAATGAAACTTGGAGCTTTAAAACCCTCGAAGGGGGCAACCCATAATAAAAAACGTGTGGGGCGTGGACAAGGATCAGGATGGGGAAAAGATGCGGGTCGTGGGGAAAATGGATATCATTCTCGCTCCGGGTCGAAACATCGTCCTTGGTTTGAAGGCGGACAAATGGCACTATACCGCCGATTGCCGAAACGTGGCTTCTCTAATTATATATTTAAAAAAGAATTTCAACTGGTTAATGTAGCCGATTTAGAAAAATTAAATGTGGATACGATTGATCCAAATATCATGATGGAAAATGGTCTGGTAAAATATGCCCTGCGTCCAATTAAGGTCTTGGGTGACGGAGATTTGACTAAGAAGGTAAATGTATCTGCGAGTTCTTTTAGTGCATCTGCAAAAGAAAAAATAGAAAAAGCAGGTGGGTCGGTAACAAAACAGTGATCGATAAATTCAAAAATATGTTTTCTATACCTGAGCTTCGTAGACGAATTTTGTTTACGTTGGGCATCTTGGTTGTAGTTCGTCTGGGTGCACACATACCAATCCCTGGCATTAATGGTGATGTTTTAGCTGCTGCATTTGAGGGATTACAAAATACACTTTTTGGTTTGTACAACTTGTTTGCAGGTGGTGCATTCGAAAAAGCGACCTTATTTGCCCTTGGGATCATGCCATACATTTCAGCTTCGATTATTATTCAGCTGATGAGTACGGTGGTTCCCTATTTTCAACGGTTGCAAAAAGAAGGTGAAGCAGGAAGAAAAAAAATTACCCAAGTTACCCGGTATTTAACCGTTTTGATCTCTGCCATGCAGGCGTATGGTATTGTGGCTGTTTTTCTACCATCCATGTCTGCCGGTGGGCAGTCTGTTGTGATTAATCCGGGCATTGGATTTATATTTACTGGTATGGTGAGTTTAATTACCGGGACGATTTTCCTCATGTGGTTGGGTGAACGGATCACGGAACGGGGAATCGGAAATGGAATTTCCTTAATTATAATGGTGGGAATCGTATCCGGACTTCCGAATGTAATTGTGAGCGAAATAACCTTAATCAGTGAAGGTGTGCGGGGAATTCTGAGCGAAATTATATTACTGGGTATTATGTTTGCCGTGATTGCTTTTGTAGTTCTTTTAACGCAAGGCACACGAAAAATTCCAGTTTCCTATGCCAAGCGGGTTGTGGGACGAAAAGTTTATGGTGGACAATCCACACATATTCCGCTTAAAGTGAATACTGCTGGTGTTATGCCCATTATTTTTGCACAATCTATCATGTTTATCCCCAGTACCATTGCCACGTTTTTTAGCGAAAATGAGTTTATGGAGGGTGTATTAAGATGGTTCTCGTTTGACCATCCATTTTATTGGTTCGTTTTTGGGCTTATGATTATTTTCTTTACTTACTTTTACACTGCAATCGCTTTTGATCCAAATCAGGTTGCTCAGCAGATGAAACAGCATGGTGGTTTCATCCCTGGTATTCGTCCCGGGAAAAAGACATCCGAATATATTGACAACATTTTATCACGGGTGACGTTACCCGGATCCTTTGCGTTGGCGTTGGTTGCTATTTTTCCTTATATACTTATGCAAGCCATGGATGTGAATTATGATTTAGCATCATTTTTTGGCGGTACCAGTTTGCTGATTATAGTAGGCGTTGCGTTAGATACATTACAGCAAATTGAATCCCATCTCATGAGTCGCCATTATGACGGATTTTTGAGTAAGGGAAAAATTCGTGGCCGGAGGCGGATGTAAATGGTTCATATTCGAACCCAGCGTGAAATTGACCTGATTACTGCCAGTTGCCAGATTGTTGCGGATACATTAGATTTTATCAGTAGTGACATTAAACCGGGTGAAAATCTTATTGATATTGATTCGAAAGCAGAGGCGTTTATTCGATCGCAAGGTGCCCGGCCTGCATTTAAGGGATATATGGGGTTTCCTGCAACATTGTGTATATCGGTGAATGATGAAGTGGTTCATGGTATACCGACGAATCGTGTTTTGGAAGAAGGGCAGATTGTGGGGATAGACTGTGGTGCTGAAAAAGAAGGATATTATGGGGACCATGCAAAAACATTTGCCGTTGGAAAAATTTCGGAAAATAAAAGAAAATTAGTGGATATTACACAAGAATCTCTGAGAAAAGGCATTGCACAGGCATTCCCAGGTAATTATGTTTCCGATATTGGTTATGCTATTCAAACTTACGTGGAAGCTTTTGGTTATTCAGTGGTTCGTGAATTGGTGGGACATGGTATTGGTACCAAACTTCATGAAGAACCGCAAATCCCAAATTATGGTGAGCCGAAACAGGGGTATAAATTGCGTGAAGGAATGTGTATTGCAATCGAACCCATGATTAATCAAGGTGTAAAAGAAGTGATAACAGATACGGATGGATGGACCATCCGTACGGTTGATGGTGAGGATTCTGCCCATTTTGAACATACCATTGCCATCACAAAGAATGGCCCTATTATTTTGAGTCAGGGAGTTACCGCCCGTGACTAAAGAGCAGAGTATTCAGGTTGAAGGAATTATTAAAGAAACACTCCCCAATGCCATGTTCCGGGTGGAGGTAGAAATTGGTGACAGTACCCATGAAGTATTGGCACACGTTAGTGGAAAAATGCGCATGCATTTTATTAAAATATTGCCAGGGGACGTGGTAAAATTAGAGATTTCACCCTATGATTTATCCCGGGGTCGAATCACGTATCGAAATAAGTAGGAAATCATGAAAGTTAGATCTTCAGTAAAAAAGATTTGTGATAAATGTAAAATCATCCGCCGTAAAGGTGTGGTATTTGTTATTTGCTCAAATCCAAAACACAAACAAAGACAAGGATAGGAGCATTTAGTGGCGCGTATAGCAGGTATAGATATTCCCCGCGATAAAAAAGTTCCTTTTTCGCTATGTTATATCCATGGTATTGGTTTAACGCTTGCGAATGAGATTTGCGATCATGCAAAAATTAATAAGGACACGAGGGTAAAAGATTTATCAGATAGTGAAGTGGCATCTGTTCGCGATGCAATCTCGACATTGGAAATTAAAGTAGAAGGTGAACAACGAACTTTTGTTTCAATGAATATCAAACGTAAAAGAGATATTGGATGTTACCAGGGATTACGGCATCGTCGCGGATTGCCAGTGAACGGTCAACGAACCAAAACGAATTCGAGAACCCGTAAAGGAAAACGTCGGACTATCGGACTTGGAAGTAAAGAGGAATAATAACAATGGCTAAGCCAATCAAAGAAATAAAGAAGAAACCAAAAAAAAAATCCGTCGACGCGGTGGGAATTGCCCATATTAAGGCAACTTTTAACAATACCCATATTACGTTGACAGATAAATTTGGGAATGTGGTTGCATGGTCCACCGCTGGGACAAGTGGTTTTAAAGGATCAAGGAAGAGTACAGCATATGCAGCTACAATGGCGGCAGAAAAAGTTGGGAATGAAGCAATATCTATGGGGATGAAAACCATAGAAGTAAAAATTAAAGGGCCGGGCTCCGGTCGTGAATCAGCCATAAGAGCATTGGCCGTTGCAGGATTGGAAATCACTTCCATCCGTGACGTAACTCCTTTGCCCCATAATGGTTGTCGTCCGCCCAAAAGAAGACGTGTTTAAAAAGGAAGTTTAATGGCAAAATCAAGTGTACCTAAAGGCAAACTTGTCCGCAAATTTGGGGAGAATATTTTTGGAAACCCGAAATACGACAGTCTGCTAAACAAAAAACCTTATACACCGGGACAACATGGCCCTACCCGTCGACGGCGTTTGTCTAATTATGGCGTTCAATTAAGGGAAAAACAAAAAATAAAAGCCATGTATGGCGTATTGGAACGTCAATTTAGAAATTATTTTCACAAAGCAGAAAAGATGACCGGAGAAACGGGAACCAATTTGCTGCAATTGCTGGAATGCAGATTAGATAATGTAGTGTATCGTCTTGGTTTGGCATCTACAAGATCTCAGGCACGGCAAATGGTAAGCCATGCGCACTTTTTATTGAATAACACAAGATGTAATTATCCATCGGCCACAGTGAACCCGGGTGATATTATTCAGGTTCGTGAACGCTCCAGAAGAATGGAAATCATTATGGATGCGATGAAACGGATTAAGGGTGATATCGGATTACCCTGGTTAGAACTGGACAAAGGAAAAATGACAGGTACATTTTTAGCGGTTCCGGAAAGAGATGAAATGGCGCTAACGGTCAATGAACAATTAGTCGTCGAACTTTACTCAAAGTAAATAACAAGGTATAAAACTATTATGGCAAAAAAATACGATTTAAAAATAAAAACGGATAATAATTCTCTGACTGACACCTATGGTAAATTTATCATTCAGCCTTTGGAAAGAGGCTATGGGGTTACCGTTGGAAATGCGCTCAGGCGCGTATTGCTCACCAGTATTCCAGGTGCGGCGATTACCAATGTAAAGGTAGAAAATGTGTTACATGAATTTTCAACCATTTCGGGTGTGAAAGATGATATGACTGATATTATCCAAAACCTGAAAGGTGTACGGTTTAAATTATCAGACTCTGACGTGGACAATGTAAAAATATCCTTGAAGGGGAACCGAGTTTTTTCTGCAAAGGATATTCAGGATGCTACCGATCAGTTTGAAGTCTTGAATCTGGACCATTATATCACTGAAATCAATGCAAAAGGATCCATAAGCATGGAAATTCGTATTGGCGTTGGTAAAGGATATGTCCCTTCAGAGGAGAATGAATTACCGAATGCACCGATTAGCACCTTGGCCATTGATAGTATTTTTAATCCGGTGACAAAAGTGACTTATAATGTGCAGCCGGTTCCCGGTGCGAAAGACCCCATCGAGATCTTAAGTATCGAAGTGGAGACGGATGGATCTATTACGCCCCAGGATGCCATTAGTTATTCTGCCAGTGTGTTAATGGATCACCTTCGTCTGGTTGTAGCGATTGCAAAACCAGAAGTGCTTGAAGTAACAGAGCAAATCAGTGAAGAAGTGATTAAAATTCGAAACCTACTGAACTTAACGATTGATGAAATGGAATTATCCGTTCGGAGTCATAACTGTCTGCAGGCGGCTGGAATTAAATACATTTACGAATTAGTAAGTAAAGAAGAAAGCGCCATGCTGAAGTACAAGAACTTTGGCCGTAAATCACTGACAGAGCTTGTTGAAAAACTAGATGAAATGGGTATCAGTTTCGGTATGGACGTAGATAAATATCTAAAATTGGAAGTTTAGTTTAACCATGAGGCACCAGAAAAAAGGACGGAAACTTGGCGTAAACCCTTCACATCGGAGGGCGATGCTAAAAAATTTAGCGGCAAATTTAATTGAGCATAAGCGAATCAAGACCACGGATTCTCGAGCGAAAGAATTGCGTACTTATATTGAGCCATTAATTACAAAGGCCAAAAAAGGTGATTTGAATTCTATTCGTCAAATTAGCAGAAAATTACCATGGAAAAATGTCGTCCATACTTTGGTTCATGAGATTGCCCCTGTTTATGCGGAACGGAATGGTGGATATACACGTATTATTAAACTTGGATTCCGGGATAATGACCGCGCATCTGTTTCACTCATCGAATTGGTTGACTACGAGAGCGTAGATTCTACAGAAGCGGTCGAAGCTTCTGAATAGAGATCTATTGATTCAATCAATTAAAAATATCCATAGAAGGGCAACGGTTTCCGTTGCCCTTCTATTTTCTATACTCTTGGGCTTTAGTCCGGGACCGGGCGAATTTGAAGATCGGTATTTATGGGTGGTTCGCAACACACTCACGAATCAAGTAAGTATCGATCAAATGATTCAATTTGCTACGTTAAATCGATTTAACCATATATTGGTACAGGTCCGAGGTCGAGGCGATGCATATTACACATCAGAATTCGTGCCTAAATCCCACCTCATTCAGAATACATCCTTTGATCCTTTAGCCTACTTAATTCCGACGGCAAAGGAAAACGGAATTAAAGTTCATGCCTGGGTGAATACGTATTTACTCTGGTCATCTCGTGTTAAACCGGTTCAAAAAAACCATTTATTTTATACAAACATGGAATGGTTGGATCAGAATAAAAGAGGTGAAATCAATATTTCCCATGAATTAAAAAAACTCAATGGGGGTAAAAACGGGTATGAAGGATTATATTTATCACCGAATCATCCGAGAGTAAATCCATATTTAATTTCTGTATTTAAAGAATTAATTGAAAATTATGATCTGGATGGTCTTCATTTGGATTACATTCGGTATCATGATTCTGAATATGGACAAAATCCCGGCGCCATTGCGCAATATCGAAAAGAGAATGGATTAAAAGTACTCCAACTATCCACTTCCGCACCAGATCCTATGACAGTAATTAAAGCGGGGCAATGGAGTGATTCCCGAAGAAAGGCTGTTACAGAATTGGTTCGTGATACCAAAAGCCTTATTGATGTTATTCGCCCCAATTTGATATTATCTGCAGCAGTGAAACCGAATCTTTACCAAGCAAGAGATCGTTATTATCAGGAATGGGATGTATGGTTAGCTGCGGGATATTTGGATAAGGCAGTTGTCATGAACTATACTAAAAATTTAAAGGATTTCGCCGCCAATATTGATATTATGTATGATAATCTTCCCACCAAATATCGGAAGAAAATTGTTATGGGAATTGCCACATATAATCAGCCTGCACGGCAAGTGGTGGATAAAGTAAAATATACCCGGGTCACCCGATTTAAAGGTATTTCATTTTTTTCTTATAATGTCATGGTTCAGAACCCCCGATACTTTAAGTCTATAAAAAAGGTGTTGTACCCACGGGGATAGAAATTTGATCCTTAGTTAAAATTAAGGGGCAGCTTCTTCATACTTCAAAAACCGTTTATAATGTTTATAGTCAAAACCATTATCGGTTTTGGCCAATCCATTTTTAATCAGATGGGCATTAATGAAGGTTTTATTTTTTAAATATAAATAACAGAGTCTATTCTTTTGATTATCAAATTCTATGGTATCATAATTTAGGAATACTTTCTGACCTTTTGTTTTTTCTGCGATAAACTGTTTTGCCTCAGATGTTTTACCTTTAATCGGCTTAACGCCAATAAGTCTAATTGTCATCCCATTGCTGAGAGTGAGAATATTCGGAGAATGAATTTCTTTTACAGAATAGTAATCAATCGTGTCGCCATTGGCATTTTGATCTATTTTTGATCCATACTGGTTTTTTCTCGGATCTACTTTTTTATCAATATTAACGGTATCTTTAAAAATATAGGGTAAGTTTTGGATGTCCTTTTTGAAATTACGATTGGTCAGATTACTTTCTATAAATTCGACATTTGCTCCATTCGATAACTTATCCTTAATTATGGGTAAAAAGTCTTTGTTAATTTCATATCCTATCGAATTTCGATCAAGATTCAAAGCGCTAAGTGCAGTGGTGCCGCTGCCTAAAAATGGATCCAAAACAGTATCTTCCACAAAAGAAAACATTTTAATTAAACGATGGGGTAGTTCTAAGGGAAACATGGCTAAATGATTTTTCTGTTTTTCACCGGCAAAATTCCAGTGACCGGAAAAAAATGTATTCCATTCCTTGGAAGTCATTTTGGATTTTTCTTTTATTTCTATATCTATTTTCTTCGGCTTTCCCGGTTTTTTAAATAATAGAATAAATTCATAATCAATTTTCAGAATACCGTTGCTTGGGTAGGGGTAGGAGCCCATAATGGACGCGCCGCCTGAGGTATTGGATGTGGTCATTTTTTGCCAAATGATGGCACCCATATAATCAAACCCAACTGTTTCGCAAAATTTAATAATCTCAGTTCGGATAGGAATGACCTTATATCGACCATAATAGACTGACCTAGCGAATTGATCGCCGATGTTGACACATAATCGGCATCCATCATCCAGCACTCGATATGATTCATTCCAGACTAAATTTAGATTATTGATATATTCCTCGTACGAGTCATCAAATCCAATCTGGTTTTTATCGCCATAATCCTTGAGCTGCCAGTATGGGGGAGAGGTAACTGCAAGATGAATCGATTTGTCCTGGACTAATTCCATTTTCCTGGAATCGCCAAGAATGATTTTATGATTGGTTTTCACGTCAATAAGTTAACTACACAAAGTTTTATAGATTTTACCTTTCGTCATAGGGAACAATACCTCCTTCTTCAATAATCTTAGATTCTTGGCCCAGCAATAGGAGGAAAATCGAAAATGGTGATTGGTCTCTTTCCATCCTGTATGTTCAAATTGCAAGTCGGTAGAATCGCCTTTACGGGTTAAAAATAATTTGACCTTTGTTCCAGTCCAGTCTTCATCTGCCTTTGTAATCTCTAACACAAATTTGGTATTTTCATCATATTCCAAGACAATGGCGCGCCAGTCATATTCATCACTGAAAAAAGGTTGATATTCTGCGCCCAATTCAGGATGGCTGTACGACGTTTTTGTCCACCATACAGCTAACCCTTTTGGGGTAGTAATCACATCATATACATTTTCTGCAGACGATTGTATTGTAAGGTTATGGAGTATGTCAGGCATTGTTTAAATTTCCTGCAGTAATTTTACGAAAGAAAAGGATTAATTGTATGTCAAAACGAATCATCCACGCACCGCGGGGTAACAAACTCACCTGTAAAAACTGGCAGATTGAAGCGCCATACAGGATGATTCAAAATAACCTAGATCCGGATGTGGCAGAAAATCCGGATGAATTGGTTGTATATGGGGGTAAGGGAAAAGCGGCGCGAAATTGGGAATGTTATGATGCGATTCTCAATACGCTGAAACGGATGAATGAAGATGATACATTGCTGGTACAATCAGGAAAACCGGTGGGAGTACTCAAAACACATACCTGGTCGCCTCGCGTACTCATCGCCAATTCCAATCTTGTTCCTGACTGGGCCACCTGGGATCATTTTAATGAATTAGATAAACAGGGACTAATGATGTATGGTCAAATGACCGCCGGTTCCTGGATATATATTGGTACTCAGGGGATATTGCAGGGGACCTACGAAACGTTTTCCGCCGCCGCAAAGCAACATTATAATTCTGATTTAACAGGAAAACTCGTTGTCACTGCCGGTCTTGGCGGTATGGGAGGCGCTCAGCCACTTTCTGTGACCATGAATAACGGCGTTTGCATTTGTATTGAAATTGACCCTTCTCGAATCCAACGACGTTTGGAAACGAAATACCTTAATGTGGCTACGGATTCCTTGGATGATGCACTCTCCATGGCCCGTAATGCCCAGAATAAGGGTGAGCCACTGTCTATAGGCCTGCAGGGAAATGCGGCGGATATTGTGCCCCAATTTGCAAAATTGGGCATTGTGCCGGATATTATTACAGACCAGACTTCCGCGCACGATGAATTGGATGGATATGTGCCCAATGGCATGACTTATGAAGAAGCGGTGGAATTACGGAAATCTGATCCGGATAAATATATCAAGGAGAGTTATCGCGCCATGGCAGAACATTGTCAAGGCATGCTCGACTTAAAAGAAAAAGGCGCAATTGTTTTTGATTATGGGAATAACCTTCGAGGACAAGCCAAAAAAGCAGGTGTAGAAAATGCGTTCGACTTTCCGGGGTTTGTACCTGCCTATATCCGAAATTTATTCTGTGAAGGTAAGGGGCCCTTCCGATGGGTTGCCCTGTCGGGAGATCCTGAAGATATTTATAAGACCGATGAAAAATTATTAAATATGTTTCCAGAAGATGAAACACTATCCCGGTGGATTAAACTGGCGAAAGAACAAGTACAGTTTCAAGGATTACCATCGCGTATTTGTTGGCTCGACTATACACAGCGATCCAAGTTTGGTGTGGCGTTGAATCAAATGGTGGCCAGTGGTGAATTATCGGCTCCTATTGTAATCGGTAGAGATCATCTTGATTGTGGTTCGGTGGCATCACCTTATCGGGAAACAGAAGCCATGAAAGATGGGTCTGATGCGGTAGCGGATTGGCCCTTACTCAATGCCCTCATCAGTACAGCCAGTGGAGCTACCTGGGTGTCAATACATCATGGTGGCGGCGTGGGAATGGGGCTCGCTATTCATGCAGGACAGGTCATTTGTGTGGACGGTACACCAGAAATGGAAAAACGGGTAAAAGCGGTGTTAACCAATGATCCGGGCATGGGGATTTTACGTCATGCGGACGCGGGATATGAAGATGCGATTCAAAATGCAAAAGATTGGGATGTAGATATTCCTATGATGGAAAAGGGATAATGTATGATGGTTGATGGAAAATGGGAGATGGGGATTGGATAATCAACAATCAAAAATCAGCAATCCAAAATCAATAATCCTTAAGAATATAGGGTGTTTGGTGACCGCCAACGCTGATGGTGTGGCATCATTCGAGAATACGTCAATCCTAATCGAAAATGGGAAAATCGCAGCTATCGGTGACAGGCAATCGGAAAATGCCATTGACTGCGGTGGAAAAATGGTGACGTGCGGATTTGTAGATTCCCACACTCACCCTGTATTTTTAGATAATCGTGATGAAGAATATGCCATGCGGTTGGCCGGCGTCACCTACGAAAAAATTGCGGAAAAAGGCGGTGGCATAGTTTCCAGTGTAGAAGGGGTACGAAATGCGTCTGAGGATGAATTAATCGATAAGGTATCTCAACGAATGGATCGATTTATTGCTGGTGGCACCACGACCATTGAAGCAAAGTCCGGGTATGGCCTTGACACAGAATCAGAATTAAAATCTTTATCTGTTATAAACAAAGTCCATAAAAGCCATGCAATAGATTTGATACCCACATTTATGGGGGGGCACGCCTTTCCACAGGAATACTCTGATGATCATGATGGTTATGTGAATCTCATCTGTAATGAAATGATTCCTGCCGTTGCGGCGCAGGGCATTGCTGTATTCAATGATGTATTTTGTGAAGAGGGTTACTTCACGGTAGCGGAATCAAAACGCATATTAGAAACAGGAAAAAAATACGGATTAAAACCGCGTCTCCATGCAGATGAATTTGTGGATTCTGGCGCGTCGGAATTGGCAGGGGAAGTAGGTACAATTTCGGCAGATCACCTTATGGCCGTTAGCAAAGACGGTATTAACGCTTTAGTGGAGAATAATGTGATTGCTACCTTGCTTCCTGGAACTACGTTTTTCCTCGGAAAATCCACCTATGCGCCGGCGAGAGAACTTATCAATTCAGGGATTACCCTCTCGCTTGCGACTGATTTTAATCCAGGGAGCTGTTATATTCAATCCATGCCATTTATCATGACGTTGGCTTGCATGCATTTGGGTATGACTGTTGAAGAATCCTTTCAAGCCGCAACCTATCACGGTGCAAAGGCACTTGAATTAGAGGAAAAAATTGGGTCAATTGAGGTAGGAAAATCTGCTGACTTGATTATTTGGGGTATAAGTAGTTTGCTGGATATACCATATTATGTCTCAAATCACCCAATTCGATATGTCATGAAGAATGGGGAAATTGTATTTGGTACTTGACTCAGGAACACTCCTTCCTGTAAAATCGCACTTGTTAAACGTTAAGAAATGGTAAATAAATGACCACAAAAAGAATTTTCGCAGTATTCATTGTTTTAGTGATGAGTTCGCAATTTGCTTTTGCAAACTATGGCTTTTATCGAAAAGTAGCCAATACCTGTAAATATTACAGGGTCACGGTTGATGAAAAGAAAATGTCCCTTACGAAGAATAAGGATGATTCATATAGTTTTTCGATTGAAATGAAAAGCCTTCGAAATAATTTTGAAATGGTCATGCTGGTTGGATTTATTGCCGTTGGGCAAGCCATGAACCATCAAGAAAAATTTGCAAAGAAAAAACCCGGATACACAGCCATTATTCCGGAGGATACAGACGTAACAGTAACCATCCCTGTATCCAGGCAAAATACAATTATCACGGCAAAGGCAACTGCAGGTCAAATCCGTCAATTGACGGATGGTAAAATTGATTCAGCAGGATTTATGCGTCTGATAAAGAATTCAATTCAAACACTGTAACAAGGAGGAAGAATGTTAGATCCTACCAGTTGGAGCGGCATGTTCGCACAATACGGTCGTTCTTTATTATGGGCGATCACAGCGGCTATCGGTTTTGGCCTGGGCGTTGGTATTTCATTGAAAGTTTTCGATTGGCTTTCAAGTGATATTGACGAATGGGAAGAAATTAAAAAAGGAAACATGGGTGTTTCCATGATCTTTACCGCACTTATCGTCATGGTTGGTTTAATCGTTTATAAAGTTATTTAAACGCAACCGACATCTCTATAAAAAACCCCATCTCGATTATCGGGATGGGGTTTTTTTATTTATAATAGACGCTTTAAAACTTATAATTTTACCCATAATTCATCCAAAAGAAGTAGGCTACAAATGCGCCCACTACCGTATTGATGAAATTAACCATGTCGTTCCCAATCCACTTTGACCCAAAAATCAGCTTTGTTTTATGATCGCAATGGTATCGATCCTCAGTTTGGTTTCCGCATTGTCTACATTTGAATTGTGCTTGGATAAAACGCCCTAGAATTGAATCAACTAATGATCCGGTAAGCCCAGCGATTGTGAGGGGGAGGAGCAGGCCGTTTAAATCCAATATTTCTTTACCCAGGATTCCGATAATCAACGCTCCCATAGCAGATCCCAAAATACCCAGAAATGTGACACCGCCAGAAACACCACGTTCCACGATTATCTTCGAGAGAACAAGTCTGGGTTCAGATTTTGAATAAAACCCAATTTCGGTTGCCCATGTATCCGCTGTGGCTGCACCGATAGCTCCAAGATATAAAATGATGGCTGGTGGAAAATTTGTGAAAAAATAAATGATAGCGAAAATTGTGCCGACTCCTCCGTTAGCCAGTATTTGGAGTATATTCCGATGGGAATAAGGTTTGTGGTGAAGGTGAGATAAAATGGAGGCCGAAATAAAGAAAAATACGAGGGGGATGATCCAGGGCCAGCCACCAGCACCAAAAATAATAATTCCCATTAAGAATCCACTAATCGCACCACTTGTGGATAATGATTTTTGTTTCCATGCCAAGGAAAAAATACCGATTGAAATGACAGTCCATACCAAGAGTTGGGGCAGAGTTCCATGGGTATAGTTAATCAGGAAAATCTCATAGGACAAAAAAGTAATAAGTGGCGTTGATAGGTTGTCTGAACCGCGAAAACTGATTGATTCGGCTAATGCAGCAGAGAATGCGGTGAATATGCTTAATCCGATTAAAACAGGGAGTGGTATTAGAAAGGATGCTTGATAGACCCTGGCAAGGATATCGGTGCCAAGCATGATTATCAAAATGGTTGTTCCAAACATGGCCAAAGATCCACGGCGAGATTTTTTATCCCGCCAGGGAATAAATGTGGTTCGTCCATTTTTTCCAATAAACGCTGCGGTGGGGTCTGCGATGGTCAAAACGATAATGGCTAAAATAAAAGAAATAGGTTTATCCCACCAAAAATATGACATAATCAATACGGCCGTTGGAAAATACACAGTGCCATAACTCTTGCGCTCTGTGGCGTGCATGCTTTTTACTTTACCCGACATTAATAAAATCGTATTAATGATTATAAACAAAGAAGATAGAATAATCAGTTGAATATTAGCTTTAAATATAAATGGACCGGATGCTACAATAAGACCAATAAAAATATGGACAAATTGTCGTGTGGATTCCGGCGCCCATTTCTTATAATGTCGGATGAATTCTGCCATACCGAGTACAATGATGATTCCGGTAAAAACTATTCCGAAAAGTGTCCAGTCGTTTAATGAATTTAAAAACAGCATTGTTGAAGTTATAAAAAACCCTCCGAATTTACCGGAGGGTTTTTTATTTATATTTTGACAGGGGCTTTACTGAACCGGATTGCCATCCGCATCCAATAAAATGGGATCTCCAAATCCTAAAGATTTCATCCCTTCCAATTGGGTAGCTGCATCCCCCACAACGAGGTAGATCATTTCATCCGGTCGAATCAATTTTTTTGCCAATGCATTGTGATCTTCAACTGACATCTTTCGAACCGTTTCTTCCTGGTCTTTGATATAGTCAAATGGAAATCCATAAGTGGCTATATTACTAATCATTCCCCGAAGTGCTCCAAGCGTTTCGAACCGTCTTGCATTAGATTTTAGAAGGACATTTTTAGTGAAATCCAAATCGTCTGATG
>Ga0209402_10000376_pt1 | contig 55350 bp, 53 predicted proteins | sample ArcticOcean_MG_C_3_FD_187437 | JGI IMG/M metagenome (GOLD analysis project Ga0209402, IMG submission 187437) | Marine microbial communities from western Arctic Ocean - ArcticOcean_MG_CB8_126 (SPAdes) (version 2) | ecosystem: Environmental > Aquatic > Marine > Oceanic | place: Arctic Ocean... | reverse complement strand
GTTTCCACCGATTTTCACCCAGGCGTTTTCGGGTGTTGAATCGGGCAGCACGACTTCGAAAGTGACGGGAACGAGCTTGGTGGGAGAAACCGTCAGGTCCTTGATTTCTGAATGATTCCCGATGATAACCACGACAGATTGCGCTGGCAAGAAATCGCCGGTGTCAGAGTGTGCGATCACCGTGTGTTCGCCCGGAGGTAGGCCTTCGATTTTGTAGCTACCATCGACCCGGGTGCCAACGTGAATTCCGGAGATCGATACGTCGGCATCGAAGATCGGAGCACCGGTTATACGGTCGGTGACACGACCTGTGATCTTGCCTTCAATGTGAGGCTCACGCAGGTCATTCCACGTGCCGATAGCGTCGTTTACGCGTTGCAGGCCATCTTCAGCCAACAAAAAACGGTACTGCATCCTGAAGCGCTCGCCTAGTGCTTCACGAGTGACATCGGAATCGCAGCAGTTCGTGCCATCGTGTCGATCATAGGAGTATCGGATGATCGCACCCGACTGCACTTCGGTGATCGCCTCGTATGAACCGCCGCCGAGATTTTTCATCTCGACGTTTTCATCTCGACGTGTTGAAGGGGCGCACCTGTCAGGTCGGTTATCGCCAGATATATGGGCTCATCGGTTGGTGTGTTCGATGGAGTCGTTATCGAGAACGTGATTTTCTGAAGTGGGAGCTTCTCTGGGGAGAATCCCGGAGGTCGTTCTCCTATAGCGATGCCAGCTGGTGGATCGTCGCCGGGCGGGTCGCTTGGCGTATTGGCCGGATTGACGCGAGTGGCGGCGGTCGATGACGATGTCGGATCAACAACAGCACTAGCCGCTAAACCCGGCTCATCCGAGTTCGAAGAGCACGCGGCGATTCCTACGATAAAAATCGCCAGCACAAGAACGAGTAATGCATTTCTCGAACTCATCCACTCGCTCCCATGAAGCCAGATGTTTACTTATTTTCAGCGAATGCCGCAACCATGTGGCGGCGCTGGATTTTTCCGGTTGCCGTTCGTGGCAGGGAGTCGGCGATGTAAACGACATCGGGGACCTTGAAACCGGCCATCTGCTCACGACAGTATGCACGTATTGCCTCTTGATCCGCATCGCCGTTTAGTACCACAGCGGCATGGACAACTTCACCATACTTTTCGTCAGGAACAGCGAAGCAGACAGCTTCGGAAACGGACGGGTGCTTTAGAAGGATTCCGTCGATTTCTAGAGGCGAGATTTTTTCTCCACCACGGTTGATCAGTTCTTTGATGCGACCGGTGAGGGCTAAATAGCCTTCGGTGTCCAAGAAGCCCTGATCGCCAGTTCGGAACCAGCCATCGACGAATGCTTCGGCGTTGGCTTCCGGGTTGTTGTTGTAGCCGTGCATGACATTTTCGCCCTTGATGACGATCTCGCCAATGTCGCCAGTCTTCTGAAGCTGACCTGTGGCTGCCATATCCATGATTGCTATTTCAACGCCTGTCGCCACGCCAACGGTTCCGGGAATTCGCTTTCCTGGGTGCATCGGGCTGGACGACATCTGGTGGGAAGCTTCGGTCATTCCGTAGGCTTCGAGCACAGGGCCCCCGAATCGTTCTTCGAGTCGTTCGAATACGGCCGGGGCAAGTGCAGACGAGCAAGATCGTATAAAGCGGAACGACTCACGGGGTGCATTATCGTCGTCGGCACGCATCAGTAAAATCTGGTGAATTGTTGGGACTGCTGAGTACCAAGTTGCGGAGTAGTCCTTCTGGAGTCCCCAGAAGCTAGAAGCGGAGAATTTCTCGGGAATTACGAGTGATCCGCCAGAGTTCAGGGTCGAGAGCGATGCGCCCATGAGTCCGTGAACGTGGAATAGTGGCATTACGATGATCGACACGTCTTCAGGCGTCAATTCGTAGTGGTTTTTGATATTGGTGATCGACGTCAGCAGGTTGGCGTGAGTGAGCGGAACGCCCTTTGGTCGGCTGGTGGTGCCTGATGTGTGCAGGAACAGCGCTACGTCGGATGCAGACGGCGGCTGTGCATCAGCAGATTTTGTGAGATTGCCAGTGCCGTTGCTGAGAACAACTGAGGAACCATCGAGAGCAGCATCGACAACGGGAATGCCGAGTTGTGTTGCGGCGTCTCGACCGTTATGTGCTCCGGGCGGAACGATCACCAGCTGGGCGTCGGCGTCTTCCATGAAGAACTTGAACTCGTCGACTGTGTATGCGGCGTTCAGTGGTGCGGCAACGGCTCCGGCTCGGGCTACTGCAAGAAATAGCACCATGAATTCGAGGTTGTTGGTGAGAACGATCGAAACTGGTCGACCCGGCTTCACGCCTGCTCCAGCCAGTAGGCCTGCCACACGTTCGATTTCTTCGCCGTACTGGGCGTAAGAAAGGGTTGGTCCGCCGGGAATGATGATCGAATCATCGCTAGCCGACGAAGGGTTTAGAAGTGTTGCAAGCGTGTTTGTTGACATGGAAACCTGAATGATCGAATGTGTTGGCTACTGCTCGCTCGTTGCAGGCGCGTGCTTATGGCGATATGCGAGCGAGAGCACGAATTGTAGTACTGGTGCGCAATGTTTGTGGGGTTATTGCGGAATTTGGTCGGGGTCGAAGCTATTCCCAGCTCCAAGCAGTAGAGGCGATGAGTGGGTTGTCTAGGTCGACGAGCAGGTGGCCGGTGTCGGTGAATCCTCTGTCGGCGAGTTGTGCTGCGTCGACTGTGCAGGTTTGAGGCTCGACGCAGAGGGCGTGCTCTGGGGAGTAGAACATGAAGTGGGTGATCGTTTCTGATCCCGTCATGGTCATTGTGAGTTCGGGCCAACTGAGTACGGCTCCGCCGCCTTTGTTCATCAGGAAGCAGCCATCGACTTCTTTGACCCCGAATCGTGTGCCCTGCTGCAATCGCTCGGTGATGGGGGTGACTTCGAGCTTTCCGTTGGCGGTTGCCGGGTATTCCAGCTCCCACTGTGCTTTGACATCGGCGGTTGCTGTTACGAGATCAGATCCGAGGGTTGTGTTGAACCACGGGTGCCAGCCGAGACTTCCCGGGAACGTTCGAGTTTCGTTTTCGTCGGCGATGAGTCGCATCGTCTGAACGAACGATGAGCCCTCAAGCGCCAGTGAGTACTCGACTTTTCCTTTGTAGGGCCAGGGGTCTGCGAGGGCTATTTCAAGTTCTAACGTGCTTTCAGTGACGGATTTGACGGTCCATTCGCGATCACGTTCAAGTCCGTGAATGGAGTGGGGCGGTTGGTTCATCGGAAGTTCGTGAATGCCGTCTGGAGTAACAAGTCGTCCATCACGGATTCTGTTGACCCACGGCGCCATGATGAACGAACCTTCGCCATGCGGTAGCTCGCTGGGATCGTGTTCGTTATCACCACCCGAAAGCAGTTCGTATGAGTTGCCGTTTTTGTGGACTTTGATAGATCGGAGCGATGCCCCGGCTTCTGGCGAGATCGTGACTGAGGCGGATTCGTTGGAAATGGTGATGTTTGCTGGCATATAGGAAAATTAAGGGCGTTTCGAGAGTATGATTCTTCGGGTTTTGGTAGCTGGGGCAATGATGCCACCATACTATCCGTCGTTTTCGTGAGCTTGCCTAGTTTATTGGAGAAATTATGTCTGAAGGATTCCCGTCCGCAGGGGACACCACTGTCCACTTTGGTCACATCGCATATCGGATGGAAGAGCGGTACGCAGCCCGTGATCCTAAAGTGAAATATTTTCAGACGTGGTCGCCTGAAGACACGATGAATCGCATCGAAGAAGCCGATGTGTTTGTGTGCTCGGGGTTCTGGGACAACGCATTGCTGGAGCGGGCTACGAAGCTGAAGTACATCCAGTCGATTGGTGCTGGGTACGATCAGTTCCCGCTCGACGAACTAAAGAAGCGTGGCATACGTTTGGCCAATGCATCAGGAGTGAACCAGAACGCTGTTGCTGAGCACGCAATGTCGTTGATTCTGGGCCTAAACCGGCACATCCACACCGGTCGCGACAATCAGAACAACCGCACTTGGCGAGGGATGCTGGGCGATCTCACGAAGCGAGAAGACGAGCTGATCGGCAAGACGATTCTCATCGTAGGCATGGGGGCGATTGGTTCTCGATTAGCCCGGTTCGCCAAGGCGTTCGATATGAAAGTTGTTGCGACTAAGCGAGACCCATCGACCGCTGAAGGGCCAGCCGATCAGGTAGTAACGCCCGGCAAGCTGGGTGAGTTAGTTCCCGAGGCAGATTTTGTTGCGCTGACGTGTCCTTTGACTCCCGAGACGACGAATATTGTTGATGCTGGTGTGTTGAGCGCTATGAAATCGACTGCGTATCTGATCAACGTTGCCCGTGGGCAGTGTGTCGATGAGCCGGCGCTTGCTGAGGCGCTGAAATCGGGTTCAATTCAAGGTGCAGGGATCGATCATTTCTGGAACGAGCCGCTTGAGGAAGAATCGGTCTTCTGGGGCATGTCGAACGTGATCATCACCCCTCATACAGGCGGCGAAACTCGGCTTTACGAAGAACGGGTTATCGACATTCTCAACGACAATCTAGGCCGACTGTGGAACGGCGAAACGGAGCTGCGCAACGAGATTGTTTAGCTGTGGCTGGGCGAGGTTCCTGTGACTCAGTAAGGTTTGCGAGCGACAACGATCATTCGGCGGGATGAGGGGGAGTATGGCTCGGAGTCGAACCCGCCGTACGCCCTTTGGAATTCGATTCCAGACTGGCTCATCATTTGAGTTACTTCGTCCAGCGTGTACAGGTGTATTCGATGACCAAACGACTCTCTTTGTGTGCCGTCGGGGTCGATGATTGTGAAGCTGACTTCGTTACGATTCGTTCGTAAATTCAGGTTTCGTTGTTCAAGTATCACAGTTCCATCGTCATTGACCCGGCGATCAAATTCTTCGTTGTTCTCGATTACCCAATCGCGGTTGATGAGGTCGATTAAGAGTTGCCCACCGGGTTTGAGGGATTCGGCGATTTCGTTTAGCACCTTGAGATCGTCTTCATCTGAATCGAAGTACCCGAACGACGTGAACATATTGATCACGTAATCGAACTCCCCTTCGAACGGAATATCTCGCATATCGCTTTGCACCAACGGCAGATCAACGCCTGTGTTTTTCGCAGCTTTTCGGGCGTCTGACAGATATTCGGCGCTTTGATCCTGCCCCGTAATTGCGATTCCTTTTGCGGCCAGGAGTACGGCATGCCGGCCCTGACCGCAGCACAGGTCGAGAACCTGATCACCGGGTTTCATCCCCAGTGTTTTGACCGCGAATTCCGCTTCTTTTACAGAATTTGTGAGCGAGGGGACGAGGGCTTGAACGTAGTCACGACCGTAGAAATCTTCGTACCAGGGCGTAGTTTTATCGGTCATACGAGGTATTTCGTGCGGTCTTCAACGCCCGCTTCTGTGAACGCCTGCCGCCGTTCGGTGCACTTGTTGCAGTTGCCGCAATGACTGGATCCGGTCGGCTGGGCGCAGGTGAGAGACAGTTCTATTGGCAGATCACTGTATTCCCGGATCAGCTCGGACTTCTTGTGATTCCGAAACGGGGCTTCGATCTTTACCTCGTGTGCAAGTCCGGCACTCAACGACGCTCCAAACGAAGTGAAAAAATATAGACAGTTGCAACTGGTGTCGGTGTGTACGACGCTACCGCGGTGCCCAAAGCTTGTTCTGCCGCCGACGTCGTCGCTGTCCGTTCCTCAGGAGATGGGTATTCACGGGTACTACTGTCGTTCGTATTGCTGCACGCCATGACGATTAGAAACGCGAATACAGCGAATTTCTTTAGGACGCGAGTGAATGTTGAAATCGGATATCTCCGGATGGGATCAGGTAAGGCGGACGCAAGAATGCTAGCAGCGGGTGCGAGACCGAGGAACGGCCAGCTGATGATGTTTATTGCGGCAATACGTGACCGGCAGCTACGCCAGTGCGATGAGTACGATTCCGCCCACAACAGCTGCGGTTGATAGTCCCTTGGTGACGATGTCGGCCCTGGTGAATTTTTCGGCTAGTGCTCGCTTGGCAAATGGCGCAAATACCAGAGTGATGATCAGTATGAATACTGGCCGTGTGCCGAGCAGTGCGCTAACTAGCGACACCGGTCCATTCGCAAGAGCCAGCAACAGAAATGCGTTGCCGAAAATAGGCCCAACTCCCTCGATGAACAGAATCGGTACAGCGGTTTTTCGATTCGAAAGAAATATGCCCAAATCCCTGACAATCGATGGCCTCAAGAACGGCAGTGCGAGCGTGGTGAACAGCCCGATTCCTCGGAACGACATGTTGTGCCATACATTCAGATCTTCTGACGACGTTTTCAGTAGTACCTGAGCAAGACCCACCAGTGCCGCCCCGGCTATCACGTACAGGTAGACCTTTGAAAATCCTCCCGAGAGTATTTGTTTTGGCTCTGCGGAAACTATGGCTGCTCCGCCAACTACGAGTAGTACGGCAAACCACCCCCACCATTCGAGGTGTTCGCCAAGAAAAATGACACCTAGGATCGCCGCGAATACTGGCGACGTTTGGGATACGGGAACGATGCGCCCCATCTGCTCGCGTCGTAATGCCCAGAACAGGACGATCAGGTAAACGCCCCAGAGGAGACCGCCAGTAATGGACTTCGCTATAGAACTGAAGGGCGCATCGGGAATGCCCAGAAGCAGGAGTATTGAGATTGCGACCGATAGCTGAATAATGCCAACGAAAAGATTGAAGCTTTCGATGCGTAGCTTGAGGCTCGACAGTATCCATTTGTCACCGATGGTGACGAGTGCGTAAACGAACGGGCTTGCGATTGCCGGTAGTACCCAGCTCAGTTCCAAATCGAACACTCTTTAGTGATGGAGATTTTAATCACTACGTTTGTATTCGCGTGGGATGAAGTCTGAACCTGAGCGATCTTCTGGTTTATACCCGAGTGCCTCTTTAGCGTGGGCGATGTCGAATATCTTCCAGGTGTTGTCGGAAGTTGCGTTGAAGATGTCGTAGCGGTGCGAATCAGGAGCACTTATACAGAGATCGATGATTTGAGCTGTGTCGCGGTGGCTTAGCCAGAGCGAAAGTGCGTATGGCGAGAACGTGGGATCGTCGGTTTCGAGAACCCACCCAATGCGCAGGTGGAACGAACTCACGCCGTGGTAGTCGTTGTAGTAGCTGCCCAGCGCTTCTCCGTAGGCCTTGGCTACACCGTAGTAGCTATCGGGGCGGATCATGTGCTTTTCGGTTACGAGTTCGTAGCTATCTTGTTCAAGCAGGTGGAAGTTTCCTTCATTCACATGCTTCCACGGCTCATCAAGATAAAACCCGCCCTCTGCGTGGTTGGAACTGGCGAATACGACTCGCTTCACACCGGCTTTCTTCGACGCTTCGAACACGTTGTAGGTGGCGATGAAATTGTTCTTGAGAATCGAATCCCATGATCCCGCGGGCGACCGATCGGCTGCAAGATGCACAACGGTGTCGATGCCATCGAACGCAGGCGTTATCGCTTCGAGATCGTCGAGGTTGGCGACTGTGGATGCGACGTTGGTGGCTTCTTTGAGATCGAGCGATGAGAACTCGTACTTATCGCCGAGCTTATCGATCATGATTGTGCCGATCAGGCCGGCACCGCCTGTGATTAGAACTTTTTGTTTGTTGCTTGGCATTTATTTTCCGGTTATTTAGATCGAAGTTCGGATCCTGCACGATCCTGTGGCGCGTATCCGAGAGCTTTTTTGGCGTGAGCGATGTCGAAGATTTTCCAGGTGTTGTCGGACGTAGCGTTGAAGATGTCGTAGCGATACGAATCGGGAGCGCTAATGCACAAATCTACGAGCTGCACGAGATCACGATGGCTAAGCCAGAGAGTCAGACCGTGAGACGACACCGTAGGGTCATCACCTCGAATCACCCAGCCAATTCGTAAGTGAAACGAACTCACGTTGTGATAGTCGTTGTAGTAGCTGCCCATGGCTTCGCCGTACGCCTTGGCGACTCCGTAGTAGCCATCGGGTCGTATTCGATGCTTTTCGGTTACGAGTTCGTAGTTGTCTTGTTCGAGCAGGTGGTAGTCGCCTTCGTTGACGTGTTTCCACGGTGGGACGGTGTAATTACCGCCTTCTGCGTGGTTCGAGCTGGCGAATATCACTCGTTTCACGCCTGCGCGCTTCGCCTGTTCGAAAATGTTGTAGGTTGCGATGAAATTGTTCGGGAGGTTCGATTCCCACGATCCATTTTGATTAGCATCAGCGGCGAGGTGAATCACCATGTCGATACCTTCGAACGCGGGCTCTATCGCATCGAAGTCGGCGATGTTGGCTACAGTTGATTTGACGCCTTCTGCCTCTTGAAGATCGAGTGACGAGAATTCGTACTTATCGCCGAGATTATTAATTAGCAGCGAGCCGATTAGACCGGCGCCACCAGTGATTAGAACTTTTCGTTTGTTGTTTGTCATTCGTGTTTTGGATTCTTTAGTTGGTAGATATTAGAAACGGTGAGCGTTGGGTTTGAAGCTGGCTTCGTAGAAGTCGGCAGCGTTTGTGCCCGGAGGTGCAATGCGGTCGATTTCGTCGAAATCATCTTGCGTTAGTTCGATATCAAGTGCGCCAAGATTGTCTACAAGCTGCTCCAGCGTTCGGGGGCCAGCTATCGGAGCTGTCACACCGGGCTGGGCGGCAACCCAAGCAAGTGCGATCTGAGCGATGGTTGCGTTGTGGGCTTTTGCGATCGGCACAAGCCCATCTGCGATATCCATCACACCGTCGCTGAATCGTTTCAGTTTGCCGGGGTCGGTTTCGTCGCCAAATCGAGTTCCTCCAGCCTGCTGAGCGGTTCGTGTGTACTTGCCGGTCAGGCCTCCGGCTGCGAGTGGCGACCACGGGATGAAAGCCAGGCCGTATGTTTGGCACATCGGAAGGTGTTCACGTTCGGCACGACGGTCGGCGAGGTTGAACGGCGATTGTTCGCTAACGAACCGTGTCTGACCAAGCTTTTCTGATGCCCAGAGCGATTCAACGACCTGCCACGATCCGAAATTGCTCGTGCCTGCATATCGGATCTTGCCAGAAGTGATCAGATCGTCCATTGCTCGAAGTGTTTCGTCGATGGCGATGTGCGGATTGGGTCGGTGAAGCTGGTAGAGGTCGATGTGATCGGTCTTGAGCCGTCTGAGGCTGTCTTCGCAACCTTCGATGATGTGGAGTCGGCTGGTTCCGATGGCGTTGGGCGCTGGGGACATGCGGCCGTTGACCTTGGTGGCGAGAAATACGTTGTTGCGCTTGCCGTTGCGGTGAAGGGCTTCACCCACGAAATCTTCAGATGCGCCGCTGCCGTAGACATCGGCTGTATCGAGGAAGTTGATTCCCTCACCAATTGCATGGTCGACGATTTTGCAGGTGTCTTCGAGATCCGTCTTTTGACCGAACATCATGCAGCCCAGCACGAGCGGGCTGATGTAAACGCCGGTACGTCCGAAAAGTTTGTATTCCATGAGTGTCTTCTGGCTGGCTGATTGGCAGTTGGATTTGTAACGTTTGGAACAAATCGCGCAAGTAAAACGTTATATCACTACAGGCTTATACGAGTCTGGGTAATTAGATACTTACGACAACACTGTTTGGCATTGATGCGGACTGTGGCCGCTGTAGGCTTTGGTTCATCGAGAGGGACAGCCATGAATTTACGACTAGGTCCGAAATATTCACTCGCGACGGGGATGATTTTCATAATCGCGCTGGTGTTTGCATCGGCATGCTCTGGCGGCAGCGATGACTCCGCGCCCGGCGGTGGAGCCTATGATTCGGCGTCCAGCGGTTACGGAATTACGGAAGAACAATCCGTGAGGTTGGAGCGTGGAGATTCTGCATCGGAAGTTGATGGATCATCGGCTCCTTCGCCTTTTGCGACTGCAGCACCGGCTGTCTCGCTGTCCCGAAACTCAAGCCAACCGGCAGCTGAGAGCGGGGATACTTTCGGACTTAAAGTTGAAACCGCAAGCGAAACCGTTTTCGGTGTCGACGGTGCCCCTGGGAGTCCTCGTGCTAGTGGCGTCACCAACAGCGGCGGCGGTTCTGCTTCTATCGAACAGGAGATCGCTTCTGCTACCGATGGTCGAATAATTATTCGCACCGCGGATATGAATGTCACGGTTGAAGACGTGACGATGACGCTGGATGATATTTCCAAGATTGCCGTGTCGTCTGGCGGGTGGGTAGTAACCTCGAACCAGCCTCGAAACTATTCGGGCAGCATTTCGATTCGAGTGCCCGCAGACCGCTTCGATGACGTTATTGAGCAGCTTTCTGATCTAGCAGTGAAGGTGAAGTCGGTTTCGACTCGAAGTGAGGATTTCACCGAAGAGTTCACCGACGTGACGGCGAGGTCGCTAACGTTGAAGGACACTTTGGAAGCGCTTCGTGTTCTCTACGATCGTGCGTTCTCGGTTGAGGATGCGATAACGATTCAGAAGGAAATTACCAATGTGCAGAGCGATCTGGAGTCGCTCGAAGCACGACTGAACTTCCTGTCGCAAAGCTCGGCGTTCTCGTTCATATCGGTCGATCTCGCATCAGTACCGTTTGAGCTAGTAATTGACGCCGGTGACGATATTGCTGCAGCAGTTGGTCATGCGATTACGTACCGAGCGAAGTTCACTCCGCCAGAAGGAATCGAAGATTTCAACATTAGGTGGAACTTTGGTGATGGATCACATGAGGTAACGACGAACCGGATTGCCCCAACTGGGAACGGTGATGAAGTAATTACTTCGCCGGTTATCCATGTGTTCGATCGTGATGAGGATTCGCCGTTCATCGTGACAGCGGAACTCGAAGGATTTGGCGATTCCGGGCTGGCCGAGGGTGAAGACACTCTCGTGACAACAGTAAGCCGCTTGCCGGTGATCGAAGTATTTGCTGGCGAGAATCAGGTTGTTGAATCGGGCAGCAGGGTTGAATTCCTGGCGTCGTTCACACGTCCTGAGGGCGTTACGGGAATCACTTACACCTGGAACTTTGGTGATGGATCGGCTCCTGTTGAGCCTGATCTTTCATCATCTGAAGAGGGCGGTCAGATCAAAATCAGCCACACTTACGCTAACTTCAGGCCCAACCCATACGTTGCAATTCTTACGGTGACGGGTCAGACCGAGGTTGGCGAGGTTGAGGCTACCGATGAAGTGCTTGTATTCGTGCAGGAAACCATTGGTGTTGCGGCTGCTGATCTCGATGCGGGCAGCACGACTCGGGATGCGGTTCGGACGCTGCAATCGGTTGGTGTGTTCCTTGCGAAGGCAGGACTCTGGCTGCTGATACTCAGCCCCGCGTGGCTGATCGGTGGTGGCCTGTTGTTCGTAGTGATGAAGAGGCGTAACGCAATTCGAATTCCACGACGGGGTTCGAAGTAGGGTTTTTAGTTTGAAAGTAGCGGGCGGAGTCTGAGTAGGCTCCGCCCGTTTGTTGTTGTCACGTGGAGCTTTTTGTCATTGCGAGGAGTTGCTCTGAACGACGTGGCAATCATGGGCATCTGCACTGATCTCAGGTATCAGTGAACTGTCTGTTAGCGCGTATGTGTGGCTTGCGATTTGACGCTCTCAGCCATCAGTGTTGGCTAAGTCATTAGATTTATCTCTGAGTGAACGTGATTGCCACGTCGCTCAGGGCAGCTCCTCGCAATGACAGGGCTGGTTCTAGGCTGCGAAGTCAGCGCCTAGGGCAGGCGTGCCTTTACGGCTTCTGCGGTGTCTATTAGTTGTTGTGCGTCGAGGAGTGATTTGCCTTCGTCATCTGCGGTTGCGCTCATCGAGATGAAGGTTGAGTCCTGCACGAAGACGATTATCGCCCCGATTCCGGCGGCTTTGATATCCATGAGATACGAATCGACGCTAACGACTCCCTGCTGAACTTCGCTCAGTTCGCCGATCTGTTCGCTAGCGAGTATCGCCGACGCAAGAGTGGAGTTATAGAGGAGTTGGGCGAGTTCACTGTTTTCGAATCGTACCAACGAGACTGTTACCGATTCACCCGGGGTCGGTACGTCGTTGCCCCCGACGGTGCGGAAAACTTCAATCAGGCAGTTGTCGATGGCTCCACTATCTACAAGACCAGGGATCGCATCGACATCAAATACTTCTATCCGGTCGATTAAGCCTGATGTGCCCGTTGCTTCTTCAATCGATTGCACTTCGACGAATCCTTCGCAGGTTTCGTAGCTGCCGATCGAGGCTGTGGACTCGGCGTCAGATTCACCACTGCTGGAGCATGCGATGGCGGCGAAAGCCATTAGGAATATTGCTGCGAGCAGCAGGTTTGTTCGGTGTTTTGAGATCGGCATGGAATAACTGTAACGGCGATATCGTATTTACGAAATCCAATACAGGCGCAGAACCATGACGATCGCCGGGCGTGCCGTTCGCTGTGGGTGCCGAGCTATACCTTCAGAACGTATCCATATGCTCGTAATGAGTGGATAACGCGTGCTTCTCCGTCGGCTTCCAGCTTTTCTCGAAGATTTTTTACTGTGACGTTCAGCACGTTCGAACTAATTCCGTCTCGTTCAACCCAAACTCTGGAAACTATTTGTACTCGTGACAACGCTGTACCGGGGCTTTGCAGGAACGTGTCGAGCAGTTCGAATTCGCGGCGGGTGAGGTTTAGTTCTCGTTTGCCTCGGGCAGCGGTTTGTGTTTCGTGGGACAGGCTGATGTCTTCAAATACCCGGGGGGTGACTCAGGGTGTCTTTGCTTCGCTGAGTTAACCCAAGAGGGTCGGAAGTTCGTACGTTGCGACGCTCGTTTATCAACTGATCGATTTCTTGAGTGATCCTTTGTTCTTCCATCAGGCTGAAAACAGAGGTCTGGCACTGGTCGACAAAATCTCGACAAGTGTCTTCTTGAGATTTTGTGTATTTACGCGGAGCAACGAACAGAAGGGCGGCGTAAACCTCGTCGTACACGGTGATGGGCATCCCCAGGCACCAGTGGTTTTTAAATTGAGCAAAAGTTGAATCCATAATAGATTCTTCGATTACTGACTCGAGGAATTCGTGAACCTCGCCCTGGAACATTCTCCTGTCGTGAAACAACGTAGTAAGTGCATCGTTGGCGGTGGCCAATGCGCTGATCGAAGGGTCCCATCCGGATTCGGCTCGGCGCGCTGATGCGTTTACCTGAGCAAACAGGGGTGTGCCCGTGCCTGAAATAGATTCGACGCTAACTTCGTCTAATTCGGGGTCGAATGTGACAAGGCATACGAAGGCTGCTGGCGTTTAATCGGCAGCTAATCTAGCAACTCTATTGTGTGTAATTAAATCTCGAGGCATCGACGTTTTTCGGCTCATGCTTGCACTCCGCCTTCACCACACCCCACAACCTGTTTAGCATGATATTCCAGTTACTGGCACCCAGTATTTGTAACGATGGTGTGACAACAATCGGAAGAACTGCAAGGATCCGTTTATGGCGTTAGCCCCAGAACGTCTCCTGCTTTGAACCCCACAATTCACGACCCTGCTTGATGTAGCCCTCGGGTGGGTGAGTTTCTAACGGCGGGTTCTCTCGAAGCACATCTTCATCGAGGTTGATTCCAATTCCGGGGCCCATCGGTACATCGTAGTATCCGTCGGTTTGGTGCGGGAATTCTCCTTCGACAACGAGATCGAACCAGGCCTTATTGCCGCCCTCTTGGATCATGAAATTCGGCATTCCAACATCGACCTGAATCGCCGCCATTGTGTTGATCGGGCCGTATGGATTGTGCGGTTGTACGCCGACGTAGTAGACCTCGGCCATCGCTGCGATTTTCTTGAGTTCCGATATTCCACCTACGTGACATATATCGGGCTGAATAAGTGCGACGACCTGCTTTTCCAGCAGATCCTTGAAATCCCACTTGCTGTACAGCCGTTCGCCGGTAGATAGCGGCACGTTTACGGCGTTGGCGACTTTCGCCATGGCATCGACGTTTTGTGGGGGCACTGGCTCTTCGAAAACGTATGGGCGCATGCCGGCTACTGCGTCAGCGAATCTGATGGCAGATGAAGGGTTCAGCCGTCCGTGGCATTCGATTAGCAGCTCGACATCGGGCCCGACAGCTTCGCGTACCGCGTAGACCTTAACTATGGAGTCGGCTTCGGCTTCTGCCGACGGGAACAGCCCCGTGTGGCCGAACGGATCGCCTTTGAGTGCTGTTAGGCCGGTAGCGGTTTCTCTGAGGGCGTGGGCTACGCAATCTTCGGGTGTGTCACCATCGAACCTGCCGTATGTCCAGATCTTCTCACGCATCTGGCCGCCGATAAGCTCCCAAACGGGAGTGTTGAACGCCTTGCCCTTGATGTCCCACAGAGCGATTTCGATACCGCTGATGGCGGCCATCTGGATAACTCCTCCTCGTACGTTGTGGTAGAGGTGGTAGAGCTCCTGCCAGTGCTGCTCGATGCGGAACGGGTCCTTGCCAACCAGCGTTGCGCCGATTTCATCGACCATTGCGGTTACGGCGAGCGGGCCGCATGTGGCCTCGCCCCACCCGACGAGTCCTTCATCGGTTGAGATTTTCACGTAGACGTAGTTGCGCCTGTTTCCCCTCATGTCAGTTTCTGGTGCGGCACTGGCGATTGCTTTGACTTCGGTGATTTTCATAGTGAGGGTGAATCTGATTTCTAGGCTGTGGTGCGTCTATGGGGCATGGCGTGAGACAGTAGTTATCAGGTTCGCCCGAAGCCAGCAAGCCCCTACAGACGCCCGAAACCCATCTCTAATTCGGATGGTGAGATGGGTTTGAGCCCCGGAGGTGCAGTGCGGGAAGATGCTGCGTTGCGTTGCCTCTGGGTATTGGTTTGTTTTGGGCCTGCCCCTATTTATCTTCGAAACCGTCCTTGAGCGCGAAGTCAGTAGTGCATGAGAATCCGCCGTCTTGATACCAGACGCCTTCATACTTGCCCCAGGAGCGAGAGATGTTGTCAGACACAAAATCGTCGTAGTTGTACATTTCGAATTTTGCGACTGCTACTGCATCGCCGTGGATCGTTACCTCTACGTTCCGGGCGTTGTACCCGGCAGTTGTGAATCCGGAAATGAAGTAACCAAAATCACCGCCGAGTTCTTCCCACATGTGCTTGATTACGGCCTCTTTTGGCGGATTCAAGAATTTTGGATGACAGAGTTCCGAAAACCCGTTCCAGTCGGAGTTGTTGAGTGCCCGAACCTGCTTTTCAAGCACGTTTAGAACCTCTTCTTCGTCTGATCCCGCCTCCGGCTGTTCTTTTGGTGTCACCGCTATTTCAGGCGGACCGGCAATGGGCGTGGCAGTGAGAATGACGTTTTCGTCGCTCAGAAGACTGCTTTCACTTTCGAGCGTTGGCGGACTTGCACCGTTCGATGATGATGAGCCAGTCGATCCGCCGATTTTACTACTCGCTGGTTCGTCGTCGGTTGCGCAGGCTGCCAATGCCAAAGCCAGCGCTGTAATCAGGATCAGACCGAGCCCGATTCTGTTCGTAAACAAACGTATCTTGATACTCACGATGCACCTCGCTATAGGCTGCGATTAAAGTTCGCAGCGGATATCTACAGGTTGGTGTGTGAGCGACTGATGGTCATCGTTGAAGGTGATGATTAATTGGTGACAAATGACTGACAGCTGTGACAGTTACGCAGACGGCAGCGTGCTTGACGGGTGATCGCTAGTCCGGAGCGAGTGAAGCATTAGAGGTGCGAGGAACGATCTGGTTTTCTGCCGCATAGGCCGCAGCTTCAGTACGATTTGCAGTTCCGGTTTTGGCCAAAATGTTTGCGACGTGGGTTGCGACGGTGTTTTCGGTTACGAATATCGCCCTGGCTATTTCGGAGTTGGTTGCGCCTTTGGCAACGAAGCTCAGAACTTCGATCTCACGGTCGCTTAGCTCGTTGGGGCTGAGCTGATGCGGGTTGAGAGAATCCTTCATAGACCGTAATCGATCTCCCAAGAAGGTCATGCTAAGCCGGTCAGTTTCGATCAAAGCCTTGTTCAATAAACCGATAGCTTTTCTAAACGCCGTGTTGCCGCCCGACTCGATGAGCAACTCGGCGTAGTCGTGGTAAACCCACGCTAGTTCAGGTCCGTAGTTTGCCTGAGTGCAGAACGCAACTGCCTCGTCGAAGTGTGTTTTGGCAAGCTCGGTGTCGCCGTTTGTTTTCGCAAGCAATGCAAGTAATCGATCAGTGGATAATCCTCGATGGGTCCATATCCAAATTCCTCTGAGTCTCTTGAACTCCTCGTAGGCTGGCGCTGCACCGGTTGGGTTACGTTCGGCGACCGAAATGATCGCTTTGATCAGTTTTGAGTTGCCCACGGTCATTGCGGAATATTGATCTTCATGAGCTAACACCGAGCTTGCCCACTTATCGGCAAGGGCCATCGCCTCGGAGTCGTTCAGAACCCGTCCCGCTTCGGCGATTATGGTGAAAAGGTCGGCTCTGTTCTGCTGATCCGTAGAACCACCACCGAGTTTTTCGAGTTCAGCGGTGGTCGATATTTTCGACAGACTGGCGAATGGGTCGCCCGTATACAGTTCTGAAACTTGCTTAGCCGAAAAATCCCAGGGTTGATATTTGTCGGCTACAACTCTTTCGCCGATTGCGATGGCATCGTTCCATCGCCCTTCTCGCATCGCGAGGCAGTGCGACAGGTATTCGTCGACTCCGGCAAGAGGCCAGCCCTTGTGTTCGCCCATAACACCGAATTTAACCAGTTCATCTGAGTGTTTTCTGGATTCATCTGGTTCACCGAGCGCCATGAATGCGATAACGGCTATGCGAGTGCCAAAGCAAGCCAGTCGCAATTTGTCGTCTGTGTATTTCAACTGACGAAGCCCAGTCGTAATTACATCGGCTCCTTTGCGAAAATCGAGAGACCAGAGATGGGTAGTTCCAAGATTTAATAGAGCATGTGCTGCGAGTTCGGATTCTTCGTTAGCGTTGGCGATTTCAGCCGATTTTTCGAGTGCGGCGATTGCTTCTTTTTATTTCTGATTCGAACCAAGCGCTGAGCCCATCTCGTTGAGGATTCTTGCGTGATCAGTTGAACCTTTTTCGACGATTTTCAGACCGCGTTCGCAGAGTTCGATCTGATGAGGTGCTTCTCCCGGGCCACGCCCGATCGGCTGGTACGACATTTTTATTGCGTTGGCTGTGTCGCCAATTCTTTCATACACGTTGAATGCGGCTATGTAGTGATCGACCGCCTTGTCGGCCTGCGAAGCCTTCTTGCAGGCGACACCCAGTTTGAAATAGAGGTTCCCGAGTTCGGGATTCGGATTTTGGGTGTTCGAGTATTCGATTGCATATGTGTAGTGAACTACGGCTGCATCGAGTGCGTAGCTTGCTTCTGCTTCATCTCCGGCGAGGATCGAAAACTTCACGATTTCGCTTTGCTTCGATCGATCGGCGGACATGATGAAGTGATGGACTATTTCGCCCGCAGACTTCAGCCGTTCTGAGCCGGGTTCGGAATTGCGGATCGAATCGTAGTATTCGGCGAGTTTTCCGTGGATTTGCTGGCGTTTTGTCGCTGGGGTCGTATCGTAGATCGTTTTTTGGATTAGTGCGTGTCCGAACTAGAATGAGGAGTTTTTGGGGTCAAATACCCGCACCGCACCGGCTGATACCGCCTCATCTATGGCGGTTCGGACTTCTTGCGAATTCAGATCGCTGCGAATGACGCCTTCGAGTTCTCGCAGTTCGAATTGTCGACCGATTACAGAGGCAAAAGTTAGCGTCTGTTTGCAGTTTTCGGACAGCTGGCTGATTCGTTGAAAAATGGTTGCAACGATTGTTTCCGGGAGTTGAACTACCTTAGTTTCCAGTACGAAATCTTGCGGACCGTCGGTCGCCAACAGCCGGCTCAATTCAACTGTGAAAAACGCATTGCCCTCGGAGAGTTGGTACACCTTCTCATCAACCCCTGGCTCATGCTTTCCGAGAGAGTGAACGAGATCTCTGATTTCTTGTTTGGTGAGCCTGGCAATGTCGTGTCGAACGAAACCGGGATGCCGGGCGAGTTCGATCAACGTTTGCTGCGAAGTGCCTTCTTGCCAGTCTCTGGCAGTTGCGACGATGAGGATTTTCGATGATTCGATCTGTGCGGCGAAAAATTCCAGAAACTGTCGAGATTGGTTATCGGCCCAGTGGATATCTTCGAGAACGATTACGAGTGATTTTGAAGCCGCGGCGACAACGAGGTACTGGAACAGCGAATCGAACAGCAGGAAGCGTTCAGCGCTGGCATCGACGCTTTCGGCGGCGTGATCGGTGGCGTGATTGCCGGAAACTAGGGATTCGACCCGGCGGATAACGTCGGTCGGTAGTTTCGCGACCGCTGCATTTCGACTATCGTCACTTAGTTGCCTGATCGCCTGTATCCACGGCCAGTACGGAGGAGTCGACTGCGATTCCTGAGACGTACACCAGACCTGTTCAACAGCTAATGCTTCGGCCAGTGCCGAAAACTCTTCGGTGATTCTGGTTTTACCGATACCAGCTTCGCCAACGAGCGCAATTATTCGTCGATTTGCTTCGAGTGCTTGTGCCAAAGCGTGGTCGAGGGAATTCGATTCATCTATACGACCGATGAAAGATTTCTTAGGCGGTTCACTACTGGGTACGCCGTTCTGGCTATGAGAATTGGCTTCAGGATCGGCACCAGGGAGCACGAGACCGCCGCCGGGTCCCAGAAAGCTCGAAATTGGTACTTCCTGACTGCGAAGTTGCTCGATGTATCGGTGAACGGAACGTTCGGAGCAGTCGAGTAGCCGGGCTAGTTCGGCTACTTGCACGGGTCCGGATTGGGCGCGCAGGTGCTCGACTATCAGCTCAAGACGTTTATTTCTCGCAGCGACCATTGCCAGCCTGCACCGCTGTAGATCGAAAAGACTTTACGAACGCCCGAAGTTTAGCATCGGCAACGGGCGGATATTCGTTTTTGGGATCACCGGGGAGATACTCGTCTCTGGGTGCAATCGGCGGAAATCACTCTGTGGCTCTACGGCAGGTGCTGGTCGAGAACGTTGCGACGAGCATCGAAGTTCGGGTGGTACGCCCACGTGACGCCCTGTTTTTCCATCGCATCTTTGATGGTGGCTCGACGCCTGATGCTGGCGAGGTTTTCGGCGGCCATTTCGTCGGGGTCGAACTGATCGAGAATCAAGGCTTTTAGTTCGGCTTCAATTGCTGAGTGCTCGGCGTGGCCAGCGAGATTGTCCCATTCTTTGGGATCGTCTTTCATGTTGAACAACTGCGGTTCGTGACCGTGAATGTAGTTGTATTTCCAATCGCCCTTGCGAACCATGACGCAAGGCACGCCAACCACTTCATGCGCCTCGACGAATATGTGGCGGTCGGGATCTTCTTGCTCGATCAGCGGGAGCAGGCTGTCGCCATCGTACGGCTGTGATGCGTCGCTGCCTGTCATTTCACAGAACGTTGGCAGCAAATCGAGTGTCGTTACCGGAGTGTTCACGATTGTTCCGGCGTTTCGGTTATCGGGATACTTGATGATCAGCGGTATTTTGGAGCAGTAGTCGTAGAACGCTCTTTTCTGAACCATTTCGCGTTCGACAAGCATGTCGCCATGATCGGAAGAAAAGATAATGATCGTGTTTTTATCGAGTCCAGAACGCTCCAGGCTGGCGATTAGTTTGCCCACCATATCGTCCACGTACGACATGAGAGCGTAGTAGGCCCGGCGCATTTGGTAGAGGCTTTCGGGGTCGCGCAGGTCGTACTTGGTGACACCGTGATAGGCGTTGAGCCAGGTGTCCATCATCGACCGGGTCTCATCGAGATTGTCCGGGAATTCTGGAATGTCGATCTGCTCGTCTTCGTACATGTCCCAGTACTTCTGGGGCGGCCAGAACGGCTCGTGGGGGTGGTGGTACGAAACGGTGAGCATGAACGGTTCGGGATTATTCCCGCGGGCGTTCAGATACTGCAATGCCCTGAAGTGGGTTTCCTGGTCGAACGCCAGATCGCCGTGCTGGCCATCGACCGTTACCGCACCCGGTGCGTAGTTAGAGGCGTTGTACCGGTCACGATTCTCCATGATGTTGACCCAGTCTTCGCCCTTCGACTCCTTCATGTCGACCCACTCGGAACGGACCATCCTGTAGTCCTCGGGGTAGATATCCGTGTTCAGGCGGCGGCTGTAGCCGTGAAGCTGGTCGGCGCCTACGAAGTGCATTTTGCCGCTTAGAACGGTGTCGTAGCCGTTCTGGGCGAGATAGTGGGCGAAGGTCGGATGATCGGACCCGAACGATGCGCCGTTGTCCCATGCTCCGATGCTGGAGGCGTGCCGACCGGTCATCATCGCTGCACGTGCAGGGGCGCAGAGTGGGTATGGCGTGTAGGCGGTGTCGAATCGAACGCCTTGGGCGACGAGTTTATCGATGTTCGGCGTTTTGACGACCGGATGACCGTATGCGCCCATGAGTTCAGAGATCGCCTCATCGGCCATGATGTAGAGGATGTTGGGCTTATCGGTGGCGGATGAGTTGGGTGCGTAGGTAGTCATGGATCAGGAGTGTATCTGTGGTGGCTCCTCCCGATTCCAGATTGCGGCCGACCCTACGCCTTATTACCTTCGGTCTTGATCACTACTTCGAAGCCGAGAATTGCTGAGCCGTGGGCTACTGTGCCGTCGGATTTGTTGGCGGCGGCTTGTCGGTGGCCGCGCTCGAATGCCTGGCTGCTCACCCAAGCTTGAAACGATTCTTCGGAGTCCCAACGGGTGTACACGAAATATCGGGTCTCGCCTTCAACGGGTCGAAGTAGCTTGAAGCCCTCGAATCCGGGCTGGTTCTCTACTTCGCCGGCCCTCTGAGCAAATCGCTTCTCGAGCTCTTCGCCCTTGCCTTCGCCAACTGCAATTGCGTTGATTTTCACGATGCTCATTTGTTCGTATCTCCTGTTCCCAGCCTACTGGGAGGACGGGTGGCGTAACTGCTTGCTAAATCGTAATCGACAATAACGGTTTCGACATGGCTGATTAGCCCATCGTGGCCAGCACTTCAGCAGTGATCTCGTATTCGAGATCTTCACCAGATTTCCATCGTATGTATTCGTCGATTACGCAATCAGCGAGTCGAACAACCTCATCTCCGACCGTGCCGCCAATGTGTGGTGATATCACCACGTTTGGTAACGTCCAGAGAGGTGAACCGCCTGCTGGTGGTTCAGGCAGGGTCACGTCTAAAAGTGCTGTGAGATCAGGACGGTTCTGGAGCACGTTGATCAGGTCTTGCTCGATGATTTGGGCACCACGACCTGTGTTGATAAACGTGGCTCCTTCTCGCATTGCACTGAAGTGCGAACCGTTAAGCGCTCCCACTGTCGAATCGAGATCAGGGATGTGGTTGCTGACTACCAACGAACACTCAAATAAATCGTTTAGCGAGGTTGACTCAACATCGAGTTCCGAAGCGCGTTCCTCTGTAAGGAACGGGTCGTACGCAATCACTTTTATCGGGTAGTCCGAAAGTAATTTGCGCAGTCGTGTTCCGATTTTGCCGAGTCCGATAAGTCCGACTGTTTCGCCGTTAACACCGCTGCGCGGGAACGATTTTGCTTCATGCGTCTTTAGTTCGCTGTATCGACGGCTGGCCCGAAAGTAACCGCGCAACGACAGCAAGATTTGAGATAGACACATTTCTGCAACCGGAATGGCGTTGATGTCCCATGCGCCTACGAGCGTGATATTTCGTTTAATCAGCGGCTCAGCGAACGATTTCACGTTGCCGGCGGCGTAGAAAACAGCCTTTAAGTTCGGCATCGCTGAAAAATGACGTTCGGTGAAACTTGGAATGCCCCACGTGGCAAAAATCACTTCAATTTCACTAAGTGCTGCCGCGTGTTCATCGAAATTTTCGCCGGTAATGACCGCCGGGTAGAGATCGGTCAGGCTTTCGATCCGTTCTCGCCTACCCGCTCCAAACACATCACCGTCTTCTGGCGGGTAGTCGTAAAACAGCGCGGATTTTATTAGGATTTCGCTGATCATTCCAATGTCATCCCCAAAGGCCGAAGTTACTTCTGGCTCGATCTCAACTCAGCTGCTAGTTGGTACACCTCGGCCTGCCACAGACCGTCACTTCGACCGCTCAATCGTTGAACTGCCGTTTCCAAATTCACGATATCAACTTCCTCGATAACTTCGTACTCGCCATCGGAGGCCGAAACGGGGTCTGAAATAATCTCGGCATCACCAAATCCGATCACTTGGGTGAATTGTGAATGTGGATAGTGAGGTCTGTAAGGCTCAGGATTGTGACTCACGCAGTCGAATGCGCCAAAAATAGTGAAATTGGTGATTCGAGCGCCGGCCTCTTCAAGAGATTCTCGATCGAGCGCCTGAAGATAGTTTTCGCCCGGTTCGAGAGTTCCGCCGGGATGATCCCAGTTGCCGTCTGCCATTCGTAGAATCACGAGATCATCGCCAACGAATGGAACAACCCGCACTTTGATCAACGATTCCGCTGGCGGGGGTTCAGTGGTCATTCTGAACTGAGCGGTTATTGGTCCCCACTCCCAGAAATGCTCACTGAAAAGCGCTGGATAGCGTTCGGCGAAATCGTCCGCAACATCAGCGTTGCTCATTCCAGCTCGCCGTCGGCCGATCCCATTGCGCCGAACACCATTTTCGGGAATTCGGTTAGATCGCCGTAGTTGGCAGTTATTTTGGGTAGGTTGGGCATGGGTTCTATTCTGTCATTGCGAGGAGGGACGAAGGAGCGACGTGGCAATCAACGATCAACATCAACTAACCATGTGATTTAGCCGACGGTCTAGTTCCGGTACACCCTCATCCCCGTTCCACCGAAGGTCCCACCACGGAAGTCGGGAAGTCGTTGAAGGCAGTAGGATCGGACGTACCTGAGATGAGAGATTTGGGCGTTTTGGTCACTGATTGCCACGTCGCTCCTTCGTCACTTCTCGCAATGACAGTAGGATCAGTAGCCCATTGCTACTCCGTCGCGCCTTGGGTCGGCTCCGCCTAGCATTGTTCCGTGTTGTGTGAATTGGATGCCCTGACCGCCTCCAACGGCGTTGTGCCAGTCGGGAGCGACGTGCACTCGGTGCCCTCGTCGTGCCAGATCTTCCCGCATTCGAACTGGGAATCGATTTTCGAGCAACAGCATGCCCGTATCGTAAAACCTGAACCTCGGGGCCTCGATTGCTTCTTGCACGTTCATGCCAGCGTCGATGTGATTCGACATCATCTGCGTAGTCGTGTGCAGAATGCCCCAGCTGCCCGGAGTCGAAATAGACATTCGGATTTTCTTATCGCCTTCAGCCTCGAAAATTTGAGCCGGGGCGATGCAGAAATCCTGCTGTTTGCCAGGGCCGATCAAGTTCGGGCTTTCGCTGTTGGGATCAATGTCGAACCACTTGCACATGTTGTTCATGAAAACGCCGGTATCGCCTGCAACCACGGCAGATCCAAATGCACCACCAAGGGTTTGAGTGATAGTTACCACGTTGCCCTCGGCATCGGCGGTTGCAAAGTGAGTCGTGAGACCGCTCGAGTACTCGACCTTCACGCCTACTGGAGGATGATCGACCCGTGAACGGTCCCATCGTTCGGCAGGAGGTCCCGAAGTTTCGAGCATGCTGATTTCGGCGGCACGATCGGCAGCGTACTCGGCTGAAAGCAGGCGATCGAGAGGGATTTCAACGTGGGCGGGATCGCCAGCGTACTTCGCCCTATCGTCGGCAGCGATATAAACCGCCTCGACCATTTTGTGCAGCGAGTCGCTCGAACCGTAGGGAAGCTCATCGAAATTGCTGAGAATGTTCAGCGTTTCGAGAATCTGGAATCCGCTTGAGTTTGGCGGAGCAACCCGAACTTCATATCCACGGTAGTTGGTGCTCAGCGGCTCTTGCCAGAACGCCCGATAGGCCGCCAACTCTTCCCGAGAAATAATGCCTCCAGAGGCTGCGAGCCCAGCCTGTATGCGATCGCCCAGCGCCCCTTCATAGAACTCTTTCTGACCGCCTTCTGAGATTGCAGCAAGCGATTCGGCGAGTTGCGGCAGGCGTAAAACAGTTCCCGCACTAAGGCCGTCCCGCTCGATAACCATCGCCTTCTGCGAAGTCTCGAACTGGTCGATGCGTACAAGGTTTTCTTCGACCATTGCGGCGTTGAACGGCGTGAGAGCAATGCCTTTGTCTGCGTACTGGATGGCGTCGCGCATCACCCTCGAAAGCGGTAACGATCCATACGTGTCGTGCATCGTCATCCAGCCTGAAACGTTGCCTGGAACCAGCGGTGAAATCGGGCCGGTTTCGGCGTTGAGATGATCGTACATTTCAGGCTGAGCGGCGTTCGGGGCGTGGCCCGAGAAGTTTAGCACGCGGGTGCGGCCTTCTTTGGCGATGTAGACCAGTGCTATGCCGATTCCGCCAACGCCCGACATGTACGGCTCGGCAACGTTGAGCGTAGAAGCAACGGCAACTGCTGCGTCGATGGCGTTTCCGCCGTCTCTCAGAACGTCCAAACCTGCCCGGGTCGCATACGGGTGAGCTGAAGCCACCATGCCGTTCTGACCGGTTGCGGGGGCCCGTGTCGACCTACCGTGTGTCGTTGCGCCGTCCGGGAAGAGTGCGTCTGGCTCGATATTTTCGACGTTGTACACGGTTGGTTTCTTTCTATCGTGGCGGTTCGTAGTTTTCGGTTGGTTTAGAGCCTAAGCCAACTCGGCTAGCCGATTACGTGATTCGATTCGCTGGGCGTCTGACCCGTAAGCCATCGAGTAGTGACCCTTATATCCGGCGTTTTCGAGTCGGGTAAACAGGTTGGCGAAGTCGAGATTGCCTTCGCCGGGAATCAGATGCACCTCGTAGTCACCGTGATTGTCGGCGAGCCGCACCTCGCCGATACGATCAATTCCAAACGCATCTAAAAATCCGTCGATTCCGTCTGGAACAAGATGTGAATGGTTTGCTGTGAAGGCCCAGCCCATGTGCTCGGGCGGAATTTCGTCGAGATATTCTTTGAGTTCGGCCACCGTGTGCGCCTGGTAGTGAACTTCGGCGTGATCGGGCTCGAAATTCAGATTTTCAAGAAGGATTTTTTGTCCTGTGTCAGAACCGTACTTTGATATGCGTTTCAGGCGATCCATCGCCGCTCGCTGGCGCTCTGGAACATCGCCAGTGAAATGGTAACCGGCGTGAACAACCGTCCATGCGCAGTCGAGCGAGTTGGCAAGATCGACGTTTGCTCTCATGTAGTCCTCGACCGCTCGTGAAACGTAGGGTGAGTACTCGGCGACGTTCACGGCTGAAAGTGTGTGAAGGCCTATCGAAATACCGTTCGATTCGCACATATTTCGTACTTCACGTGCTCGCTCGGGCGTCCATGTTTCCATGTGGTTTGGACCCGCGTCGGCATTGAAGTCGAGAAAGAAGAACTCGTTCTCAGCCGCCCATTGAATGGCGTCTTCCAGTCGGGTTTTTCCGGCGTCAGCACCGATGCGATCTTTGAGCGTCATTCAGATCTTCTTTCTCTCGTATTTCAAAGTGCCATAGTGCCAGAACACTTAGTTCCAGTTTGCGTATAGCTTGCTGTTTTCTAGATTTACGACTTCGTAAGGCAATCCCGTTGCCTCGGCTGCTGCCTTGCCATCTTCGAGTATCAGCCACGTGCCACCCTTGCCGATGGCACGACCATTCAGCATGATCAACTCGCCCGCTACCAGCGACATCGAGGCCTTGCCAGTTCCGGCGTTCACGATTGTCACGTCGGCGTCGGCGCCCTCGGAGAAGTGGCCTTTGTTGAGTAGGCCCAGCATTCGGGACGGCGTGTAGCTTAGCTTGATTACCGCTTCGTCCATACTGAGCGCCCCGAACGCCACGAGTGCCATCGAGCGTTCGATCGCTACGTTTCGTGGTAGCGAGCCACCATCAGTTGAAATCGCATCGACTCTGAACGTGCCATCATCGTACTTGGCAGTTGCCAAAGAGAATGCGCTGGTTGGCGGGTTGACCGGATAGCTGAGCGAGGCATCGGTAGAAGCGGCTTCGAAGATATCGACGCCTTCTTGCCCGGTGACCATGATCACCCGACCGCCGCGTTCGACTAACGCCGATCCATAGCCGTCCAAAATAGATTGCTTCACGCCCTCGTCGGTAGTCGGGTAGCCACGGGCTTTCAGGCAATTTTGGGCAACGTTGTAAATCACGTCGCCGTTCTCATCGCACTTGCCGTTCGTGCCGTTGTGCTGCGCTAGATACGCCTCGGTGATCCACTGCGAACGCATTCGCTCGATCATCTCAAACGCTTCTTGAACTTCCTCGTGGGGCTGATCGATCATTCCTCGTGTGTACGAGTTGATGTGAGCGACGTGCAGACGTCCGTTTCCGGTGATTTCTGGGACTTCACGAAGTCCGGTCATATCGCTTCCCGAGTCTTTGGTTCCAACGTGGAACGCTACCCAGGCGAGCTGTTCGTTTGCGGCTGAAACCACATCGGCAGATGCTTCAGGAGTGAACGGGTGGTAGCCACCGAGCATTTTTACGCCGAAGCCGCCACGTTTTTTCACATCGGAGATAACGTCTCGCAGTACGGCCGGCCGTGGGTCATCCTCAGAGATAGTCTCATGTGGAACCAGTCCCATTAGCGAGGCCACGTTCAATCCGGCTCCGCGCTTAACCATTCCCGTAGCCATCGCCGTGGGGTCGCCGGCGAGATCAAGTGCAGTCGTGGTGCCCGATTCAACGAGCATCGCATGGCCGTAGGCTCGATCGACGTTGCCACCGAACGGACTCGATAGGTGGGCGTGGGTGTCGATGTGACCCGGCATAACGATCTGCCCTGTCACATCGATAATGTCGTCGGCTTGTTCAGGGGCGATATGTTCGGAAACCGCAGCGATCTTGCCGTGACGAATTCCCACGTCGAACACACCATCGATGTTGTTCGTTGGGTCGACCACCCGACCGTTCGCTAGCACCGTGTCTAACTGTTGCGGAGTTACCAATTGTTCAAATACCTGCCTATATGCCCGAATGCCTGATTCAAGTGAAATCGTCGTTTCGTACTGGGATTCTACACACCTGTAATTAGGGCGTAACGGTAGCGGTAATCGAAGCGTAACGTAAGCGTAATCCCTTGGTAATTGGCGTGGCTTGAACATATTTGTATCGAAGGCGTGCCGAGAGATTCATAACTAACTAAATGGTTGCCTGCCGCATGTTGCGAATGAATCTCTCGGCACCTTTTCGCGTCTGGATTCTTTCAAGAACGTGATGCATCCTCGGCAAATTGACGATAATTTGACTCTCCGCATGGCATGAGGCTTTGTATGGAGAACCAAGTGATATTGAACAAGCGATTATTTATTCTGATGATGCTAGGGCTGTTAGCCTTGGCGATCGTTGGGTGTAGCGGCGGCGGCGAAGAAGAAGCGACGCCGAATCCAACCGCAAAACCCGGATCGGGTTTGGCATTAACAGCTACGCCTTTGCCCCCGACTCCAAAGCCTTCCAGTACGGGTGGCGTTTCTTCATCCGAAACAGGCACCCTCGAAGTACGCGTTACCGACGCCCCCGATCCTTCGATCACAGCTGTATATGTGACCACCGACAATATCGAAGTATCGATAGCCGGTGAAGGCTGGGTTTCGGTAATCGATGAAGAAATCACGTTCGAACTACTTGCGCTTGAAGGGGTTGAAGCCGTTCTCGGTTCAGTCGATCTTCCAGTCGGCAAGTACACACAGATTCGTCTTTTGGTTCCCCAGGTGGAAGTCGAAAAAGACGGTGTGATCGTTACGGCTGAAGTGCCGAGCGAGACCATTAAGCTGGTTGGAACGTTCGAGCTTTCTGCCGATGAAACAACGTTCATCAGTCTTGATTTTGAAGTAGATAAGTCGCTTGTCGAACGGGGCAATCAGGGCTTCCTGTTCAAGCCGGTTATCAAGCTCGCTATTGGTGAACCCGGCGAAGAGGGTTCGGCTGCGGTTGCACTGACTGGAAAGCCAGCACCTACGCCAGAACCGACGCCTACCAGAGTTCCGCCGGTAACACCGCCAACTCCCCAGTTGCCAACTTCGGTTCCGGCAACTGCCACCGCTGTGCCACCGGCAGCCACACTTGTTCCACCCACAGCCACACCCGACCCCGTGGGAGCATTCTTCCTGCACATGGTTGAACCCATCGATGGTGAAGCCTTTGTTACGACCAGCACGTTCGACGTGATTGGCCGAACATCGGTCGATGCACTTGTGACCGTGAACGATACGTTCGCCGATGTTGCTATCGACGGTACGTTTACGGTGACAGTCGATCTTGAAGAGGGTCCAAATATCGTAGAAGTTGTGGCCAGTACTGCTGCGGGCGATGAAGCCAGCGAAGTATTGGTAATTATTCTTGAGCCGGCCGCTTAGGGGATATATAGATGAATATTCAAAATTTGTATCGACCTCTGGCGCTCCTTTCGATCGTCTCGCTTGTATTAGCGACGACGTTCACAGGTGGGTCAGCATCAGCTGAATCGAGTGACGCCGATGTGCCGCCCGGGCAGCTAACACGCCGTGGCGTTTCGGGAACGGTAGCCGCGGTCAACGCTGGCAGCATTATTGTTTCAACGAAATTCGGTAACGTGACTATTGGTGTTGGCGACGGGACGATTATTAAGTCTCGTGGTGAGATCATTGATCTTGTTGATATCAATGTTGGCGATCGTGCCGGGGTTCTTTTAGATAAGGCCCCCGATGCGCCAAAAGATCCTGATGAGATTGATCTTTCAGCACCGGAAGCAACAGACGATTCGAGTCCGACTGTAACTCCGGTTCCTCAATCTGACGACACTAGCCCGTACTGTTACGCCTGTGCCGCAGGTAGATGACACGAGCGCAACAGCAACTCCAGAGTCGACCGAAACGCCGACTCCCGAGCCAACAGCTACATCTACTCCAGAGCCGACGGCAACTCCAACAGCGATTCCAACGGCAACCCCGCCTGCGAATGCTGATGACACGAGCCCGACGCCGACACCTGATGTTTCAACACAGCAGCAGGTCGATGATTCGGGATTCACCCCAACTCCAACTCCACCGACACTGTCCGATGACACATCGCCGAGTCCTCCAGCAATAGCGACTCTGGTGCCATCGTTCCGTCAGAACGTGACCGCGCTAAGAATCTCAATCGTTCCATCTAAGGCGACATGCTCACACGAATGTGTTGTTGTGACCGAAACTGGTGATGGCACGACGACTGTTCTCGACGCTGACGGCAATGAAATCGAGCTCGAAGGCGATGAGGGAACTGAGGGCGAAGATATTTGCCTGCTCACCCAGACCAAGAAGGGTGGAGGCAAGAAGATCACAGGTTCAGTCGATCCGAGTTCAGTTGATGACCGACTGACCCGGCTTGCAGAACGAAACGAAGCTCTTGCCGAGAGACTGGCCGAAAAGAAGGCCGACCGCGAGGCGAAGCGAGACGAACGACTTGAGAAGACCGTCAATAACGCTCCTGTCGACAAGAAGGGCAAGGCCCAGGGCGCTAAAGACAAGAACACCAGCCGCGGCTCAGGCGGCGGCGGGAGTTCGGGTGGCGGTGGTGGCGCGAGCTCGGGCGGCGGTGGCTCAGGTAGCTCGGGCGGCGGCGGCAACTCTGGAGGCGGAGGTAACTCGGGCAATTCCGGCGGTGGCGGCGGAAATTCGGGTAACTATAAGTAGGTAGCTAGCTACCTACTCTTGAGAAATAAAAAATTGCACACCCGTGGCATATTCGCCACGGGTGTGTTGGTTTAACGGCGTTGCCGTAACCGCCACACGAACTCCACTATTGTCATGCTGAACTTGCTCTGAGCCCCGAAGTAATCGGGGATTCAGTATCTGTACCAAGTGGGAATTAACGACTAGATCAGGCATCACGCCAAGCGCGTCCCCGCCCCAGATCCTTCGACTTCGATGACGAAGTTTATCCCGATGAAAATCGGGGCTCAGGAAACGAAGATAGCGACCAGCACCACCTCATCCAACATGCGAAGTGTGCGAGTCACACCCACGAAACGCCGGGACAGGTCTACACTCCGCAACTTGTAAGTGACCATGACTTCCCAAGATCTCGCAGCACCCATAACTTCAGGAAAACCCGGCCGTCCCGGCAAGGACGCGTTGATCGTTTACGCCGGGCGAGGTTTGCGTGACATGGGCCGTGGGCTGATCGCCGTGATACTGGCGATCTACCTCGCTGAAATCGGGCTTTCGATTCCCCAAATCGGTCTCGTGTTGGGAGCTAGCCTGATCGGCGGATTCCTGTTCTCGTTGCTCGTAATGTTCACTGCGAACAAGATTTCACGCCGACTGTGGTTCGTGATAATCGCCGTTGTAACGAGCGCTGCGATATCGATGCTGTTCTTCACCGAGAACGTTTGGCTCATAGGGCTTGCCTCGTTCTTCGGGTCGTACGCCGGAAGCGGGATGCACTGGGGGCCGAGCCTACAACTGGAACAGTCGTCACTCACCGAGGTAACAACCTCACGAACCCGCACGAGGGCGTTCTCGAACCTTTCTGTTTCTTCGGCGGGTGGACGTGCGATCGGTAGTGCGTTGGTTGGAATTGCCACCTACCTGATCGGAGTTCGAGGGTGGGAGCTGGTCGATGCCTACAAGGTGCTTTTGGCGATTTATTTGGGCATCAACCTGCTGAACGCAGCGATATACATTGCGCTTTCTTCAGCCGTTGAATCGAAGGCGAGCGCGGGCGATCTGCTCGTGAATCCGTTCAAAACCAAGTCACGAAAACCCATCCTGAAGCTTTCGGGATTGTTCTCTGTCGATTCGTTCGCCGGTGGGATGATCTTCGATGCCTTCTTCGCTTTGTGGATGCTTGAAAAGTACGGCATGAACGAAGGCACGATCGCTGCCATCATGATCGCCACTCAGGGTCTGAATCTGGTTTCGATTTGGCTGGCGCCGTCGGTCGCAAAGCGAATTGGTCTGCTCAACACGTTCGTTTGGACACAGGTGGCAGCGAACATTTGCCTGATTTTGTTTGCGTTCGCACCAGGTGCATGGATAGCTGCTGGAATCTGGATGCTGAGAGGCATTTTCGACGAAATGGACGTTCCGACCCGGCAGGCGTACATGATGGCGCTGGTGCCTGAGGAGGAACGCACAGTGATGGCAGGATCGGCGAATCTGGGTCGTGGACTGGGTAGGATGCCGAGTTCGACCGTTACCGGATTCCTTTGGGCCGGGGCGTACACGGTGGCACCGTGGCTGATCGGCGGCGGGCTAAAGCTGGCGTACGATTTCGCAATCTACTTCTCGTTCAGAAACGTGGATGTACCGGACGATATTGAGTAGGTGGGTTTGTAGAACCCTGGCTGCTGCCCGCTGTCGACCGGTTCATTCCAACTGTCATCCTGAATTTATTTCAGGATCTATCTCCCCCTTTGCAGCGTCCGCTGTCCGAAGTCCGGTGGTCACCTGCTGTCGGATGGTTCCGTGCGTTAAGTCTCTCGCTACAAAGGGGTTAGAAATGTCCTGAAATAAATTCAGGATGACAGTTGACAGTTTGGGGTTGTAAAGGCATCAGTCGACGTTGAAGCGATATTCTGCCTGTAAGACGTTCCCCCTACCCACGCCCTGCGTACATCATTGCCTGGGTTAGATCGACTTGTTGGTGCGGGATTCCTGTTGCTTCGACTACCTTTTTGCCGCGGTCGGTAGTGAGGATGGTTCCACCAGTGCCGACAACTCGACCCGACATCATGATCATTTTGCCCGCTACGAAGCTGTAACTTGCGCTGCCAGCTTCGGGGTCGATCACCGTTATATCGGCATCCTTGCCTTCTGAAAGTCTGCCCTTCGAGCCGAGGCCAATCATCTTGGCCGGGTTCAGGCTTAGTTTGAGAACCAGTTCCAGCGGCTCGAGTCCGCCAAATCTCACAAGCCGCATCGCCTGTTCGATATTCACATTTCGGGGTAGCGCTCCGGCATCACTTCCAATGGCATCGATCACAAACTCACCAGAAGAATTCCGAGCGGTCGTTAGTTGAAATGCCGACGTGGCGCTGTTCACAGGAAAGCTCATCGGCACGTCGGTATTTCCAGCATCGAACAGCTCAACACCCCGCTTGCCCGATACCAGCACAAGCCCAATTCGAGTTTCTTCCACCGTGGAGGCGTAGCCATCTCGAAGCGCGGCCCGAATTCCTTCGTCGGTCGGCTCGTAGTTCCGCAGGCGCAGGCAATTTCCAACGACGTCGGCAAGCACGTTGCCATCTTCATCGCACTTGCCGAGCGTGAAGTTCGGTTTCGCCAGATGAACTTCTGAAACGATTTGATCTCGCAAATCATCGAGAATCTCAAGCGCTTCGTGAATTTCCTGTTCGACAGGCAAAATAGACCCACGGCAGTAGGCGTTGATGTGCGCCACATGCACCCGCCCCGTGCTTCCAAGCAATGTGGGAACCTCACGAAGCCCGTCGAGCCGAGATCCCGTCTCGGTAGTGCCAACGTGATACGCAACATAAGCGTTCAGCGAATTCGCAGTTGAAATAAACCTTGCCGTCTCGTCTGGAGTGAACGGGTAGTAGCCACCCCAAAGTTTGATTCCCAGCGATCCGGCTTCAAGCGCAGTCCCGACAATCTCCAGAATCATGTCGGAGCTAAGCCGACCCTCAGGTACAGTCTCGCCTGGCTTCAAATAGCCCAGACTGCCCACATTCACGCCTGAACCCCGTGCGGTGATGCCAGCCACCAGCGCATCCATACTTCCGCCGAGGTCGATGACCGTAGTTGCGCCCGCTGATGCGACCATCTGTAATCCAAGGCCTCTGATTCGCCCCAGATCGGCTGCATTTGCAACGTGAACATGGGTGTCGATCATTCCCGGAATAACCCACTGACCGCTTACGTCGATCGAGTCGTTGGCGCTGGCGGGATCGATATCTTGAGCGATCCGTTCGATCACGCCATTCGTAATCGCTACATCAGCAATATCGTCGAAACCAGACTCGGCATCGAGAACACGTCCATTTCGAATAAGAAGGTCGTACTGTCCCACAAAAAATTCCTTACCAATTTCACGCTTTATGCGTCAGAATTGAGTGCAGTTTATTCACTAATTACCGGGCTGGTGGTCTTGCAGGCTCCGCTCGTCGTTCATTGAACCAGATTTGAATACAAAAACACTTCAACTATCCCCATCCCGCAACGTTCTTTTCGTTGGCGTTCTCGTCGCTCTCGTGTTGATAGCGGCTGCCTTGATCACACCTTCCAAAGCACATGCCCAAGAGAGCGAAGCCATAGTCGGCTTCCGAATCGTTGGCGAATCGGTGGCCGGACCATACAAGATCGAACTACAGGTGAGCCCTGAAGAGCCGATCGCTGCAATCGTAAGATTCGCTGTGCGAGTGCGAGATGCCGCAACTGGCGAAGACGTTGACGACGCGATTGTTCGAGTGTTCGCAACACCGTCCGAGAAGGGCGAGCGCCAGTTCTCGCCGGCGCTCAATTCTCCGGCCGACCCCGTGTACTACCTGGCGCAACTCGATGTCGACTTCCCGGGTATCTGGGCGATCGACGTTGAGGTTGAATCTGAACTTGGAAATGGGTCTACCGTGATGTCGATCGAGGTGGATTCCCGAGGGCGTAGCGTCACTGGCAACGGTTGGGGTCAGGCGTTGTTCGCGCTAGTGTCGCTTTCGTTCGCAATTGGCATCGGATGGCTCATCTACTCCTCGAAGAAAGCCCTGAAACGCCGGGGTGGGAACCTGTAACCGGATAAACCGTAAAATAGCGCCCGCGACGATATCAGGTAATTTTGAGATTGAACCCCGTCGGAATTCTTGACCCAACGTGATCGCGGTGATATTTTTACGGCATCTTTCCGTGGTGCGCGGCAACCAATGAGGAACCGGCTTTCCCGGTGCGTCGCCAGCACACCCATAAAGGTGGAATCGAGTTCAATGCTCGGTTCTGACTATTCAGGAGCATGCCATGACGGAACCAGTAAGGTTTGAGGCCGAAGATATCACTCCAAATGAGAGTGGTAGAGGGATGATTGCGGAGTCCGCACCATTCGTCGCTTCAGTCGAACGATTGATGATCCGAGTTCGCAGTGCGAAGCTAGCCGATCACGCCCAGATGTTAGACAACCTTCAGGCCTGGACTGACCGGGCTATGTCAGGTGGAATTGACGTTCTTCGGGACGGCGATCAGATTCTATCGACGTTGAATTCAAACGTTGCCGAAATGATTCACTCTCGCACCATGTTGCGCAGAATCGTTTCACCCATGGCTGGACTGACGATTTTGGCGGGTGCGCTTGCAGCTGTGACGGTCACAGTTTCAGGTGTAGAGGCTTTGTTCCTTGGAACACCGCTTGAAATTGTGTTCGCAGCGATAATTTTCGGAATCGCAGGTAGTGCGTTTGCAGTGCTACTCCGCACAGTGACCATGCAGTTGGAATACACCGAGAAGGTGGCGCTGTTCATGGTTGGTTTGGCACGACCGCTGGTTGGTGGTGTGCTTGCGCTGGCAGTGTTCGCACTGTTTGGTGCAGGAATCATTTCACTGCCGTTGGTATCTGATCAGGAGTCGACCACTCGAGTGGCGTTCCTGGCAGGCAGCGGTGGCACAGGAATCTTTGCTGGTCAGCTGGCACTGTTCGCCTTTGCTTTCGCAGCAGGAATTGGTGAAGGCTACTTCACTCCTCGGTTCTCACGAGGTGTTGCACGAGTAGCAAACCGAATTAGCTCGGTTACTGAGTAACCGCTAACTCACGAAATACGAAAGGCCGGTTCCATTTGGAACCGGCCTTTTTTGTTGGCAGTTATTTGTGATTGTTGGGGATGTTCTGACCAAATATGAAATCCAACAGCAGTAAATTGTCGCTCCCCAGGAAACTGTCGCCCTGAATTTATTTCAGGGTCGACCTCCCCCATTTGCAGCGTTTGCCTGCCCGAGCGACGGTTGGTGCCAGCTATCGGGTGGTGCCGTGAATTACGATTTCTCGCTGCAGAGGGGTTGGAAATATCCTGAAATAAATTCAGGATGACAGTGTTTGCGGTTTTGGGTGATTGCAGCTTGGGCGAGCGATTTTGGGAGCTTAGTCGGGCGAGGATTGTCTGGCGGACGAAGATGGTCGTTTTGGGTGCTGGTTAGGGGCTACTCAGGGTTCGAATAAGTGTTCGAATAGCCCTGACTGCCCGAATGAATGCTTGATCTATCTGGCGCTGATAGCGATCCCATCCACAGCAGTACGCCGCTCATTACGATCACAAATATGACGAGTTTGATCAACATGGATCTGATCGGAGATCGGCGCAGCACATGACGATTGTTCGCCAGATTGCGATGTTCAGTCGCTCTTAACTCAAGCCCTGAGTTGAGATTCGGATCGTGATAATTCATGGAATCAGGCTCCGGAATTTCTGACTAGCTGTTTGCCCACCAGAGGATGGCGATTATCGGCGAAAGCAGTAGCAAAATGCCGAACAATTTCGCTTTTACCGAGGCTCGTTTACGATGGCCATGGTTTCGTTGCTGCGAACGAGCATTAATTTCCATGCCCTTCGCTTCAATTCGGTTGCCAAGATTGTGATTGTGGTGCTGATGCATGATGAGTTACCGATTCGGGCTGCAACTATGTGCGCTGCAAAAAAAGATCTAGCTCTCTAGGCACATCATAGGGAGTTGAGTGTTCTAAGTTAGTTACGGAAACCGAACAAGATTTAGCTGGTAACCCACCAGAAGAACACTCCTACGATTACGAGCATAACGAACAGTTTGAAAAGCAGTACTTTTACGGATGATCCGCGTCCTCGTGCACCGGGATGGCCCCGCAGCTTGGACTAAGCTTCCATTTGCATGCCTCGGATTTCCATATTGAATCGAGGGTCTTTCATGGGATTCCTCCTATGCGACTAGCTGCCTTGCCGTTCGGTTTCGCACTACGAGCGGTCTTGCCGCATCTTACAACAATGGCGTTTTTTCAGGTTTGCTGAATTGTGCGCGAGTTTCAACCTCTAGCCCACCAGATTACGCCGCCGAAGAAGACGATGTAGAAGATGAGTCTGATTAGCCACTGACGACGGGTTATCGGAGGTTTGTCATCGGGATCGCGTTTTCCGCCCCCGAAAAGATTCAGCATCGATCATCCTCCATTTCAGGTACCGGCGTGACTAGACTTTGCCTTTGAAGTTGGCCAGCTGATCGGCGAACGTGAATACGGCTGGGAGCCCGCCCGTGTGCAGGAAGATGATCGTTTCATCATCATCGAACCCGCCATCTTCGACCTGATCGATGAGCGCCGCCATTGCCGTGCCCGTGTAGTTGGGATCGCAGATGATCGCGTCGGTCTGGGCTGCGATGTGAATCGCTTCGGCCACTTGGGCGCTCATCACGCCGTAGCCTTCGCCAATGTACTGGTCGAGTATCCGCATATCGCTCTTTTCAAACGTCACAGGCAGGTCGAGCAGTTCTTGGATGTCCTTATTGTGCTGGAAAATGTAGCCATCGAGCGGCACATCGTAGTTCACCGTGACTCCGGTGAATTTCCAGTCGAGTCCCATTGATTTCGCCGCGATTATTAGTCCGCTAAGCGAACGGCCAGCAACGCCGATGATGTGGACGTTTTTGAGATTGTTTTCTTCGATTTGTTCAAGAATTTCGATGCCAGCCTGAACGAATCCGACCATGCCAACGATTCGCGGGAACAGGTGTTCCTGAATCACGTAGGGCTTGTGCCCTTCGGCTTCGAGTTCTTCTTTGAGCTTGGTTGCGTAGCCTTCTGCGTTGCCCGACTGGTATTCGTCGAGCAGGTGCAGTTCGGCGCCAAGAATCTTGTCGATGAGCAGATTGCCCTGAATGTTTCGATTGGCGGCATTTTTGAGAATGAGGATGTAGCGCATGCCGATTTTGTTGGCGGCGGCGGCGGTCATCCGGGCGTTGTTCGAGTGGTAGTCCATGATGTTGATCATCACGTCATAGCCTTCGTTTTCAACGTGCGGCATCTCGAATTCGTAATGGCGTGCCTTGTTGCCGCCAAACGCCAGGCCGGTCATGTCTTCACGCTTGATCCAGATTTTCGGACCACCCAAACGCTCGGTGAGTCGAGGCATTTCTTCAAGCGGGGTCGGCAAGTGCGCAAAGTCCATCCGAGGCAACTTGTCGATATGGGATTGAAGTTCGGCAGGCGTAAGAATTTTTATGGTCGTCATGGGATGAGTGGATTGCCAATGGCATATTTTCGTTGCATCGATATTCATCGACCGATTCGAGAATTGTAGAGGTGAACTGTGACCTGCGCAGTTTGAGTTACGCAGAGATTTGGCTAAGGTCGTTGGATCACACAACTGTCACCCCGAATCGTTGAGACTGTCACCCTGAATTTATTTCAGGGTCTTTCTCCCCCTTTTGCAGCCAATTGCCCGTCATGGCTAACAGCTACTACGTTTATATTCTCGCCAACCGAGGAAAAATGCTCTACACCGGCGTAACAAACGATCTTCACCGACGGGTCTGGCAGCACAGAAATGATGACGAGTCTCAATACGCGTCAAAACATGGAATTCACGATCTCGTCTGGTTCGATGAAACAGATGATGTCACTGCCGCAATTCTCAAAGAGAAACAGATCAAAAATTGGCGACGACAGTGGAAGATTAACCTCATTGAAGAGAAAAATAACTTTTGGGAGGATTTGGCGCGGGGTTGGTATGAGTAGCGAAGAAGCTGCGGTTAGCTACCGGATAACTGCGTTTGCAAGGAAATTGTCACCCTGAATTTATTTCAGGGTCTTTCTCCCCCCTTTGCAGCGTTCACCTGCCTGAGCAGCGGCTGCCCCCTTGCAATGAACGGTTCAGCGTTGCGTTAGTATTTTTCGCTGCATAGGGGTTAGAAATATCCTGAAATAAATTCAGGATGACAGTGTTGGCGGTTGGCGTGTTTTCCCTTCACGCCATTGCAGCACCCCCACTAATCCACAAATTTGTCGGCGTGGGCGAAGAGTTGCGGTAGGCCGCCTGAGTGGATGAAGCAGATCGTTTCTTTGGGGGCGATTCGTTCTGCTCTTAGTTCACCGATAAGGCCCGACATCGCTTTGCCGGTGTAGTTGGGATCGAGAATAAGCCCTTCGGCTTTGCCGACCATCATGATTGCCTCGATCACACGATCGTCGGGCTCGCCGTAGCCGGGACCTCGGTAGTCTTCGAGTACCTGTAGATCATCGGCGTCCAGCGTCTGTTCGAGTTCGAACATCTCGACAACCTGTGAAGCTCGATCGGCGGTCGTTTTGTGGAAATCCTCGACGCTGCCGGGCGAATACTGGCACGCCGTAGCCCGCCAATCGAGTCCGCGATTCTTTGCGTACAACCGCAATCCGGCTATCGAGCGACCCGTAAGACCCCAGAAACGCACCGGGCCTTCAACTCCAGCTTCTTCAAGTTGCTCCTCGAGTTCGAGTCCGGCTTCAAGGAACCCAATCATGCCCATCACATCGGCAAACGGATCGTCGGGCAAGATGTATGGCTTGCGTCCGACTTCAGATTCAGCTTTGAAAATGCGTTCTGCCACCTGACGACCGTATTCCTCGGGTGAACGATGAATTTCGGCGCCCATCAACTTGCAGAGCAGAAGATTGCCTGTGACCGGGGCCGTGACCATTCCGGTCGACACGATGTGATATTTCAGTCCCGCCTTCGCACATCCAGCGGCGATGAACCGTGCCTGATTCGAGTGGTAATGGTTGATATTGATGACGGTGTCGTACCCGCTTTCGAGAATGTTGGCGATCTCGAATTCGAAGTGTCGGCCCTTGTTGCCGCCAAATGCCAATCCCGTGGTGTCATCACGCTTAACCAGCATTCGGTTCGGCACCGAAACACCCTGATCGATCAACGCTTGACGAAGTCGGTCGAGTGGTTCGAGGCGCGTGTTCAGGTGCGAAAGCTTGAATCGTGGCAGCTCTTCGAGTTTGGTGCGGAAATGTTCTTGAGAGATCGTCATTTTGATGATTGTTACTCTGTGACTTAGGCGTTCTGAGCTGGCAGCCAGCCCCAGGGGTGTGGTCCGAAATCGAGTGGTTGTGGAACACCGTTTCTGATCGCCATGACCGGTTTGATCGCTTGGGATCCTGCTTTTGTTGTGCCTGAGGCTTCTTTGAACAGAAATTCGCCTTCTACGAGATCGAGAATCGAGATATCAGCGCCAGATTCGACGCTTAGCGAGCCGATTTCATCCGACATACCAAGAATTTCGGCTGGCTTCGACGTTGTCATGCGAATCGCATCTTCGAACGAAATGCCGAGCGTCATCACCTTGCCCATGCATTCGGTCAGCGAGAACACTGGACCGGCATAGATGCTCATCGCCGTGATGTCGGAACTGATCGTGTCAGGGATGAATCCGCTATCGATAACTGCCTGAGCAGCGGCGAACGAGAAGTTTCCTCCGCCCACTCCAACGTCGAAGTAGACGCCATTGCGGCGGGCTTCCTGCGCCTGTGAAATTAGCGATCCATCGACGAGCAGTGCGCCTACAGCCCCGCTCAAAGTGTGAGTTACGACATCGCCTTTGGTGAGAATGTCGGTGAGCAGCGATGGGGTGAGATCGGCGGCGATCGGATCCTGCCCTGCGATATCACCAACGTGCACCATCACGAATCCGCCAGCTTCGTCGGTGATCGCCTTCGCAGCTCTCGGCATGTCGTTGCCGAGTGCCGTGATTCCGGGGGTGACCATCCTGGCCTTCACGCCCTTGATGACGTTTGGAGCCGACTGGATAACCTCAACCGAAGCGGCATGGTCGATATCGTCGAGTGTTTTGACCTCAGGGAGGTTCGCAACGCCCATCTTGCCGATGTTGATAAGCGCCATGAGACGAGTAGTGGCGTGTGAAGCGAGGTAGTTCACCATTCCGCCTACGTTCAGCGCACCAGTTGAACCGGCGTCGAGAATGGTCGTAACGCCTGCGCTAACACCGGCGGTGTCGGGGGCAACCATCATAGGCTTGCGAATTCCGGCCGCAGCGTGGACGTGCAGATCGATTAGCCCCGGTGTGACAACCAGCCCGGTCGCATCGACAACCCGCTTCGTAGCCGAAGTATCGATGTTGGATTCGACTGCTGCGATTTTGCCGCCTGAGATAGCGATATCAAGCTGGGCATCTAGGCCGTTGGCGGGGTCGATTACACGGCCGTTGGAGATTACAAGATCGTAGGAAGTGGGAGGTGTTGGCATGTTGGGGGATAGGGAGCTAGTTGTGTTGTACGTCATCCTGAACTTGATTCAGGACCTCGGTTCGTTGTGAACATTGTCACCCTGAATTCATTTTCAGGGTCAATTGTCCGATGGAGATCATCGTGGAATTCAGTCAGCGATTGTGAGGCAGTGTTCGCCAGTTGTCATCTCGTCGAACTGGCAAGACCCGAGAGTTTTGGTACGTTTGCTGAGACGAGATTTTACAGTGCCGGATTCTGAATTTGACATCAAGTCGGCTTGAGGTCGTATTGTCTTGGAATGAGCAATATAAATATTCCGATTGAGTGCAAGTTACCAGACGCCGAAGCTCGCGAAAAACTTACGAACTGGCAAGCCGTTCTCGAACACGTTTCGGCGGTTGTCCCGCTGGAAAATGGGATTTCTGCGATGGTTTCCAGCTTAGCGGCCCAGACTATTCGTGACCTCGCTGCTGGCGAGGCTGAGTGTTGTCCATCGATGGTGTTCGAGCTCGACGAGTCTGATGGCGGCGAGTTGGGTATCCGGGTCACTTCCGAGAGTAGCGATATGATTCAGTCAATAAAGTCGATGTTCTACGAAGGTGATCAGTAATGGTTTTGAGTAGTTATGTGACCATAGGCGAGGCCGCTAAATCGGTTGGCGTGGCCGTTTCGACTGTCCGGTATTACGACGAGCTTGGATTGATTCCGAACGTCGCCAGAATCGGTGGGAAGCGTCACTTCGATCAAGAGTCGGTACAACGGCTGGCGTTTATCCAACGCTGCAAATCGGTTGGGCTCTCGCTCGATGAGATACGAACGATTCTTGACGACAAATCGGCCAGTTGGCATGATCTCGTAGCGAATAAAATCGTTGAGATAACTGAGCGCCGAGATTCATTCACAAAAATGATTTAGCAACTTGAGGCGATCAAGGATTGCGACTGCATCGATCCGGTTCAATGTGCGAGCGCGGCTAAGGCATGAAAAGCGCAAAGTATTTTGCCTGGCTTATGGGCTTTTTATGCGGCGTTGAGTTGTTGGCCGCGATCGTTCTGGGCGGAGCTGGGGCGAGCGTGATTTTCGGCCTTGAAGGGATGATGGTCGCCGGCATGCTGGCAGTCGGTGCTACGCTGACGGCACTCGGCTGGGCGTATCGGCGGCGTGCTGCCTAATACTCCCGAAGCGACCCATCTTCGTTGATCAGCGGGGGCCTGTCGTACGGGATTGGCGGGTGGTGTTTGAAGGCTTCTTCGTTTAGTTCGATTCCTATGCCGGGTTTGGTTGGGACTTCCAGGTAGCCGCCTACTCGTTTGAGAGGCTCTTTGACTAGTTCTGCCTTGATCCCGTGATCGTCGTCGTAGGGGTATTCCTGAACTGAGATGTTGTGGACGGCGGCGTCGATTTGAACGCATGCGGCGGTCAGAACGCTGCTCAGCGGATTGTGCGGCACGACCCCCACGTATGCAGCCTCAGCCAACGCTGCGATCTTCTTCACGTTGGTTATGCCGCCAGCCAGCGATAAATCGGGTCGAACGAACGCCGCTCCCTGGTGCTTGAGCAGATCCCTGAACTGGTAGACGGTGTACAGCCGTTCGCCCATCGCCAACGGAATCGGCTGCTGTTGAGCTACCCAGCCCCACTGATCCATGTTTTCTGGCTCGATGGGATCTTCGTAGAAATACAGATTGAACGGCTCTAACGCCCGACCCAGCCCGATCGCCTCGGCAGGCGTCAAACGGTTTACGACGTCGATCATGATGTCGGTATCAGGCCCGGCTGCCTCTCGAACAGCCGCAATTCGCTCCACGGCGTTATTTTGCATGCCAGTAAAGCTCATCGTTTCGAGTCCGAGTCCCTCTTCGAAATCGGAGTTGCCAAAATCGCCGAACGGATACACCCGTAGCGCCGTGAATCCCTCTTCAACCCGTGCTATCGCTTCTTCGGCCAGCGCTTCGGGCGTGTTGCCGCCGAGATGCGTGTAGAGGCGAACTTTCTCTCGAACGGGTCCGCCCAGCAATTCGTAAACGGGCTTGTCTAACGCCTTGCCCTTGATGTCCCAAAGTGCGATATCGATAGCGCCGATCGCCGCCATCATGTCCGATCCGCCTCTGAACAGCTGGCGACGGAACATGTGCTGCCAATGTCGTTCGATGTGGAAGGGATCCTTCCCAACCAAGTACTCGGCGCAGTACTCGACTGCTGCTCGTGGCACGAACGGCGTTCCTCCGGTGCCTGAAGCCGGGTGAAGCTCGCCGACGCCGGTGATACCTTCATCGGTTTCAACCTTCACGTAGTTGAATCGTGAAACGGGTAGAACGGTTACTGCAGTGACTTTCATGGGGATTTAGCTCTCGAATTGGTAGCGTCTGAGGCGCATTGAACACCCGAGGGGGCGAATCGGCAATAGGCGATGCGGCTGCACGGACAACTAATCGAGCAGTTGCTTCAACTCGTCCACGTACTTAGGTATGAGAGCAATAATTGGAGCTAAATGTGAAGGGAGGTCGTCGAGTGGAACCCCGAACCTGCCTTCGATACATGCCTGACGAGGCCGGTAACTTTCAATGTCGATTGGGATAGTTCCAATTGATGCCATATATCCGGCGAACTGACAATAGAAGCCGATCCGAACTTCATCGACATCCCCGTTCCATCCGGTGGTCTTCAAGCCGTTTACATAGGAATCGAAGATAGCTCGTTCGTTGAGGGCTACCGTTTTGGCTTCTGCAACGCCATAAGTAAGCGCGGAGCCAATCATTCGTCCGACATCTGCACCGTTGGGATACATACCAACTGCTCCCCAATCGATCACGACGGTTTCGTTGCCAACTGGAAACAAGTTCCGTGAGTGGCAATCACCGAAGGACAGGACATGCGGTAATTTGACGGCTACTTCACCAATACGACTGAACAAATCAGCGAATTCCGTCATGAGCCGAACCGAATTGGTTCCCCATGCCTGCTGAACGACGGCCGAGTCGCGAGCCTGCATCAATTGTTCGGCTGGCGATTTATGTCGATCGGGTTCCGAGTAAGGAGAATACTGGTTAGATGGTGTTTCGAATGGAACTCGAACGTCGTGCTGGAAATTGTGACCGATGAACTGGCCGACATGATTCGCGGCTTGTAGAAACTGTTCAAGGTCCCACGGCGGTTGTGGCGCGTGAGACAGATCTTCGAGCCACAAAGTCGTAACCCCGTTTCCATGCTCGTTCGACAGATAGAACCTAGCTGCTCGGAACGGCACATCTGGGTCGGAAAAAAGTCCCAGTTCGTAAATTTTCCGCTCGCTTCCGAGAACTGCAGTAATGTTGTCTCCTGCTGAAGGGTCGATGAACTTGACGACTGACGACCATTCATATTGCTCCCCTCGAATAGAAGCAATTCCCGAGACCTTCACAATTCCTATCGTGCGTAGATCGTAGTGGCTCGTTGTGATTTCTTCGAACGCGGGTGTTTCATCGACAATGGCAGATGGGTTATCCAAGACGGCTCGAGCGACGATCGAGAGCGTTTCGTTGCTGATTCCGATCAGCAGTTGTTCGACTCGTTCGTTCATTGATCCAGCCTTAAATCGTTCGAATCAGAAAATTTGTGCGCTATTTCGCTCATAAAGCGGCACTCTACTACATCTTTACGCATGCGCCAGTCGTTCGACCCGCTGGCGACCCGTACGGGCGATCTCGGGTATAAAATCGGCTGGTATTTTCCTGCAGTTGGTTGTGTGATCCTTACTTTGGGTCAGCTAACCGGCTGCTTTTTATTTCTGATTACAAGGCCGAAGGAACGAATACTCATGGTAGGACCTCTGCGCGTCGGATTGGTTGGCGTTGGCCAACGTGGACTTCAGCACGTACAAGCGCTGGTAAATATGCAGTCGGACGAGATCGTCCAGATCACCGCACTGGCAGATCCGTACCCGGAGAACCTTGCCGATGGCAAAATCAACAAGTTCGTTGAGGGCTACTCGTCGGCTGGAATCAAGATGTTCGACTCGGCCGATGGCATGATCGAATCGGGTCTCGTCGACGCCATCTGGTTCGTCATCCCGCCAAACCAGCACAAGGGTGAAATCGAACGTGCAGCAGAGCGCGGAATAGCTATTCTTGCCGAGAAGCCGCAGTCACTTTTCTTGGACGACATAATTTCGCAAGACATCGCCATCACCAAGGCAGGCGTGCCAAGCACAGTCGGTTTCCAGATGCGACATGACCGTGGCTACATGGATATTCGCAACTACCTGAGCGACAAGTGGGTCGCAGCAATGACGATGATCGCCGAAGGCGCGGTCGAAGGTCACGGCGTAAAGCACACCCACACAGAAGAACAGGGCGGCCCTGCAAACCGGGTTTGGACAGCCAACCGGGCGTGGTCGGGAACTTCGGTCGTTGAAGCGGGTATTCACCAGACCGACATCATGCGCTACTGGACAGACGACGATGTCGAATGGGTCCGAGCGACCTACACCGACCGTCCCGCCGAGCTGCATGAGGCCGAGGGCGACAACCCGATTGCCTACACCGTGACGTATGGCATGAAAAAGGGCGGCGTTGCCAACATCATCTTTACGAAGCCGGCACGTTCGTACTACGGCGGTCGATTCGAGGTGATCATCCACACCCACGGAACGATCAAGCTCGAAAACGATTTCGTCGATTACACGTTCGGGGGCGACTGGCCACCTGAGAACAACCCGACCATCGATCAGGTTCGTAAGGTTATTTCAAAGGGTCCGCACACTACGGCGATGGGTAAAGAAAGCACCCGTGCTATTGGGCAGGCGTTTGCTACTTCAATGACCGAGAACAAGCCCGAGCACCGACTGAACTCGTTCAATTCGTCGATCAACTCGTTGGCTGCCGTACTGGCTGCAAACATCTCGAACGATCTCGGTGGCGACAAGATCGTGATCGACGAGTTCATCAACGACGAAAAGTACGCCAAGTACCGGGTCAACCCAAACAGGTAGTCGTTGGCCCAATAAAACGCATCAGGAGAGATAAGTAATTGTCAGTCACAGGTGAGTGGTTTATACCAACTGAGCTAAGTTTTAGCGCGATCCGAGCCCGGCCAGAAACCGAGTGGGTTCATTTCGCACTCAGCGATGGTTCCGGGACGGTAGGACAGGGCGAGATAACCGATACCCAGGTTGAAACGTCGATCGCACCGATCGTCGCTCGGCTTGCGAATAGTTTGCGAGGTAAGCGACTCACCAGCGACACCGATGTGATCACGCTGAACGATCTAACCGTCGAGCAGTTGGAGAACGACCTTCCGCTGGCTACCGCCGTGAGTGGCTTGAGATGCGGGATTGCCGATGCGCTGGCTCAGGTAGCCCAGTTGCCGTTAGTCGACTATCTGCGAGCGCTCCATGATCACGATGGGGTGGCCGATCGTAAAGTTCAGCTGTATTCGAACTTCAACAGAGCACTGAAGCCGACAGCCGATGGTGCTAGCGATCGTTCGCCAGAGGGCTTCGCCGAGATGGCCGAGCGCGCTATGGAGGCTGGATTTACGACCGCCAAGTGTGCGCCTTTCGACGAGTGTCGTGCGCCATTCAGTAATTCGGGACTTCCACGAGAGGCCGAAATGGGGCTCGATCGCATTCTTGCGGCGAAGGCGATAATTGGCCCGGATCGAACACTGTTGGTGGACTGCCATTCACGTTTTGATCTCGAATCTGCACTTGCGCTTGAACCTCGACTGCGAGAGGCGGGTGTTGGCTGGTTCGAAGAGCCTGTCGATCCGATCAAGAACACCGATGATTTACGAACAATTCGTGACAAGGCTGAAATGACGATAGCTGGAGCCGAGATGGGCTATGGCGTGGCACAGTTCATGAAGCTGATGGAAGACGACGTTCTTGACGTTGTGATGCCCGATGTGAAGTTCTGTGGGGGGCCGGTAGAGGCATATTTGATTGGCCGTGAGCTTGAGCCTCGTTGGGAAGGTTCAGTTTCGATGCACTGCCCTTCGGGTCCGTTATCGCTTCTCGCATCTGCTCACGCAACGGCTGCGTTTGGGGCCACAATTCCGCTCGAACATGCCGTTTACGAAGCGGACTGGCGCCATGAGGTGCTTGAGCCGTTCGAAATCATCAAGGACGGGTATCTAACATTGCCAGACGGCTACGGTCTTGGTGGCAGGGTCGATCCGGTGGCGATTGCGATGCGCGGACGGGCGTGGACTGAATAGGCCGCCAGTGGCTCTTCGTTTAGGGGCACGTATAAGCTGAATCTGCTTCGATTCACACAGAAAGCCTTCGTACGTGCCCGCTAATCTCACTGCTATCGGCCCGAATCTCACTCATCGTTCAGCACTGCTGGAACGACTGAAAGATTTCGAAATCGAGCCGGGCGCAGAGTTCGTGGTCGAATTACTGCCAGCCGGGTATTCGTTGGGCGAAGAGTGGGAATCGCTTCCAAGATCGGCTCAGGATTGGGACAACGGCATCATTCTGATCAGCGTGGTGCTTACACCGTCAAAATCCGAACCACGACTCGCGTTGTTACCGCCGTTTCCTATCACCGAACCAGCGAAGTCGAACTCATTTAGCGAACTTCGTTCGTTTATTTCTGTACACCATACGATTGCGATCATCCTGCTGCGTCTGGGTCATTGGGCCGTTGCAATTGCCGAAGATGGCAAGCTGGTCGTGACCAAAACCGGCAGCCGATACGTCAAAAACCAACACCGAAAAGGTGGCCAATCTTCGAATCGGTTCAGGCGAGGTCGCGAGAAGTGGATTCGAGAGCTGTTCGATAAGGCCGGCGAGGTTGCGAGTGCGCGATTCAGGGACTACCCGGGCGAACTCGAATTTCTTGCGTTGGGAGGCGACAGAGTAGTGCTTGGGCAGTTTCTTAAGCGAGTGAAGCTACCTGATGGGCTGGGTGACAGGGCTTTACCGAACCGATTGCCAGTCGACCAACCCGGTCGGAAGGCTCTTGACGATGCGGTTCGCGACGCATGGTCGTACCGAGTTTTCGATCTGGCTAGCCAGAAATAAGCAAAGTCATCGCCACCGAATGGCGAATTTCCGGTTGCGCACTCCATTTGGGGGTTCTGTCAGAACTCAGTGCTCCGGTCGAAACTAGATTGACCTAAATAGACCTTCGAACCCTCTATTTATGCTGACAATTCGGTCATTAGAGTCGACCACCTGTTGGCGAAGATTTGCCTTCGAACTTTCGCTGGAACGTGCTCGCTGCCCGCGGACTGGACTCTTAAATAATTTCTCAACTCATCGAATGCCGTGCAAAACCGACTGGCTGACTCGAACCGTTTGAAGCCGAGCATCGGGTAATACCGCTGCTTGATTCCTCGATGATTATGCTCCATTCGATTGTTCAGATACTGATTGTGACGATGTAAAACCTTACGACCGACGATCCAGCGAATTGCCTTCGTGTAGGCAGGATGTTTATCAGTCGTCATCCGCAGCGGCTTCCGCCCTGCACTGTCGATCAGACGGCGCAAGAAACGCCGGGCTGCATGTTTGTCTCGATGTTCGCTCAACATAGAATCAATAAGGTTTCCTTCTCGATCTATGGCTCTATAGAGATATCGCCAGCGACCACTGACCTTGATATAGGTCTCGTCCAGATACCAGGATTGACCAGCAATTCCACGACGCTTGTTACGTAGATTCGCACTGACAAGTGGTGCAAACCGAAACTCCCACACCCGTATCGTCTCGTAACTGACCTCGAAACCTCGCTGTAAAAGAAGCTCTGCCACATCACGAAATCCGAGCTTATATCTCAAACGCCAAAGAACGGCGAGTAAGACGATATCGTTCGGGAATTGGAGATCATTGAACGGTGTGCCTGAACGTTCATTGAAACGCTTATCGCAGTCTCCGCAGTAGAAAGTCCGATAGCCGAGCGAGGTTCTAAGTTTTCTCTTGGATACGGACGTGGACAGACAGTGTGGGCACGACATGAACAAGATCTCCTCTGCGAATGAAGAACGATGCTATTCTGCCCCGACGCTGAGTTCTGACAGAACCATCTCATAGCGTTTGAGAAACGCTATTCCTGAATCAAGTTCAGGATGACAGTCTTAAAGTCCCCTCCCGTAGGAAGAGGATTTAGGTCGGGGAGGATTTCAACAATTCACCGAATCGTTCGCTTCTCCGCCGTCCGGCCCAACTTCCGCCGGGAGAAGGAGGTCGACTCCCAAAATTCACCACCAACAATCCCAAATCCACCGTTATAATCGATTAGCTCATCTGTCGGGGTGTGGCGCAGCTCGGTAGCGCGCTTCGTTCGGGACGAAGAGGTCCCAGGTTCAAATCCTGGCACCCCGACCATTTCAAGCAATAATAAAAGCCCCAGCCGGATTACTCCGACTGGGGCTTTTTTTGTTTTCGGTAATCGGCTACGCGACCACGAAAATAATTCGGCATATCTACATGCCGGGCCAGATTCGCAGATCGCCAGCATCACAAATATTAGCTATTTGTCTATCACTCTGCGATCTGATAAATATTTGATTAGAAACCACTGAATCCCATCTAAAGGAAAAATCAATGCGCCGAAGCCTCATATCCAACCAACTGGTACTGACTTGTCACAGCGAGGATTTGAGGAATGAAGCGATATTTGAACCTGGGAATTTTGGCCCATGTTGATGCTGGAAAAACGACCCTAACCGAGCGTCTGCTGCACACGGCAGGCGTGATCGACCAAATAGGCAGCGTTGCCGCCGGCACAACGCAAACCGATTCGCTTCCGCTTGAGCAACAGCGTGGAATTACGATCAAGTCTGCCGTGGTTTCGTTCGTCGTCGACAACATCACGATCAATCTGATCGACACCCCAGGCCACCCGGATTTCATTGCTGAAGTCGAGCGCGTTCAGCCGCAAACACGTATTTTGATGCGAGCGCTCAAGCGTCTTCGCATCCCGACGCTCATATTCGTGAACAAAATCGATCGACCCGGTGCCCGCCCCGAAGATGTGTTTGCTGACATCACGAACAAGCTGGCTCTCGCAAGCATCGAAATGGGAATCGTGCACGACGCAGGTACGAAGTCGGCTTTGTTCAGTCCTTTCGGCAGTGCCCACGCCCCGTTCAACACACTGCTGGCAGAATCGCTCGCTGATCAGAATGATGGCATGCTGGCAGCGTTCGTTGAGAACAAAGCACCCTCGTATTCCGAGCTACGTACGGAACTTGCTCACCAGACGAATCGATCACTGGCACACCCGGTTTTCTTTGGATCGGCGATTCTTGGGGTCGGGGTTGATGCTCTAATTTCCGGAATCATCGAACTGCTTCCTATCGGCGAAGTAACAAGTGAACAGAACGACGGCGAACCGGTTTCTGGCGTCGTTCTGTTCAAGGTTGAACGCAGCTCGAATGGAGAGAAGATTGCTTACATCAGGATGTTCTCAGGCAGCGTGCGAACGCGAGAGCGCTTCAAGATAAGGGATGAACAAGAGCTGAGGATCACATCAATACAGGTCTTCGAGCGCGGATCAACTGTTCAACGCCAATCTGTTAGCGAAGGGTCTATCGCAAAAATTTGGGGATTGACCGCTATCCGAATCGGCGATGCACTTGGCGTCGCTCCCACAAACCAAAGGCATCGCCAGTTCGCACCACCAACGCTCGAAACCGCAATTGTCCCTGCGCACAACGATCAGAAAGGTGCTCTCCACGTTGCTCTCACCCAGTTAGCTGAACAAGATCCCCTTATCAACTTGCGACAGGACGACGTTCGTCAGGAACTCTACCTATCGCTAAATGGCGAAGTTCAAAAGGAAGTAATACAGCAGACTCTCGCTAACGACTTCGATATCGAAGTTGAGTTCAACGAAACAACTACGATCTGCATTGAGCGACCCACCGGCATCGGAACTGCGGTCGAAACGATCGGAAAGTCACCAAATCCGTTCCTGGCAACCGTTGGATTACGAATCGAGCCAGCAGAAATCGATTCAGGCGTGAAGTTCCAACTGGAGATCGATTCGAAATCAGTTCCTCACTACATATACCGGTCTGCCGACGAGTTTCGTGAGGCGATGACGCAAACGATCCAAGAAGTTCTTCAACAGGGTTTGCACGGGTGGCGGGTCACAGACTGCGTTGTCACGATGACGCACTCAGGCTACTCGTCACCGGGGAGCGGGTCATCAGATTTTCGAGACCTGACAGCACCCGTTTTGATGAGGGCTTTGAAGATGGCGGGCACAGAAGTTTGCGAGCCGATGCACCGATTTCATATGGATGGGCCGGTTGACATGTTGAGCCCGACGTTGAATGAAGTCGCGCGGCTGGAGGCGATACCCACTGCTACAGCGAGTGGTGAATCGACCTTCACCTTAGAGGGCGAAATTCTGGCATCTCGCATGCACAAACTCCAGATGAAAATGATGGCTCTCACACGAGGTGAAGGGGTGCTGGAGTTCACATTCGACCACTATAAGCCGGTCCGTGGAACCATACCGATTCGACCCCGCACGGATAACAATCCGCTCAACTATAAGGAATATTTACTCCATGTCGTGCGCCGTATTTAGATGTGCTCTTCCATCAGCGATGGCATATTTCTTGCCACAGTCGGCCGAGGCTCTAACTCCATCACGTATTTTTGGCAGCCCCTTTCCAACTGTCGGGTTATGATTCCTAAATCGAGTTCGCCATCGTCCCAGAGGGATCCCAATTGAAATTGTCGCGCTACTTCTTGCCTGCACTCGGACTTCTGCTGATCGCGGCTGTTGCCTGCGGTACTAGCGATGGCACGGCTGCACAGCTGGAATCTTTCCAGAAAATTACGCCTTCCGAACGCATCTTCACGATCGACGATTTCAAGGCGGCTCGGTTCAAAACAAACACCGAATACGACGTTTCGGATCTCCATTCCGCAACCGCAGCATGGAACGGATTCTGGACGCCTTCGGGAACAGTCTCCAAAGAATATGAAGTCCGGTTTTACGGTTCCCACGCCGATGCTATCGAGTTTGGAACCAGTTACGCGATCGAAGGGTCCGGTGAAACGGCGTTACTCGACGAAGAAGATGCCACGTGGGATGAAGGGCTAAAGAATCGTCGTGCGTACTTCGCGGCTCCATCGTCTCACGGTAGCGGTACCGTCCAGCCCCTGTTTGGCGGGTATGCCATCTACGCCAACATGGTGCTGCTGTGCGAAGGAGCCAATGAAGAGCACGCACTGGGCCACTGTGCCTCACTGATGACGGCGGTTGATCCCCAAATAATCGAATGACCAATAACCTCACAACCACAGCGGCAGAAAATTACCTTGCCAGCACTTCAAACCTAATACTTGCAACGCTGCGTAAAGACGCAGGTCCTCAGATGTCGCCGGTCTGGTTTGTATGGCGTGACGGTACGTTTTTCATATCGACAACACCCTCAACTGCGAAATGGCGCAACCTGCAGCGGGACCAACGTTGTAGCGGAATAATCGACAACCCCGACGGCAGGTACATCTACATAGCGGGCGTCGCCGAATTGTCGACGGAAGAAGATCCTCTCGAAATCACGACAGAGATCGTTCGCAAATACAAAACATCCGAAGAGTTCGACCCTTACATGGAAACTGTTCATGCGAGAGGCACCCGAGGCATCATCCGCCTGAAGCCCACCAGCGTCGTCACACGTTTACTCGACTGATCACGAAGTCAACGCCCGTCGCTACACGGAATCCGGGCTACGCAGAATCGGGCCACGCAGCACGCAACCCTACGCAGAATCGGGCGTAATAAACCGGTTGAACGTCCAGAGCACACCGAGCATCAGCACTCCGCCGATCACCATCGAAATGCTGACGATTTCGAGTCCAGCCACAGCTGCGATAAAGCCGACCCCTGCCGGAATTAACCCGCCGCCAATTGCGGAAGCGCCCATCTGAATTCCCATGGCGTTTTGGGTATGTTTTACGCCCACATACGAAGGCGTCGCCGAAACGAGCGTCGGAAACACCGGGCCAAGTCCAAATCCCAGCAAAACCAATCCCACGAAACCGAGTTCCACCGATTGCGTTTGCCAGAATCCGAGTGCTCCCACCAGCGTCAGCACGCCACACAAGCGCAACAGCCGCGTCAACGATATTCGGGCAGCAAACGAACCGAGCGTCACCCGCCCGGCAACCAGTCCTCCGAAATACGCCGTTACCCATATGCCGGCAGCTGCCACCGAAAGTCCGCGCTCCTCAGTCAATAACGTAAACGTCCACACACCCGCTATTACTTCGACCGCAGTGTGCACAACGAACGCCGTGATTCCCATCCACACGCCCGACACCCGCAGAGTTTGAAAAACTCCGACAGCCGGGTCGGTTTCTTCTGCTGATTCCGCTCGACCCGAGTGCCACCGTTTACCTGTGGCAATGAAGCCGAACACGAGGATCATGAACGGCACTGCGACGATCACGTAGCCCCATTGCCAGATCATTCCAACCAGAAGAATGCCGGTCATCAAACTCGAACCGGCAAGCGATCCCACTCCAAAAAATGCATGCAGCCAGTTGGTGGTTCGTGCGTTTAATCGGGTGGCAGCGAACAGGTTGATCCCGGTGTCGAGATAGCCGTGCCCTGCTCCAGCGACGGCCGAAACCGCGAGCAGCAACCACCAGTCCGAGACGATTGCGAACGAGATGTAACCGATACCCGAAAGTGCGGCACTGAAAGTAAGAAACGTGCCAAGACGGCTCATGCGAAGCAGCCATCCGCTCGAGAAGCTGGAGATCGTGTAGCCGATCGTATAGGCAGCGACAACACTGCCAAGTGAAGTGACAGCAACACCAAACGTGTCGCTCATCGACGGCCATGCCACCGACAACACGCCAGACGGCAACCCGAATCCGATCATAGCGAGCGCTGCAAGTGCGATCAGAAAGGCCAAAAGGTTGTTTGCTCCGGAACGCTCACAAGAAGGCTAAAAATGGAGCCGAGCGAATACCGCACTCTCCGTTTCTTGATCATCCCACTTTCGCTGCACGCACAACTACGATTCAAGCATCACCTGAAAGCTGATTCGAATGGCAATTTGTGGACGAAGTGTAAGCGGTTCACGTCACCGCCCTCAGGTATACACTCCCGGCGGCAGCGTCCTGTCTAACCATTCACCCCGAGGGTACCCCATTGAAAGTCACTGGAATCAAGACAACTGTTATTGAGAATGAGCCTCCGTACATTGGCGGCAAATATTTTCTGTTTCTCGAAGTTGAAACCGACGAGGGCATTACGGGACTTGGCGAGAAAGTCACCGGCAGTTCGTTTAACCAGAGCGGATGGAAAGCATTCACTTCACAGATCCAGCTAATCCACGAAACATGCGAAGCGTTCCTGATCGGCCAAAATCCCTACAACATCGAGAAAATCTGGAGCGACGCATACGGCAGTCGGCATGACTATCGACACCCGAGCCTCCACTACACGTCCGTGCTTGCAGCAATCGATATGGCCTGCTGGGACATCATAGGCAAGGCTGCGAATCAGCCGATTTACAACCTCCTTGGCGGCATGTTTCATGAGCAGCTTCGGGCGTACGCCTACATGCCTTCTGGCTGGCAAGAAAGTCCTGAGCGAGCGGCGGAAATCGCACGCCAACTTCTCGATGAAGGCAACACGGCGTGCAAGTTCGACCCATTCTCTCCGCTTCACCCCGGGCCACGTGATATTTCGCTTCCGGAAATCCGAAAAGCTGCAAACACGTTCGAAGCGATCCGAAAGGAAGTTGGCGACGATCTTGAAGTTGCAATCGGCACGCACGGCCAGCTGACAACGTACTCAGCGATCCGAGTCGCTAACGTTCTTGAAGAGTTCAACCCGTACTGGTTCGAAGAGCCCGTGCCGCCCGAGAACTACGATGAAATGGCACGAGTCGCAGCCCACACGAGCATCCCGATCGCCAGTGGCGAACGACTGGTGACCAAGTACGAATTTTCACAGCTGATCGAGAAGGGTGCTGCGTCGATTATTCAGATCGACGTTGGGCAGGCGGGCGGAATTCTGGAAGCTAAAAAGGTCGCTGCCATAGCCGAAGCGCACTACGCAATGATCGCTCCACACATGTACTGCGGGCCCATCGCCGCGGCAGCCGCCATTCAGGTCGACACCAGCACACCAAACTTCGTAATTCAAGAAGCGAACCAGGGAGAGCTGCACAAAACGATATTCAAAGAACCAATGGTGTTTGAAAACGGCTTCATAACCCCGCCAACAGGCCCCGGCCTGGGCGTCGAGTTAGACATGGACGTGGTGAACAAGCACTTAGTGGAGTAGGCGTCAGCGTTCTTCAGATCAGGCGATTCAGGCAGTTCCAAATAGGCACCCCCTATAATCCCGCTAAACCAAACGAGCGGGAGGCAAAACATGGGACCAGACGGAAAACAACTTGGCGAGATAGCAACCGAAGTCCTGTTCGAGAACGACCGGGTGAAAATATGGAGCCTGGTGGTAGAGCCGGGCGAATCGAGCGACTGGCATCTACATGGACGTGATTACGTGACGGTCGTGGTCGAAAGCAACGGTGGTCTCGACGCCGAGTATGGCGACGGCGGTTCAAATCTGAGCGAAAACGTGGTTGGCGACTTCACATATCACGACTCGCACCAGATTCACCGCGTCATCAACAACTCCGACAAACGCTACAAAAACGTGTTGATCGAATTGAAATAACTCGAACAACCGCTGAGTCGTTCAGCGGCGCAAAAAATAACCACTCACGGTTCCGAAAAAATCAGAATCACGTCTTAGACTGCAGGAGATCCGAACAACCCCAAGTAGAAGAAACGCCTCTGCCTTACGAAATACGACCTATCGATTACGACAACGATCTACCCGAACTCGCGGCAATGCTTGATCGGGTGATGACCGATGGCATGAGTGTGAATCGCCTGCGAGAAGGACAGCACAGTCCGGCTCCAATACACCGCAACATGGTAGCCACAAACGATGCTGGCATGATCGTCGGCTGGTACACGCTCAACCGTGGTGCGAACGAACCTGAAAACCGTGCTTTTACATCGCTGATTGTGCACCCTGAACACCGAGGAGACTGACCTGCCCCCGATAGCGTTACCACTTATTATCTCGGATTCACGACCAGTTGAAGCCTGGGCATGATTGCCTCAGGTGTCGGCGGCCGGTATCCGAGTGAGCTGTGTGGTCGGATCGTGTTGTACT